>Ga0196958_10000017_pt1 | contig 105958 bp, 92 predicted proteins | sample S1v_10metaG_FD_148654 | JGI IMG/M metagenome (GOLD analysis project Ga0196958, IMG submission 148654) | Soil microbial communities from Anza Borrego desert, Southern California, United States - S1+v_10 | ecosystem: Environmental > Terrestrial > Soil > Desert | place: USA: California... | reverse complement strand
CCGCCGGGCGCGGGGTCGGGCGGCAGCGGCCGGCGGCCGTCCGGGCCGTGCGACCGCACGCGGCCGGCGCCGTGCGGCACGTGGCCCCGGCGGTGCGCCGCGCCGGGGTAGCACCCCGGCGGTCGGTGCGGCAAGCCGTTGCGGCACCCGGACGCCACCCGGTAGGCAGTACCGCAGAGCTGTGCTCCCCTACTCCGTGATGGAAGATGGCTGAATGCACCCGCAGGATCCGGACCGCTGGGCACGGCTCACCGCCGTCGCCGGTGACGCCTTGGTCGCGGCCAAGGCCGGGGAGGACGCTGTCGCGGTCGACCTGGTCACCGGCTACCTCAGCGGGTCGCCCGAGGGCAACGAGGAGATCCGGGAGCTGGTGCTGCTGCTGTTCTCCGAGTGCAGCGACATGGTCTCGGCGCTCGGGTCCGGCGGCGCCACCCCGGTCAAGATGCAGGTGTTCGACGAGGAGGGCCAGGAGGTCCCGATCGACGACGCGGACCCGCCCGTCCGCACGGCGATCCGCACCCTGTTGGCCGAGGTCCACGGCGACCAGCAGGCGGCGGCCGAGCAGATCGAGATCGCCCTGGCCAACGGCCGGCCGCAGGAGCTGGCCACGGTGGTCCTGCAGGCGCTGCGCTGGACGGTGAAGCTCGCGCTGGAGTGCGAGGTGCGCGACCTGGCGGTCGCACCCTGGATCGAGGCCGCACTGGACGAGTAGGAGCCATTGACAAGCTCTGTGGTCTAGACCAGTCTCCCCGGTGGGCGCGGTAACCCTGCCAATCCGCCGAGGAGTCCCCATGAAACCACGATTGGGCGCGCTGCTGGCCGCGAGCGCGCTGGCCATCGGATCACTAGCGTTCTTCGGGCCGGCCGCCTCCGCCGCGCCCGGCGTCACCGCGACGTTCGCCAAAGCCCAGGACTGGGGCAGCGGCTTCGAGGGCAAGTACACGATCACCAACGGCGGTCCCGGCGCCCTGACGTCGTGGAAGGTCGAGTTCGACCTGCCCGCGGGCACGACCATGGGCTCGTACTGGGACGCGTTGATCACCCGCACGGGCAACCACTACGTGGCCACCAACCGGGAGTACAACGGCGGCCTGGCCGCCGGCGCCACCCGCAGCTTCGGCTTCGTGGGCACCGGCGGCGGCGTGCCGACCAACTGCACCGTCAACGGCGCGCCGTGCGAGGGCGGCGGTGGCGGCGACGACACGACCGCGCCCTCGGCCCCGGCCAACCTGAAGGTCACCGGCACCACCGCCAACTCGGTGTCGCTGGCCTGGGACGCGTCGACCGACAACGTGGCCGTGAGCGGCTACGACGTCTACCGCGGCGACACCGTCGCGGCCACCAGCACGGGGACGACCGCGACCGTGTCCGGGCTCAACCCGGCCACGGCCTACCAGTTCACCGTGCGGGCGCGGGACGCGGCGCGCAACACCTCCGACCCGTCCAACCAGGTCACGGCCACCACGCAGGACGGCCCGCAGCCGATCAACGGCCGGGGCGCGCCCTACCTGTTCCTGGGCTGGGGCAACCCGCCCGCGCCGCAGACGGTGATGCAGGCGACCGGCGTCAAGTGGTTCACCATGGCGTTCGTCCTCGCGCAGGGCGGCTGCAACCCGGCCTGGGACGGCAACCGGCCCCTGACCGGCGGCATCGACGCCAACGCGATCAACCAGATCCGCGCGGCGGGCGGCGACATCGTCCCGTCGTTCGGCGGGTGGAGCGGCAACAAGCTCGGCCCGAACTGCTCCACCCCGCAAGCGCTTGCGGGCGCGTACCAGAAGGTGATCGACGCCTACCGCCTGAAGGCGATCGACATCGACATCGAGAACACCGACGAGTTCGAGAACGCCGCGGTCCAGGACCGCATCCTGGAGGCGCTCAAGATCGTCAAGCAGAACAACCCGGGCATCCAGACGATCGTCACCATCCCGACCACGCGCACCGGCCCGAACTCGTGGGGCAACCGCCTCATCGAGCGGTCCCAGGCGCTGGGCTCGAACATCGACGTCTACACGCTGATGCCGTTCGACTTCGGCAGCTCGGACATCAAGACCGACACCATCAACGCGACGACGGCGCTGAAGAACAAGCTCAAGTCCGTCTTCGGCTGGTCCGACGCGGTGGCGTTCAACCACTCGGGCATCTCCGGCATGAACGGCCTGTCCGACCAGAAGGAGGTCACCACCCCGGCCACCTGGACCCAGCTGCGCGACTGGGCGAAGTCCAACGGCCTGGGCCGGTTCTCGTTCTGGGCGGTCAACCGCGACCGCGGCGGCTGCGACGGCCAGGTGGGCTCCACCTGCTCCGGCGTGCCGCAGGCCGACTGGGAGTTCACCCGGATCACGGCGGGCTTCTGACCCGTTCCGGCGCCACCACCCGGTAGGCCGGGGGGCCCGCGGGCGTCACGCGACGCCCGCGGGCCCCCGCTACGCCCGGCGGCTGCCCTGCAAGCCCGCCGCGCCGCTCCCGGGGTCGCCCCCGGGGTCGCCGGCCAGCAGCTCCGCCACCAGCGCGCCCACCTGCTCCACCTCGATCAGGAACCCGTCGTGCCCGAAGGGCGAGGACACGACCCGCAGGTCGACGCCGAGCCCCTCGGCGATCTCCGCCTGCTGGGCGAGCGGGTAGAGCCGGTCGGAGTCGATCCCGGCCACCACCGACCGCGCCGTCACCCGGCCCAGCGCCGCCCGGACCCCGCCCCGGCCCGCACCCACGTCGTGGCCGTTCATGGCCTCGGTGAGCACCGCGTAGCTCTCCGGGTCGAACCGCCGGACCAGCTTGTCCGCGTGGTGGTCGAGGTAGGACTCCACGGCGAACCGGCCATCGGCCTGCCGGTCCCGCCCGAACCTGGCCTCCAGCTCCGGCGCGCTGCGGTAGCTGAGGTGGGCGATCCGCCGGGCGACGCCCATGCCGCGCACCGGGTCCAGCCGGATGGCGTGCAGCTGCGCCGACGCGAGCGCGATGTGCTCGGCGGTGGACGCCGCGGGCGCCGCCAGCACCAACAAGGACTTCACCCGATCGGGTAGGGAAACGGCCCACTCCAGAGCCCGCATCCCACCCATGGACCCCCCGAGCACGGCCGCCCACGCGTCGATGCCCAGCGCGTCGGCCAGCAGCGCCTCCGCCGCCACCTGGTCCCGCACGGACACGCGGGGGAACCGCGCGCCCCAGGGCCGCCCGTCCGGCGCGGCGGCCCAGGGCCCGGTGGTCCCCTGGCAGCCGCCCAGCACGTTCGGCGCGACGACGAACCACCGGCGGGTGTCCACCGGCCGGCCCGGCCCGATCAGCCCGTCCCACCAGCCCGGCGTGGGGTGGCCGGGCCCGGCCTCGCCCACCACGTGGCTGTCGCCGGTCAGCGCGTGCAGCACCAGCACGGCGTTGGACCGCTGCGGGTCCAGCGCGCCCCAGGTCTCGTAGGCGACCCGCACCGGCAGGCCGGGCAGCTCGCCGCGGAACCACTGGCGGCGCCCGTTCGGGTCACCCTCCCGCCACCCGCCGGCGGCGGGAGGGGTCTCACCGGCGGTGGGCCCGACGCTCACCTCGCCGACTCGGCGGCCCGGAACCCGGCCTCCAGGTCGGCCTTGAGGTCCTCCACCCCCTCGATGCCCACCGACAGCCGAACCAGGCCGGGCGCCACGCCGGCCGCCACCTGCTGCTCCGGCGTGAGCTGGCTGTGCGTGGTGCTCGCCGGGTGCACGATCAGGCTGCGCACGTCGCCGATGTTGACCAGCTGGCTGAACAGCTCGACGCCGTCCACGAACGCCTTGCCCGCGTCCACGCCGCCCCGCAGCTCGAACGACACCACCGCGCCCGCGCCCAGCGGGAGGTACTTGCGCGCCAGCTCGTTCCACGGCGAGGACGCCAGCCCGGCGTAGTGCACCTTCTCCACCTCGTCGCGCGCCTCCAGCCACTCGGCCAGCGCCTGCGCGTTGGCCACGTGCCGCTCGACGCGCAGCGAGAGCGTCTCGATCCCCTGCAGGATCAGGAAGCTGGTCAGCGGGGCGATCGCCGCGCCGGTGTCGCGTAGGCCCTGCACCCGCAGCTTCGCGGCGAACGCGCCGTGGCCCAGCGCGGGCCAGTAGCGCAGCCCGTGGTAGCTCGGGTCCGGCTCGGTGAAGTCGGGGAACCGCTCGGCGTCGGAGAACTCGAACCGGCCGCCGTCGACGACCACGCCCGCGATCGCGGTGCCGTGGCCGCCGAGGTACTTGGTGGCCGAGTGCACGACGATGTCCGCGCCGTGCTCCAGCGGCCGGAGCAGGTAGGGCGTCGGCAGGGTGTTGTCCACCACCAGCGGCACGCCGGCCGCGTGCGCGACCTCGGCCACCGCCGCGATGTCGAGCACGTTGCTGCGCGGGTTGGCCAGCGACTCGGCGAAGAACAGCTTGGTGTTGGGCCGCACCGCCGCGCGCCACGCCTCCGGGTCGTCCGGGTCGTCCACGAAGGACACCTCGATGCCGAGCTTGGGCAGCGTGTAGTGGAACAGGTTGTAGGTGCCGCCGTAGAGCGACGCGCTGGAGACCAGGTGGTCGCCCGCGCGCGCGAGGTTGAGCACGGTCGCGGTCTCGGCGGCCTGGCCGGAGGCGAACGCCACCGCCGCCACCCCGCCCTCCAGCGCGGCGACCCGCTGCTCCAGCACGTCCTGGGTCGGGTTGTTGATGCGGGTGTAGATGTTGCCCGGCTCCGCGAGGCTGAACAGCGCCGCGCCGTGCGCGGTGTCGCGGAAGACGTACGAGGTGGTCTGGTAGATCGGCGTGGCGCGGGCGCCGGTCGTCGGGTCCGGCGCCGCACCGGAGTGGACCTGCTGGGTTTCGAAGGACCAGGACATGCTCGAAGCTCCTGTCAAGGCTGGGGGTTGTACGGGCGCGACGAAGGGGGACGACGCGCAGAGGGGGGTGGATCAGCCGACACGACAGGCCGTCCGGGCGGCGCGCGCGTGCCGCACGCGCCGTCGCGCCACCCGGAGACTCATGCTGCTGAAGGTAGCCGCGGGTCACGGTGCGCGACAAGGCGTCCACGACCTGGGAAGCCTAGGGTTCGTCGTATGCGCACCGCACTGATCGGTTACGGGCTCGGCGGAGCCGCTTTCCACGCCCCGTTCCTCGCCACCGCGCCAGGGCTGACCCTGTCGGCCGTGGTCACCGGGAATCCCGGACGCCGGGACGAGGTGCGCGCGCGGTACCCCGACGCCGAGGTGATCCCCTCGGTCGACGAGCTGCTGCGGCGGGCGGGCGAGTTCGACCTCGCGGTGGTGACCACGCCCAACCGGCACCACGCCGCGCACGCCCGGTCGGCGCTGGAGCACGGGCTGGACGTGGTGGTGGACAAGCCCTTCGCCGGTTCGGCCGCCGAGGCGCGCGCCCTGGTGGAGCTGGCCGAGGAGCGGGGCCGCCGGCTCGTGCCGTTCCACAACCGCCGCTGGGACGGCGACTTCCGGACCGTCGGGAAGCTCCTGCGCGAGGGCGCGCTCGGCGACGTGCACCGGTTCGAGTCGCGGTTCGAGCGGTGGCGGCCGGAGCCCAAGGGGTCGTGGAAGGAGTCCGGCGACCCGGCCGACCTCGGCAGCATCGTCTACGACCTGGGCACCCACCTGATCGACCAGGCGGTGGCGCTGTTCGGCCGCCCGACGGAGGTCTACGCGGAGGTGCGGACGCTGCGCCGCGGCGCCCGCGCGCACGACGACGCGTTCCTGGCGCTGACGCACCGGGGTGGGACGATCTCGCACCTGTGGGCGTCGGCGCTGGCCGCCGACCTCGGGCCGCGCTTCCGCGTCCTGGGCGACCGCGCGGCCTACGTCAAGCACGGCATGGACCCGCAGGAGGACCGGCTCAGGGCCGGCGCGGTGCCCGGCGGGGCCGACTGGGGCGCGGAGGCCGAGGAGTCCTGGGGCACCCTGTCCGGCACCCCGGTGGAGACCGAGCGCGGTGCCTACCAGGACTTCTACGCCGCCGTCGCGGCCGGCGGCACGCCGGTCGCCGCCGCGGACGCCGTCACCGGCCTGGAAGTCGTCGAGGCCGCCTTCGAGTCGGCCCGCTCCCGGCAGACCATCCCGCTTCCCGACCAGTCGCATTAGCTGCCGAGACGCCGGGCAGGGGATGAGGAGGAGCGTGCTCAGGTGCCAGTAACGGGCGCGGGGCTCGGCGGGCCGGCAGCCCTCCGCTCCTCGCGCGGGAGGACGTGCGCGTACTCGACGCAGCCAGGAACACGAGCACAGTGAACGCAGCAACGGCGCACCCATAACGCAGCGCACGCAGGCCAGGCGCACCCAGTGCCACACCGGTCGCTTCGTGTTCTCCTCCCCGTACGGCCTGGGCGCAGCCCGATCGCATTTGTCGGGGGGTGTCAAGCACGCTCTTCGCTTGACACCCCCCGACAAATGCGATTGCCTTCGGCAGGCCGTGCGGGGAGGAGAACACGACCGCCCTTTCTTTTCCTCCTCCTTGGGGGCCTCTCGGCCGCTCTTCTTACTTGTGTCCCGCACCGATCTGGGTGAGATTTGGTGCGGTGCGGATCTCATTGGTGCGGTAGCGCTTGAAGCTGAAAAGATTAAAAGAGTCCTCGCCGGACAGGCAGGCCGCCAAGGAGAATGAAAAGAAACAGCGGTCGTGTTCCCCCCGCATGACCTGTCAAAGACGACCATGCTTTTCCTGGGGGTGCAAGCGAAAAGCGTGCTTGCACCCCCAGGAAAAGCATGGTAGCCCTCCGGGCAGGCCATACGGGGAGAACACGAAGGCACCGGACTGCACGGGGCGCGCTGGAAACCCGAAAGCCAAGAGGTTCAAGCGCGGTCGGCGGTGCTCGCGTGTGCCGGGTCCCTGCGCAGCGTCTCGCCGATCGCCAGCAGGGACAGCACGCTCATCAGGGCGCCGGCGATCAGGTAGAGCGACACCGGCCAGGACTCCTGGGCCGGCGTCAGGCCGAGCAGCCACACCGAGATCAGCGGTGACAGGCCGCCGCCGAGCACCGCCCCGAGCTGGTAGCTCAGCGACACCCCGCTGTACCGCACGCGCGTGCCGAACAGCTCGGCGTAGTAAGCGGGCATGGGGCCGAACACCGCTGCCGAGCCCGTGAAGCCCACCACGAGCGCGACCACGACCAGAGCCGGGGAACGGGTCTCCAGCAACCAGAACAGCGGCAGCGCGTACACGCCGAGGAACGCCGCGCCGCCGAGCATCACCGGCAGCCGCCCGATCCGGTCGGACAGCCGCGCGAACACCAGGATCGCCACCGCCTGCGCCGCCGCGCCGACGAGGCCGGCGGTCAGCAGCGTCGACTTCGGCATCCCCAACTGCTTGGTGCCGTAGGAGACGACGAACGTGGCGAGCACGAAGATGAACATGTTGAACCCGAGGTTCACGCCCGCGCCGAGCAGCACCTTGTGCCACGACCGGCGCAGCACGTGGACCACCGGGAGCTTCAGCGTGCCCTCCGAGGCGCGGGCCGCGCGGAACTCCGGGCTCTCCTCCACCGACAGCCGCACGTACAGGCCGACGCCGACCAGCACCAGGCTGAACAGGAACGGCAGGCGCCAGCCCCACGACAGGAACTCGTCGCCGGAGATCGCGGTGGACGCCGCCATCGCGCCGTTCGCCAGCAGCAGCCCCAGCGGCGAGCCGAGGAACGTCCAGCTGCCGTACCACGCCGTGCGCCCCGGCGGCGCGTGCTCGACCGCCATCAGGGTCGCGCCGCCCTGCTCGCCGCCGAGGAAGAAGCCCTGCACGACCCGCAGCAGCACCAGCAGGACCGGCGCGGCGAGGCCGATCGAGCCGTAGGTCGGCAGCACGCCGATCAGCGCCGTGCACGCGCCCGTCGCGGTCAGCGTGAGCACGAGCATCGACCGCCGCCCGACGCGGTCGCCGAAGTGGCCGATCACGACGCCGCCGAGCGGCCGGGCGAGGAAGCCCGCGCCGAACGTCGCGAACGCCAGCAGGGTCCCGATCCTGGGGTCGAAGGACGGGAAGAACAGCTTGTCGAAGACCAGCGCGGACGCCGTGCCGTACAGGAGGAAGTCGTACAGCTCGACCGCGTTGCCCGCCGAACTGGCCAACGCCACCCTGCGCACCCCGGAATTCCCCATTCGCCCACCCTGGTCCCCGCGCGAGTGAAGCGGTTTGGACAGTGATCCACATCACATCATATCCGCGTGATGCCCTCCACCCGACCGGGCTCGTCGACCGGCCGACAGGAGGGCAAGGCGACCCGCCCGCCACATCGGTGGAAGAAACCACACGATGTGGTGACTCAGCTGGAGGACGTGCCGCGTGCGGGCCACTGTGTGGGGCATGGCACCGCTCCCCCTCCTCGCGGCCATCGCCGCGTTCTTCCCCGCAGTCACCGTCCCGGAGTCGTCGTTCCTGCTCGCGGTGGAGCACCGCGAGCAGGTCCGGACCATGAGCCTGACGTGCGACCCGGCCGGTGGCGCGCATCCCAACGCCGGCCAGGCGTGCCAGGCGCTGACCGGCGTCGAGGGCGACATCTCGCTCATGGCGCGCGACGGGGTGGTCTGCACCCTGGAGTACGACCCGGTGACCGTCACCGCCAACGGCATGTGGCGGGGGGAACTCCGCCGGTTCACGGCGCGGTTCTCCAACCCGTGCGTGATGCGCGCGGACACCGGGCCGGTGTTCGACTTCTGACACCCCCGCCCTGACCGGCACGACCGTTCCGGCGCAACACTTCCGGCGCAACACTTTCGACGCGGCACCGGCCGTGCGGCCCGCTGGTCCGCACGGCCCCGGCCCGGGTCGCGCGCCGCCGGCGGCGAGCCGGGGTTCTCAGCTGCACCGCTCTATCCTCCGCCCGAACGGGTTGGGGGAGACACATGAGCGATTTCCTGGTGTACACGATCGGCGTGCCGGCGACGTTCCTGGCGCTGGTCCTCGGCATCGCGCTGGCCGCGCGGCGCATCCTGGGCCTGCGCGTCGGGCTCGTGCGCACGGCGCTGGCGTGCCTGGTCGGCCTGTCCCTGACGCAGGGCGTCCTGAGCGGGATGCCCGGCCCGGAGACGACCCGCGCGCTGGGCACCGTCCAGCTCGGCATCGCGCTGCTGCTGATGATCGCGCTGCTGACGTTCGCCGAGATCGTCGCGCCGACCGGGTCGGTCCCGCCGCCCACCGAGTGGTGGCGCGCGCTGCGCCGCCGGGTCGCCCGCGCGCGGCGCTACTCGCGGATCACCGCCATCGCGTTCCGCCACGGCCTCGGCCCGTACCTGCGCGGCCGGGAGCGCACCGACACCGGCCTGGCGCGGTCGCTGCGGCTGGCGCTGCAGGACGGCGGCATCACGTTCGTCAAGCTCGGGCAGGTGCTGTCCACCCGGCCCGACCTGCTGCCCGCCGACGTCGTGGCCGAGCTGTCCCGGTTGCAGGACGAGGTCCCCGCCGCGCCGTGGCCGGCGGTGCGCGCGGTGCTGCTGGCCGAGCTGGGCGCGCCCGAGGAGGTCTTCGCCGAGTTCGACGAGACGCCCGTCGCCGCCGCGTCCGTGGCGCAGGTCCACCGGGCGCGGCTGAAGTCCGGTGAGGACGTCGTGGTGAAGGTGCAGCGGCCCGGGGTGCGGCGGGTCGCGGAGGGCGACCTGGACATCGTGACCCGGCTCGCGGCGTCGCTGCACGACCGGACGCGGTGGGGCCGGGCGCTGGGCGTGCGGGACCTCGCGGCGGGCTTCTCCGCCGCGCTGCGCGAGGAGCTGGACTTCCGGGTGGAGGCGCGCAACCTCGCGGCCGTGCGGGCGGCGTCGGCGGGGGGCTCCGTCGTGCTGCCCGCGGTGCACGAGGAGCTGTGCACGGAGCGGGTCCTGGTGATGGAGCGGCTCGACGGCGCGCCGGTGCGGTCCGCGGCGCTGGAGTCGGCCGACCGCGACGCGCTGGCCCGCTCCCTGCTGGACGCGCTGCTGCGCCAGGTGATGGTCGACGGCGTGTTCCACGCCGACCCCCACCCCGGCAACGTCCTGCTGCTGCGCGACGGCCGGCTCGGGATGCTCGACTTCGGCTCGGTCGGCCGGATCGACGGGCAGCTGCGCTCCGCGCTGGGCGAGCTGCTGCTCGCCGTCGACCACGGCGACCCGGCCGGGCTGCGGGACGCGCTGCTGGAACTGGTCACCCGGCCCGACGAGATCGACGAGCAGCAGCTGGAGCGGGCGCTGGGCCAGTTCATGGCGCGGCACCTGGGCGCCGGGATGCGGCCCGACGTCGAGATGTTCGGCGACCTGTTCAAGCTGGTCTACCGGTACGGGCTGGCCATCCCGCCGGAGATCGCGGCGGTGTTCCGCGCGCTGGCCACGGCGGAGGGGACGCTGGGGGCGCTGTCACCGGGGTTCAACGTCGTGGTGGAGTCGCGGGCGTTCGCGGAGCGGCAGTTCAGCGAGCGCCTGTCGCCGGAGTCGTTGCGCCGCACGGTGACCGAGGAGCTGTACTCGGTGCTGCCGATGCTCAAGCGGCTGCCCCGGCGGGCCGAGCGCATCTCCAGCGCCCTGGAGCAGGGCCGGCTGGGCCTGAACCTGCGGCTGTTCGCCGACGAGCGCGACCGGCACTTCCTCCTCGGCGTCCTGCACCAGGTGATGCTGACCGTGCTGGGCGCGACGGCGGGCCTGATGGCCGTGCTGCTGCTCGGCGCGGACGGCGGCCCCCCGGTCGCCCCGGACATCACGCTGTACCAGGTGCTCGGCTACAACCTGCTGGTGATCAGCGTGCTGCTCGGGCTGCGCGTGGTCGTCACCGTCTTCCGGCCGCGCAGCGGCACGTAGGCTGGCCGCATGAGCATCCACGACATCGCCGTGCGCACCCTGTCCGGTGAGCCGAGCAGCCTGGGGTCGTTGCGCGGCAAGGCGTTGCTGGTGGTCAACGTGGCCTCGCGGTGCGGCCTCACCCCGCAGTACGCGGGCCTGGAGCGGCTCCAGGGGCGCTACGGCGCCGCCGGGTTCTCGGTGGTCGGCTTCCCGTGCGACCAGTTCGCGGGCCAGGAGCCGGGCACGCCGGAGGAGATCGCGGAGTTCTGCTCGACCACCTACGGCGTGACGTTCCCGCTGTTCGAGAAGATCGAGGTGAACGGCCCCGGCCGCCACCCGCTCTACACCGCGCTGGTGGGCGCCGCCGACGCCGACGGCGAAGCCGGTGACGTGCGGTGGAACTTCGAGAAGTTCCTCCTCGCCCCGGACGGCGAGGTCGTCGCCCGCTTCCGCCCGACGACCGACCCGGAGGACGGGCCGGTCGTCGAGGCGATCGAAGCGGTGCTGCCCTAGGCCCGGCGGTACACCGAGACGTCGTCCCGCCACACGCCCTCGACGTCCGGCGCGGACTGGACGATCGTCATCTCGTCGGGCGCGCCGAGGATCCGCCACGCCCTGGCGGCCTCGGCGTCCCCGTCGAACACGACGGTGCCCAGGGCGTTGGGCTCGACGAGCACCCGCACCCGGTCGAACGGCCCGTCCGACAGCCGCGTGTCGCCGGTGAGGCTCAGGCGGTACTCGACGTGCACGGCTTCGCCCGTCCCGCGCACGCCCTCGATGACCGCCACCAGCTCGTCACCCTCCACCCGCAGCCCGTACCGCCCCTCCTCGGGCGGCACGCCACCGGAGTAGGCGGAACGGGTCGGGTCCAGCACCCACTCGCCCAGGAACGGTTCCAGCTCTTCCCGCATCGGCATCCCTCCGTGCACCCGGCGGCCTCGTCATCGCGGTCCGGGCAGTCATACCAGCCCCGGGCCGCGCGGTCGCCCCCGGCCGTCCTCAGGCGAGGGTCGCCGGGGTGTCGCGCAGGATGACGTTGGCGTGGCTCTCCTCGAAGCTCTGGTCGGAGACCAGGGTCAGCCGGGCGGTGGACCGGAACACCGGGAGCGTCGTGGAACCGCAGGACACCATCGTGGTCCTGAGCTTGGCGGTGGTGACGGCCAAGCCCTCGTTGAGGTCGCCGGCGTAGGGGACGTAGCCGTCGACGCCCTCCTCGAAGACCATCTCCTGGCCGCCCTGGCCGTAGCGCTGCCAGTTGCGGGCGCGGTTCGAGCCCTCGCCCCAGTACTCCTTGACGAAGCCCTCGCGGGTGGGCACCTTCGCGCCGGGCGCCTGGTCGAAGCGCGCGAAGTAGCGGCCCATCATGACGAAGTCCGCGCCCATCGCCAGCGCCAGGGCCACGTGGTAGTCGTGCACCAGGCCGCCGTCGGAGCAGATCGGCACGTACTCGCCGGTGCGCTCCAGGAAGGCGTCCCGGGCCGCCGCGACGTCCAGCACGGCGCTGGCCTGGCCGCGGCCGATGCCCTTCTGGTCGCGGGTGATGCAGATGGAACCGCCGCCCACGCCGACCTTGACGAAGTCCGCGCCCGCCTCGGCGAGGAAGGCGAAGGCTTCGCCGTCGACCACGTTGCCGCCGCCGGTCGGGACGTCCGGGTGGTTCTCCTTCACCCACGCCAGGGCTTCGGCCTGCCAGTCGCTGTAGCCGTCGGAGGAGTCGAAGCACAGCGCGTCCACCCCGGCCTCCAGCAGGGCGGGGACGCGTTCGCGGTAGTCGTGGGTGTTGATGCCCGCGCCGACGCGCAGGCGCTTGGCCGGGTCCACCAGCTGGTGCGGGAAGCGCTTGTTGTCCGAGTAGTCCGACCGGAACACCAGGTGCTGCAGGTGCCCCCGCGCGTCGAGCAGCGGCAGGCAGTCGAGCCGCTCGTCCCACAGCCGCGCGTTCGCCTCGGACAGCGTGGTGTCGGCGGGCGCGTGCGGCAGGTCGGCGACGGGCGTCATGCGGCCCGCGACGGACCCGGCCAGGTCGTGCCGCTGGGGGTGGAAGTCGCGGGAGGTCACCAGGCCCAGCAGACGGCCGGTCGCGGTCCCGTCGTGGGTGACGGCCGCCGTGCTGTGGCCGGTGCGGCGCATGACCCCGAGCAGGTGGCCGAGGGTGTCCTCGGGGCGGACGTTGGTGTCGCTGGTGACGAAGCCCGCCTTGAAGTGCTTGACCTGCCGCACCGCCGCCGCCTGGTCCTCGATCGGCTGGTTGTGGTGCAGGAAGCTCAGGCCGCCGTTGCGGGCGAGGGCGATCGCCAGCTCGGGCGAGCTGACCGCCTGCATGATCGCCGAGGTGAACGGCGCGTGCAGCTCGATCGCCGCCCGCTCACCGACCCGGTGCCGCGACAGCGGCGTGCGCAGGTCGACCGTCGCGGGCGAGCAGTCGGTCCGCGTCCGGTTGGGCAGGAGCAGGAACTCGTTGAACGTCCGCGAGACCTCGGCGATGATCTGTGCCACTGACTTCCCTCCGGCAGGCGGCCGGACACCTCGGCCGGCCCGGAATCGCACCCACGTGCGACCGTGGCCAGGCATCCTAACGACTCGCGCGCCCGACGATCATCACACCACCGCGGACTCTCTCCCCTCACATTCGCTCCCCCACCGCCTTCGCTCCCCCACCACCTTCGCTCCGCGCCACGAACCACCGACTCCAGGCGGCCGAGCCGCCCGACGAAGGAGGGCAATCCAACACAGAGGGCAATCCAACACAGCGCCTACGCGGCCAGCGCTTCCACGAGCTGCTCGCGCTGCGACCAGGGCCGCACTTGGACGGAGTACTGGGAGAAGGCCGTCACGACTTCCGGGGGAACAGCTTTCTTCAAGTCATTGACTATCGCGTAGTACTCGGTATTCGCCCCACGAGCCGCACGTGTGTCGTTCACCGCGAACAACATGCTTTCCACTCGATCGCGCCGAGGGGTGTTCAGCACTTGCACTATCCGCTCGGGCGCATTGCGGGACTTGGGTATGACGAAGTCCACCAAGTGGTCGAGACCGCTCTTCCCGGAGAACTTGGCGCGAGGTGTGTAGCGGACGTCGCGATCGTCGAAGAACTTCGCCACGTCGTCGAGGAAGATCCCGTGGACGCTCGGCTGGGACAGCATGAACATGTCGTCGACGCTGATCATCGCCTGCACGAGGCCGTGCACCCGCTGCCCGAGGTCCTGCGCGGTCGACCTGACCTGCAGTTCGCCCTCCACCACCTCGACGCCGTAGCCGCCGAGCACCTGCCCCAGCAGCTCCTCGCGGCGCCTGCCCCGGCTCTCGACGCCGCTCGACTTGAGTTCGGCGATGACGTACCCGTCGTCCGTCAGCAGGTAGAGGTCGCCCGCCTGCTTCTCGACGTAGATCTGCAGGTGGTCGTTGTACCGGTCGAGAAAGGGTGTCGTCAGTTCGGTGACCCCGTCATCGACCGCCTGCGCCGAGACGGCACCCTTGATCCACGACACGTACGATTCCACCAGGAGGTTCGCGTCGATGCTCACGTGAGGCCTCCCTGGATGTTCGGAGAGGGCAGGTTTATCTTCTCGCAGAAGAACTCCAGGCCGGTGGCCGCATCCGCCTGCAGGTCAATCTGCTCGGCCCACTTGGCGCCGTGGTCCTCTTTGTAGAGGTGCAGGTGGGGAAACCCGAGCAGAACCCCGTCGGGGTTCGAGTGGGGAACCGACATGCAGAGGCGGGCCAGCACGATTTCCCTCCGGTAGCGGAGTTGGAAGCGCGCTTTCCGCGGGTTGCGGCGGGACACCCGCACGTCGAGGACGAAGAACTCCGTCCCGTCGCTGCTCTCCACCTGGTGGTCGTCGTCCACCCCCGGACCGAGGTCGACCACGAGGGAGAGGCTGTAGGTCTTGGGCAGCTTGAGCAGCCGGTCCGCCTCCCACTGCTCCAACACTTCGCCTCCCGCGGGTGATCCGGGTCGATCAAGCCTACTCGTTCCGGCACGAGCCGACGTGCTCGACGCGACCGCCTCCACCGAACGAACGACGTCCTTCACACCTCACGAGCCGCACCGGCAGTCCCCGCACCCAAACGATCACTCACACCACCGCGGACTCCCCCCACCTTCGCTCCCCCGCCGCGAGGCCGCGTCGGTGGTTCGTGGCGCGCCTCTTGCCGATCACGCCCTTCGATCGGCAAGAGGCGCCCCGCGAGCCGCCGACTCCAGGCGGCCGAGCCGCCCGACGAAGGAGGGCAATCCAACACAGAGGGCAATCAGATTCAGCACTCGATGACGTTCACCGCGAGCCCGCCGCGAGCCGTCTCCTTGTACTTCACCTTCATGTCCTTGCCGGTCTCCCGCATGGTCTTGATGACCTTGTCCAGCGACACGAAGTGCGACCCGTCCCCGCGCAGCGCCATCCGCGCCGCCGTGATCGCCTTGACCGACGCCAGCGCGTTCCGCTCGATGCACGGGATCTGCACCAGCCCGCCGATCGGGTCGCAGGTCAGCCCGAGGTTGTGCTCCATGGCGATCTCGGCCGCGTTCTCGACCTGCTCCGGCGTGCCGCCCAGCACCTCGGCCAGCCCGCCGGCGGCCATCGAGCACGCCGAGCCGACCTCGCCCTGGCACCCGACCTCGGCGCCGGAGATCGACGCGTTCTCCTTGAACAGCACGCCGACCGCGCCCGCCGTGAGCAGGAACCGCACGACGCCCTCGTCGGACGCGCCCGGCACGAAGCGGGTGTAGTAGTGCAGCACCGCCGGCACGATGCCGGCCGCCCCGTTGGTCGGCGCGGTCACGACCCGACCGCCGGCGGCGTTCTCCTCGTTGACCGCCAAGGCGAACAGGGTCACCCAGTCCATGATCCGCAGCGGGTCGGTGGCGAAGTGCTCGGCGGCCAGCCGCTCGTGCATCTCGGCCGCCCGCCGCCGCACCTTCAGACCTCCCGGCAGCACGCCGGACTGCGTGCAGCCGCGCTCGACGCACTGCTGCATCACGCCCCAGATGTGCAGCAGGCCGTCGCGCACCTCCTGCTCGGGGCGCCACGACGTCTCGTTGGCGAGCATGACCTCGCTGATGGCCAACCCGGTCTCCCGGGTGCGCGCCAGCAGCTCGTCGCCGGTCTTGAACGGGTACGCGATCGGTGTCTCGTCGGGCTTGATGCGGTCCGCCCCGGTGGCCGTCTCGTCGACCACGAAGCCGCCGCCGACCGAGTAGTACACGGCCTCGTCGACCACCTCGCCCCCGGCGTAGGCGGCGAAGCTCATGCCATTGGGGTGCAGCGGCAGGGACTTGCGGCGGTGCATCACCAGGTCGGTGTCCTCGGTGAACGGGATCTCCCGCACGCCGCCGAGCCGCAGGCGGTTCGTCGCCCGGACCTCCTGCACCCGCAGGTCGGCCGCCGCCGGGTCGACCTCCTCCGGCCGGTGGCCCTCCAGCCCGAGCAGCACGGCCTTGGGGCTGCCGTGGCCGTGGCCGGTGGCGCCCAGCGAGCCGAACAGCTGGACGTGGACGCGGTCGACCGACCGCACGCGGTCGCCCAGCCGGGCCACGAACATCGTCGCCGCGCGCATCGGGCCGACCGTGTGCGAGCTGGACGGCCCGATGCCGACGGAGAACAGGTCGAAGACGCTGATCGCCACGGCGCTCAGTCCCCGGTCAGTTCCGCGTACTTCGCGGCCGTCAGCAGGCCCGAGGCGTCCTCGACGGCGACCTTGAACAGCCAGCCGGCGCCGTACGGGTCGGTGTTGATCAGCGACGGGTCGTCGGCCGCCGCCGCGTTGACCTCCACCACCTCGCCGCTGACCGGGGCGTACAGGTCGCTCACCGACTTGGTGGACTCCAGCTCGCCGCACACCTCGCCGGACTGCACGCGCTCGCCCACCGCGGGCAGCTGGACGAACACGATGTCGCCCAGCGACTCGGTCGCGTAGGAGGTGATGCCGATCGCCACGGGGTCCTGGGTGCCCGGCGCCCAGTCGACCCACTCGTGCTCGGGGGTGTACAGCAGGTTGTCGGGAAAGGTCACGTCGTCAGCTCCTCGGTCCACGCCGGCAGGGTCCCCACTCTGTCCTGGGACCTGAGAGCTTCGCCGCGGCGTCACGACGGCTGCGCCGTCGATCGGACCCGGCTTGCACCGTGGGTGCGCGCGAGCACGCTTTCCAGAGTCGCCTCACCCGAGCGGTTCTCGTTGCCTGAGAGTGTGCGGGGTGCTTGCTCCTTCGGCGCTCCACGGACGCTGGAGGCTCTCCCGCTCGGGTTCCGGTGCCGGTGGGCACCGCGGCCGATGTTCAGTTGGGCGAACGCGAGCACGCTAAGTCCCCGGCACGACGGGTGTCAACGCGGGTTCCGAGTGGTCCGGACCTCCTGCGGGTTGTCCGCGCGGCACAACCACCGCGGTGCCGGTTCGTGCGGATGGCACGATGACAGGCGGGGGTCGATACCGGAGCTTGGGGCTTAACAACGGCTGAAGGAGCCCCACCGTGCGGATCTCAGTACCCCGCGAGATCAAGAACCACGAATACCGCGTCGCGCTGACCCCCGCCGGCGCCCACGAGCTGACCACGCGCGGTCACGAGGTGTTCGTCGAGGCCGGCGCCGGCCTCGGGTCGGCCATCACCGACGACGAGTACCTGGCCGCCGGCGCGAAGGTCCTGGCCACCGCCGAGGACGTGTGGGGCGAGGGCGAGCTGGTCCTCAAGGTGAAGGAGCCCATCGCGCGGGAGTACCCGCTGCTGCGCAAGGGCCAGGTCCTGTTCACCTACCTGCACCTGGCCGCCGACCAGCCGTTGACGCAGGCCCTGCTGGACTCCGGCACGACCGCCATCGCCTACGAGACCGTGCAGGCGCCCAGCGGCGCGCTGCCGCTGCTGGCCCCGATGTCCGAGGTCGCGGGTCGCCTCGCGCCGCAGGTGGGCGCGTTCTCGCTGATGAAGCCGTCCGGCGGCCGGGGCGTGCTGCCCGGCGGCGTGCCCGGCGTGCACCCGGCGCGGGTCGTCGTGATCGGCGGCGGCGTGGCGGGCCTGAACGCGGCCACCATCGCCGTCGGCCTGGGCGCGGACGTGGAGATCCTGGACACCAACGTCGACCGGCTGCGCCACATCGACGCCCTGTACCGCGGGCAGCTGCGCACCGTCACGTCCACCCGCTTCTCCGTCGAGCAGGCCGTCCGCGAGGCGGACATGGTGATCGGCGCGGTGCTGGTGCCCGGCGCGAAGGCCCCGAAGCTGGTCAGCAACGAGCTGGTGGCGCAGATGAAGCCCGGCTCGGTGCTGGTGGACATCGCCATCGACCAGGGCGGCTGCTTCGCCGACTCGCGGGCCACCACGCACGCCGACCCCACCTACGTGGTGCACGAGTCGGTCTTCTACTGCGTGGCCAACATGCCCGGCGCGGTGCCCCGCACGTCCACCTACGCGCTGACCAACGTGACGCTGCCCTACGCCGTGGCGCTGGCCGACAAGGGCTGGGAAGCGGCGCTGCGCGCGGACAAGCCCCTCTCGCTGGGCCTGAACACGCACGACGGCCTGCTGACCAACCTGCCGGTGGCCGAGGCCCACGGCCTCGCGCACACCCCGCTCGACATCTGAGCCGACACGCGGCAAGGGGCGCCCACCACGACGGTGGGCGCCCCTTGCCGCGTTCGACGGCGAAAACGCGAAGGCGGCCCGCTCAACCAGCCTGGGGGTCACTGGGAGCGGGCCGCACGGCAATCCTAGCGGGCCACCGGTCGCCGTGCACAGCAGCCCCGGCCATCTGACACACAGATCTTTACCCGGTGGACAACTGCCCGTGTCCACTCTCAAGCAAAAGGGTGAATTCGATGCGTAACGGGTAAGTCACGGCGGCCGGTCGGCCGATGGACAGAGCGGGCCCCCGCCGCCGCACCGCGGGTCGTCCACCCTCGCGTGGCCCCGCCCACGCGCCGCCAACACCTCCGATCGGAGCGCACATGGCTGAACCTCAGGGTTGGATCGACTGCCACGACCCCTTCGGACGGGATCGCTCGATGACCGTCCTGGTCGAGGACGACCGGGTGCTGCTGGTGGCCCCGCCGGGCGAGTCGGCCGTGATGTCGGTCACGCAGACCCGCCGGCTGCACCGCCTGCTGGACCGAGCCGCCGACAGGATGTGACGTGGACGAGACGCTGCGCGCCGCCGTGCTGCACCGGCTGACCCAACTGGAAGAAGTCGCCGAGCGCGGCGCGGCCGAGGCGCTGGTGCCGCTGGCCAGGGCGGAGATCAACCGCCTCGCGGACGGCTGGCGACTGCTGCTCACCGTGCACCAGCCCGATCCCGACGGCCGCTGCGGCGCCTGCCCCGGCGTCCTGCGGCACAGGAAGTGGCCCTGTCAGGTGTGGACGATGGCGCACCAGCACCTGATCGGCGAGGGCCTGCCGCACCGCGAGCGGCGGCGCCCGCTGCGCAGCCCGTTCGCCCGCGCCCGCGAGGCGGAGGTGACCGCCGAGCTGCCGGTCGTGGTCTCGAAACCGCGACACGCCCTCCCCGACCGACCCTCCTAGGGCAGGATGGCGCCCGAAGAGCATTCGGGAGGGACGCGTGCACGACGGCAGTGGCCGCATCGTGGTGCAGAACTTGACCAAGCAGTTCGGTCCGGTCGCAGCGGTGCAGAACCTGAGCTTCACGGTGGAACCGGGGTCGGTGACCGGCTTCCTCGGCCCCAACGGGGCGGGCAAGACGACGACCCTGCGCATGCTGCTCGGGCTGGTGACGCCCACGGCGGGCACCGGTCTGATCAACGGCAGGCCGTTCACCCAGCTGGGCAACCCGGCGCGGGTGGTCGGCGCGGTGCTGGAGGCGCAGGGCTTCCACCCCAAGCGCTCGGCCCGCAACCACCTGCGGGTGTACGCGGCGGCGATCGGCGTGCCGGACGCGCGGGCCGACCAGGTGCTGGACCTGGTCGGGCTGGGCGCGGCGGGCGACCGCCGGGTGGGCGGGTTCTCGCTGGGCATGAAGCAGCGGCTGGCGCTGGCCACCGCGCTGCTGGGCGACCCGCAGGTGCTGGTGCTCGACGAGCCGTCGAACGGGCTGGACCCCGAGGGCATCGCGTGGCTGCGGACGTTCCTCCAGTCCTACGCCCGCAGCGGGCGCACGGTGCTGATCTCCAGCCACCTGCTGGCCGAGGTCGAGCAGACCGTCGACCAGGTGGTCATCATCTCGCGCGGCCAGACCATGTACTACGGGCCGCTGGACAACCTGCGCGACCAGCAGCAGGGCCGCGTGCTGGTGCAGCCGTCGGACGCGGCGGCGCTGGTCGCGGCGCTGCAGGCGGACGGCGTCACGGCGATCGAGCAGACCCCGGACGGGCGGATCGCCGTCACCGGGGTCGAGGCCAGGCAGGTCGCCGACACCGCGCTGAAGGCGGGCGTGTCGATCTACGGCATCCAGGAGGAGAAGGCCGACCTGGAGCAGCTGTTCTTCCGGCTGACCAACGGCCAGTACACGGCTTCGGGGCCGAACCAGTACGCGGGCCCGCAGCAGCCGGGCAGCGGCTACTACGCGCCGCCGCCGGGCTACCAGCAGGGCTACCAGCAGCCGGGCTACCAGTCCGCGCCGCAGGGCCTGCCGCAGCCGACCGGCTACCAGCCGCAGCCCGGCTACCAGCCCGGCTACCAGCAGCAGCCCGGTTATCAGCCGCAGCCCGGTCACCAGCAGGGCTACCAGCCGCAGCCGGGCCACCAGCAGGGCTACCACCAGCAGCCGAACCAGCCCGAGCAGCCCGGCCTGGCGGCGCAGCCCGAGCAGCCGCAGCTGCCCGCCGCGCCGCCACCCGGCTACCAGGACCCGCCATCGGGTCACCAGCAGGGGCAGGGACAGGGCGGACTCGGGGGCGGTGCGTGATGCTGGGGAACCTGGTCAAGGCGGAGTTCCGCAAGACGACCACCACGGGCCTGTGGTGGGGGCTGATGATCCCGACCGTGCTGATCGCCCTGGGCTGGGCGATGGGCACGGGGTTCGTCGGCAAGAACATCATGGACGCGGTCGGCAGCTCGGACGCCGAGGAGCTGACCCGCCTGCTGGGCATCGACCCGGCGCAGTGGCAGGTCGCCCTGTTCGGGATGGCGCGCAGCATCAACATCGCGACCATCTTCCCGATGATCTTCGGCGGCCTGGCGATCTCGAACGAGATCAACCGCAAGACGATCACCACGACCTTCCTGACCGCGCCGAACCGGGTGTCCGCGCTGACCGCCAAGCTCGTCGTCTACCTGCTGTGGGGCGCGATCTACGGCCTGGCGATCGTGGCGGCGGTGAGCATCGGCATCGCGATCACCTCCGACTCCAGCGCGCTGCCGGACGCGACGGGCTGGCTGGCGCTGGCCGGCGTCGGCGTGCTGTCGTCGGTGCTGATGACGGTGTTCGGCGTGGGCGTCGGCGCGCTGATGACCAGCCCCATCGGCACGACCGTGGTGCTGGTGCTCTACATGCTGATCATCGAGAACGGCATCCAGCTGGTGGTCAGCACGCAGGGCCTGCCGGAGCTGATCGGCTTCCTGCCCAACGGCTCGGTGAACGGCCTGACCGGCTCGGTGGCCTCCTCGCTGTTCCTGTCCACGGCGGGCGTGGTGCCCGAGGAGCTGGAAGAGGTGCTGCGGGCGATCGCGGGCGCGCTGGGCGCGTTCGACTGGTGGCTGAGCGGGTTGATCTTCATGGTGTGGACGGCGCTGTTCTTCCTGGGCGGCTGGGCCGTCACGCAGCGCAAGGACATCACCTGATCCGTCGAATCCGACCGAGAGGGCCGTCTCCTGAGGATCGGAGACGGCCCTCTCAGCTTCGCCACCCCGACCCTGTCGGACCCCGCACCTAATCTGGATCTCGTGACGCACCCCGAGGGATGGATCCGCAGGCTCGCCGCAGCGTGCTGGCAGCACCGGCCGCTGGTGGTGTGGTCGGTGCTGGCCGCCGTGGTCGGGGTGGGCCTCCAGGCGGTCTCGCCGCTGCTGATCAAGGCCGCCGTGGACGACGCGGTGGCCGGCCGCACGGACCGGCTGGCCGTGCTGGCGGCCGTGCTGGTCGGGCTGGAGCTGCTGACCTTCGGCACGGCGTTCGCGCGGCGGTTCCTGGGCGGGCGGCTGGCCGTGGACGTCCAGCACGACCTGCGCCAGGCCGTGTTCGGCGCGGTGCAGCGGCTGGACGGCCCCAAGCAGGACGCGCTGCGCACCGGCCAGGTCGTGTCCCGCTCCATCACCGACCTCCAGCTGGTCAACAGCCTGCTGTCGATGACGCCGCTGGCGTTCGGCACGGTGGTGTTCGCCGTGGCGGCGCTGGTGGCGATGTTCTGGCTGTCCCCGCTGCTGACGCTGATCGCGCTGGCCGTGGTGCCCGCGGTGGCGGTGGTGGCCGCGCGCAGCCGGCTCACGCTGTTCCCGGCCACCTGGTCGGCGCAGCAGCGCGCGGCGGACGTGGCGCAGCACGTCGAGGAGACGGTCACCGGCGTGCGCGTGGTGAAGGGCTTCGGGCAGGAGGCCCGCGAGGTCGCGCGGCTGGAGTCGCGGGCGAAGGCGCTGTTCGCCGAGCGGATGCGGGCGGCCCGCCTGGCGGCCAGGCCGACGGCGACGCTGACCGCGCTGCCGTTCCTGGGGCAGGTGGCGGTGCTGGCGCTGGGCGGGTGGCTGGCGCTGCGCGGCGAGGTGTCGCTGGGCACGTTCCTGGCGTTCGCGGCCTACGTGGCCAACCTGGTCGGCCCCACGCGGCTGCTGGCCAGCCTGATGGTGACCGCGCAGCTGGCCCGCGCGGGCGTGGAGCGGGTCTACGAGCTGGTCGACTCCCAGCCGGACGTGGTGGGTGGCGAGCGCGACGTGCCCGCCGGGCCGGTGTCGGTGGAGCTGGCCGGGGTGACGTTCGGGTACACCCGCAGCGAGCCGGTGCTGTCGGACGTGTCCCTGCGGGTCGCGCCCGGCGAGACGGTGGCGGTCGTCGGCACCGCCGGTTCGGGCAAGTCGACGGTGTCGCTGCTGCTGCCCCGGTTCTACGACGTGCACGCGGGCGCGATCCGGGTGGGCGGGGTCGACGTCCGCGAGCTGCGCCTGGAGTCGCTGCGGCAGGCCGTCGGCGTGGTGTTCGAGGAGGCGTTCCTGTTCTCGGACACGATCCGGGCCAACATCGCCTACGGCCTGCCGGACGCCTCCGACGCGCAGGTGGAGGCCGCCGCGCGGGCCGCCGAGGCGCACTCGTTCATCGCGGCCCTGCCCGCCGGCTACGACACGGTGGTCGGCGAGCGCGGCCTGACGCTGTCCGGCGGCCAGCGGCAGCGGGTGGCGCTGGCGCGGGCGCTGCTGTCCGACCCGAGGGTGCTGGTGCTGGACGACGCGACCTCGGCGGTCGACCCGGCGACGGAGGCGGCGATCCACCGGACGCTGGCCGAGGTGACGGCGTCGCGGACGACGATCCTGGTCGCGCACCGCCGCTCGTCGCTGGCGCTGGCCGACCGGATCGCGGTGCTGGACGCGGGCGAGGTGGTCGACGTCGGCACGCACGCCGAGCTGACCGGGCGCTGCCCGCTGTACCGGGAGCTGCTGGCCGGGCCGGGCGAGGCGATCGAGCAGGCCGACCCGCGCGCGGGCGCCGACCTGGAGCCGGGGCCGGACGGCACCACGCCGGAGCTGTGGCCGGAGTCGGACGATGACGAGGTGGCCGTCCGCGCGGCGAACCGGGCGGTGGGCCCGGCGCGGGTCGCCCGGGGTGGCGGTCGCGGCGGCGGTGGCACGTCGGCGCTGCTCGGCGGCACCCCGCCGACGCCGGAGCTGCTGGAGCGCGTCCGCGCGCTGCCGCCCGCGCGGGAGGAGCCCGACCTGCGCGGCGAGGACCCGCGCGCGCCCGACCCGGGGTTCCGGCTGCGCACGCTGCTGCGCCCGGTGCGGTGGACGATGCTCGGGGTGGGCGGCCTGCTGCTGGTCGACTCGGCGCTCGCGGTCCTGCTGCCCAACCTGGTGCGGCTGGGCGTCGACCAGGGCGTCGTGGGCGGCGCGACGGGCCGGCTGTGGCTGGCCTGCGCGATCGGGCTGGTGCTGGTCGGCCTGGGCTGGGCGTCCTCGGCGGCGGGCGCGGTCGTGACGTCGCGGGTGGGCGAGCGCCTGCTGTACCTGCTGCGGGTGCGCAGCTACGCGCACCTGCAGCGGCTGGGCCTGGACTACTACGAGCGCGAGATGGCCGGCCGCATCATGACCCGGATGACGACCGACGTCGACGCGCTGTCGAGCTTCCTGCAGACCGGGCTGACGACGTTCGTGATCAGCGTGCTGACCGTGGTGGGCATCGCGGTGGCGCTGGTGGTCACCGACGCGTCGCTGGCCCTGGTGGCGCTGGCGGTGCTGCCGGTGCTGGCGGTCGCGACGGTGGTCTTCCAGCGGCTGTCCTCGCGGGCGTACGCCGAGGCGCGGGAGCGGGTCAGCGCGGTCAACGCCGACCTCCAGGAGAACGTCTCGGGCCTGCGCGTGTCGCAGGCGTACACGCGGGAGGCGCGGTCGGCGCGGGCGTTCGCCGAGCGCAGCGACGCCTACCGCCGGTCCCGGATCAGGGCGCAGCGCTACATCGCGACGTACTTCCCGTTCCTCGCGCTGCTGTCCGGGGTGGCGCAGGCGGCGATCCTGGTGGTCGGGGCGTACCGGGTGGCCGACGGCACGCTGTCGCCGGGCGTGCTGATGGCGTTCGTGCTGTACCTGGGCCTGTTCTTCGCGCCGCTGTACCAGCTCTCCGGGGTGTTCGACGGCTACCAGCAGGCCAGGGTGGGGCTGACCCGCATCGGCGACCTGCTGCGCACGCCGACCAGCGTGCCGCCGGCCGCCGACCCGGTGCCGGTGGCGCGGCTGCGCGGCGAGGTGGAGCTGCGGGACGTGGAGTTCCGGTACCCGGGCACGACGCGGCCCGCGCTGACCGGCGTGTCGCTGCGGGTGGCGCCCGGTGAGACGGTGGCCCTGGTGGGCGAGACGGGCGCGGGCAAGTCGACGCTGGTCAAGCTGGTGGCCAGGTTCTACGACGTCACCGGGGGCGCGGTGCTGGTCGACGGCGTGGACGTGCGGTCCTACGACCTGTCGGCGTTCCGGCAGCGGCTGGGCGTGGTGCCGCAGGAGGCGCACCTGTTCGGCGGCGACGTCGCGGAGAACGTCGCCTACGGCCGGGCGTCGGCGACGGCGGGCGACGTCGAGCGGGCGGTGCGGGCGGTCGGGGCGCTGCCGGCGGTGGCGGCCCTGCCGCACGCGTTCCGCCAGCAGGTCGGCGAGCGCGGCCAGGCGCTGTCCGCCGGCCAGCGCCAGCTCGTGGCCCTGGCCAGGGCGGAGCTGGTGCAGCCGGACCTGCTCCTGCTGGACGAGGCGACGGCGGCGCTGGACCCGGCGACCGAGTCCGCGGTGCTGGCCGCCGGCGACCACCTGGCCGAGGCGAGGACGACCTTCGTCGTCGCCCACCGCCTGGCGACGGCCGCGCGGGCGGACCGGATCGTCGTGCTCGACCAGGGCCGGATCGTGGAGCAGGGCACGCACGCCGACCTGCTCGCGGCCGGCGGCCACTACGCCCGCCTGTGGTCCCACAGCGTCGGCGAACCCGAGGCCGCCGGCCACCCGGGCCGCTGAGCCACCCGGGCCGCTGAGCCACCCGGTCGGGCCACCCGACCGGGCACCGGCCGGGCCGGCCGATCGGTCCGTGCCGGCCGGCCGGACCGCCCTGGCCGACCGGTCCACTCGGGTCGACCGGCCACCTCGGCGGACCGGTCCACCCGGGTCGACCCGGCCACCTGAGCCGGCCGGGCGGCCGATGCCGGCCGGGCCACTCGCACCGACCGGACCGGCTCGAACCGGCCCGGTCGGCCGGTCGGCGGCCGACTGGGCCGATCGGACTGTCCGAACCGACCGGATCGATCAGACCGAACCGATCAGACCGGTGAAGCCGACCGTGCCGCCGAGCAGTGGAGGCGAACCGACCGGATCGACCGGACCAACGGGGCAGCCGAGCCGGGAGCCGGGCGGTGCGGGCCGGTCGGCGGCGCAGACCGGCCCGCACGCGCCGGTTCCCCGACCGCCGCCGGCGATCGGGGAACCACTGTCCGTTGCCGGAGAACCACTGTCGGCGAACCGGGACCTCCACCACGGTCGAGGGACCAGTACCGGCGATCGGAAGAACACCGACCGTTGCCGGAGGACCACCGCCGGTGGCCGGGGCGCCCGGCTCGGGGCCTACCGGCCGGCCAGCACCTCGTCGAGCTGCTCGTAACCCTCGACCACGCCGACCTCCATGCCGCTGGACAGGGCCATGTCCCGCGTCTCCCTGCTCTCGAAGACGCTGACGCAGTGCAGCCGCGACCGCCCCTCGCCCAGGTCCTCGAACTTCAACGTCTCCAGGCACACCCCGTCCGGGTAACCCTCGAACGTGAAGGTCTGCACAATCCGCTCGCCCGGCCTGATCTCGTGGAACGAGCCGTAGAACGCGTACTCGCCGTTGTCGTCCCGGTGCGCGTACCGGTAGGCGCCGCCGGTCTCCGCCTCCCAGCGCGCGATCTCCATGGTGACCGAGCGCGGGCCCAGCCACCTCTTCACCAGCTCCGGTTCGACGTGCGCGCGGAACACCGCCGCCGCGGGCGCGTCGAACTCGCGCACGATCGTGATCGTCGGCAGGTCCCGGTCGGCCGTGAGGGCGACCTCGTGGTGCGTAGTGGTGCTCATGACGCTTCTCCCGTCCGCTCGTCCCTGGCGTCCGGACCCGTCGCGCCCGCCAACTCGGCGAGCACGGCGTCCAGCCGCTGGTAGCGCTGCTCCGCCTCCCGGCGGTACCGCTCGATCCACTTGGTCATCAGGTCGAACACCTCCGCTTCCAGGTGCGCCGGCCTCCGCTGGGCCTGTCGACCCCGGCTGACCAACCCGGCGTCCTCCAGCACCTTCAGGTGCTTGGACACCGCCTGCACGGTCACGGCGTAGGGCTGCGCCAGCTCGTTGACGGTCGCGTCACCGCTCGCGAGCCGAGCCACCATGTCCCGCCGGATGGGGTCCGCCAGCGCCGCGAACACCCGCGAGAGCCGATCTTCCACAGCCACCCCCTCATTCAACCGTCCAGTTGAACAAACTCTAGGATTCAACTGACTGGTTTGTCAACCAGTCAGTTGAACAACCACGTGGCACCTGCCGCGCGACCACCTCCCCGCGCACCGGCCGACCGGCCCCCGCCGAGCCCTGCGCGGGCGCCGCTCCCGCCGGCGCGCACCGGGGCCGATACCTCAAGAACCGCTCAAGCACGACTAACACGACCGATTCCGGGAACGATCCTGTGAGAGAGCACTCGGTGCCCGCCCCCTCCTGTGTATGACCTGCACCGGACGGGGGACTAGCCTGACCATGAGTAAGTCACTACCAAGAGCGAGATGGATAGAGGCGAGCGCCAGCCGTGTCCAGCAGCAGTCCTGCTTCACAGTTCGGCCCCAATGAGTGGCTGGTCGAGGAGATGTACGAGCAGTTCCTCGCCGACCCGTCGTCCGTCGACCCGGCCTGGCACGACTTCTTCGCCGACTACAAGTCGACGCAGCGGTCCGGGAACGGGACGGCGACGGCCGCCGCGGAGGGCACGTCGTCCGCCGCAGCGACCGCCACCGCGACCAAGCAGCCGCCGGCGCCGCCGAAGCCCGAAACCAAGCCCGCGGCCAAGGCCGACGCCGACTCGGCGGCCAAGCCCGCGCCCGCGGCCAAGGCCGCCCCCGCCGCCAAGTCCGCGACCTCGCTGCCGCCGACCACGAGCAAGCCGGCTCCCGCGCAGGCCGCCAAGGCCGCGCCGGTGAAGCCCGCCGCCGGCGAGGAGCAGAAGCAGCTCCGCGGCGCCTCCGCCGCCATCGCGAAGAACATGGAGCTGTCGCTCACCGTCCCGACCGCGACGAGCGTGCGCGCCGTGCCCGCCAAGCTGCTGGCCGACAACCGCATCGTGATCAACAACCACCTCAAGCGCACCCGCGGTGGGAAGGTCTCCTTCACCCACCTGATCGGCTACGCGGTGGTCCGGGCGCTGCACGCGTACCCGAACATGAACCGGCACTTCGCCGAGCAGGACGGCAAGCCGTTCGTCGTCACCCCCGAGCACGTCAACTTCGGCCTGGCGATCGACCTGCCCGGCAAGGACGGCTCTCGCTCGCTGGTGGTCGCGTCCATCAAGGGCTGCGAGAACATGACGTTCACGCAGTTCTGGCAGGCTTACGAGGACCTGATCCGCAAGGCCCGCGCCGGCTCGCTGACCGCCGACGACTTCTCCGGCACGACGATCTCGCTGACCAACCCGGGCACCATCGGCACCAACCACTCGGTGCCGCGCCTGCAGGCGGGCCAGGGCGCGATCATCGGCGTCGGCGCGATGGAGTACCCCGCGCACTTCCAGGGCACCAGCGAGCAGGCGCTGGTCGAGATGGGCGTCAGCAAGATCATCACGCTCACCTCGACCTACGACCACCGCATCATCCAGGGCGCGGAGTCCGGCGAGTTCCTCAAGCGCGTCCACCAGCTGCTGCTGGGCGAGGACGGCTTCTACGACGACGTCTTCACGTCGCTGCGGCTGCCCTACGAGCCGATCCGCTGGGTCGCCGACATCCCCGAGGGCGCGGTCGACAAGACGGCCCGCGTGATCGAGCTGATCGACGCGTTCCGCACCCGCGGCCACCTGATGGCCGACACCGACCCGCTGAACTACCGCCAGCGCAGCCACCGCGACCTGGACGTCCTGTCGCACGGCCTGACCCTGTGGGACCTGGACCGGGAGTTCCCGGTCGGCGGGTTCGCGGGCCGGGAGCGGATGAAGCTGCGCGACATCCTGGGCGTGCTGCGCAACTCGTACTGCCGCACGGTCGGCGTCGAGTACATGCACATCCTGGACCCGGAGGAGCGCCTCTGGATCCAGGAGCGCGTCGAGGTGCCGCACGAGAAGCCGCCGGCCACCGTGCAGAAGTACATCCTGTCCAAGCTGAACGCGGCCGAGGCGTTCGAGACGTTCCTGCAGACCAAGTACGTCGGCCAGAAGCGGTTCTCGCTGGAGGGCGGCGAGACGGTCATCCCGCTGCTGGACGCGGTGCTGGACAAGGCCGCCGAGCACGAGCTGGACGAGGTCGTCATCGGCATGCCGCACCGCGGCCGGCTCAACGTGCTGGCGAACATCGTCGGCAAGCCGATCTCGCAGATCTTCCGCGAGTTCGAGGGCAACCTCGACCCGGGGCAGGCGCACGGCTCGGGTGACGTGAAGTACCACCTGGGCGCCGAGGGCAAGTACTTCCGGATGTTCGGCGACGGCGAGACCAAGGTGTCGCTGACCGCGAACCCGTCGCACCTGGAGGCCGTGGACCCGGTGCTGGAGGGCATCGTCCGGGCCAAGCAGGACACCCTGGACAAGGGCGGCGAGGGCTTCACGGTGCTGCCGGTCGCGCTGCACGGCGACGCGGCGTTCGCCGGCCAGGGCGTGGTCGCGGAGACGCTGAACCTGGCCCTGGTGCGCGGCTACCGCACCGGCGGCACGGTGCACGTGGTCGTCAACAACCAGGTCGGCTTCACCACCGCGCCGGAGAACTCGCGCTCCTCCAAGTACTCCACGGACGTGGCGAAGATGATCGGCGCGCCGGTCTTCCACGTCAACGGCGACGACCCGGAGGCGTGCTACTGGGTCGCGAAGCTGGCGGTGGACTACCGGCAGGCGTTCAACAAGGACGTCGTGATCGACATGGTCTGCTACCGCCGGCGCGGCCACAACGAGGGCGACGACCCGTCGATGACGCAGCCCGCGATGTACGACGTGATCGACACCAAGCGCTCGGTGCGCAAGACCTACACCGAGTCGCTGATCGGCCGCGGCGACATCTCGGTCGAGGAGGCCGAGAAGGCCCTCCAGGACTTCTCCTCGCAGCTGGAGCACGTCTTCAACGAGGTGCGCGAGCTGGAGAAGCACCCGATCAAGACCTCGCCGTCGATCGAGCAGGAGCAGCAGGTCCCGGCCAAGCTGCCCACCGGCATCGACCGCGCCACCATCGAGCGGATCGCCGACGCGCACGTCGACCTGCCCGAGGGCTTCACCCCGCACCCGCGCGTGAAGCCGGTGCTGGAGCGGCGCGCGAAGATGGCCCGCGAGGGCGGCATCGACTGGGCGTTCGCCGAGCTGCTGGCGTTCGGGTCGCTGGTGCTGGAGGGCCGCACGGTCCGCCTGGCGGGCCAGGACTCGCGGCGCGGCACGTTCGTGCAGCGGCACGCCACCCTGGTGGACCGCAAGAAGTCCGCCGAGTACACGCCGCTGCAGAACCTGTCCGACGACCAGGGCAAGTTCATGGTCTACGACTCGGTGCTGTCGGAGTTCGCGGCGCTGGGCTTCGAGTACGGCTACTCGGTGGCCAACCCGGACGCGCTGGTGCTGTGGGAGGCGCAGTTCGGCGACTTCGTCAACGGCGCGCAGCCGATCATCGACGAGTTCATCTCCTCCGGTGAGGCGAAGTGGGGCCAGGTCTCCGACGTGGTGCTGCTGCTGCCGCACGGCCACGAGGGCCAGGGCCCGGACCACACGTCGGGCCGCATCGAGCGGTTCCTCCAGCTGTGCGCCGAGGGCTCCATGACCATCGCGGTCCCGTCGACGCCGGCGAACTACTTCCACCTGCTGCGCCGCCACGCGCTCGACGGCGTGAACCGCCCGCTGGTGGTGTTCACCCCCAAGTCGATGCTGCGGCTGAAGACGGCGACGTCGCCGGTCGAGCCGTTCGTCGAGGAGCGCTTCCACTCGGTGATCGACGACCCGACCCGCCCGGACCCGCAGGGCGTCGAGCGGGTGCTGCTGTGCAGCGGCAAGGTGTACTACGAGCTGGCCGCCGAGCAGGAGAAGCAGGGCCGCAAGGACACGGCGATCGTGCGCGTGGAGCAGCTCTACCCGGTGCCCGCGCGGAAGCTGACGGAGGCGCTGGAGCGCTACCCGAACGCGACCGAGGTCCGCTGGGTGCAGGAGGAGCCGGCCAACCAGGGCGCGTGGCCGTTCTTCGGCTTGGCGCTGCCCGAGCTGCTGCCGTCGCGGTTCGCGATCAGGCGCGTGTCGCGCCGCCCGATGGCCGCGCCGTCGGCCGGTTCGTCCAAGGTGCACGAGGTCGAGCAGCGCGAGCTGATCGCGAAGGCGTTCGAGTAGGCCGATGTACTTCACCGACCGAGGGATCGAGGAACTGGAGGCCCGCCGCGGCGAGGAGGAAGTGAGCCTCGCCTGGCTGGCCGACAAGCTCCGGTCGTTCGTCGACGCGAACCCGGAGTTCGAGACGGCCGTCGAGCGCCTGGCCACCTACCTGGCGCGCGACGACGAGGACGACCCGGAGGACTGACCGGGCCGACCGGCACGCCGAAGGGGCGCCCCTCTCGAGGGGGCGCCCCTTCCGCTCGTCCGGCCTCACCGGACCCGGCAGGACCCCCGCTCCAGCGCCCGCAGCACGGCCGACACCGTCTCGGCGGGCTCCTGCCCGGTGGAGTCGAGCACGTGGGGCTCGAACGGCCCCAGGTCGGCGAACTGGCCGTGCATCACGCGCACCGGGCCGGGGTTGGTGAGCGCTTCGGGCCCGCGCTCCACCGCTCGCCGCACGGTGGTCGCCTCGTCCGGCCGCAGCACGAGGTAGTGCAGTTCGAGCCCCGTGCGCGCGGCGGCGGCGCGGAACGGCTCCAGGAACCACGGCCCCACCACCCCGTCGGAGACCACCTGGTAGCCGCCGGCGGCGTAGCCGAACGCGGCCTGCGCCACCACGTCCACGACGACTTCGTTCTGCCGGTGCGCTTCCGGCCGGTACGGCGCCAGCCAACCCTGGCGGATGCAGCGGTAGAAGTCGTCCGTGTGCAGGTGCACGCTCGGGTCGAGCGCGTCGGCCAGCAACCGGGCGACCGTGCTCTTCCCCGCTCCGGGCGGTCCGCTGAGCACCACCACTCTGCCTGGTTCCACGACCCCGATCCTAGGAACTCCGCACGGGCGCCGACGCGCGCCGCGCAACCGTCGCCCAGGAAGGGACCCAGACCTCCCCCTCCACCGCGGCCACCCCCCGGAAGTGCTCGACGACCGCCCCGAGCCCGGGGTGCGGGTTCGTCCTGGGGAAGATCAACGACAGCGGGTACGCGATCACCGGGTCCACGACCGGGATGCGGCGCAGGCCGTGGCCGACCGGCCAGGTGATGCGGTCGCGGTGGCCGACGAGGGTGGCCGCGTCCGCGGAGTCCGCCAGGGCGTCCAGGAGCGCCTCGACGCCGAAGTTCGGGCCCGCCCCGTCGATGCGGAGGCCGAGGTCGGTGGCGAGCTGCTGGTAGAACTCCGCCCACTCGCTGCGGGGCGCGATGCCCGGCACCCGGATCCGGTGCCCGCGCAGCCGGGCCGGCGTCAGCACCCGCTCGGTGGCGAGCGGGTGCCCCGGCCCGACGAGGAGTTCCAGCGGGAAGTCGAGCAGGTGGACCATCCGCAGGTCGCGCGGCAGCTCGGCCGGGTCGGTGACGGTGCGGAAGGCGGCGTCGACCTCGCCCGCGCGCAGGGCGGCGACCACCACGCGCGGGTCGCCGGTCTTCAGGGTCACCACGTCGAGCGCGGTCCCGGGGTGCGCCCGCCAGTAGTCGTGCAGGACGACGGCCTGCCCGGTGCGGTACCCGAGGACGTCGACCCGCAGCGGCCGCGAGTCCGGCCGGATCGCCGTGACGGCGCGGTCGAGCCCCGTGACGACGCCGCGCGCGTGCGGCAGGAACGCCCGGCCGTCGGGCGTCAGCTCGACCCCCCGGGCGGTGCGGGTGAACAGGCGGACCCCCAGCTCGCGCTCCAGGGCGGCGACCCGCTTCGAGACCGCCTGCTGCGTCACGCCCAGCTCGTCGGCCGCGTGCCGCAACTGCCCCAGCTCGGCCGCCCGGACGAACGACCGCACCGCTTCGGTGTCCACCGGCCCACCCTAGGCGTCCAACCGATCGTTGTGGCTCGTCGCGGTCCGGTTGTTTGATCGCACGCCGGTGCCGCTGCTGTGCTCCCAGGGCCCACCCCCAGCGGTCGTCGTGGAGGAGTCCCGTGCGCAGCGAGTCGGAGGCCGGCTTCGGCCGGCTGTGGTCGGCCTACGCCGTGAGCACCTGCGGCACGTGGCTCGCCTTCGGGGCGTTCCCGCTGATCGCGGTGCAGGTGCTGCGCTCGCCCGCCTTCGCCGTCTCCCTCCTGGGGTCCGCCGGCCTCGCCGTCGCGGCGGTCGTCGCGATCCCGCTGGGGCCGTGGGTCGAGCACCGGGCCAAGCGCCCGGTGCTGGTCGGGGCGGACCTGGTCCGCTTCGTCGCGCTGGCCGGCGTCCCGGTCGCGCACCTGCTGGGCCTGCTGACCTACGCCCAGTTGCTGGTGACCTCCGTCGTCACCGCCACCGCGGGCATCGCCCACGCCGCAGCGTCCGGCGCGTACCTCAAGCACCTCGTGCGCGGCGAGCGCCTCCTCGACGCGAACGGCCGGTTCGAGGCCACGGCGTGGGCGGCGACCGCGGCGGGCCCGCCCCTCGGCGGCGCGCTCGTCGGGCTGCTCGGCCCGGTCGCCACCGTCGCCGCGGACGCCCTCGGCCACCTGCTGTCCGCGCTCCTGGTCCGGCGCATCCGCGGGAGCGACGTCGCGACGCCCCGCGACCCGGCCCGCCGGTTCCGCGGGGCCGCCCCGCCGGGCCGTCGGTTCCGCGGCGCCGGCCTGACCACCGGTTGGCGGTGCATCCTCCACGACCCCGTCCTGCGGCGCCTGTTCGCCAACTCCGCGCTGGTGAGCGGCCTGATCACGGCCACCGTCCCGCTCCTGGCGGTCCTCCTGCTGGACCGGTACCACTTCCCGGCCTGGCACTACGGCCTCGCCTTCGGCCTGCCCGCCGTCGGCGGCCTCCTCGGCGCCCGCCTGTCGCCGCGCCTCGTCGCCCGCCACGGCCGGCACCGGGTCATGGTCGTCTCCGGCCGGCTGCGGTCGCTGTTCCCGCTCGGCCTGGCCTTCGCCCACCCGGGCGCCTCCGGGCTCCTCACGGTCATCGTCGTCGAGTTCCTGCTGATCACCTGCATGGGCGTCTTCAACCCCGTCCACGCGACCGTGCGCCTGCAGCGGACCCCCGCCGACCGCACCGCGCAAGTCCTCGTCGCGTGGAGCACCGGCAGCAAGCTCGCGCAGGCGGCCCTCACGGCGGTCTGGGGCGTCCTCGCGACGCTCACCAGCCCGCTCGCCGCGATCACCGCCTCCGGCGTGCTCCTGCTCGCCACGCCGCTCCTGCTCCCCGACCGGGCGCACCTGCCCGACCCCTCCCCCGCGGAGCGGCAACGGCGGTGAGAGCGCGACAGCGGGCTACCGGACCCGTCGCCCCTTGCGCCACACCGCGTGGGTCAGCGGCACGCCCGGCCGGTAGGCGAGGTGGGTGGCGCCGGGCGCGTCGAGCACGTGCACGTCCGCCCGCGCGCCGACCGCGAGGTGGCCGACGTCGTCGCGGCCCAGCGCGAGCGCACCCGCCTTCGTGGCCGCGTGGACGGCTTCCTCGACGGTCAGGCGCAGCTGGAGCACGGCCGTGGTGACGCAGTAGGCCATCGACGTGGTGTACGAGCTGCCCGGGTTGCAGTTGCTGGCCAGCGCGACCGTCGCGCCGGCGTCCAGCAGCTCCCGCGCGGGCGGCAGGGGCTGGCGGGTGGACAGGTCGCAGGCCGGGAGCAGGGTGGCCACCGTGGCCGAGCCGGCCAGGGCGTCGACGTCGGCGCGCGACAGGTGGGTGCAGTGGTCGACGCTCGCCGCGCCCAGCTCGACCGCCAGCCGCACGCCGGGGCCCTCGCCGAGCTGGTTGCCGTGCACGCGCAGGCCCAGCCCCCTGGCGGCGGCGGCTTCCAGCACGGCGCGGGACTGGTCGGCGTCGAACGCGCCGCGCTCGCAGAACACGTCCGCCCAGCGCACGTGCGGCGCCACCGCGTCGAGCATCTCGCCGCACACCAGGGCGACGTAGTCGTCGGCGGTCGACCCGGGCGGCACGAGGTGGGCGCCCAGGAAGGTGGCCTCGTCGGCGTGCTCGGCCGCGATGCGGGCCGAGCGCAGCTCGTCGGCCGTCGTCAGGCCGTAGCCGGTCTTGGTCTCGACGCACGTGGTGCCCTGCGCGACCGCCTCCGCCACGTGCCGGCGGATCGTCGCCGCCAACTCCTCGTCGGTCGCGGCGCGGGTCGCGTCGACCGTGCGGGCGATCCCGCCCGCGGTGTAGGGCTTGCCGGCCATGCGGGCCTCGAACTCGGCGGTGCGGTCGCCGGCGAACACGAGGTGCGTGTGGCTGTCCACCCAGCCGGGCAGGACGGCCCGGCCCGCCGCGTCGAAGCGCTCGTCGGCGGCCGGGGCGGACGCGGCGTCGCCGACCCAGGCCACGCGGTCGCCGTCGAGCACGAGGGCGGCGCCGGCGCGGCGGCCCAGGTCGGCGTCGTTGGTGGTCAGTTCGCCGATGTTCGTGATCAGGGTGCTCACAGGACCGCCTTCAGCAGCTCGCCGACGTCTCCCAGGGTGGCGTGCACGCCGTCGCGCGCCACGACCTTCCCGCCCACCACGACCGCCGTGACGTCGGACGCGGTCGCGGTGAGCACGACCTGCTCGGCGCTCGAACCGGCGGTGCGCACCGAGCCCGTGCCGACGGCCACGAGGTCCGCCGGCGCGCCGGGTTCGACGCGCCCGGCCTCCGGCCACCCGATCGCGGCGTGGTTGGTCAGCGCGGCCACCAGCTCGGCCGGGGCGAACCTGCCGCGGCGGCCGGTGCGCAGGCGCTCGCCGTGCTCCAGGCCGCGCGCTTCCAGCAGCGGGTCGACCACGGCGTGCTGGTCGCTGCCCAGCGACAGCGGGCTGCCGGCGTCCTTCAGCTCCCGCGCCGGCCCGATGCCGTCGGCCAGGTCGGCTTCGGTGGTGGGGCAGAAGCAGGCCCCGGTGGCCGTGCGGCCCAGCAGGGCGATGTCCGATGTGGACAGGTGGGTGGCGTGGACGGCGGTGGTGCGCGGCGTCAGCGCGCCCGCCTCGTGCAGCAGTTCGGTCGGCGTCCGGCCGTAGGCCGCCAGGCAGGCTTCGTTCTCGGCCGGCTGCTCCGACAGGTGGACGTGCAGCGGCCGGTCGGGGAACGCGCCCGCCACCAGCGGCAGCGCGTCGCGGGGCACGGCGCGCACCGAGTGGATCGCCGCGCCGACCCGCGTCGTGGCGTCCTCGCGCAGCCCGGCGACCCGCTCGGCCCACCGCTCGCCGGTGCCGTCGGAGAAGCGCTCCTGCACACCGGTCACCGGCTCCCCGATGCCGCCCGCCAGGTAGCAGGCGTCCAGCAGGGTCAGCCGGATGCCGGCGTCGGCGGCGGCCTGCCGCAGCGCCTCGCCCATCTCGTTGCCGCCGTCGTGGAGGTAGTGGAACTCGCCCACCGCCGTCACCCCGGCCACGGCCATCTCCGCGTAGACGGCCGTGGCCAGCCGCCGGTAGCCCTCCGGCGTCAGGCTGCCGGCCAGCGCGTACATCCGCTCGCGCCACGTCCAGAACGTGCCGCCGCCGGAGTGCGTCCGACCGCGCAGGGCGCGGTGGAAGGCGTGCGAGTGGGCGTTGGCGAACCCCGGGAACACCATGCCGTACAAGCGCTCGCAGCCCAGCGGGATGGTGTCCGCAGTGGACACTTCAATGATGCGCCCGCCGTCGGTCCGCACCAGAACGCGCGACGCGACCCCGTCCGGCAGCCACGCCCGCTCGCACCAGAAGCTCTTCATCGGGCCAGGTGCTCCAGGGTCGTCGCCAGCGCCACCACGCCCGCCGCGCAGTCCTCCGCCTCGGCGAACTCCTCGGGGGCGTGGCTGACCCCGGTCGGGTTGCGCACGAACAGCATCGCGGTCGGCACGTGCGCCGCCAGGACGCCCGCGTCGTGCCCCGCCCCGGTGGGCAGCGCCGGGACGCCGCCGAGCGCCGCCGAGACCTCGGCCGCGAGCCCGGTGTCGAAGTGCACGGTGTCGCCGTAGGACTCCTCGGTGACGCGCACCTCGCAGCCCTCGTCCGCCGCCGCCGACCGGGCCGCCGCGGTGATCCGGTCGACCACCTCGCGGGTGCGGCGGTCGTCCGCGGCCCGCGCGTCCAGCCACACGTCCACCGACGACGCGATGACGTTGGTGCCGCCGGGGTTGGGGACGAGGCGGCCCACCGTCGCCCGCGCGCCGCCGGTGGCGGCCTCGCGCGCGGCCAGCACCAGCCGCGAGGCGGGCAGCATGGGGTCGCGCCGGTCCTCGACCGGGGTCGCGCCGGCGTGGTTGCCCTCGCCGGTGAAGGCGAAGCGCCACCGCCCGTGCGCGAGGATGGAACTGGCCAGCCCCACCGGCACGGCCAGGCCCCTGCCCTGCTCCACGTGCAGCTCCACGAACCGGCCGACGGTCGCGAGCGCGTCGTCGTCCCGGCCCATCCGCTCCGGGTCGACCCCGGCGCGCCGCGCCGCCTCGGCGAACGTGACGCCGTCCGGGTCGGTCAGCCGGCACGCGGCCTCGGCCGGGATGGCGCCGGTCATCAGCCGGGAGCCCAGGCAGGCCACGCCGAACCGGCCGCCCTCCTCCTCCACGAACACCACGACCGCCAGCGGCCGGGACGGGCGGAACCCCTTGGCCCGCAGCACGTCCACCGCCCGCAGCGCCGACACCACGCCCAGCGGGCCGTCGAACGCGCCGCCGCCCGGCACGGAGTCCAGGTGGCTGCCGGTGACCACGGCGCCCGGCCCCGGCTCGCCCCACCACGCCCACAGGTTGCCGTTGCGGTCGGCCCGGACGTCGAGCCCGCGCCGGGCCGCCTCCTGCTCGAACCACTCGCGCAGCTCCAGCTCGGCCCGGTCGAACCCGTGCCGGGAGTAGCCGCCGCGCCGCGCGTCCCGGCCGACGTCGGCGATGTCCGCGAGGTCAGTCATGGCGCGCCATCGGGATGCGGACGCCCTTGGCCGCCGCCACCTCGCCCGCCTCGGGGTACCCGGCGTCGACGTGCCGGATCACGCCCATGCCGGGGTCGTTGGTCAGCACCCGCTCGATCTTGCGGGCGGCCAGCTCGGTGCCGTCGGCGACGGTGACCTGGCCGGCGTGGACCGACCGCCCGATGCCCACGCCGCCGCCGTGGTGGATGGACACCCACGTCGCGCCGGAGGCGGTGTTGACCAGGGCGTTGAGCAGCGGCCAGTCCGCGATCGCGTCCGAGCCGTCCGCCATGGCCTCGGTCTCCCGGTAGGGGGAGGCGACGGAGCCGCAGTCGAGGTGGTCGCGGCCGATGACGACCGGCGCGGACAGCTCGCCACTGGCCACCATCTCGTTGAACCGCAGGCCCGCGCGGTGGCGCTCGCCGTAGCCCAGCCAGCAGATCCGGGCGGGCAGCCCCTGGAACTCCACGCGCTCGCCGGCCAGCCGGATCCACCGGGCGAGCTGCTCGTCCTCGGGGAACAGCTCCAGGATGGCCCGGTCGGTCGCGGCGATGTCGGCCGGGTCGCCGGACAGCGCGGCCCAGCGGAACGGGCCCTTGCCCTCGCAGAACAGCGGGCGGATGTAGGCCGGGACGAAGCCGGGGAAGTCGAACGCCCGGTCGCAGCCGCCGAGCCGGGCCTCGCCCCGCAGGGAGTTGCCGTAGTCGAACACCTCGGCGCCCCGGTCCAGGAACCCGACCATCGCCGCCACGTGGTCGGCCATCGACTCGCGGGCCCGGTCGGTGAACTCGTCGGGCTTGCTGCCCGCGTAGTCCGGCCAGTCCTCCAGCGCGACGCCCTTGGGCAGGTAGGCCAGCGGGTCGTGGGCGGAGGTCTGGTCGGTGACGACGTCCACCGGCACCTCCCGGCGCAGCAGCTCGGGCAGCACCTCGGCGGCGTTGCCGATGAGCCCGACCGACAGCGCGCGCCCCTCCTGCTTGGCCCGCAGCACGCGGGCCACGGCGTCGTCGAGGTCGTCGGCGATCTCGTCCAGGTAGCGGGTCTCCACGCGGCGGCGGGCGCGCGCCGGGTCGACCTCGACGCACAGCGCCACGCCCTCGTTCATGGTGACGGCCAGCGGCTGCGCGCCGCCCATGCCGCCCAGGCCGGCGGTGACCGTCAGCGTGCCCTTCAGGGTGCCGCCGAACCGCTTGCGCGCCACCGCGGCGAACGTCTCGTAGGTGCCCTGGAGGATGCCCTGGGTGCCGATGTAGATCCACGACCCGGCCGTCATCTGGCCGTACATGGTCAGCCCGGCGGCCTCCAGCCGGCGGAACTCCGGCCAGTCCGCCCAGTCGGGCACCAGGTTGGAGTTGGCGATCAGCACGCGCGGCGCCCACTCGTGGGTGCGCAGCACGCCCACCGGGCGGCCGGACTGCACGAGCAGGGTCTCGTCGTCGGCCAGCTCGGCCAGCTCGCGGCTGATCGCGTGGAAGCTCGGCCAGTCCCGCGCGGCCTTGCCGGTGCCGCCGTAGACGACCAGGTCCTCGGGCCGCTCGGCGACCTCGGGGTCCAGGTTGTTGTGGAACATCCGCAGGGCGGCCTCGGTCGGCCAGCTGCGGGCGGTCAGGTCGGTGCCTCGGGCTGCTCGCACCATCACAGGGCTCCACTTCGGATGAGGTCTTCGGCGGCGGCGATCTCGGGGGCCAGGTGGCGGTCGGGCCCGGGGCCCGGGACGCTCGCGCGCAGCTTCGCCACGGCCGCCGCGGTCGCCGGCGCCGGCTCCAGGGGCGCCCGCAGGTCCAGCGCGCGGGCGGCGGTGAGCAGTTCGACGGCCAGGACGGTCCGCAGCCCGTCCACGGCCCTGCGCAGCTTGCGCGCGGCGGACCAGCCCATCGAGACGTGGTCCTCCTGCATGGCGCTGCTCGGGATCGAGTCGACGGAGGCGGGCACGGCCAGCCGCTTGAGCTCGCTGACGATCGCCGCCTGCGTGTACTGGGCGATCATGTGGCCGGAGTCCACGCCGGGGTCGTCGGCCAGGAACGGCGGCAGGCCATGCGAGCGGTTCACGTCCAGCATCCGGTCGGTGCGGCGCTCGGCGATGCTCGCCACGTCCGCCACCGGGATGGCCAGGAAGTCCAGCACGTAGGCGATCGGCGCGCCGTGGAAGTTGCCGTTGGACTCGACGCGGCCGTCCGCCAGCACCACCGGGTTGTCGATGGCGGCGGCCAGCTCGCGGTCGGCGACCGCGGCGGCGTGGTCGACCGTGTCGCGGGCCGCGCCGTGCACCTGCGGCGAGCAGCGCAGCGAGTAGGCGTCCTGCACGCGGGTGCAGTCCGGGCCGCGGTGGCTGGCCACGATCCCCGAGCCGGCCAGCAGCGCGGCCATCCGCCGGGCGCTGCGGCCCTGCCCGGGGTGCGGGCGCAGGGCGTGCAGGTCGGCGGCGAAGACGCGGTCGGTGCCCAGCAGGGCCTCCACGCTCATCGCGGCGGTCAGGTCGGCCACGTCCAGCAGCCGGTCGAGGTCGGCCAGGGCCAGCACCAGCATCCCGAGCATCCCGTCGGTGCCGTTGATCAGCGCCAGGCCCTCCTTCTCGGCCAGCCGGACGGGCTCGATGCCGGCGGCCCGCAGGGCGTCGCCCGCCGGCACGAGGTCGCCGCGCGCGTCGCGGACGCTGCCCTCGCCGGTCAGCGCGAGCGCGGCGGCCGACAGCGGGGCGAGGTCGCCCGAGCAGCCCAGCGAGCCGAACTCGTGCACGACGGGCGTGATGCCGGCGTTGAGCATCGCGGCCATCGCCTCGGCGGTCTCCAGCCGGACCCCGGTGCGCCCGCTCGCCAGCGTCTTCAGCCGGAGCAGGACCAGGGCGCGGACGACCTCCCGCTCCACCTCCGGCCCGGAGCCGGCGGCGTGCGAGCGGACCAGGGACTGCTGCAGGGCCGCCCGGCGGTCCGGCGGGATGTGGCGCACCGCCAGCGCGCCGAACCCCGTCGACACGCCGTAGGTGGGCGTCTCGGCCGTGGCCAGGCGCTCGACGTGCGCGCGGGCGGCCTCGACCGCCGCGCGCGCCGCCTCCGAGATCTCCACCGGAGCGCCGCCGCGGGCGACCGCGTGGACGTCCTCGCGGGTCAGGGGCTCCGGACCCAGCTGCACGGGTTGCTGCATGTGCACATCACAGCGCGGCGGCCGGGTCCGCACGACCCGGCGGGGCCGGAGACCGTCTGGGATCCCAGACGGTCTCCGGCTCGGCCCGCGCCGGGCTCCCCGCGCAGCGGGCGCTCCCGCACCACGTCCCGGGCGGGGTGCGGCGGCGTCGGTCGACGTCGCGGCGCGCTCCGGCAACGGGGTGACCGGCTCGGCGGCGAAGCCCCCGGAGCCGGTCGTCGCACCCCTCCGGTGCGCCGCCGCCCCGGTCTGCCGACAATGGCCCGCGTGGGTTCCAGCAGCGACGTGCCGGCGTTGCGCCGGGGGCTGGCGGTGCTGCGCCTGCTGGCCACCCGGCCCGGCCCGGTGTCGGCGGCGGCGGTGGCCCGGGAGCTGGGCCTGCCCCGGTCGACGACCTACCACCTGCTGGCCGAGCTGGCGGAGGCCGGCTTCGCGACGCACTTCCCCGAGGAGCGGCGCTACGGGCTGGGCGTGGCCGCGTTCGAGCTGGGCTCGGCCTACCTGCGCCACGACCCGCTGGAGCGCCTGGCGCGCCCCCTGCTGCGGCGGCTGGTGGACGCCACCGGCCGGCCCGCGCACCTGGGCGTGCTGCACGGCGCGGAAGCGCTCTACCTGGCGCGGGAGCAGCCCCGGCAGCCGTCCACCATCGTGTCCGACGTGGGCGTGCGGTTGCCCGCGCACCTGACCGCGTCCGGTCGGGCGATGCTCGCCCACCTGCCGGGCGCGCAGGTCAGGGCCCTGTTCCCGGGGGTGGCGGGCTTCGTGGACCGCACCGGCCGCGGCCCGCGCGACCTGCCCGCGCTGCGCCGCCTGCTGGCCGTCGAGCGGCGGCGCGGCTGGGCGGTGGAGGACGGGTACGTCACCGCCGGGTTCGCGTCGGTCGCGGCGCCGGTGTTCGACCACGGGGGGCGGCCGATCGCCGCCGTCACGGTGACCTTCCGGCACGTGTGCGACGAGGGGTGCGGGCAGGAGTGGCCGGAACTGGCCCTGGAGGCGCGGAAGGCCGCCGACGCGCTGACGGAGCGCATCGGCGGCCACCGCGACCGGCCCGCGGGGAGGTGACCCCCGCGCGGGTCAGAGCTGCACGGTCCCGAGGAAGTCGGCCGCCACGTTCGCGACGGTCTGCTTGTCCACGTCCACCCGCTTGACCAGGTCGGCCAGGTTCTGCGTGGTCAGCGCCGCGGAGACCTTGTCCAGCGCCTCCCTGCCCCTGGCGTCCACCGCGTCCGACCGCAGCAGCGGCACGATGTTCTGCGCCGGGTACATGTTCTTCGGGTCGGCCAGCTCCACGAAGTCGTTGGCCTTGATGTCGGCGGAGGTCGTGTAGAGGTTGACCACCTGCGCGGCGCCGTTCTTCAGGGCGTCCACCGTGACCGGGCCGCCCGCGTCGGTGGTCTTGATCTCCTCGAACTCCACCCCGTACAGCTCGGCCACCTTGGCCTGCCAGCGCTGCGCCCACTCGCCGGCGGCGCCGAGCACGTACTTGCCGGAGCCCAGGTCGGCGATGGACCGCACGCCCGAGTCGGCCGTGGCCCTGGTGACCACCAGCACGTCCTTGTCCTCGGCCGCGGCCTTGTCCAGGACCTCCAGCCCGGCCGGGGTCTTGGCCTTGAGCGCCGCGTAGACCTCCTCGGACCCGGTCGTGGTGTTGGCCTTGTCGAAGTAGTTCAGCAGGTTGCCGGTGTACTCCGGCACCACGCCGAGCGACTTGTCCTGCAGCGCCTTGACCACCAGCTCGCGGGCGCCGATGCCGGATTTCACGGTCACCTTCGCCCCGGTCGCCCTCAGCGCGCCGGCGTAGACCTCCGCCAGGATCTTGTTCTCGGTGAAGTCGGCCGAACCGACCACGACCTCACCCGCGGCGCCGTCCTGGCCGCTCCCGCTCAGGTCCTCCTTGGACCCGCACGCGGAGACGACCAGGGCCGCCGCCGCGACGATGACGGTCAACGTGCGCTTCATGCCGTGCTTCCTCCCACTTCGAGCGCTTCGGCGGGCTTGGCGCGCCGCCGGGGCTGTGCGGACAGCCGCAGACCTCTCGGCACGACGAGCCTCCCCGCCACCGCGAGGACGCCGTCGACCACCACCGCCAGCAGCGCGATCAGCACCGCGCCGCCGACGAACTGCCCGTAGTCCAGCACGCGCAGGCCGTCCAGCAGCGGGCGGCCCAGGGTCTCGACGCCGACGTACGCGGCGACCGACGCCGTCGCGACCACCTGGAGCGCCGCGTTGCGCAGCCCGCCCACCACCAGCGGCAGCGCGTTGGGCAGCTCCACCCGCCACAGCCGCTGCGCGCCGGTCATGCCCACGCCGCGGGCGGCGTCCACCACGCCGCGGTCGACCCCCTGCACGCCCGCGTACGTCCCGGCCAGGACGGGCGGCACCGCCAGCACCACCAGCGAGATCAGCACGCCCACCGCCGGCACGCCGCTCATCACCAGGTACAGGAGCGTCACCAGCCCGAGCGTGGGCAGCGCGCGCAGCGCGTTGCCCACGCCCACCAGCAGCAGGCCGCCGCGGCCGGTGTGCCCGACGTAGAGCCCCAGCGGCACGGCCACGGCGCTCGCGCCGAGCACCGCGCCCAGGCAGTACAGCAGGTGCGTGCCCACCCGCGCCGGGATCGAGTTGGGCCCGCTCCAGTTCGCCGGGTCCAGCAGCCAGGCGAACGCGTCCGCGAAGATCACGACCGGCCCGCCCTCGTCCACGGGGTCAGCGCGTTGCGCAGCGCCACCAGCACCACGTCCACCACCAGCGCCAGCAGCAGCGTCAGCACGACGCCGACGATGATCGGCGCCAGGTAGCGCTGCCGGAAGCCGTCGGTGAACAGCACGCCGAGGCCGCCGGTGCCGATCAGCGCGCCCACGCTGACCAGGCTGATGTTGCTGACCGAGCCGACCCGCACGCCGGCGGCCAGCACCGGCACGGCCAGCGGCAGCTCGACGGTCAGGAACCGCCGCCACGGCCGGAAGCCCATCGCGGTCGCGGCGGCGCGCACGTGCTCGGGCACCGCGCCCAGCGCCTCCGCCACCGGGCGCACCAGCAGCGCCGTGGTGTAGAGGGTGAGCGCGACGACCACGTTGACCGGGTCGAGCACCTGCGTGCCGATCACCGCCGGGATGATCGCGAACAGCGCCAGCGACGGGATCGTGTAGAGCACGTTGGCGGTGCCGACCAGCACGCGGTTCAGCCACCGGTACCGGTGGCACGCCTGCCCCAGCACGACGGCCAGCACCACCGACGCGGCCAGCGGCGCCAGCGACAGGTAGACGTGGTCGAGCAGCATCGACAGCAGCGCCGAGCGGGTGCCGGCGTCGCCGAGGTAGTGGCCGAGGTCACCCACGGCGGCTCGCGATCGCGTCGAGCACCTGGTGCGCCTCCACCACGCCGGCGAGCCGGCCCTCGGCGTCCACGACCACGCCCAGGCCGGAGGGCGACGACAGCGCGGCGTCCAGCGCGCCCCGGACCGCGCCGCCCCGCGCGTGCAGCGAACCGCCCGGCACCACGGAACCGTCCGGCGCGACCCAGGCCCGCGGCCGCCGCTCGGCGTCCACCAGCAGCTGCCACTCGCCGGCGGCCGAGGGCTCGCGCGCCGTCCGGACGGGACCGACCTCCACCCCGGAGGAGTCCACGAAGGACAGGCCCCGGTAGCCGCGGTCCCTGCCGACGAAGCCCGCCACGAAGTCGTCGGCGGGGCGGGCCAGCAGCTCGGCGGGCGGCGCGCACTGGGCCAGCACCCCGCCCTCGCGGAACACCGCCACCTTCTCGCCGATGCGCACCGCCTCGTCGATGTCGTGGGTGACGAAGACGATCGTCTTGGCCAGCTCGGCCTGCAGCCGCAGCAGCTCGTCCTGCAGGCCCTCCCGGACCACCGGGTCGACCGCGCTGAACGGCTCGTCCATCAGCAGCACCGGCGGGTCGGCGGCCAGCGCGCGCGCCACGCCGACGCGCTGCTGCTGGCCGCCGGACAGCTGCGCCGGGTAGCGCCCGCCCAGCTCGGCGGGCAGCCCCACCAGCTCCAGCAGCTCCGCCGCGCGCGACCGGGCCCGGGCCTTGGACCAGCCCGACAGCAGCGGCACGGTCGCCACGTTGTCCAGCACCGTGCGGTGCGGGAACAGGCCGGCCTGCTGGATCACGTAGCCGATGCCCAGCCGCAGCTTCGGCGGGTCCACCCCGAGCACGTCCCGGCCGTCCACCAGCACCGTGCCCGAGGTCGGGTCGACCATCCGGTTCACCATGCGCAGCGACGTCGTCTTGCCGCACCCGGACGGACCCACGAAGACGGTGATGGCGCCCGCCTCGACCACGAGGTCCAAGCCGTCCACCGCGATCGTCCCGTCGTCGAACCGCTTGGTCGCGCCGCGGAACTCGATCACCGCGTCGTCCTCCCCCGTCGTGGCTGCCAGGCGTCGAACGACAGTAACCGGTCGACCCGACCGCGGCACCGCGTTCCAGGATCCGGTCAGTAGGCTGCACCGGTTGTGGCCACCGAACTAGTCCGCGCGCTGCTGGCGTCGCACGGCGTGCACGCGCGCAAGCTGCGGCGGGTGCTGACGCTGCTCGGCGAAGACTGGCACACCCTGGCGGAGCTGGTGCGGCTGCCCGCCGTGCCGCGGCGGACCGTGCAGGACGTGCTCAAGGCGCTCGACGCGGACCTGGAGACCGACGGCGACCGGCACCGGATCGCGCCGTCGCGGGTGGCGCGGTACGCCGAGTTCACCGCCGAGCCCGAACCGGCGGACCCGCTGGTGGCGCGCGACCCGGCGCACCTGCGGGCGGTGCTCGCCGACGTCGCCGCGGTGCCGCCGCCGCTGGCCGCGCTGGACCACGTGCAGGCGACCGCCGAGACGGCGCTGAAGCGGGCGCTGTGGCTGGACTCGCACTACGACCTGGCCGGGCGCGTCCTGCTGTGCCTGGGCGACCACGACCTGACCTCGCTCGCGGTGACCGCGGTCAACCCGGCGGTGTCGGTGGTCGTGGTCGACGTGGACGATCGGCTGCTGGAGTACGTCGAGCAGCGGTCCGGCGGGCGCGTGCGGACGTTCCACGCGGACTTCCGGTTCGGCCTGCCGCCCGCGCTGCTGGAGTCGGCGGACCTGGTGTTCAGCGACCCGCCCTACACGCCGGAGGGCATGGCCCTGTTCGCCGGCCGCGCGGTGGAGTGCCTGGCCGACCTCGGGCGGGGCCGGGTGCTGCTGGCCTACGGGTACAGCGACCGCACGCCCGCGCTGGGGCTGAAGGCGCAGCAGGAGCTGCAACGGCTGGGGCTGGTGTTCGAGGCGATCCTGCCCGCGTTCCACCGGTTCGACGGCGCGCAGGCCATCGGCAGCGCCGCCGACCTGTACGTGTGCCGCCCCACCGCGCGCCGGTCGGCGACCCCCGGCCGGACCGCGATCTACACCCACGGCCCGCAGTCGGTGGAGGCGACCGGGCCGAGCGCGCGGGCGTTGCAGGCGCTGGTGGACCTGGCCCCGCGCCCGGAGTCCTCGCCGCCGCCGAAGCCCCGCGCGCCCGGCTGGGCGGACCCGGTCGGCCGGGGCGCGGCGTCGCTGGCCGTCGACCTGACCGGCGACCCCGGGCCGTGGCTGCTGCGGACCCTGCTGGCGTGCTCGCCCGGCCGGATGGCGGCCCTGGTGCCCAACAACCACCCGGACGTGTCGTCCGCCGCCGGGCAGGAGGGGTTGAGGTCGTTGGTGGACACCCGGTTCGCGCTGCGGTTCCTGCGGTCCACCCCGGACGGGAAGACCTGCGTGGTGGTGGCGGACCAGGTGCTCGCGGGCACCCTGGACCCCGGCGGCCTGGCCGTGCGCGAGGTGCTGCTGCGGGCGCACGGGAAGCTGGGCAACGTGTGGCGGGAAGCGCTCACCACCGCGCTGCGGATCACCAAGCGCGAGGCGCGCGAGCGGATCGGGGAGCACGACGACCTGGAGCACCGGCTGATCGACCTGCCCCGGCACCGGGTCGCCGCGCTGCTGCCGCTGATCCGGGCGTCGGCGGGGTGACCGGGACCCGCGCGGCGGTCGGCCCGGCCGGCGGGCGGGGCCGACCGCGTCAGCCGGCCCGGGGGACGTGCAGCGCGCCGAGCGCCAGCACGGCGCGGAACTCCTTGGGCGGCACCGGGCGCGAGAACAGCCAGCCCTGGTAGGCGTCGACCCCGACGCCGCGCAGCACGTGGAACTGCGTCGCCGTCTCGACGCCCTCCGCCACGCACTCGCGCCCCATCGCCCGCGCCATGTCCACCACGGCCCGCGCCACCGCGAAGTCCGACGAGTCGTTGCCCACCCCGGACACGAACCGCCGGTCCACCTTGATGATCTGCGCGGGCAGCTCCTTCAGCCGCGCCAGCGACGAGTAGCCGGTGCCGAAGTCGTCCACGGCGAACCTGATGCCGCGCGCCACCAGCTCGTCCATCGACTGCCGCACCCGCGACGGCAGGTCCACCAGCGCCGTCTCCACCAGCTCCAGCACCACGCGGTCCCACGGGGTGCCGGCCTCGGCGATGGCGTTCGCCACGATGTCGACGAACTCCGGGTCGCCCGGCACCAGGCCGGCCAGGTTCACCGCCACCGACACCGGCCGGCCGTTGGGCTCCGGCCAGGTCGAAGCCTCCTTCAACGCCGTGCGCAGCACCCAGCGGTCCAGCTCGCGCAGCAGGTCGCCCTGCTCCGCGACGGGCAGGAAGATGTCCGGCGGCAGCAGGCCCCGGTCCGGGTGCGGCCAGCGCACCAGCGCCTCGGCGGTCTGCACGACGCCGTCGACCCCGACCACGGGCTGGAAGTGCAGCGCCAGGCCGTCGTTGGCCAGCGCCTCGCGCAGCTGCCCCTCCAGGTGCACCTGCCGGTCCGCCGACGCGATCAGCGCCGCGCTGGCCAGCGACACCCGCCCCGCGCCCGACCGCTTCGCCTCGAACATCGCCGCGTCGGCGAACCGCAGCAGGTCGTTGCCGGTCGCCCGCGAGCCGTTGGGCACCGCCGCGCCGATCGACGCCGACACCCGCACCAGCTGCCCGTGCACCGGGACGGCCGTGCGCAGCAGGCCCGCCACCCTGTTGGCCAGCGCGTCGACGCCGCCGACCTCGTCGATGTTCTCGCAGATGATCACGTACTCGTCACCGGACAGGCGCGCGGCCGTGCAGCCCTCCGGCAGGCCGCCCTCCAGCCGCCGGGCCAGCGCGACGAGCAGCTCGTCGCCCGCGTCGTGGCCCAGGGAGTCGTTGACCCGCTTGAAGTTGTCGATGTCGCAGAACAGCACCGCCACCCGCGAGCGGTCCTCGGAGCCCAGCAGGGTGGTCAGCAGCTCCTTGACCAGCGCCCGGTTCGGCAGGCCGGTCAGCTCGTCGTGCGTGGCCTGGTGGCGCAGCGCCTCGGACGCGCGGCGGCGCTCGGTGATGTCCTGGAACACCGTGAGCCAGAACCGGCGGCCGTCGTCCTGCACCGACAGCGCGATGTGCAGCTCGCAGTACACCCGCTCGCCGTCCGGGCGGACCAGGATGCGCTGCGGGATCTTGTGCACGCGGTCCACGCCGGCCTGGGCCATCCGGCTCACCGAGTCGAGCCGGTCCTCCTTGTCGTCCGGGTGGGTCAGCTGCTCGGCGGTCATGCCGCGCAGCTGCTCCAGGTCCATGCCCAGCAGGTCGCACAGCGCGTCGTTGGCGTCCACCAGCCGCTCGGCCTCGTCGAACAGGCCGATGCCGACCGGCGTCAGCGACACCAGGTCGGCGAAGCGCTGGCTGGAGCGCTCCATCCGGGCCTCGGCGGCCCGCTGCTCGGTGATGTCCTGCGCGGTGCCCACCGCGAGCGGCCGGCCGTCGGGGTCGCGGACCACCACGCCGTAGCAGCGGAACACGCGGACCTTGCCGTCGCGGCGCAGTATCCGGTGCTCGCACTGGACCGGGACCTGGTCGACGGCCAGCTGCCGCCACAGCTCGTCCACCCAGCCCCGGTCGTCGGGGTGCACCAGGTCGAGGTAGGTCTCGTAGTGGGTGTGCTCGGCGACGGGCACGCCGAACAGGTCGGACAGCATGTCCGACCACACCACGTCACCGGTCCGGGGGTTCCACTCCCACACGCCCAGCTGCGCCGCCCGCTGCGCGTCGGCCAGCCGCCGCCGGTCGTCGCGCAGCTGCCGCTCCAGCGCCCGCGCCTCGGTGACGTCCTGGACGGTGCCGTGGAAGCGGTGCAGCCGCCCGCCCTCGAACTCGGGGCGGACGCGGCAGATGTAGACGCGCTCGCCGGTCTCGCTGCGCACCTCCGCCTCGAAGGTCCGCCCCTCCTCGGCGTGCGCCAGCCGCCGGCGCAGCGCGCCCAGCGCCGCCCGGTCCTCGCGGTGCACGCCGCACAGCAGGTCGCAGCCCGGCGAGATGCCCACGTCGGCGTACATCTCCAGCAGCACGTCGCTGCGGTGCACCGCCTTCGTGGCCACCTCGTAGCTCCAGCTGCCGATGCGCGCGATGCGCTGCGCCTCCAGCAGCCGGGCGCGCTCGACCTCCAGGGCGCGGTCGGCGCGCCGCTGGGCGGTGATGTCGCGGATGTAGCCGGTGATGAACTGGGTCCGGCCGTCGGCCCGCAGCTTGGACTCGGCGACGCCCCTGATCCAGCGCAGCTCCCCGCAGGGCAGGACGATGCGGTAGACGATGTCGATCGGGTTGCCGTCCAGCTCCCGGTTGGCCCAGTAGCGGGCCACCATGTCGTGGTCGTCGGGGTGGACCACGTCCAGCACGGCCTGGGCGCCCGGCACGACCTCGCCCGGCCGCGCGCCGATCATCTCGTAGTGCGACTCCGACCAGACCGTGACGCCGGTCGTCGGGTCGTACTCCCACGAGCCGATCTGCGCGACCCGCTGCACGGTGCGCAGCCGGCGCTGCTCGTCGCGCAGCTCGTCGGCGGCCTTGGCCAGGTCGGACACGTCCACCAGGAGCACCGCGCGCAGCTTGGTGCCGGGCACCTGGTTGCGCACCGCGCGGACCGGCAGCAGCGCACCGTCGGCCCGGCGCAGCCGCAGGTCCGGCGGCTCGCCGACGAGGAGGTCGCCCAGCGCCCGGCCGACGAGCTCCGCGGCGGACCGCGCGCCCGCGAGCGCCACGGCGGCGTCGTTGGCGCGCACCACCTCGCCCTTGGGGTCGCACAGCAGGGAAGGGGCCTCGGGCAGTTCGACGCCGTCGAGCACGGGTGGCCGCCCCGTGGGCCGCCCGGGGTCGAGCACCACCGGAGCGCGTCCAACCCGCTTGGGCACGGTCCCACCTTCCCGTGTCTACGGCAGGGATGAACCGGCCCGACCGCACCCGAATACGGCGTCCCTCTCCGCGGGCAATATTCACCCGAGGAGAGGGACCGTAGCGCTTCGGAGCGTCATCGCCCACCCCCTTATCGGGCTAACGAACCAACGCCGAGGTGGTTCCGTTCTCCCGATGAGCCGAATGGACGGATGCGGCCGGAGCTCTCCCAACTCCGACTGGGGGTCAGGCTACTCCGTCCTGCCGAGCTGCCAAGGCCACGGCGGCGGCCACTTCGGGACCGACCCGGGGGTCCAGGGCGCTGGGCACGATCCGGTCCACCGCGAGGTCGTCCGCGGCGACCGCGGCGATGGCCCCGGCGGCGGCGAGCTTCATGTTCTCGGTGATCCGCTTGGCGCCCGCGTCCAGCGCGCCGCGGAAGATGCCGGGGAACGCGAGGACGTTGTTGATCTGGTTGGGGAAGTCGCTGCGCCCGGTCGCGACGACCGCCGCGTGCCGGCGCGCCACGTCCGGGTGAACTTCCGGGTCCGGGTTGGACAGCGCGAACACGATCGCGTCACCGGCCATGCTCGCGACCAGCTCCTCCCCCACCTTCGAGGAGGACACGCCGACGAACACGTCCGCGCCGCGCAGCGCCTCCGCGATGCCGCCGCGCAGCCCGCTCGCGTTGGTGACCTCGGCGAGCTCCGCCTTCACCGGGTTCAGCCCGTCCCGGCCGGCGTGCACGATGCCCCGCGAGTCGACCACGGTGACCTCGCCCGCGCCGGCGGCGACCAGGATCCTCGCGCACGCCACGCCGGCCGCGCCCGCGCCGGAGATCACCACGCGCTGGCTCGCGAGGTCCTTGCCCAGGACGGTGTTCGCGCCGCGCAGCGCGGCCAGCAGCACCACGGCGGTGCCGTGCTGGTCGTCGTGCATCACGGGGCAGTCCAGCGCCTCGACCAGCCGCCGCTCCAGCTCGAAGCAGCGCGGCGCGGCGACGTCCTCCAGGTTGACCGCGCCGAACGACGGGCGCAGCCGGACCAGGGTCTCCACGATCTCGTCGACGTCCGTGGTGTCCAGCACCAGCGGGATCGAGTCCAGGCCGCCGAAGGTCTTGAACAGCGCTGCCTTGCCCTCCATGACCGGCAGCGACGCGCTCGCGCCGATGTCGCCCAGGCCGAGCACGGCCGTCCCGTCGCTGACCACGGCCACCAGCCGGTGCGCCCAGGTGTACTTCGCGGCCAGCGCGGGGTCCTCGGCGATCGCGCGGCTGACCCGGGCCACGCCCGGTGTGTAGGCGATGGACAGCGCCCGCGGGTCGGCCAGCGAGGCGGTGGCGCCCACGCCGAGCTTGCCGCCCTCGTGGGCGCGGAAGATCTCGTCATCGGTCAGGCCGGCGGCCTGGTCGTGTTGGGGGAGGTCGTTCACTGCGGTCACTTGGGATTACCTCCTGCGGTGCGCGAATGCTGCGGCGCACCGGGACCGGCGTTGTCACGCGGATCGTCGGGGCCTGGCGGCGGGCCGTTCCGCGCGGTCGGCGCGGTGGCCCTGAGGGGCGGTGTGCGGGCAAGCATGACAGCGTTCGGGGGCGCTGTCTGCGGCGGGGATCACACAACTTTCCGCAGGTCAGGGCGGGTTTCCCAGAACGTACGTCCGGTTTTCTGCACCGACTGGTCGGTTTCCGCAGGCAGGATCGGTCAAGACACCTCGGCGTTCTAGGGTGTGCGCCATGCAGGCACGTGAACTGAAAATCCCCGGCTCTTTCGAATTCAGCCCATCGGTGTTCCCCGACGACCGGGGGATGTTCGTCGCCCCGTTCCAGGAGCGCGCCTTCGCCGACGCCGTCGGGCACGGGCTGCGGGTCGCCCAGACCAACCACAGCGAGTCCAGGCGCGGCGTGGTCCGGGGCGTGCACTACGCGGACGTGCCGCCGGGGCAGGCCAAGTACGTGCACTGCCCGCGCGGGCGGCTGCTCGACGTGCTGGTGGACATCCGGGTGGGCTCGCCGACGTTCGGCGCGTGGGACGCGGTCGAGCTGTCGCCGGAGAAGTTCAACGCGGTGTACGTGCCGGAGGGCGTCGGGCACGCGCTGATGGCGCTGGAGGACGGCAGCGCCACGTCGTACCTGTGCTCGGAGGGCTACAACCCCAAAGCCGAACGCACGATCAACCCGCTGTCGATGGACCTGCCGTGGCCCACCGACATCACCCCTTCGCTGTCACCGCGCGACGCCGCCGCCCCGACACTGGAGGAAGCACGCGCCGCCGGCCTGCTGCCGTCCTACGAAGAGTGCACCGCTTGGTACGCCAAGCTCCGCGCTTAAGCCACACCACTACCGGCACCGGCAGCACCAACACCCACCACTGCCACACCCCCACACTCCGCACAACCAGCGGCTTTGAGCTTGTGGGCTCGTGGCACACCCCGTGCAGACCGGTGTCTTCGTGTTCTCCCCGTATGGCCTGCCCGGAGGGCTACCATGCTTTCTTGGGGGGTGCAAGCACGCTTTTCGCTTGCGCCCCCCAAGAAAGCATGGTTGTCTTTGACAGGTCATGCGGGGGGAACACGACCGCTGTTTCTTTTCCTTCTCCTTGGCGGCCTGCCTGTCCGGCGAGGACTCTTTAAAGCTCTTCAGCTTGGATCCGTACAGCACCGAATCTCACCTGGATCGGTGCGGGATCTCAGTATGAAGGGCGGCCGGGAGGCCCCCAAGGAGGAGGGAAGTGCGTCGTGTTCTCCCCGCACGGCCTGCCGGAGGCAATCATCTTTGTCGGGGGGTGTCAAGCGAAGAGCGTGCTTGACACCCCCCGACAAAGATGATTGGGCTGCGCCCAGGCCGTACGGGGAGAACACGAGGCACACGGCTGCGCTGAAGCGCCGCCGCGCCGAGCGCGACTGAGGCGAGAGCTGAGCGCCGCCGCGCGGAGCGCGGCCTGAGGCGAGAGCTGAAGCGCCGTCGCGCGGAGCGCGGCTGAGGCGAGAGCCGCGCGGGGGCGGCCTGAGGTGAGAGCTGCAGAGCGCGGCTCAAGGGCGGAGCCGGGCGTTAGCGGAGCCGGCGCGGGCGTGGCCAGAGGCGGAAGCGGATCACCCCGACCACCCGTGCCGCGCCCAGCGCGCGCGAGTCGGTGGAGGCGAAGGGGTTGTCGCCCTCGACGTGCCAGCCCCCGTCCACCTCCCGCACGGCCCGCTTGACCGAGAGCTGCCCCGGCCGGGAGTCCCAGCGGACCAGCACGAGGTCGTCCTCCCGGACCCGCCGCGCTCGTCCGACGGTGACGACGTCCCCCGTCCGGAGGGTCGGGTACATCGACGGCCCGACCACCCGCACCAGCGGCGACGGCCTGTCGTCCACGGGTGCCAACGATCACCTCCACCTGCCTGCGCCGGGCCCCCGGAGTAGGGTTCGGCGCGTCGGAGCACCCACTGTCAGGGAGGAACAATGCGACTTCTGTCGCGCATTCTCCGCCGCCCGCTACCGGAGGCCACCGCGCACTGCGACCTCCCGTGCGGCGTCTACGACCCGGCGCAGGCCCGGATCGAGGCGGAGTCGATCAAAGCGGTCCAGGAGAAGTACCAGGCCAACGAGGACCCCGAGTTCCGCCAGCGCGCCGTCCTGATCAAGGAGCAGCGCAGCGAGCTCGTCAAGCACCACCTGTGGGTGCTGTGGACCGACTACTTCAAGCCGCCGCACTTCGAGAAGTACCCGGAGTTGCACGACCTGTTCAACCGCGCCACGAAGGCCGCCGGCGCGTCCGGCACCAAGGGTTCCATGGACCCGGCCAAGGGGCAGGAGCTGCTCGACCTGATCGCCCGGATCGACAAGATCTTCTGGGAGACCAAGGCCGCGGCCTGATCGCCGACAGGCGGCCGACGTCGGCCGGCGGTGCCCTCCGCCGGTCGCGTCGGCCGGCCCGCCGCTCCCCGCGTTCCCCCTCCCGCGCCCGTGTCCACTTCGGACCGGACCCCCGCACCGGTCACACCAGCGCGAGCAGCTGCTCCAGCGCCTCCTCCGACCCGCCCCACGTGAGGAGCCCGATGGCGACCATGGGCGCGTCCACCCGGCACCACTCGAACAGCCGCTCGGGGTCCAGGCCGTACGCCCGCGCCACGCGCTCGCACCGCACCTCGACCCCCTCCCCGCCCGCCGCGCCCAGCACGTAGTCGACCGCGTCGAAGCACGGGTCGCCGACGCACGTCTTGGGGTCGATCGCGACCAGCCCCCGCGCGCCGCCGTCGAGCACGTTGCCGGGGTGCAGGTCGCCGTGCAGCAGGACGGTCGTGCGCTGGGAGTCCAGGAGCTTCCCGCACCGCTCGATCGCGCGGTCCCACGCGGCGCGGTCCAGGCGGGCCGCGACGGCCGGTTCGGCGAGGCGCCGGCCGATCCGCGCGAAGGACTCCTCCCACCGGCCGCGCAGCGTGCGCGCGAGGGTGGCGGGCGGTTCGACGGCGTGCAGGTCGGCCATCAGCCCGGCCCACTCCTCGGGCGCCGCGTCCGCCTCGGCGCCCGGCTCCACCGCCTCCAGCAGGACGGCCTCCTCCCCGACCTCCAGCACCTCCGGCACCCGACCGGACGGCGCGAGGCTGCGCAGCATCCCGGCCTGGCGGAGCAGGAACGGCCCGTCCGGCGAGAGCTTGAGGACGGCGGGCCTGCCGTCGGCGGTCGTGCAGCGGATCGCGAGGGACGAGCCGCCGCCCTCGTGCGCCTCGCCGAGCGCGACGCCCCACTCCCGGGCCAGCCGGGCGGCGAGGTCGGGCGCCCGGGAGCACCACGCGGCCACGTCGGGGCCGAAGCGGGGGGTGAGGCGGGCGGTGAGCCCTGCTGTCGTCCACATGGGCGCAGGGTGCCACCGGCGGGCTCCCCGGCGAAGCCGATATTCCGCCGAACGGCCGCGCGGAACGCCGCCGGGCGGAACCGGGGAACACGCCCCGCGGAGTGAAGTCGGTGATTCTTCAATCTGAACAAAGAACTGCTATTCTGACCTGCCGGGTCTTCGACCACAGCATTTTTGCGGAGGGGCTGCCATGCGCGAGGCACGTGAACTCCTGGACGCCCCCGCGCAAGGGCGCGAATCGACCCGCAAGCGCCTGGTCATCGAGATCATGGTGAAATCCGACCGGCAGTCGCAACTGTCCCGGCGCACCGGCGTGTCCCAGGCGCTGGTCTCCACGACGGTCCAGGAGCTGGCCAGGGAGGGCCTCGTCGAGATCGACGCGCCGGGCGGCGGGCGGTCCCGCGGGCGGGTGCGGCTGAGCCGGATGCGCGGGGTCGCCGTCGGCGTCGACCTCGGCTTCAACCACATCTCGGTGGTGGCCCGGCCGGTCGACCAGCCGCACGACCGCATCGCCCTGCGCCGGGAGAGCCCGGGCGCCAACGTGGGCCTGCGCCGCCTGTTACCCGACGTGCTGCGGCTGACCAGGGAGGCGGTCGAGGAGACCGGGCAGGGCATGGCGGACGTGGTCGCCGCGGGCCTGGCCGTGCCGCGCATGGTGGACCCCCGCACCGGCCGGTTCACCACCCCGGTGCTGCCGCCGTGGGAGCCGGGCGACGAGCCCGCCGCCGACCTGGCCGCCGAGCTGGGCGTGCCGGTGGCGATGGACAACGACGCCAACCTCGGCGCGCTGGCGGAGCAGACCTACACCTCCGAGGAGGCCGTCGAGCACGTCGTGTACGTCAAGGCGTCCACGGGCGTGGGCATCGGCATCGTGGTGGGGTCGAACCTGGTGCGCGGGCAGCGCGGCATGGCGGGCGAGATCGGCCACCTGACCATCGACCCGGACGGCGAGATGTGCCTGTGCGGCGGGCGGGGCTGCCTGGACACCCTGGTCGGCGCGGAGTCGCTGCTGGCCAAGGTGAAGCAGTCGCAGCGGGGCGCCGCGCGGGACGTCCCGACCACGCTGGCCGCCCTGGTCCTCAAGGCCCACAACGGCGACGCGGTGTGCCGGCGCGTGCTCAACGACGCCGGCCGCGTGCTGGGCTTCGCGCTGGCCCAGCTGTGCAACCTGATCAACCCGCAGCGCATCGTCATCGGCGGCGAGCTGGCCGAGGCCAGGTCCATGGTGCTGGACACCTGCCGGCAGGAGCTGGCGCGGTACGCGCTGGCCGGCGCGGTCGAGCCGGCCGACGACTTCGAGCTGCGCACCAGCACGCTGAGCCCCTACGCCGAGGCGCAGGGCGCGCTCATCCTGGGGTTGCGGTCCCGGTCGTCAAGGTGAACTGCCGAACGGCCCGGCCGACCGCTTTCCGTTCAATTCGATGAACCGCCGGCATCGAATATCCGCCGGCGCCTCCACATCGCTCCATCACCCGATCGAGGGGACCTCCGACTCGACCGGATGATGCTTTGCACGTATTCACCGCGAGTGCATTCAGCGGCTGGCTGGCGGGTATTTCGATGGGATAGGCTGCCGTTCCCACACCGATTCCGCACACCGGTCGGGACGCCACGCGGGCGCCCGCTCACCAGATCGAAGGCACCACCATGGACTTCCTGCGACGCGTTCGCGCGCGGTCAGCCGGCCGGAATGCCCCGTCGACCGGGGACCGGGCCGCCGACCGGTCCCCGGCGCACTACGAGCCGCCGGTCGTGCTCGACCTCGGCGACGTCCGGCGGGTGACGCTGGGCAGTTCGTCCAGCGGCAACGCGGACGCGAATTCCCAGTACTACTGGTAGGGGACCGATGGCTCCGCCCACGCGGCCGGTCGCCGGGGCGAGCCCCGGCGTGCTCGGCGTCCACCCCGGCGTCCACCCCGGCGCCGGCTCCGGCGGTGAGCCCGGGGCGCGGCCCGTCCGCGCGACCCCGCCGCTGCCCGCCGACGCGGCCGGCGTGTGGCCGGACCGGGCGTCGCCGGTCGCGTGGGGCCCGTGGCGCCCCGGCGAGTTCCGGACCGCCCGCTGCCCGGAGGGCCGGCTGCTGGTCGTGGGCAACTGCCTGGTGGACGACGACCGGCTGCGGTCCGACCTGTCCGCCGCGCTGCGCGCGGGCCGGCCCGAGCTGGTGACCGGCTGGCCCGGCAGCTACCTGGCGGTGGTCGTCACCGAGCGCGGGCTGACCGCGTTCGTGGACCTGGCCGGGCAGTACCCGCTGTACTTCCACGCCGGCGGCGGCGCGGTCGTCTACGGCACCAGCGCCCGGCGCACGGCCGCCGCCGCCGGGCTCGGCGCGCGGCCCGACCCGCAGGTCGCCCTGGCCGACATCTTCTGCTCGGCCGTGCCCGCGCTGACCCGCAACCGGTCGCCGCTGGCCGGGCTGCGCCGGGTCGAGGCGGGCGAGGCGCTGCACGTGTCGGCGACCGGCGCGTGCTCGGTCCGCCCCTACGAGGCCGCCGGCCGGGACGAGGGCATGTCGCTGGACGACTGCGCCCTGCGCCTGCGCGACGCGCTCGACGCCGCCGTCACCGCGCGGATGGCCGCGGGCGGCGCGGTCAGCGCGGACTTCAGCGGCGGCCTGGACTCGACCTCGATCGCCTTCCTCGCCGCGGACCACCGGGCGGAGCCCCTGCCGGTCTTCGCCTACCACCACCCGGACGCGCCGGCCGACGACCTGGACCACGCGCTGCGCAACGCGGGCCCCGGCCGCAACCTGCGGCTGCAGGTGGTGCGCGGCACCGCGGACACGCTGGCCTACCAGCACCTGCGCACCGCCGAACCGGCCGAGCTGCCCGACTTCGCGGTGACCGTGCACGAGCGCAACCGCCTGCGGCTGCGGCACGTCGCGGCGGTCGGGGGCGGGGTGCACCTGGGCGGCGAGGGCGCCGACGCCCTGCTGGTCGCGCCGCCCGCGTACCTGGGCGACCTCGCCGGCGCGGGCGGCATGGGCCGGCTGCTCACCGACTCCCGCGCGTGGGCGCGGCTGCGCCACGACTCGCCGACCCGCGTGCTGAACCGGGCGCTGCGGCTGTCCCGGACGTCGATGCGGCGGGCGCTGCGCGAGTTCGCCCGGCAGCTGCGGCGCGGCGACGCCCGGCAGCCCGGCTGGGTCGACGCGATCTCCTGGTGGCCCGCGCCGGGCCCGGAGGCGCGCTGGCTCACCGCCACCGCGCGGCAGTCGCTGGCCGACTTCGTCGACGACCACGCCGCCGCGGCCGACGAGGCGGTCCGGGGCGGCGTGGCCGACTTCACCGCCCGGCACGACCTCCAGCGGTCGGGCGCGGTGCAGCGGCGGCTGGGCGAGGTGGCCCGCCCGTTCGGCGTGTGGCCCCAGGCGCCGTTCCTGGACAACGACGTGATCCGGGCGTGCACGGCCCTGCCCGCGCACCGCCGCGCCGACGGGACGGACTACAAGCCGCTGCTGCGGGCCGCGGTGCGCGGGAAGGTGCCGTCGGAGGCGGTGGCCCGGCAGACCAAGGGGAACTACCTCGGCGAGGAGTACCGGGGCGTCCGGCTGGCGGCGCCCGGCCTGCGCGCGATGCTGCGCGACTCCCGGCTGGCCGACCTGCGGCTGGTGGAGCCGGACGCCGTGGTCGACTCGGTGGACCGGGCGGTGGCCGGCGCGGGCACGCCGTTCGCGGCGCTGAACCGGCTGCTGGCCTACGACCTGTGGTTGGGGTCGCTGGCATGAGGGCGGTGCACGTCCCCCGCCACCTGCACGCGGCGGGCACGGCAGGCGGTGCGGCGTTCCTGCTCAACGCCCGCTCCGGGCGGTGGCACGTGCTCAACCCGGTGGCGGCGGCGCTGTGGCGGGAGCTCGGCCGCGTCGGGGACGTCGAGCACGTCGTGGCCGCGGCGGCGGACCGGTACGCGCACCCCGCGGCGGAGGTCTTCCGGCGGGACGCCCGGCGGGCCGTGGCGGACATGGTGGACCGGGGCCTGGTCGCGCCGGGGCCCGGCGGGCGCCCCGCCGGGCCCGGTGCGCTGCCGCGCGAGCACCCGTCGGGCCTGCTCGCGACCGACGGGGTGCGGGCCGCGCCCGGCCCGCGGGCGTACGCGGGCCTGCTGGCGGCCCTGGTGCTGGTGCGCCTGCCGTTCCGGGTGGCGGTGCGGGTGGTGGACGGCCTGGCCCGCCGCTGGTGCACCCGGATGGCGACCGGGCCGGAGGTGGTGTCGACCGTCGCGGCGGTCGACGCGGCGGCCGACCGGCACCCCGGCCGGGCCGCCTGCCTGGAGCGCTCGCTCGCGGCGGTGCTCGCGGCGGCCTTCGCGCGCCGGCGGGTGCGGTGGGTCCTCGGGGCGGCCGAGGACCCGTGCCGCTTCCACGCCTGGGTCGAATTCGACGGAATCATGGTGGGCCGCTCACCGGAGTGGTCCGCGACCGCTTTCGTCAAGGTGCTCTCGGTGTGACGGGCCGGAGGCGTCCCGGCGCCCGCGCCGGCGCCGGGACGCCCGCCGCCGACCGGTCAGACCGGCCACCCCGCGACCGGCCACTGACCGCCCGCGACCAGCACCACCAGGATGACCAGCACCAGCGCCAGCACGTTGCGCACGGCCCGGGCGAAATCGGGCCACGGGCAGCAGGCGGTGAACTCCACTTTCAGTTCCATGAGCTTCTCCTTAACTCCTCGCCACCACTGTGCAGGCCCGGAAAAGGAGGCGCAAACACCGCGACCGAGCTGTTCCGGGCACACCCGGGGCCCCTTCTCCCGGATACGACGGAAATGCTCCATCACATTTCGTCCACCGCTCGTTCAAACTGAATCCCGTCGGCCTCGCGCACTCCCGGCGGACGCCAGTCCGAACGCCCGGAGCCCTCCGGCCCACGCACCCGCGCCCCGGCGGCCGGCCGGCCCACCGACCGGCGGCAGCCCCCGCCACCGACCGGCTTCGGATCGAACCCCGGCAGCCGCCCGGCCGCGCGACGCCGCGCCCCGGCCCCGACAGCCCCGGATCTGAAGGCGACCGCCCCTCCCCCGCCCCGGATCCCATCAGTTCCGACGGGCCCGCTCCCCCGAACCCCCCGCCACCTGCCCGCGCAGGGCGTCGCCGAAGTTCACTCGATCGGCCCATCCGAGCGGCCGGGTCGACCGCCGGCCCGGCCCCGCCGGGTGTGATCTCCCACAACGGCAGGTCCGCGGTCCCGACACTAGGATCGTCGCGTGACCTCTCACGTTTACCTGCTCCGCCACGGTCAGACCGAGTGGTCGGAGAGCGGGCGGCACACGGGGCGTTCCGACATTCCGCTGACCGACGAGGGGGTCCAGCAGGCGCGGCGCGCCGGGGCCGTGCTGGCCCGCTTGCGGGGCACCGACCGGCCGGCCGCGCTGGTGCTGAGCAGCCCCCGCGAGCGCGCCTGGCGGACCGCCGAGCTGGCCGGGCTGGAGGCCCAGCGGACCGAGGAGCTGGCCGAGTGGGACTACGGCGACTACGAGGGGCTCACCACGCCGCACATCCGCGAGACCGTGCCGGGGTGGACGGTGTGGACGCACCCGGTGCCCGGTGGTGAGGCGCACGACGCGGTGGGCGCCCGGGCCCGCGCCGTGGTCGACCGCGCGCGCCGGGCGCTGGCGGGCGGTGACGTGGTGCTGGTCGGGCACGGCCACTTCAGCCGCGTGCTGATCGCCACCTGGCTGAACCTGCCGCCCGGGGAGGGCGTCCACTTCGGGTTGGACCCGGCCGGGCTGGCCGTGCTCGGCGAGGAGCGCGGCGACCCGCAGGTGCGCCGGCTGAACGTCCCGGCCTGGGAGGTCGACGTTGACTGATCCGCGCATCCGCCGGGTCCGCGCGCAGGACGTGCCGGCGATCGTCGGGCTGGTGCAGGAGCTGGCCGAGTACGAGCGCGCCCGCCACGAGTGCCACCTCACCGCCGAGCAGCTGCACGACGCGCTGTTCCGGCCCGAGCCCGCGCTGTTCGGGCACGTGGCCGAGGTGGACGGCCGGGTGGTCGGGACGGCCCTGTGGTTCCTCAACTTCTCCACCTGGCGCGGCACGCACGGCATCTACCTCGAAGACCTCTACGTCCAGCCGGGGCAGCGCGGCAGCGGCCTGGGCAGGGCGCTGCTGACGGCCCTGGCCCGCGAGTGCGCCGACCGCGGCTACGCGCGGCTGGAGTGGTCGGTGCTGGACTGGAACGCCCCGGCCATCGGGTTCTACCGGTCGCTGGGCGCGGTACCGCAGGACGAGTGGACCGTCTTCCGGCTCACCGACCGGGCGCTGTCCGCGCTCGCCGGGGAAGCCGGGCGAGCCGAGGCGGCCGACCGGTCCGACGCGGTCGGCTGACCGAGGAGACCGGAGAGACCGAGGAGGCCGGAGGGACCGGCGCGGTTCAGCGCTTGACGCCGACCGCGCCGTAGCTGACCGTCTCCGCGCCGATCGGCTCGTCGCCCTCGCCGCGCCACCGGGCCGTCAGCACCAGCCCCGGCTCCAGCAGCTCGAACCCCGCCACCATGGCCTCGACCGCCGACCGCGACCGGGCCACGATCGGGGTCATGGTCTGGGCGGCCACGTCCACCAGCTTCGCCACCATGTCCGGCTCCACGTCGTCGGTCAGGTGGCTGAGCACCAGGTGGCTCCCGGCCGCCGCGGCGTCGCGGTAGCGGGCGACCACCTCGGCGGGCCGGTCCGCGTCGGGCACGTACGGCAGGCTCGCCACCAGCAGCACGGCCAGCGGCCGGGACAGGTCGAGCAGGTCGCGGACCTCCGGCGAGCCCAGCACGGCGGCCGGGTCCCGCAGGTCGGCCTCCACCATGGCCGCGGCGGGGTTGTCGCGCAGCATGGTGCGGCCGTGGGCGGCGGTCGCGGGCTCGTTGTCCACGTACACCACGCGGCACCCCGGGGCGGCCTGCTGGGCGACCTCGTGGACGTTGCCGGCGGTCGGGATGCCGGAGCCGAGGTCGAGGAACTGGCGGATGCCGTTCGCGACGCACACCCGCACCGCGCGGCGCAGGAACGAGCGGGTGTGCTGGATGATCTCGTCGGTGGGGATGACCCGCAGCGCCCGCTCGGCGAACTCGCGGTCGACCGCGAAGTTGTGCGCGCCGCCGAGGTAGTAGTCGTAGAGCCGGGCCACGTTGGGGCGCTCGGCGTCACCGCTCGCCGGCACCCGTCTCGGGGGGATCTGCACCGCGCACCTCACCCTGCCTGCTCCCGGAGCGGCGCGAACGCCTGCCGAACCGTATCCGGCTACTCCGTTCGTGTCCATCCACCACATGTGAACACGCAGGGTGATTGTGACTGGTGAACCCGCCGAAAGCCAAACCGCGTGGTGTCCCGGCCGAGGAGGCGATGCAGGGGGTCAGCCCCCTCGGCCGGGAGGCGTGTCGTCAGGCGCCCGCGCGGGGGTGCGTCCCGTCGCGGTGGCGGATGACGGCGGTGTGGTCCGACCGGCCGGACCGGTCGCCGGTCGGCGCCGCGCCGACCCGGTGGCCCCTCCCGGCGAGCGCCGGGCGCACCGCGACGGCGGCGCGGGCCGGGTCACCTCGCCGGACCGACAGGGGCGAGGTCACCACCACAGCGTCACCTGTCGGAGGGAATAACGACACCCGCCGTTAGTCGGCGGCCCGCCCCCCGATGGTCGGGTCCGGACCGGCCGTCACCCGTCCGCGTCGTCCACGCCCAGCGCCCACCGGCGCACGGGGTTGGTGAACAGCAGGACGACCACCGCGACGACGTAGAGGCCCAGCAGCGCGCCGTAGAGCTGCTGCCCTGATGGGCCGTACGTGTACCAGGCGACGCCCAGCAGGAGCAGCTGCACGACGATCGACGGCGTGCGCGCCCAGCGCCCGCCGAGCACGAGCCCGACGCCGGCCGCCAGCACGCCGCCGCCGAGCACGACGAAGTAGGCCGCCTCGCCGAGCACGGCGGCCGTGTGGTCGACGGAGAAGGCCCGGATGACCAGCGCCACCGCGAACCCGAGCCCGGCGAGGCCCTGGAGGGCGGTCAGCACGCCGGCCGCGCGGACCGCGCGGGGTACCTGCTGCTCCTGCGTCACGCTGGGCCTTTCCTCACGGTGCGTACTCGTCACGCATCGTAGGCCACCCGGTTGGCGAGTCCCGTTGTGCGGTGCGAAGGGCGAGGATCGTGGTGTTCTTCGGCGAGCCGGCGGTCGGGCCGGGGTGCACTTGCCGTAGGCGGCACGCGCAAGAGGCGCAGCAGGAACGGGACGCAGCAGGGATCGGCAGTACGCGGAAAGGAGAGATGGACCACTTTCGTGCGCTCTGAACCCTCCTACCGGGTGACACGCAGCCTGTCGCAGGTCACGCGCTGTCCTACCCTTCAGTAGTGCGCGCACTTCTGGTGGTCAACCCGCAGGCAACGGCGACCACGCCGGCCGGCCGGGACGTGCTGGCGCACGCGCTGGCCAGCGACGTGAAGCTCGACATCGTCGAGACGAGCTACCGCGGGCACGCGGCCGACGCCGCGGCCCAGGCCGTGCTGGACGCCTACGACCTGGTGGTCGCGCACGGCGGCGACGGCACGGTCAACGAGGTCGTCAACGGCGTGCTGCGCGGCGGCACGGGCCCCGGGGTGCCGATGCTGGGCGTGGTGCCCGGCGGGTCGGCGAACGTGTTCGCGGGCGCGCTGGGGCTGCCGCGCGACCCGGTGGAGGCCACCTACCGGCTGCTCCAGGCGATCGAGCACGGCACCAGCCGGCGGGTCGGGCTGGGCCGGGTCTCCTCGGCCTCGGCCGGGTCCGGGGCGGGGCACGACCGGTGGTTCACCTTCAACGCGGGCGTCGGCTGGGACGCGGACGTGGTCGCCGGGGTCGAGGCGCAGCGCGCCAGGGGCCGGGAGGCTTCACCGGCGCTGTACGTGCGGACCGCGCTGTCCAGCTACGTGTCGCAGCGGCGGCACCCGTCGCGGCTGACCGTGCGCATCCCGGACGAGGAGCCCTTCGAGGACGTCCGCTTGGCGTTCGTGTCCAACACCGACCCGTGGACGTACCTGAAGGACAAGGCCATCCGGCTCAACCCGAGCACCTCGTTCGACGGCGGGCTCGGCGTGTTCGCGCTGCGCGCGCTGGGCCTGCCGACGGTCACCCGGTACGTCGCGCATCTTCTGGCCACGGACGGGAACCCCAAGGGCGGCAACCTGCTCCGGCGGGACGACGTGGACTTCGTCCGCGTGACCAGCCCGGAGCCGGTGAACCTCCAGGTGGACGGCGATCTGCTCGGGTCGTGCACGGAGGTCGAGTTCACGTCGGTGCCCCGCGCCCTGACCGTGGCGGTCTGAGCGGAGCGGTGCGATCGGCGGGGAGTGCGGACACGCTCAGGTTGCAGCGTGACCCGTACGGTGTGACCGTGGTGTGACCGGGGCGTTACCCAACCGCGACGAGGTGGCACCCCAGGGTGAACGCCGGAAGAAGCGAGTCGATCTTTCGGGTGAGTTCACTCACCGGGTTAGTGCTAACCCCTTGACATCCCGGCCGTTCGTGAAAGCATTCACAAGCACCCCAAAAACCGACCGCTGACGAGTGGCGTGCCTTGAGCACGCCTAGCTGAGGAGTAGTTCCAATGGACTGGCGCCACCGCGCGATCTGCCGCGACGAGGACCCCGAGCTGTTCTTCCCCGTGGGGAACAGCGGTCCTGCGCTCCTCCAGATCGCCGAGGCGAAGACCGTCTGCCGCCGCTGCCCCGTCGTCTCCGACTGCCTCGCGTGGGCACTGGAGAGCGGCCAGGACGCCGGCGTGTGGGGCGGGATGAGCGAAGACGAGCGCCGCGCGCTCAAGCGTCGCAACGCCCGGACCAGGGCTCGCAGCAACGCCTGAGGGTCGCCGCGCACCGCGCGACATGACGAAAGGCCCGACACCGTGCCAGGTGTCGGGCCTTTCGCTTGTGTTGCACACCCTCCCGCATGACCACGTGACTCCGCTGAGGTAGGTCGTCACGTGTGCACGGGGGTCAGTTTAACGCCGTGCCCTGAGTGGCACGCGCAGGACCGCCTCAGTACCGCCTTCGGGCCTGCGCCGCAAGCTCAGGCTGCCCCTGAGTTCGGACTCCACCAGCGTCCGGACGATCTGCAGGCCGAGCCGGTCGGTGCGCTCCAGCGAGAAGCCCGGCGGCAGGCCGCGGCCGTCGTCGGAGATCACCACGTCCAGCCACTTGGCGGAGCGCTCGGCGTGCACGACCACCTCGCCGCGCTGGCCGGCGGTGTAGGCGTGCTCGAAGGCGTTCTGCACCAGCTCGGTGAGGACCATGACCAGCGGCGTGGCCAGTTCCGCCGGCACGATGCCGAAGGGGCCCTCGCGGCGCACGACCACCTGCGACTCGGTGGCGGCCACGTCGGACATCATCGGGATGACCTTGTCCACCACGCCGTCGAGGTCGACCCGCTCGTCCACCGACATGGACAGCGTCTCGTGCACCAGCGCGATCGACGTCACCCGGCGGACCGACTCGGCCAGGGCCTCCCGCGCCTCCTCGGAGCTGGTCCGCCTGCTCTGGAGGCGGAGCAGGGCCGCGACGGTCTGGAGGTTGTTCTTCACCCGGTGGTGGATCTCCCGGATCGTCGCGTCCTTCGACATCAGGGCGCGGTCGCGCCGGCGGACCTCCGTGACGTCCCGGCAGAGCACCAGGGCGCCCGCGGCGCTGCCCCGGGGCCGCAGCGGCAGGGCGCGGAAGAGCACCGCGGCGCCGCGGCGCGACTCGGCCTCGATGCGCATGGACGGGTGGCCGTCCAACGCCGCCCGGATGCGCTGCGCCACCTCGGTGGCGTCGAACGGGTCGCCGATCAGGGACCTCGTGAGCGGCGCGAGGTGCACGCCCACCAGGTCGGACGCGTGGCCCATGCGGTGATAGGCGCTCAGGGCGTTGGGGCTGGCGAAGACCACCGCGCCCGAGGCGTCCAGGCGGATCAGGCCGTCGCCCACGCGGGGGCTGGTGTGGACGTCCGGGGACGGCTCGGTGGTCGGGAACGTGCCGTCGGAGATCATCTGGCACAGGTCCGCGGCGCTGCCCAGGTAGGAGATCTCCAGCGGGCTCGGGACGCGCGGCACGGCCAGGTTGGTGTTGCGGCTCAGCACCGCGACCACCCCGTCCCGGTGCCGCACCGGGATGGCCTCGCGCCGCACCGGGACGCCCAGGTGCCACCGGGGGTCCTCCTCGCGGCAGATGCGGGACTCGGCCATGGCGCGGCGCAGCTGCGGGTGCTCGTCCACGTCGACCGTGCTGCCCACGACGTCCTCCGGGTGGGCGGTCGGGGCCGTGGTGGGGCGCGCCTGCGCGACGCACAGGAAGGTCCCGGCGCCGTCGGGCCCGTCCTCCAGCGGCACCCACAGCAGGAAGTCGGCGAAGCTGAGGTCGGACAGCAGCTGCCACTCGGCCACCACGAGCTGGAGGTGGTCGACGGCCGCGCCGGACAGGCCGGTGTGCTCGGCGAGGAGGTCGGTCAGCGTGGACAGGGCTGCCCCACCACCGCGATCCGCTCGCCCACGGCGGTCCCCGCCCGGGTCTTCCCGATCATCCCGCTCCTTCGCTCCGCCGCCATCCAACCACGGCGCGGACCCCGCGCCGGGTGGTGGCGGGGGCGTGACACACTGGGGTGAAGCACTCCGAGCACGAGGAGAACCCCATGTCGAAGCGGGCCCGCAAGCGCCGCGACCGCAAGAAGGGCGGCGCGAACCACGGGAAGCGCCCCAACACCTGATCGCCCGATCCGGTGTGGACCGGGCCGCCCCGGGAGCAGTGCTCCGGGGCGGCCCGTTCGTTCCGGGTGGGTTCCCCCCGGGGGTCAGGCGTTGTCCGCGGCGCGGGCCTCGACCTCGACCTCGACGTCCACCTCGACCTCGACGGTCTCGACGGTCTCCACGGCCGAGTCGGACGTCACCGTCGCCTCGTGGATGCGGGCGCGCAGCCGGCGCCGCAGCTCCTCCGGCGCGTGCTCGCCACCGCACTTCTTGGCCAGCAGGAGCTTCAGGTGCTCCTCGATGCCGTACTCCTCCAGGCACGGGTGGCACTCCTGCAGGTGGGTCCTGAGCAGTTCCATCCGGCCCTGGTCGCACTCGTGGTCCAGGTAGAGCCAGACCTCGGAGAGCACTTCCGCGCAGTCCGTCTCGTGGGGTTTTCCGCAGCTCATCGGCCCGCCACCTCCGATTGCCCGGCGCGGAGGAAGCCCCGCTCCCGCGCCACGTCGGCCAACTGCTCGCGTAGCTGCCTGCGGCCCCGGTGCAACCGGGACATCACGGTGCCGATGGGGGTGCCCATGATGTCTGCGATCTCCTTGTACGCGAAGCCCTCGACGTCGGCCAGGTACACCGCGATCCGGAACTCCTCGGGGAGTCGCTGGAGGGCTTCCTTCACGTCCGAGTCCGGCAGCCGGTCCATCGCGTCCATCTCCGCCGAGCGGAGACCGGTGGAGGTGTGGCTCTCCGCCTGCGCCAGCTGCCAGTCGGTGATCTCGTCGGTCGGCTGCTGCAGCGGCTGGCGCTGCTTCTTGCGGTACCCGTTGATGTAGGTGTTCGTCAGGATGCGGTACAGCCAAGCCTTCAGGTTCGTGCCCTGCGAGAAGGACGCGAAAGCCGCGTACGCCTTGAGGTAGGTCTCCTGGACCAGGTCCTCGGCGTCGGCCGGGTTGCGGGTCATCCGCAGGGCGGCCGAGTACAGCTGGTCGAGCAGGGGCATCGCGTCGCGCTCGAAGCGGGCGGCGCGCTCGGCCGTTGTCTCGTCCGTCGGCGTGTCCTGCGTTCGCGTGGCTGGCACCGCGCTCCCTCCCCACCTGCCGGTCGGCGCGGTGGATGAAGCTGTGTGGGTCGTGTTCGAGGATACGCGGCGGTCACCCGGTCGGCAGCGGGCCGACCCGCGCGGTGGACGGGTCGTGCCGGACCTGACCTGCTGTTCGATCACCTCGGTTGCCACGTCGACCAACAACGCGAGCGGGCCGTCGGGCATTCCCACTAAGGTGCGCGTCCATGGCCGGACGCGGGACGCCTGCCACGGCGTTGCTCGACAAGCAGAAGGTGGCGCACCTGCTCCACTCGTACGAACACGACCCCCGCCACGAGTCGTACGGGCTGGAGGCCGCCGAGGCGCTGGGCATCACGCCCGAACGGGTGTTCAAGACCCTGGTGGCGGACGTGGACGGCAGGCTGGCCGTGGGCGTGGTCCCGGTCACCGGCCAGCTGGACCTCAAGGCGCTGGCGGCGGCGCTGGGCGGCAAGAAGGCGAGGATGGCCGACGTCTCCGCCGCCGAGCGGGCGACCGGGTACGTGGCGGGCGGCATCTCCCCGCTGGGCCAGAAGAAGCGGCTCCCCCTGGTCCTCGACAGCTCCGCCGAGCGGTTCGACACCGTCTACTGCTCGGCCGGCCGTCGCGGGCTGGAGGTCGAGATCGCGCCGGCCGAACTCGCCCGGCTGACCGGCGCGGTGGTCGCGACCATCTCCGCCTGACCCTCGCCCCCTCCACCCCACGACCCGCTTGCGGCTTTTGCTTTCGGACCTTCGGCACGCCCCGTGCAGTCCGGTGTCTTCGTGTTCTCCCCGTATGGCCTGCCCGGAGGGCTACCATGCTTTTCCTGGGGGTGCAAGCACGCTTTTCGCTTGCACCCCCAGGAAAAGCATGGTCGTCTTTGACAGGTCATGCGGGGAGAACACGACCGCTCTTTCTTTTCCTTCTCCTTGGCGGCCTGCCCGTCCGGCGAGGACTCTTTTAATCTTTTCAGCCTCGGGCGGTACCGCACCAAATCTCACCCGGCTCGGTGCAGGTCAGAGGTATGAAGAGCGGCCGGGAGGCCCCCAAGGAGAAGGGAAGTGCGTCGTGTTCTCCCCGTACGGCCTGCCGAAGGCAATCACGTTTGATCAGGGGCGTCAAGCGAAAAGCGTGCTTGACACCCCTGATCAAACGTGATTGGGCTGCGCCCAGGCCGTACGGGGAGAACACGAGGCACACTGCTGCGCTGAACAGCGCCGCCGCGCGGAGCGCGGCCTGCGGTACAAGCTGAAGTGCCGCCGCGCGGGGCGCGGCCTGAGGCGAGAGCTGAAGCGCGCTAGTCCAACGGGCGCAGGATTCGGTCCAGCCATTCGCCCACGGTGCGCCGGACGCCTTCCAGGTCGGCCTTCAGGTTGTGGTCGCCCGGCAGCAGCACCACCTCCCGGTGGTGCGCGGGTTCGGGCCGGCCGAACGGGTCGCGGTCGCCCTGCACGACGAGGACCGGCGGGTCGACCGCGTCCAGCTCCGGCAGGCGGCTCTTGTCCGGCTTGCCGGGCGGGTGGACCGGGAAGGCCAGGCACAGGACGGCCACCGCCTGGCCCTCGGCCGAGGTCCGGCACGCCACCCGCGCGCCCGAGGACCGGCCGCCGAAGATCAGCGGCACCTCGTCGAACCAGCGCGTCGACAGGTCCTCCACCACCGCGAGCCACGCCGCGTCGAGCTGCTTCGCGGGGGCCGGCGCGCGGCGGCCGGCCACCCGGTAGGGCTGCTCGACCAGCGCCACGTGCACGCCCGCGTCCACCGCCGCCCGCGCCGCCGCGACGAGGTCCGGCGCGCAGATGCCGCCGCCCGCGCCGTGGCCCAGCAGCAGCGCCGCGCGGCCTTCCGGGGCGCAGTGCAGCTCGGCCCGCGCGGGGCCGTGCGGGGTGTCGACGGTGGTGCTGGTCATGACAGCTCGAACAGGGTGGGTTCGGGGGCCTGGTCGGGCTCCAGCTTCATCGCGTCCATGAGGGACGGGTCGTTGTTCTTGATGCTGTTGACCCGCATCGACACCGGGCGCAGCTCCAGCGCGTTCACCAGGTCGAGGTCGGGGGCCAGCAGGTCCCCCGGGTCGGCGCGGTCCGGGTCGAGCCACGCCGCCCAGCGGTCGCGCGGCAGCACCAGCGGCATCCGGTGGTGGACCTTCGCCAGCTCGCCGACGGCGTCGGTGGTGAGCACGGCGCAGGTGATGACCGGCTTGCGCTCGTCGCCCTCCTGCTGCCACCACACCGACCAGATGCCCGCCATCGCGAGGCTGGAGCCGTCGCCGGGGTTGATGAAGTACGGCTGCTTGCGGCCCTCCCCCGGCTGCCACTCGTACCAGCCGTCGGCGGGGACCAGGCAGCGGCGCTTGGCCGCCGAGTCCCGGTACGCGGGTTTCTCCAGGACGCTCTCCGAACGGGCGTTGATCATCTTCGCCGCGCCGGAGGAGTCCTTCGCCCAGTGCGGCACGAGGCCCCAGCGCATCACCCGGACGCTGCGCTCGGTGGTGTCCGGGTCGGGGTTGCCCTCCGCGTCGCGCGGGTGGCGCTCCACGACCGCCGGCACCGCCTTGGTCGGCGCCACGTTGTAGTCCGGGCCGGGCGCGTCGCCGTCGGTGCCGTCCACCGCGTCGAACTCCGCCGCGAGCAGCGCCGGGTCCTTGGTGGAGGCATACCTGCCGCACACAACCGATCACCTCCGATTGGCCATCGTCGCACGTCGGGACCACCGGTGCGAGCTGCCGACCACCCGATGCGGGATCATCGGCCCATGACTTCGCAGTGGTCCGCTCCCACCGCCCAGGGTCCCGTGCACGCGACGGTACCCGTGCCCGGCTCCAAGTCGATCACCAACCGCGCCCTCGTGCTGTCCGCGCTGGCCTCCGGGGGGTCCGCGCTGCGCGCCCCGCTGCGCAGCCGGGACACCACGCTGATGGCGGCGGCGCTGGCGGCGCTGGGCGTCGGCGTCGCCGACGGGCCGGACGGGTCCTGGCTGGTCTCGCCGGGCGCGCTGCGCGGGCCGGCGGACGTGGACTGCGGGCTGGCGGGCACGGTGATGCGCTTCCTGCCGCCCGCCGCGGCGCTGGCCGTCGGCGACGTGGTGTTCGACGGGGACGAGCACGCGCGGGTGCGGCCGATGGGCACGATCCTCGGCGCGCTGCGCGCCCTGGGCGCGGACGTCGACGGCGACGCGCTGCCGTTCACGCTGCACGGCAAGGGCGGGCTGCCCGGTGGCGAGGTGGTGGTCGACGCGTCGGCGTCCTCGCAGTTCGTCTCGGGGCTGCTGCTGTCGGGCGCGCGGTACGAGGGCGGCGTGACCGTGGTGCACCGCGGGGAGCCCGTGCCGTCGTCGCCGCACATCCGGATGACCGTGTCGATGCTGCGCGAGGCCGGCGTCGTGGTGGACGACTCGGTGGCGGACCGGTGGCGCGTGGAGCCCGGGCCGATCGCGGCGCGGGAGTGGCAAGTCGAGCCGGACCTGTCGAACGCGACGCCGTTCCTGGCCGCGGCGGCGGTGACCGGCGGCGAGGTGACGATCCCGGGCTGGCCCGCGACCACCACCCAGCCGGGCGGCGCGGTGCGGGAGCTGTTCGAGCGGTTCGGGTGCGCGGTGGCGCTGGACGAGCGCGGGCTGACCGTGCGCGGCCCCGAGCGGCTGTCCGGGCTGGACGTCGACCTGCGCGACGAGAGCGAGCTGACCCCGACCGTCGTCGCGCTGGCCGCGCTGGCCGACGGGCCGAGCCGGATCCGGGGCGTCGCGCACATCCGCGGGCACGAGACCGACCGCATCGCGGCGCTCGCGGCGGAGGTCACCCGGCTCGGCGGGGCCGTCGAGGAGACCGACGACGGCCTGGTGATCACGCCCCGGCCGCTGCGCGGCGGGGTGTGGCGCGCCTACGCGGACCACCGCATGGCGACCGCCGGCGCCATCGTCGGGCTGGTGGTGCCCGGTGTCTCGGTGGACGACATCGGGTCGACGACCAAGACGATCCCCGACTTCCCGGGGATGTGGTCGACGATGCTCGGGGCGCGCTGACCGTGGGGCGCGACTGGCGGCGGATGGACGAGTCCGACGTGCGCGTGCGGCCGGGCAAGGGGACCCGGCCGCGCAGCAAGAAGCGGCCCGAGCACGCCGACGCGGTGACCGCGATGGTCGTCGCGGTCGACCGGGGCCGGTGGACGTGCGCCGTGGAGGACGACCCGGAGCGGCTGGTCACCGCCATGCGGGCGCGGGAGCTGGGGCGCACGCCGGTCGTCGTGGGCGACCGGGTCGGGCTGGTCGGCGACACCTCGGGGCAGCCGGACACGCTGGCGCGCATCGTGAAGGTGGCCGAGCGGCGGTCGGTGCTGCGCCGGACCGCCGACGACACCGACCCGTTCGAGCGGGTGGTCGTCGCCAACGCCGGTCAGCTGGTGATCGTCTCGGCGCTGGCGGACCCCCAGCCGCGCCGGGGTTTCATCGACCGGTGCCTGGTCGCGGCCTACGCGGGCGGGCTGGAACCGCTGCTGTGCCTGACGAAGTCCGACCTGGCCCCGCCCGACGAGCTGGTGGCCGCGTACGCGGAGCTGGACCTGCCGGTGGTGGTGACCCGGTCCGACCAGGACCCGGCGGAGCTGCGGGAACGCCTGGTCCACCGGCTCTCGGCGCTGATCGGGCACTCGGGCGTGGGCAAGTCGACCCTGGTCAACCGGCTGGTGCCGGACGCGAACCGGGCCGTGGGCGTGGTGAGCGGCGTCGGCAAGGGGCGGCACACGTCGACGCAGGCGGTGGCGCTGCCGCTGCCCGAGGGCGGGTGGGCGGTGGACACGCCGGGCATCCGGTCGTTCGGGCTGGCCCACATCACGCCGGACGACATCGTCGGCGCGTTCCCGGACATGAGGGCGATGGCCGAGGAGTGCCCGTCCGGGTGCGGGCACCTGGGCCCGCCGGAGGACCCGGACTGCGTGCTGGACCGGCTGGTGGTCTCCGGCGAGGCGTCACCGGGGCGGCTGGCCTCGCTGCGGCGGCTGCTGGAGTCGCGCGGCAAGTACGACGAGTACGACTGAGCCGGCGGGGCGCGGCCGGGTTCGCGCGAGCCGGCCCCCGGCAGCGCCGACGGCACCCCCTCCCCGACGCCTGCGAGGCCGCGGGCTCCCCGCGCCCACCGGCGCGCCACCCGACGGGTGATCACCGCTTCGCGCCTTCGGTAGTACGGTGCGCGGTCGTGGCGAAAGTGACCGGGATAGGCGGGGTGTTCCTGCGCGCCCGCAACCCCGTGCGGCTGGCGGGCTGGTACCGGGAGCACCTCGGCGTGCCGATGAGCGAGCACGGCGCGGTGACGTTCCACTGGGCGGCGGCGGAGACGACCACGTTCGCGCTGTTCGCCAACGACACCGACTACTTCGGCGAACCCGGCCAGCGGGCCATGCTGAACCTGCGCGTGGACGACCTGCCCGCGCTGCTGCGGGAGCTGCGCGACCGGGGCGTCGAGGTGCTGCCGCAGACCGAGGACTCGGAGTTCGGCCGGTTCGGCTGGGTGGTCGACCCGGAGGGCAACCGCGTGGAGCTGTGGGAGCCGGCGCCCGGCATGTGAGCGCCCGCTACATCAGCTCCAGCACGAACGGCAGCTCCTGGGGCGCGTACCAGGCCAGCTCGTGGTCCTCGGCCTCGCCCAGGGCGAACTCCGCGTCCGGGTCGCCCAGGTCGGCCGCGTCGACGACCTCCACCGCCTCCCGGACCGCGTCCTCCGCGTCGGAGGTGTCCAGGTGGACGGCGGCGACGTCCTCCGCCGGCACCGGGCCGGCGACCTTGACCACCGAGAAGTCCAGGTCCGGCCGGAGCCTGACCTCCGCCACGTCCACCGAGACCACCGCCCGGCGGGGCACCGCCTTGTCCTCGGCCGCCAGCAGCCGCAGGGACGCGCGGGCCGCGTCGAGCATCGCCGAGTACTCCAGCTCCTCGGTGTCGCCCGAGGCGTAGGACTCGCGCAGCGCGGGCGTCAGCGCGAAGCCCGTGCCGCCCACCGGCGTGAACTCGCCCCGCTCCACCAGGTCGCGCAGCATCGCGACGGTCGCCGGCAGGTAGACCCTCATTGAGACACCGTTCCCATCAGCTCCTCCACCGACTCCTCGACCATCCCCGCCAGGACGTCGACGTCGGGCATCGCGTCCCGGTCGGCGTTCAGGCCGAAGTACACACCGCCGTCGTACGACGTCACGCCGATCGACAGCGCCTGGTTCTTCGCCAGCGGCACGACCGGGAACATCTCGATCATCCTGGCCCCCGCCGCGTACAGCGGCACCTGGGGGCCGGGCACGTTCGTCACCACCACGTTGAACAGCCGCCGGGAGAACGAGCTGGCCGCCCGCGCGCCCATCGCGTGCAGGGTGGGCGGCGCGAAGCCGGAGAGCTTCACCAGCGTCTGCGCGCCGACCTGCTGGCCGGACTCCTGGTGGGCGCGCATCGCGTGGCTGACGTGGTGCAGCCGCACCACCGGGTTCGGCTCGCCCACCGGCAGGTCCACCAGGTAGGCCGCCACCTGGCCGCCCTTCGCGTCGTCGTCCCGGACCGACACCGGGGTCATCGCGCGCATGGTCGTCCGCGCCGTGACGACCTCGCCGCGCGACAGCAGCCAGTTGCGCAGCGCGCCGGACAGCACGGCCAGCACGCCGTCGTTGACCGTGCCGCCGTGCGCGCGGCGGATGGCGCGCAGCTCGTCCAGGCGGGCGCGGGCCACCGCGAACCGGCGCTGCGGGGAGATCCGGACGTTGAGCGGGCTGCCCGGCGCGGGCGTCGCGGCGGTGCGGACCGCCGACGCGAGGCCGCCCAGCGCGCCGGTGACCTTGCGGACGGTCGCGACGGTGTCCATGGCGGCGCTGCGGACGTTCTCCACCAGCTCGCCGGGCCGCTGCACGGCCTCCGCGACCGCGTCCACGACCAGGTTCAGGCCGCTGGGCGCGGGCCGCGGCATCCACAGCGACTGCGCGGGCTGCCGGGGCCGGGGCGACGCGTCCAGGACCACCTGGCCGATCTCGGGCGCGCCGATGCCGTCGACCACCGCCTGGTGCGACTTGGTGATCACCGCCGACCGGTTCCGGGCCAGGCCCTCCACCAGGTAGACCTCCCACAGCGGCCGGGTCTGGTCCAGCGGGCGCGACATCAGCCGCGCCACCAGCTCGTGCAGCTGCCGGTCGGTGCCCGGCTTGGGCAGCGCGGAGCGCCGCACGTGGTAGGTCACGTCGAAGTCCGGGTCGTCCGCCCACACCGGGCGGGCCAGCCGGCCGGGCACCGGCACGACCTTCTGCCGGTAGCGCGGCACCAGCGACAGCCGCTGCTCGATCAGGTCGACCAGCCCGTCGTAGTCGAAGCCCGCCTTCGGCCGCCGGAACACCGCCACCCCGCCCACGTGCATCGGCGTCGTGGAGTCCTCCAGGTACAGGAACGAGGCGTCCAGCGCGGACAGGCGGTCGGGCATGGCGACCAGGCTAGTCGCTGCACCTCGCCACGACCCTGCGCACGGCGCTGACCTCGACCGGGTCCCGGCTGTGCCGGGCGAGCCTGATCTCGGCGGCGGCCGGCATCGCCGCGCGCACCTCCCGGTCGACGCCGGAGAGGAACCCGCGCACCAGCCGCGAGCGGGCCAGCCGCATGAACGGCCGCAGCGGGGCCACGGCGATGGCCAGCCAGCTCAGCGCCACGTCCACCCGCCGGTCGCCGCGCTGCGCGCTGGCCCAGTCCACCACCACCGGGCCGGCCGGGCCGAGGACCACGTTGCCGGGGTGCAGGTCCAGGTGCAGCAGGCGGCCCTCGCCGGGCAGGAAGTCCGGCACGCGCACGTCGTCCAGCCCGCGGTGCAGTTCGGCCAGCTCCCGCCCCAGCGCGCCCGCGCGCCACGGCTTGGCGTCCAGCTCCTGCGACATCCGCGGACCGGGCACGTACTCCATGACCAGGTCCGCGCCGGAGACCTCGTGCACCCTCGGCACCGGGACGCCGCACGCGCCGAGGTGGCGCATCAGCCGCGCCTCGGGCTCCAGGTCCCGGCCCGCGCGGCTGCGCTTGACCAGCAGGCCGTCCGGACGCAGGTAGACGTCCGCCTCCCGGCCACTGGCCAGCAACCGGTGCGCCTCGTCGCGCGAAGTCATGTGACGATCATCATGACTGAGAGCCGCAACACAAGCCCCAAACGGGTACACCCTCCACCCCCATCCGCCCCCACCCCCCTTCCCCCTCTCCCCTCTCCCCTCTCCCTTCCCCACTCCCCACACCCCCTCCCTCTCCTCTCCCCTCCCTCAGCACCACCCCACGCGTGGCCGCGTCGGCCTGTCGCGCCTGATTTCTTGCCGATCACGCTTTTCGATCGGCAAGAAATCAGGCGCGATGGGCCGACTACCAGGCGGCCACGCCGCCGCGCCGAAGGCGCGGCAAAATGACACAGTGATCTCCCCCAAGGACCGCTTCGTCACCGTCTACGGCCGCAAGCCCGTGCTCGAAGCCCTCGACGACCCCCGCCTGGAAGTCGACAAGGTGCTGCTCGCCGAGGGGGCGCGGGGCCCGGCGGCGCGGGAGATCCTGGAGGCCGCGGACCGCCGCGGCGTGCCGGTGCGGCGGGCGACGGCGCAGCGGGTGAAGGTGCTGGCCGGCAACGGGCGGCACGACCAGGGCGTGCTGGCCGACGTCGTGGCCCCGCGGATGCTGCCGCTGGCGAGCGGCCTGGAGCAGCGGCCCCGCGGGGTGCTGCTGCTCGACGGCATCACGACGCCGGCGAACGTCGGCATGATCCTGCGCACCGCGACCGCCGCCGGCCTGGACGGGATCGTCGTGCCGCGCCGCGGGGTCGCCTCGATCGACCCGCTGGTGGTGAAGGCGTCGGCGGGGGTGGCGTTCCGGGCCCCGGTGCTCAAGTGCGCGACGGCCGGGGAGGCGGCGGCCGAGCTGAGCGCCGCCGGGTACCCGCTCTACGCCCTGGACGCGGGCGCGCCGGAGTCGCTGTACTCCGCCGACCTGCCCGAGCGGGCCGCGTACGTGCTGGGCAGCGAGACCGCCGGCGTCTCCGACGACGTCCGCCCGCACGTCACCGGGTGGCTGTCCATCCCGATGGCGGCGGGGGTCGAGTCGCTCAACGTGGCCAGCGCGGCGGCCGTGCTGTGCTTCGAGGTCGTCCGGCGGCGCACCGCCCGCTAGAGCGGCGCGCGGGCGGCGGCGCGGGCGCCGGAGGGCCAGTCCGACGCCCGCGCCGCTCAACACGGGTCGACCCGGGGTCGCGTCCCGCCGGCGCGATGACCGCCGGCGCGCGCCGCCCGATCAACCCCTCCTCGGCGTCCCGCCGCCGACGAACCGGCCCGACGCGCGACCCTTCCTGTGGCGTCACTCCTCCGGTGCCGGCCCTGCCGCGCGCGTCACGCGACATCCGGCCGTCGGCCCGGATTCGCGGAACGCCGAACGCTCCAGCCCGCCCCCGAACAGCGGGTGCGACCACCTGGCGGGCCACTCGAATGTACGTTCCGGCGCGGTCGGCGGACAATTCACCGCCCGGGTGGAATACCGCAGCGGAAGGTCACCGCTCACTCCCCCAGGGGGACGTCCAGCAGCACTTCGAGCTCCTCGACGGTGGACCGCACGGACCGGTGGTGCACGCCGACCATCCCGGCCGCCGCCGCGCCCCGGACGTTGACCGCGAGGTCGTCGACGAACACGCACTCCCCCGGCTCGACGCCCAGCCGCCGCGCGGCCAGCAGGTAGATCCGCCGGTCGGGCTTGACCAGCCCGACCCCACCGGAGGTCACGACGAGGTCGAACAGGTCCTGCCACCCGGCGGGCGGCGACCACAGGCCGTCCGCGTTGGACAGGATCGCCGTGCGCACGCCGCGCCGCCGCACCTCGCCCGCCACGGCGGCCAGCGGCGGCAGGCTCGCGGCGAGGTCGTCGCCGTAGTCGGTGAGCACCCCGCCGAAGTCCAGCACCAACCCGCGCACACCTACCTCCCGCAGGTGATCGTGGTACGCCGCCGACGCGCACCCCCTCGGTTCAGCATGTCATCCCCGCGCCGGGTCCTGCGCGCCCGCAAGCCCGCACCGGACCGCCGGGCCGCCACGGCGCACCGGCTGCTGGCGGCCGTCGTGGAGGCCGTGGACGGCCGCCGCCCGCTGGCGCAGCTGGCCGGCGTCCTCACCGCGCCGGCGGCGGCCGGGGTCGGCCGGGCGATGGCGGCCGGGCAGGGCGTGCGCCTCGGCGGCGTCCGGCTCTGCCGGATCACCCACGAGGTCACCGAACTGGCCGGTGTCGTGGTCACCCGCCGGGGGCGGGTCCGCGCGCTGGCCGCCCGGATGGAGTGGGCCGGCGACCACTGGTGCTGCACGGAGTTCCACCTGCTGCCGTGAACGACCCGCAGCCGTACCGACCCGCAGCCGTACCGACCGGCAGCCGTACCGACCCGCCGCCACGCCGACCGGCAGCCGTGGACGAACGACGAACGCACCGACCGGCGAAAACGCCGGAGCGGACGCCGCCCCGCAGGGGGTGGCGTCCGCTCCGGTCGACGTGCTTACTGGCGCGGGCCCTTGCGGTTGGCCTTCTCCTGCGCGCGGGCCGCCGCGCGGCGCTCCTTGCGCGTCCCGCCCTGACCACCGGCGCCGCCCTGGGGCGCCTTGCCGCTGGTCTCGGTCTCGCCGCTCTCCGACGGGCCGCTGTAGGTCAGGCCCTGCTGCCCGCCCCGCTGGTCGAGGCCCTTGCCGCGCAGCGCGGGCGGGATCGCGTTGCCGCTGGAGAGCTGGGCCAGCGCGGGGCCGGCGGGCGCCTCGGGCGCCGCCTGCCGCTGCTCCGCCGCCGCGGCGGCCGCGGCGCGGGCGCGCGCCCGGCTGCCGGTCAGCGGGCCGGCGCCCGCCGAGATCGACACCTGCACCGGGGGCTCCGGCGCGAGTTCCGGCTCGGCGGCCTCGACCTGGAGGTTGAACAGGAAGCCGACGGTCTCCTCGCGCAGCGCTTCGAGCATCGCGTTGAACATGTCGAAGCCCTCCCGCTGGTACTCGATCAGCGGGTCGCGCTGGGCCATCGCGCGCAGGCCGATGCCCTCCTTCAGGTAGTCCATCTCGTACAGGTGCTCGCGCCACTTGCGGTCGAGCACCGACAGCAGCACGCGCCGCTCCAGCTCCCGCATCGCGCCCGGCCCGACGCGGCCGTCGATGTCGGCCTCCCGCGCCTCGTACGCGGCCAGCGCGTCCGCCTGGAGCTTCTCCTTCAAGGACTCCTTGGTGAGGTCCTCGTCGTCGGCCTCCACCAGCTCCCGGTGGTCCAGCGTGATCGGGTACAGCGTCTTGAGCGCCGTCCACAGCTGGTCGAGGTCCCAGTCCTCGGCGTAGCCGTCGGCGGTCGCGCCGTCCACGTACGCGCCGACCACCCCGGTGATCATGTGCTCGACCTGGTCGCGCAGGTCCTCGCCGGCCAGGACGCGGTGGCGCTCGGCGTAGATCACCTTGCGCTGCTCGTTCATGACCTCGTCGTACTTGAGGACGTTCTTGCGGATCTCGAAGTTCTGCTGCTCGACCTGGGTCTGCGCGGACCGGATGGCGCGGGTGACCATCTTGTGCTCGATCGGCACGTCGTCGGGCACCTTGAGGCGGGTCATCACGTTCTCGACCATGGCCGCGTTGAAGCGGCGCATCAGCTCGTCCTTCAGCGACAGGTAGAACCGCGACTCGCCCGGGTCGCCCTGGCGGCCGGACCGGCCGCGCAGCTGGTTGTCGATGCGCCGCGACTCGTGGCGCTCGGTGCCCAGCACGTACAGGCCGCCCGCCTCGCGGACCTCCTCCGCCTCGGCCTTGACCTCGGTGGTGATGTCCTCGATCAGCTTCGCCCAGGCGGCCTCGTACTCCTCCGGCGTCGCCACCGGGTCGAGGCCCCGCTCGCGCAGCTCGTGGTCGGCGATGATGTCCGGGTTGCCGCCCAGCACGATGTCCGTGCCGCGGCCGGCCATGTTCGTCGCGACCGTGACGGCGCCCTTGCGGCCCGCCTTCGCGATGATCAGCGCCTCGCGGTCGTGGTGCTTGGCGTTGAGCACCTCGTGCGGGATGCCCTTCTGGACCAGCAGCTTCGACAGGTACTCCGAGCGCTCCACGCTGGTCGTGCCGACCAGCACCGGCTGGCCCTTCTCGTGCCGCTCGACGATGTCCTCGGCGACCGCGAGGAACTTCGCCTCCTCGGTCTTGTAGACCAGGTCGGCCTCGTCGCGCCGCCGCATCGGGCGGTTGGTCGGGATCGGCACCACGCCGAGCTTGTAGGTCTGGTGGAACTCGGCGGCCTCGGTCTCGGCGGTGCCGGTCATGCCGCCGAGCTTCGAGTACAGCCGGAAGTAGTTCTGGAGGGTGATCGTGGCGAGCGTCTGGTTCTCCGCCTTGATCTCCACCCCCTCCTTGGCCTCGATGGCCTGGTGCATGCCCTCGTTGTAGCGGCGGCCGGCCAGCACGCGACCGGTGAACTCGTCCACGATCAGGACCTCGCCGTTGCGGACGATGTAGTCCTTGTCCTTGGTGAACAGCTCCTTGGCCTTGATCGAGTTCTGGAGGTAGCCGACCAGCGGCGTGTTGGTCGAGTCGTACAGGTTCTCGATGCCGAGCTGGTCCTCGATGTACTGCACGCCCGCCTCGGACACGCCGATCGTGCGCTTGCGCTCGTCCACCTCGTAGTGGGTGTCGCGCTTCATCCGGGTCGCCAGCCGGGCGAACTCCACGTACCAGCGGGACGACTGGTCGGCCGGGCCGGAGATGATCAGCGGGGTGCGGGCCTCGTCGATGAGGATCGAGTCGACCTCGTCGACGATCGCGAAGAAGTGGCCCCGCTGGACCGTCTCCTCCAGGCTCCACGCCATGTTGTCGCGCAGGTAGTCGAAGCCGAACTCGTTGTTCGTGCCGTAGGTGATGTCGGCGTGGTAGGCGACCCGCCGCTGCTCGGGCGTCATCTCGGAGAGGATCACGCCGACCGTCAGGCCGAGGAAGCGGTGGATGCGGCCCATCCACTCCGCGTCGCGCTTGGCCAGGTAGTCGTTGGTGGTGATGACGTGGACGCCCTCGCCCGCGATGGCGTTGAGGTAGGCGGGCAGCACCGAGGTCAGGGTCTTGCCCTCACCGGTGCGCATCTCGGCGATCTGCCCGAGGTGCAGCGCCGCGCCGCCCATCAGCTGCACGTCGAAGTGCCGCTGGCCGAGGGTGCGCTTGGCGCCCTCGCGGACCAGGGCGAACGCCTCGGGCAGCAGGTCGTCCAGGCTCTCGCCGTCGGCGTAGCGCTTCTTGAACTCCTCTGTCTTCGCCCGCAGCTCGGCGTCGGAGAGGTCGACGACGTCGTCTTCGAGGTTGTTGATGTGCGCTGCGATGTTGCGCAGGCGCTTGAGCATCTTGCCTTCGCCGGCGCGGAGCAGTCGGGACAGCACCATCTCGGGTCGACCTCATTACCTCATCGCGACGCGCCCGGGGGTGGGCGCCTTCCACCGGCTCGCCACGGCCATGACGAGCCCACACCACCCGCCATCGTAGGCAAGTCGTGAAGGTGTGTGCACAGACACAGGTAGGAAGGGGTGCGGAGGGCCGCGGGAGCGGTATGGCGGCGCGGTGGCGGGCACCGGGCCGGGCGGGCGCCACTGCGCTCCTGGTCGGGCCGGGTACGACGGTGGGAGGCGACCCCGCCGGCCCCTTCGGCGCCGGCCCCCTGCGCCCGGTCGGAGTCGTCGTCGTGGTACTCGGCCGGCCCGTCCGGCGGACGCCGACTGCCCGCGCTTCCGCTCGAAGGTGTGACGTCCGGGTCGGGCGCGTGAAGGCGAGGGCGGACGCACGCGGAGCATCGGGCGGGACGCCTCGACGCCCTGGCCGGCCGGGCTGGACACAGATCGGACGCTGCTGCCCACCGCACTGAGGGCAACGCACTCAAGGCAACGCACTCCAGCACAACGAACTCAAGGCAGCGCACCCCAGCACAACGCGCCCCTTCCACGCAATGCCCGAAGGAATGGTGCACCTAGTGCGCATACCGGCTGCCTCGTGTTCTCCTCCCCGTACGGCCTGGGCGCAGCCCGATCATGTTTGTCGGGGGGTGTCAAGCACGCTCTTCGCTTGACACCCCCCGACAAACATGATCGCCTCCGGCAGGCCGTGCGGGGAGGAGAACACGACCGCTCTTTCTTTTCCTCCTCCTCGGGGGCCTCTCGGCCGCTCTTCATACCAGGATCGCGCACCGATCCAGGTCAGATTTGGGGCCGTACGGATCTGATCGGTGCGGTAGAGCCCGAGGCTGAAAAGCTTGAAAGAGTCCTCGCCGGACAGGCAGGCCGCCAAGGAGAATGAAAAGAAACAGCGGTCGTGTTCCCCCCGCATGACCTGTCAAAGACGACCATGCTTTCTTGGGGGGTGCAAGCGAAAAGCGTGCTTGCACCCCCCAAGAAAGCATGGTAGCCCTCCGGGCAGGCCATACGGGGAGAACACGAAGCCACCGGACTGCACGGGGCGTGCCGAAAAGCCAAAAGCAAAAGCCGTGAACTGGGCGCGGAGGGCGTGGCCGTGGGTTTGCGGCGCAGCCCCCGGCGTGCGAAGACGCCGGGGACTGCGAACGGAGGTAGTTGGGGGCCGGCTCTCCCTCAGGCCAGCCTGATCACGCCGTAGTCGAATCCCTTCCGGCGGTAGACGACGCTGGGACGGCCGCTGTCGGCGTCCGAGAACAGGTAGAAGTCGTGGCCGACCAGCTCCATCTCGTAGAGGGCCTGGTCCACGGTCATCGGCTTGGCCGTGTGCTCCTTCTCGCGCACGATCTGGCCGGGCAGGTTGTCTTCGAGGTCTTCTTCCCACCGCTGCTGCGCGGGCACTTCCGCCATGCCCTCGTAGTCGGCTCCGGGCTCGTTCGCGGCTTCCAGCACAGCGGTGTGGCCCAGCCACATGCCCTGCGCCTGTCCGTCGGCGTCGACGGGGGTCGGGGGGAGCGCCGCTCCCAGCCCGCTGGTCGCCTCGGCGACCGAAGTCGGGCCCCGTCGGCCGTGGTGCACGCGCCTGCGGTCATGCGAGCGGCGCAGTCGGCTCTCCAGCTTGGCGACCGCGGCGTCCAGGGCGGCGTAGAAGTCACCGGCGCTCGCCTCGGACCGGACCACCGGTCCCCGGCCCTTGCCCGTGATCTCCACCCGCTGGCAGTTCTTCGACTGCCTCCGGTTCGGCTCGTGGAACAGTTCCACGTCGAAGCGGATGACCTTGCGGTCGTATCGCTCAAGCCTGGCCAGCTTCTCGGCGACGTGCACCCTGTAGTGATCGGGCACCTCGACGTTGCGGCCCTTAACGACGATGTCCATACACGACCTCCCTCGCGTTGCTGCGAGCTATGGCAATGGATCGTTGCGGCACCGGCCCCGCGATCGCCTTCGCGAGGGGTCGCCGGGGGGTTGTCTCCCTCAGCTCTCGACCGGCGCCAGGGTCATGGGCGGTTCGCCTCCTCCCCGCGTGCCGGGAACGCTGATAGCGGTGGACGTTAGCCCGGTATTCGCCGCGGCGACAGCCCCCGGGGCGGGGGAACTCCAGGTTTTTCCGGTCGTGACGCACAGCGACGAAGAACCCACTCCAGGCCGGCCCCAGGCGGGCGCGCCGGGGCTGCACCCCGACATCGGCTCACCCGAACGGCCCAGCCACGCGCCGACTCCCGTCGGCACCGTGACTGCGGCGAACGGACTCCGCACGCGGGTCATATCCGGCCAACGGCCGAACGCCCCGCGAGGTTCCCGCCGGCGGGTCATCCGGCTGGGTGGGATCGGCGAGCCGTCGTCAATGCCATGATCACGGGTACCCGGAAACCGGCGGTCTCCAACACCGAAGCGCACTCCGAGGCCGTCGCACCCGTCGTGACCACGTCGTCCAGCACCACGACGGCCGCACCGGGCGGCGGCAGACCGCCCCGGACGAGCCGCACGCGACCCGCCAGGTTCGCCCTGCGGGCCGCCGCGTCGAGCCCCACGGACTCCACCACGCCCGGCGCGAACCGCAGCGCGGGGGCCACCGGCAGCCCGGCGGCCCGCGCTGCTCCCAGCAGGTGGGAGCCGCCCCGGCGGCGAACGGCTGCGCGGCGTGACGGCGCGGGCACCAGCCACCGATTCCCGGGCCCGCCCGGCCACCGGACCGGGAGCGCGGGCAGCGCCGCCGCCACGAGGGCGCCGAACACCGCCGCGAGATCGCGCCGGCCGCGTTCCTTGAACGCGAGCACGAGCTCCCGGGCCGCGCCCGCGTAATCCGCCAGCGCGAACACCGGGGGGCCTTTGCCCGGCAGCGGGACGCGGCGCGGCGGACCGAACACCGCGAGGCACCGCGCGCAGCACCGCGCGCCCCCGGCTCGGCAGCCCGCGCAACTCGGTGGGAACAGCAGGTTGATCAGCATGAGGTCGAGGGTGCCGGCGGGGTCCGACAATTCCCGGGCTCGGGAGAGCGGAGCTGAGAACGCCCGGAAGCGGGTTCTCAGGCACCTGCCCGATTCGAAGCTCCCGGCCCGGGATATCGGCCTGGGATTCCCACCCGGGATACCGGCCCGGAACACCGACCGGGAGCCCGGACCGGGAGCCCGGACCGGCCCCGCGGCCTCAGCCCGGGTAGAACGCCTGCGCGCCCATTCCCACCTTCACCGGGCTCGCCCGCCACACGTCGCCGACGTCGGCCGCGCTCCACAGCCCGCTCTGGTCCACCGCCACCACGTTGCGCCCCGGCGCGGCGGCCACCGAGTTCACCGGCACGGTCAGGTTCGACGTGTTGTAGCGCTCGATCCGCAGGCCGTCGACGTTCACCTTGGCGATCGGCCACGCCGCCAGCGAGGTGCTCGCCACCAGCACGTCCTGCGCCAGCCAGTCCACCGCGAGGGTCGTCGTGCCCAGCACGGTCGGGTGCAGGTTGCGGGGCAGGCGCAGCGTCACCGAGTCGGTCCCGCGCACCACCGCCGCCACCACCAGCCGGCCGCCGACCACGGCCGCGACCCGCGTGCCGTCCCGCGACAGCCGCAGCTCGGTGATGTCGCCGAACAGCGCCGTCAGCTCCGAGGCGTTCACCGCGTTCGCCGTCCACCCGGCGTCGGTCCTGATCACCCGGACCACGTTGGCGCCGTCCACCACGGTCCACACCTCGGTCCCCGGTTCGCCCGGCCGGCCGCTGAACAGCCAGGACGGCCTGGTCAGGGTCGTGGCGGGCAGGTCGACGACGGGCAGCGCCTCCTCCAGCCCGCCCACCCGCAGCCGCACCGACCGGCCGTCCACGCGGCTCACCACGGCCAGCTGCGCGCCGTCGAGCGACTGCGCGGCGCTGACCACCTGGTACTCGCCGGTGCCGGCCGGGCCGCGCACCGGCTCCCCGCTGACCAGCTGCCGCACCTGGCCGCCGCTGACCACCAGGCCGCTCTGGTCGGCGTCCGGCGTGATGAGGGCTTCACCGGTCTGCACGTCGGCGGGCCGCAGCTCGGGCTGGTCGGACGAGATCGGCGCGCCCTCCACCAGGATGCGGATGCGGGTGCTGGTCACCCCGGCCAGCGACTTCACCACCTGCGCGACGATCAGCTTGCGCGCCTGGGCGGTCAGGTCGCCGACCTTCGTCAGGTCGACCTCCAGCGCCCCGTCGTCGGCCTCGCGGGCGTCCTTGCGCTGCGCCGCGCCGTTCGGGATGGCGGTCGCCAGCGCGCCGCGCAGGCCGGACGCGGGCCCCTTGAGCAGCAGCTCCGTGACGCGCCGCGGGATCGACGTGGACGGCGGCACCACCACGTAGCGCGGGTCCGGGACCAGGACGGCGTAGTCGGGGTCGTAGAAGTACAGGGTCACCCGGCGGTAGTTGGCCTGGAACCCGACCAGCGGCACGTAGATGCCGTCCGGCGGGTCCGAGATGCGCCACTCGCCGTCCTTGTCGGTCTCCAGGCCCACCGGCGCCGTGAGGTCGCCGACGCGCTGCACGAACGCGTTGTCCACGTCCAGCGAGCCGACGTTCTTGCCCTGCAGCAGCACGGTGCGGTGCTTGCCGTCGGAGGACGGGTCGCCGCCGGTCGGGACGGTGTTGAAGGTGGTGTCGATGATGGTCGGCGGGGCCTCGGTGTCCCAGCTCTCCCTCGCCTCCTGGGTGAGGTACGCCTTGGCGGCGGCGTAGTCGCCCTCCGGGTTGGCCGAGGCGTTGACGAACTCGCGCACCAGGCTGAGCGGGTCGATGCCCTTGGCCGGTTTCGGCGCGGCGGCCTCGGTGGCGCTGCCCACCGACGGGTTCACCGCGACGGGCGAGGTGTGGGTGGGGATCGCGGCGCAGCCGGCCAGCGCCAGCACGCTCGTCAGCACCGCCGCCAGCCGCTTCACCGGACCTCCTCGCCGCAGGCCGCCATCACCCCTCGTCACCGGGCCTCCTCGCGCTCGCCCGCCACCGGCTCGGCGGGCTGCCAGGTGATCTCCTCCTCGGTCAGCTCCACCTCCTCGGCGGCCGGTTCCTCCGCCCCGCCCGCCCCCGCCGCCACGGCGGGCAGGTCGGGCGGCTCCAGCGGCAGCGGGCTGGAGGTCAGCTCGTGCCCGTGCCGGCAGGGCAGGGTCAGCCGGAACACCGCGCCGTACCCGCGCTCGCCCCACGCCTCCAGCCAGCCGCCGTGCAGCCGGGCGTCCTCCAGGCTGATCGACAGGCCCAGGCCGGTGCCGCCGGTGCGCCGGTTGCGGGACGGGTCGGCCCGCCAGAACCGGTTGAACACCAGGTCGGCCTCGCCCGCACGCAGGCCGACGCCGCGGTCGCGCACGGTCACGGCCACCGCGTCGTCGTCGCCGCGCAGGGTCAGCTCCACCGGCAGGCCCTCGCCGTGGTCGATGGCGTTGGCCAGCAGGTTGCGCAGGATGCGCTCCACCCGCCGCGAGTCCAGCTCGGCGGTCACCTCGTGGTCGGGCAGGTCCATCACGATCGCGGTGCCGCTGCTGTTGGCGATGGCGCGCACCGAGTCGTGCGCCCGCCGGGCCAGCACCCGGATGTCCACCAGCTCGGCCGCCAGCTCCTCCACGCCCGCGTCCAGCCGGCTGATCTCCAGCAGGTCGCCCAGCAGCGACTCGAACCGGTCCAGCTCGTCGACCAGCAGCTCGGTGGACCGGGCCAGGCCGCTGGGGAACTGCTCGCGGGAGGCGTGCAGCACGTCCGCGGCCATCCGCACGGTCGTCAGGGGCGTGCGCAGCTCGTGCGACACGTCGGAGGTGAACCGCCGCTGGAGCTGGCCGAACTCCTCCAGCTGGTGGATCTGCCGCTGGATGCTCGCCGCCATCTCGTTGTAGGACTCGGCGAGCCGCGCGACGTCGTCCTCGCCGACCACGGGCATCCGCTCGTCCAGGCTGCCGTCGGCGAACCGCTCCGCGATCTCCGCGGCCTGCCGCACCGGCCGCACGACCTGCCGGGTGACCAGGTTCGCGATCACGGCCAGCAGCACGAGCAGCACCAGGCCGCCGACGACCAGCGTCGACTGCACGACCTCGGCGGTGGCCTGCTCGCCGGTCAGCGGGAACAGCAGGTAGAGGTGCATGGCGCGGGCCGAGCTGTTCACCGGCTTGCCGACCACCAGCAGGGTGGTCCGGCCGGTGCTGCGCTCGACGGTGTTGATCTGGTAGCCCGCGCTGCCGCGCTCGAGCATCTTGATCAGGCCGTCGGGCACGTCCTGCCACGGCCCGACGGCGGTGGGCAGCCCGTCCGAGCCGAAGCCGACCGGGTCGTAGAGCACCGGCTCGAACGCGCCCGCGCCGGACGACGCGGCGTCCAGGCCCGACGACGCCGAGTTGATCTTGTTCAGCGCGGCGGTGAACCGCGACTTCACGCTGTCCGGGCCGGGGTTCAGGCCGGACAGGTCCGGCTGCACGGCCGCCGCGCTCGCCTCGGCCTGCCGGATCGCCGCGTCGGTCTTGGTCTCCAGCAGCTGACCGGTGATCTGCACCTGGAGCACCATGCCCAGGACGAACACCACGGCCGAGGACAGCGCCAGCGTGCTGACCACGACCCGCAGCTGGAGCGAGCGGCGCCACAGCTCGCCGAACGCGACGCCGTTGCGCCGGGCGCGCTCGATCCCGCGACGCAGCTCGCGCACCGCGGAGTCGAGCAAGCTCATCGCGCACCCGTCACGGGGGGCCTGCCTTGTACCCGACGCCGCGGACGGTCAGCACCACCTCGGGGTGTTCCGGGTCGCGCTCCACTTTGGACCGCAGCCGCTGCACGTGGACGTTCACCAGGCGGGTGTCCGCCGCGTGCCGGTAGCCCCAGACCTGCTCCAGCAGCACCTCGCGGGTGAACACCTGGCGCGGCTTGCGGGCCAGCGCCACCAGCAGGTCGAACTCCAGCGGGGTGAGCTGGATCGGCCGGCCCTCGCGCAGCACCTCGTGGCCGGGGACGTCGATGGTCAGGTCGCCGATCTGGAGCACCTCGGCGGGCTCGGCCTCGGTGCGCCGCAGGCGGGCGCGGATGCGCGCGACCAGCTCCTTCGGCTTGAACGGCTTGACCACGTAGTCGTCCGCGCCGGACTCCAGGCCCAGCACCACGTCGACCGTGTCGCTCTTCGCGGTGAGCATGACGATCGGGACGCCCGACTCCGAGCGGATCGCCTTGCACACGTCGATGCCGTTCATGCCGGGCAGCATGAGGTCGAGCAGGACCAGGTCCGGTTTCAACTCGCGGAGCGCGGGCAGCGCGCGGGCGCCGTCGGCCACCACCGCGGTATCGAACCCCTCGCCCCGCAGCACGATGGTCAGCATCTCCGCCAGAGCGGGGTCGTCGTCCACCACGAGCACGCGTGCCTTCATACCCGACATCGTCCCACTAGCGGTCGGACCGCCACGCACCGCCCAGTGGTCATCGCCGCTGGTCGCCGCGCGGGTCCGCTCGGTCATCGTCCTCGGTCGCCGTTCCACGTAACCCACCTCGCCTCGCCGCACGGGGCTCGTCAGCGACTCATCGGCGCGGTGGTCACTTTTTGTTACTTCGTGAAGACTATCGGGTGAAATGGCGGTCCAGAAGTGCAGTCACCCCCACGTCGGCGGCGCCGTCCAGGACCTCCCAGGGGGACAGCCAGTGCGCGGCGGCCAGCTCGTCGTACACGGTCGCGCAGCGGCTCTGGAGGTCGTCGTCCGACTCGTACAGGTCGCGTTCGCGCCGCTCGGAGCTCTCCCGGCGCTCGGCGCGCTCGGCGGCGACGGCGGTGGGCACCCGCAGCAGCAGCTGCAGGTCGGGCGTCGGCAAGCCGAAGCGGTCGACCTCCAGGGCGCGCACCCACCCGACGAAGTCGCCGTCGGCGCGCTGGCGCAGGCGCGCCGCGCCGTAGGCGGCGTTGGAGGCGATGTACCGGTCGAGCAGGACGACGTCGTGCTCGGCCAGCTGCCGCCGGATCCGGTCGGCCGCGCCCCGGCGGTCGAGCGCGTAGAGGACCGCCATCCCGTGCACCGAGTCGGTCAGGTCGCCCAGCCGCCCGTGCAGCGCGTCGCGGACGAGTTCGGCGTGCACGTCCTCGTCGTACCGGGGGAAGGCGCCGGAGGCGACCGCGCGACCGCGGGCGGTCAGGGCTTCGGTGAGCGCCCCGGCGAGGGTGCGCTTGCCCGCGCCGTCCAGCCCCTCGATCACCACGAGTTTTCCCACGCCACCACCCTAAGGGGCGGTGCCGAATCCCGATCGGAGGCATGACGTCGCCCAGTCGGACGAGGGGAGATCTTTCTCTCACCAGATCGAGTGACTACGGTGAACCCAATTTGGGTCCGTGCGAAAGGGTGGTGCCGCGGTGACCGCGGATTCCGGACCGGTCGACCATCCCGCGGGCCACCCCCCGGGGTTGCCCGCCGCCCTGGTCGAGACCCTGCGTTACGGGCCGTTCCACCGCGCGCTGCGCGACGCCATCGCGCACCGGGGCCTGTCCCTGGCGAGGCTGCGCGCGCACCTGGGCCAGCTGGGCGTGCAGGTCGGCCAGTCGACCCTGAGCTACTGGCAGCGGGGCCTGCGCCACCCCGAGGTGCCGCGCGCCATCGCGACCGTGCGGGCGCTGGAGACCGTGCTGCGCCTGCCGGCGGGCTCCCTGGTGGCGCTGGTCGGCCACCGCCCGCAGCCCCGGCTGCCCCGCCCGGCGTTCGCCGAGCTGGCCGACGCGTGGGTGCGCACCGCGCCGCTGCTGGCCGAGTTCGAGGCCGTGCCGGAGAGCGCGCGGGCCAACGCGGACCTCGAAGTGCTGTTCGTGCACGACACCGTGCTGCTCGGGGCGCAGCGGGAGCAGCGCTCCATCAGCACGCGGCTCGTGGTCCGGGCGCTGCGCGCCGGCCCCGACCGCTACCTGGCCGTGCACCAGGGCGACGAGGGGTGCGTGATCGACAACGCGCTGGTGCGGCCCGCGGAGGGCTGCCGCCAGGGGCGGCTGCGGCGGCAGGGCGCCTCGCGGGGCCTGGCCTTCGAGCTGCTGTTCGACCGGCGGCTGGCCGAGGGCGAGGAGCACGTCTTCGGCTTCACCGTGCTCGACGACACCGGCGGCCCCACCCCCGGCCACCACCGGACCTTCCGCGAACCGTGCCGGGGCTACCTGCTGCAACTGTCCTTCCACCGCCGCGCCATGCCCGCGCGGTGCACCAAGCAGTTCCGCACCGACCCGGCGGCGACGCCGGTGGACGTGGAGGAGCTGGTGTGCGGGCTGGGCGGCGTGGTCAGCGCCCACTTCACCGACGTGGGCCCCGGCATGGCCGGGATCGGCGTGGAGTGGACCTGAGCCGGGTGGTCGTCAGTACCGGTAGTGGTCCGGCTTGTAGGGGCCTTCCACGTCCACGTCGATGTACTCGGCCTGGTCCTTCGACAGCTTGGTGAGGTTGCCGCCCAGCGCCTCCAGGTGGATGCGCGCGACCTTCTCGTCCAGCTTCTTCGGCAGGCGGTAGACCTCCCGGTCGTACTCCCGGTGCTTGGTGAACAGCTCGACCTGCGCGATCACCTGGTTGGAGAACGAGTTCGACATCACGAAGCTCGGGTGGCCGGTGGCGTTGCCCAGGTTGAGCAGGCGGCCCTCGGACAGCACCAGGATGGACTTCCCGTCGGGGAAGACCCACTCGTCGACCTGCGGCTTGATGTTGACCCGCCGGATGCCGGGGTAGCGCTGCAGCCCGGACATGTCGATCTCGTTGTCGAAGTGGCCGATGTTGCCCAGGATCGCCTGGTGCTTCATGGCCGCCATGTGCTCGACGCGCACGACGTCCTTGTTGCCGGTCGTGGTGATGATAATGTCGGCCTTGCCCACCACGTCCTCCAGCACCTGGACGTCGTAGCCGTCCATGGCCGCCTGGAGCCCGCAGATCGGGTCGATCTCCGTCACGATGATCCGCGCGCCCTGGCCGCGCAGCGACTCCGCCGCGCCCTTGCCCACGTCGCCGTAGCCGCAGACGACCGCGACCTTGCCGCCCATCAGCACGTCGGTGCCGCGGTTGATGCCGTCGATCAGCGAGTGGCGGATGCCGTAGCGGTTGTCGAACTTCGACTTGGTGACCGCGTCGTTGACGTTGATCGCCGGGAACAGCAGCTCGCCCGCCGCGGCCAGCTGGTAGAGCCGCATGACGCCGGTGGTGGTCTCCTCGGTCACGCCGCGGACGCCCTCGGCGATCGCGGTCCACTTGCCCGGGTCCTTCGCCAGCGACGCGCGCAGCGACTCCAGGACGATCCGCCACTCCTCCGGGTCGTCGTCCTGCGCCGGCGGCACGACGCCGGCCCTCTCGTACTGCGCGCCCTTGTGCACCAGCAGCGTGGCGTCGCCGCCGTCGTCCAGGATCATGTTGGGGCCGCGGCCGTCCGGCCAGGTCAGCATCGTCTCCGCGGTCCACCAGTACTCCTCCGGCGTCTCGCCCTTCCAGGCGAACACCGGGACACCCCGCGGCTCCTCCGCGGTGCCGTGCGGGCCCACGACCACCGCGGCGGCGGCGTGGTCCTGGGTGGAGAAGATGTTGCACGACGCCCAGCGGACCTCGGCCCCCAGCGACACCAGCGTCTCGATGAGCACCGCGGTCTGCACGGTCATGTGCAGCGAGCCGGAGATCCGGGCCCCCTTGAGCGGGTACACCTCGGAGTACTCCCGCCGCAGCGCCATCAGGCCCGGCATCTCGTGCTCGGCCAGGCGGATCTCCTTGCGGCCGAACTCAGCCAGGGAGAGGTCTGCGACGGCGAAGTCGACGCCGTTGCGGGTGCGGAGCCTCTCGGCGGTCATGGCGAACTCCTCCGGGATCGGGGCCGGCCCGACCCTACCCCCCGCCACGCCGGGGGGCCGGATAGGTCGCGCGCGGGCCCCCATGCAGCACTATGGCGTCGCTGACCTCGAGCCCGCTGGAGGATTCGTGCTGATTCCGGGCCCTGACACACGGGTGGTCGAGCTGCGGGTGCACGGCGTCCAGGGCACCACGCCGCAGTCCCTGGTGGACGCGGTGGCCGCGGTGGACGTCGCGGGGGACGGCCTGGGCCGCGTCGTGCGGCCGGCCGACCGGCTGCGCAGACCCGCGCCCGGCCCGGTGCTCCAGGCGGGCGGGCGGCCGGTCTCGCGGGTGGTCGAGGGCTACGTGTGGGGCCGCATGACCTCGGGCGGCTGGGCGAAGGCGACGTGGGCGCTGCTGTTCCCGTTCTCGCTGGCCAACGTGGCGCACTGGATGCTGCCGCCGGTGCGGGCCGGCTCGCTGCCCGCGCGGCTGCTGGGCGCCTGCCTGCGCGCGCTGCTGCGGCTGGCCGCGCTGCTGCTGACCGTGCTGCTGGTCGCGCAGCTGGCGGTGATCAGCCTGGACCTGGTGGCGGCGCAGTGCCTCGCGCCGGGGTCGGCCTGCCTGGGCGGCCCGTCGTGGCTGTCGGGCGCGCCGTGGGCGCGGTCGGCGGTGGGGATGGCGCCGATCGCCCTGCTGCTGGCGGTGCTGCACCGGGTGTCCGGCGTCGACTGGCGGATCGAGCGCAAGCACGTGCCGGCGTCCGCGAGCGGCGCGTCGGGCCTGCCCGGCGCGCACGTGGCGACCGACCCGGACACGCCGGCGCTGCGCGCGCTGCACCTGGTGGCGGGGCTGGGCACGGCGGTGGTGGTCGGGCTGGGCGGGCCGGTGGGCCCGCTGCCCGCGCCGGGCGCGCACGGCGCGGCGCTGCACGCGGCCTGGGCGCTCGGCCTCGCGCTGGTGGCGTTCCCGGCGCTGGCGGTGGTGCTGCTCGACGACCCGACCGGCGGCGCGCCGGACCGGGGCGGGCGGTGGCTGCGGGCGGCGCTGGCGCGCCGGCCGCGGCGGGTGCTGCTGGTCGGCGCGTGGGCGCTGTTCCTCGCCTCGGCCGGGCTGCTGACCCGGCTGCCGGACCGGCTGCCCGGCACGGACCTGGCGGTGCAGCTGGTGGCGGCGCTGGTCGCGCTGGTGTGCCTGCTGCTCGGGCTGCTGCTGGCGCCGGCGGCGCTGCTGGCCCGCGGGGCGTGGCGCGAGCTGCCGCGCGGCCTGCGGCCCTGGGCCGGCGGGTGGATGGCCGCGCCGGTCGTGGCGATCGCGGCCCTGCTGGGCGGCGGGTTCGGGGCCGGGGTGGCGCTGACGCTGCGGTTCGCGCTCGGCCACGGCGTCCTGCCGCGCGGGTACGACTACATCGCGCTGCTGTGGGGCGTGGCCGGGGTGCTGGCGCTGGTCGCGGGCCTCGCGGTGGCGGCGACCACGGGCGCGGTGCGGTGGAGCTCGCTGCGGCGCGGCAGGCAGTGGGCGCGGGAGGCCACCCTGCTGCACGCCGGGCGGGAGCAGGACGTGCAGCGCGCGGCGCGGGCGTGGTGGTGGGCGCGCCGGTGCCGGCGGCACAGCCACCACGTGGTGCTGGTCGCGGCGTTCGTGCTGGTGGGCGGGGCCGTGCCGGCGGCGGGGCTGCGGCTGCGGGAGGTCGACCCGCCGGGGTGGGCGCGGCCGTTCGCGGCGGTCGGCGTGATCGTGCTGGCGGTGCTGGCGGTGTCGTTGCTGCGGGCGGTCTACCTGGCGGCGCGCCGCCCGGACGCGGCCCGGCAGCTCGGCGTCCTGGCGGACCTGGCGGCGTTCTGGCCGCGCGAGGCGCACCCGGTGGTGCCCGCCTGCTACGCGCTGAAGGTGGTGCCGGAGCTGGTGTCGCGGGTGCGCGAGCACCTGGCCGACCCGGGCACGCGGGTGGTGCTGGCCGGGCACTCGCAGGGCAGCCTGCTGGCGGCCGTGGCGGCGGCGCGGCTGCTGGAGCAGCTGCCGGCGGAGCAGGCGCAGCGGCTCGGGCTGGTGACGGCGGGCTCGCAGCTGCAGTGGGCCTACCCGCGCGCGTTCCCGGCGGTGGTGCCGCACGACTCGCTGGCGCGGCTCGCGGGCGGGCTGGCCGGCCGGTGGCGGGCGCTGTGCCGGGGCACCGACCCGCTGGGCGGCGCGGTGACGACGTGGGACCGGCAGGTGTTCGACGGGATGCTGCTGGGCGTCGGCTTCCTGCCCGACGGCACCTGCGGCGCGCTGCCGCCCGCGCTGCGCGGGCCCACGGGCGCGCTGGTGCTCGGCGGCGACCACTGGCTGCCCGACCCGCAGCGCGGCCCGTTCCCGGGCCGGCGGTGGGCGGCGGGCGTGAACCGGCACGCGGACTACACCTCGGACCCCGAGTGGGACCGGGCGGTGGCCATCGCGGCGGGGCTGGAGGACGTGTCGACGCCGACGGCCCCGACGATCGGCGCCGTGCTGCCGGTGGCCCGGCGCGCGCCGGTGCTGCCCGACCCGGCGCCCGGGGGCCGGCGGGCCACCGGCCCGGCGCCGCGGCCGGACCTCGCGCCCGAGGCCGGCCCCGGCACGTGACGCGGGGCGGCCGACCCGGACCCGGCTCGGGCGCCCCGCGGGACCTCAGCCCAGGTCCGCGAGCAGTCGGTCGGCGGCCCCGGTCCGGCCGGTGGCGGCGAGCAGGCCCGCCGGGGCCAGGACGTAGTCGCGGTCCACCGCGACGGCGGCCGCCCGGAGCAGCGGCCGGAGCACGGGGTCGGCCCGCAGCGCGCGTTCCACGCCCGCGGTGTCGGGGGCGTGGCGGAACGCGCCGCCGGACAGCACGAGCAGCCCCGCGCCCCGCGGCCCCAGCCGGCCGTCCACCAGCCGCAGGTGCCTGCGCACGGCCAGGACCGCCGCCAGCGCCGCGAGCCGCAGGTCCACCGCCGGGTCGTCCGCGAGCCACGCCACGTCCGCCGCCCGCCGCTCGGCCTCCCCGCGCAGGGCCTCGGCCTCCGCCTTGTCCACCAGCTTCTCCGCGACGGCCTCCGCCACGACGCCGGGTGCGGACCACCGCAGGCCCAGGTCGCCCTCGACCGTGCGGCGGTCCGGGGGCAGCGCGACGGTGCGCTCGACGTCCGGGTCGGCGGTGGACACCGCCGAGCAGACGTCCGTCGTGGCGCCGCCGACGTCCACCACCAGCACCGCGCCCTCGCGGTCCCGGGCGGCCAGCCGCGACACCCCGCCGAGGACCGCGTCCGGCGTCACCGCCCGCACCAGCCGGCGGAACGCGGGCCCGCGGGACAGCCCCTTGCCGCCGATCACGTGGCGCAGGAACACCTCCCGGATCGCCGCGCGGGCCGGGCCGGGCGCGAGTTCGCCGACGTCGGGCAGCACGTTGTCGGTGGGCACGACGGTGCGCCCGGCCAGCAGCGCCTCCGCCTCGGGGCGCACCCGCGCGTTGCCCGCCAGCACGACCGGGCAGGCGATGCGGGCGCGGCCCAGCCGGCCCGCGTTGTGCAGCAGCACCGAGCCGTCGCCGCCGTCCGTGCCGCCGACCAGCAGCACCAGGTCCGGCCGCGCCGCCCGCAGCGCCCGGACGCCCGCCCCGTCCAGCGGGCCCGCCGACACGTGCACGACCCGCGCGCCCGCCGACAGCGCCACCCGGTACCCGGCCTCGGCGCTGACCAGCCGCTCCTGCCCCACCACCGCGAGCCGCAGCCCGCCGCCCGCCGACGAGCACGCCAGCACCTCGTCCGCCCCGCCCAGCGCGCCGGACACCGCGGCGACGCCGTCGAGCACCTCCGGCGCCGACGTCGGCCGCTGGGCGGTGCCGAGCAGCCCGCCGGTGGCCGAGACCAGCGCGCCCTTCGTCCACGTCGAGCCCACGTCCAGGCACAGCACGGTCACACCGGGCAACCTACCCGGCCGCGCCGCGCCGGCGAGAGGTGCGAGCGGTGGTGAAATTCCGGTCCTTTTCACCGGTCGGCCCGCACCCCACCCGGCGTCTAGGGTGAGCAGCCGGGACCACCCGCTCGACGAGGAGGAGAAGCACCGTGCCGGGGAACGGGCTGTGGCGCACGAAGTCGGTCGAGCAGTCGATAGCCGACACCGACGAACCAGACACCAAGCTGCGCAGGGACCTGACCGCGTGGGACCTGACGGTCTTCGGCGTCGCCGTGGTGATCGGGGCGGGCATCTTCACGCTCACCGCGTCCACCGCCGGCAACCTCGCCGGGCCGTCGGTCTCGCTCGCGTTCGTGCTCGCCGCCATCGCCTGCGCGCTCGCCGCCCTCTGCTACGCCGAGTTCGCCTCCACCGTCCCGGTGGCCGGCAGCGCGTACACGTTCTCCTACGCCACGTTCGGCGAGTTCATGGCCTGGATCATCGGCTGGGACCTGGTCCTGGAGTTCGCCGTCGGCGCGGCGGCCGTGGCCAAGGGCTGGTCGCTGTACCTCCAGACCGTCCTGGAGCAGGTCGGCCTGCCGGTGAAGACCACCGCGACCGTCGGCGGCCTGGACGTCGACTGGGGCTCGCTGCTGCTGGTGGTCGTGCTCAGCGCGCTGCTGGCGGTCGGCACCAAGCTGTCGTCGCGGGTCAGCACCGTCATCACGGCGGTGAAGGTGGCCGTGGTGCTGCTGGTGGTCGTGCTCGGCATCGGCTACGTCAACTCGGCGAACTACAGCCCCTACATCCCGCCCGCGCAGACCGGCGGTTCGACCGGGACGGGGCTGGAGCAGTCGCTGTTCTCGCTGCTGACCGGCTTCTCCGGCAGCACCTACGGCATGCTCGGGCTGCTGGCGGCGGCGTCGCTGGTGTTCTTCGCGTTCATCGGCTTCGACGTGGTGGCGACCACCGCCGAGGAGACCCGCAACCCGCAGAAGGCCGTGCCGCGCGGCATCCTGGGCTCGCTGGCGATCGTCACCGTGCTCTACGTCGCGGTGTCGCTGGTGATCACCGGGATGCTGCCCTACGAGCGGCTCAAGACCCAGGCCGACGGCAGCCGGGCGACGCTCGCGACGGCGTTCCAGGAGAACGGCGTCGACTGGGCGGCCACGGTGATCTCGGTGGGCGCGCTGGCCGGCCTGACCACCGTCGTCATGGTGCTGATGCTCGGCCAGTCGCGGGTGCTGTTCGCGATGTCCCGCGACGGCCTGCTGCCGCGCGGCCTGGCCCGCACCGGCAAGCGCGGCACGCCGGTCCGGATCACGCTCGGCGTCGGCCTCCTGGTCGCCGTCGCGGCGGGCTTCTTCCCGGCGGGCAAGCTGGAGGAGATGGTCAACGTCGGCACGCTGTTCGCGTTCGTGCTGGTGTCGGCGGGCGTGCTGGTGCTGCGCAGGACCCGCCCCGACCTGCCGCGCGGCTTCCGCGTGCCGCTGGTGCCGCTGGTGCCGGTCCTGGCGATCCTGTCCTGCTTCTGGCTGATGCTGAACCTGACCGCGCTGACCTGGGTCCGCTTCCTGGCGTGGATGGCGCTGGGCGTGGTGGTCTACTTCGCCTACAGCCGCCGGCACTCCGTGCTGGGCCGGGAGCACGGCGCGTCCGCCGTGCCCGTGGTGAAGCCGGACGAGGTGCCCTGAAACCCCGCCGGAACGCCGAACGGCCCGGGTCCGCGATCGCGGGCCCGGGCCGTTCGGCGTTCCGGGGGGTTACGACTTGGTCAGCGTCCGGTCCAGGTCGGGCTCCAGGTAGATCAGCCGCGCCGACGGCACCTTGTTGCGCACGCGCTGCTCCGCGTCGTCGATGGCCTGCGCCACCTCCGACGCGGGCAGGCCGGGGCTCAGGGCGATCTTCGCCGCGACCAGCAGCTCGTCCGGCCCGATGTACTGGGTGCGGATGTGGATGACCCGCTGGACCTTGCCCGCCGCCAGCTCGTCCACGATGGTGTCCAGCTCCGCCGGGGCCGCGCCCTCGCCGATGAGCAGCGACTTCATCTCCACGATCAGGACGATCGCGATCACGCCGAGCAGCACGCCGATGCAGATGGTGCCGATGGCGTCCCACACCGGGTCGCCGGTCAGCGTCGACAGGCCGACGCCGAGCAGCGCCAGCACCAGGCCGAACAGCGCGCCCGCGTCCTCCAGCAGCACGACCGGCAGCTCGGGCACCTTCGACTGGCGGATGAACTGCCACCAGGTCGCGTCGCCCTTGATCAGCTTGGACTCGTTGATGGCCGTCTTGAAGCTGTAGGTCTCCAGGCCGATCGCCACCACCAGGATGAGCACCGCGACCAGCGGCGACGACAGCTCCTCGTGCGACTCCAGCTTGTGGATGCCCTCGTAGAGGGCGAACACCGAGCCGAGGCTGAACAGCAGCAGCGCCACCACGAACGAGTAGAAGTACCGGTCGCGGCCGAAACCGAACGGGTGGTTCAGGGTGGCCTTGCGCCGCGACGTCTTCTGCCCCAGCAGCAGCAGCCCCTGGTTGGACGTGTCGGCCACCGAGTGCACCGACTCGGCCAGCATCGACGACGAGCCGGTGATCAGGAAGCCGACGAACTTCGCCACCGCGATCCCCGCGTTGGCGACCAGCGCGGCGATGATCGCCTTGGTACCGCCTCCTGCTGACACGTCTGCTCCCTCGTGCGAAAGTCCGGTTCGCCCGGTGACCCGGTCCGGGGGTGACCCTAGTGCGCCGACCCTAAACGGTGCCTGCGGTTGCGCGGAAAAGGCGCGTGGGCGCGTCCGCGGTCACCGCCACCGCCGGGTCGGAGGCGGGCAGCCACACCGACTGGCCGCGCCCCACGACGAGGGGTTCGTCGCGGCCGTTGGACAGGTGGGCCCGGCCGGAGGTCACCAGCAGGATCTGCGGGCCCTCGTGGTCGACCCGCACCTCGTCGCCGCCGGTCAGCTCCAGCCGGGACAGCTCGAACTCGGGGCTGGGCGTCGGGTAGGTCCACAGGCCGGGCGCCGTCGGCACGCCGGTCTGCACCGGCATGTCGCCGCAGGTGAAGTCCAGCACGCGCATCAGCTCGGGCACGTCGACGTGCTTGGGCGTCAGGCCGCAGCGCAGCACGTTGTCCGAGTTGGCCAGGATCTCCACGCCCGTGCCGTGCAGGTAGGCGTGCAGGTTGCCGGCGGGCAGGTGGATCGCCTCGCCGGGCTTGAGCACCAGCCGGTTGAGCAGCATCGCGGCCAGCACGCCCGCGTCGCCGGGGTAAGCCTCGCCCAGCTCCAGGACGGTGCGGCACTCCAGGTCGAACTCGCCGCGCTCCTTCACGTGCAGCACGCACGCGTCGAGCACCTGCGGCATCAGCGCGTCCAGCGCGGTCTGCGGCAGCGTGATCAGCGTCGTGAACAGCGCGCGCAGGCCGTCCTCGTCGGGCTGGGCGGCCAGCAGCTCGGTGTAGGGGGCGAAGTCGGGCGCCTCCAGCGCGCGCAGCATGGCGACCGTCCGCTCCGGCGCGCGGAACCCGGCCAGCGCGTGGAACTCGGTCAGCGCGCAGACCAGCTCGGGCTTGGCCGACGGGTCCTTGTAGTTGCGCACCGACGAGTCCATCGCCAGGCCCGCCGCCTCCTCGGCGGCGAACCCCAGCGCCGCCTGCTGCGCCGACGGGTGCGCCTGGAGGCTCAGCGGCTCGTCCGCCGCCAGCACCTTGAGCAGGAACGGGAGCCTGCTGCCCCACCGCTGCGCGCACCGCTCGCCGAGCTGGCCCGCCGGGTCCTCGGCCAGCAGCTCCAGCAGCGAGCGGTGGCCGTCCGGGCGGAGCACGCGGGACGGGTCGCCCGGGTGGGCGCCCATCCACAGCTCCGCCTCGGGGTGCGGCGCCGGCACCTCCCTCCCGAGCAGCTCGGCGATGGCCGTGCGCGATCCCCACGCGTACGACCGCACCGCGTTGTGCAGCAGTTCCACAGCGAACTTCCCCTCACACGGCCGGCGCGTACAGGCCCGGTCCGCCCAGCGTCCCGGCCGCCAGGCCCAGGTAGAGCGCGGCCAGCTCGAACCGCAGCGCGAGCAGCGCCGCGCACACCGCCTCGCCGCCGGTCACTTCCTCGGCCGGTTCGAGCACGTCGGCTCCCGGCAAGGTCTCCATCGCCGACCGCCGCGCGAACTCGGCCTGCCTGCCCTGGCGCACGGCCAGCAGCAGCACGCGCACCAGGCCCTCCTGCCCGTCGTCGGGGTCGGCGAAGATGTCCGCGCCGGACGTGCCGCGCACGGCCCTCCGGTGCAGCACCGACCGGGTCAGCGCCTGCGGGTAGCCCGCGACGTCGCTGACCAGACCCGCGTAGCAGGCCAGCACGCCCGCGCCGTGCGCCGCGACGGCCGTGGCCGGCTCGTCCAGGCCCCACAGCAGCGGCGTGCGGTCGGCGACCCGCAGGGCCAGCGACTTGGCCGGGTTCACGAACGACTCGTGCATCGGGTGGTCGCGCTCGGCCTCGCGGTCCAGCTCGTCGGCCACGGCCTGGACGTCCACGTCCAGCAGGCGCAGCGCGTTCAGCCCGACCAGCCACGCCGCGAGGGCGCGGGCGAAGCCGAAGCCCTGCGGCACCGGCACGCGCGGCGGGATGAGCAGCGCGTGCTGCGCGGCGGACGCGGCCACCGGCCCGTCGGCCTCGGCGGTCAGCAGCACCCGCGCGCCGCGCCGGGCGGCGCGGTCCACCGCCTCGGCCAGCAGCACGTCACCGGGGTCCTCGGTGTGCGCGAGCACCACGTCCAGCGCGCCGACCCAGGCCGGCACGTCGTCGGACACCACCACCGGCACCGGGCACCGCGGGCCGAGCAGGGCGGTGACCAGCTTCGCCACCGCCTCGCCGACCCCGGGGCGGGTGACGAGGACCAGCGCGCGCGGGCGCTCCCCGAGCACCCGCCGGACGCCCAGCTCGTCCGCCGCCTCGGCGGTGGCCCTGACCTGCGCGCCCGCCCGCGCGGCGGCGCGCAGCAGGCCGCCCGCGTCGGCGTCGGCGAGGCGGTACTGGTCGTCCAGGAGGCTGTCGTCGAGCACCGCGGCTCACCCCGCCGTCGGCGGGACGGCCTCGTCCAGCAGGAGCACCGGGATGCCCTCCCGGACCGGGAACGACCGGCCGCACGCCGTGCAGGTCAGGAAGTCGGCCCGCGGGTCCTGCGCCGTGCCGGGCCGCAGCGGCGCGTGCTCGGGGCACGGGCAGGCCAGGACCTCCAGCAGCTGCGCGTCGAGTTGGACGACCACGGCGCTCATCCCCTCACGATCGCCAGGACCTCGTCGCGCAGCGCCGCGACCGAGGCCGCGTCGGCGGCTTCGACGTTGAGCCGCAGCAGCGGCTCGGTGTTGGAGGCCCGCAGGTTGAACCACGAGCCGTCGGGCAGGGTGACGGTCAGGCCGTCCAGCTCGTCGAGCTCGACGCCCTCGCGCGCGCCGTACTCGGCCTTGATGGCGGCCAGCCGGCCCGCCTGGTCGGCGACGGTCGAGTTGACCTCGCCGGACGCGGCGTAGCGGGCGTAGTCGGCGGTCAGCGCGGACAGCGGGCCGTCCTGCTCGCCCAGCGCGGCCAGCACGTGCAGCGCGGCCAGCATCCCGGTGTCGGCGCGCCAGAAGTCGCGGAAGTAGTAGTGCGCGGAGTGCTCGCCGCCGAAGATGGCGCCGGTCCTGGCCATCTCCTGCTTGATGAACGAGTGGCCCACCCGCGTGCGGACCGGCTTGCCGCCGTGCTCGCGGACGATCTCGGGGACCGCGTGCGAGGTGATCAGGTTGTGGATGATCGTCCCGCCGGGGTCCTTGACCAGCTCGCGCACGGCGACCAGGGCCGTGATCGCGCTCGGCGAGACCGGCTCGCCGCGCTCGTCCACCACGAAGCACCGGTCGGCGTCGCCGTCGAACGCGACACCCGCGTCGGCGCCCTCCTCCCGGACCCGGGCCTGCAGGTCGACGATGTTCTTCGGGTCCAGCGGGTTCGCCTCGTGGTTGGGGAAGCTGCCGTCCAACTCGAAGTACATCGGGACGATGTCGATCGGTAGCCCGTCGAACACCGACGGCACCGTGTGCCCGCCCATGCCGTTGCCCGCGTCGACCACGACCCGCAGCGGGCGCGAGCCGCTCAGGTCGACCAGTTCCCGCAGGTAGGCGGCGTAGTCGGCGAGCATGTCCCGCTCGGTCACCGTGCCGGGGGCCACGCCCTCGGCGTCGGGCACGCCCTGCTCCACGTCGGCGCGGACCTGCGCCAGCCCGCTGTCCTGCCCGACCGGCGCGGCGCCCGCGCGGCAGAGCTTGATGCCGTTGTACCGGGCCGGGTTGTGCGAGGCGGTGAACATCGCGCCGGGCAGGTCGAGCCGGCCGGAGGCGAAGTAGAGCATGTCGGTGCTGGCCAGGCCGATGTTGACCACGTCGACGCCCTGCCGGGTGACCCCCTCGGCGAACGCCGCGGCCAGGCCGGGCGAGGACTCGCGCATGTCGTGGCCGATGACGACGGCGGAGCCGCCGACCAGCCGCGCGAACGCCGCGCCGAACCCGCGGACGACCTCCGCGTCAAGCTGTTCGCCGACGACACCGCGGATGTCGTAAGCCTTGACGATGCCGGACAGATCGCGCACAGCCACACTCCTGGTTTGGCTCTTGACGTGGGCGTCGAAAGCCTACCGGCGCACGGGTGCGGGCCGTGCCCGGTACGTTCAGTCGTCGTTCGGGTCGGGCAGAACCCGCAGGTGACCACGCCTGACCGTGCCCGCGGGCACCTCGGGCGGCGCCACCGGCCGGTCGGCCCGCCCCGCCTCCCGCACCGCCTCGGCGAGCGCCGTCAGGTCGTCCACCGTCGGCTCCGGGGCCACGAACTCGCCCTGGTGCCGGACGACCTCCCACCCGCGCGGGGCCGTGAGCCGCAGGGCGTGCTCCTCGCAGAGGTCGTAGCTGTGCGGCTCGGAGTAGGTGGCGAGGGGCCCGACGACGGCCGTGGAGTCCGCGTAGGCGTACGTGAGCGTGGCGACTGCCGGGTTAGCGCACCCGGTTCGCGAGCACCGTCTCACGCTCCGCACGGCGGCGACGATATCGCGTCCCGGCTGAGGTGTGTTGGATTACCTCCGGCGCGGCGGTCGCGGTTCGGCAACTCCGCAGGTCGCCGACGCCCTGCCGCACCCCGCCGGCTACCCTCTACCCCGTGGTGATGGCCAGGGGTTCGCGACGTCAGGGTGCTCCGAGGCGGCGCAGCCGCGACCGCCACGGTCGAGGTCTGCGCGGACCGCTGTACCCGGCGACCCTGCCCGCCGCCCGCAGCCGGGCGGAGCGCTTCGACGCGCTGGTCCTGGAGGCCCTGGAGCCCATCGAGGCGCGGTGGCGGACCGAGCTGACGCAGCTCGACGTGGCCGTGGACGACGTGCCCGACGTCCAGGCGGCGACCGACGACGGCGACGTGGTGGAGGACGGCAACGTCCCCCTGGCCCGCCTGCTCCCGGCGGGCGCCGACCGCCGGGCCCGCATCGTCCTCTACCGCCGGCCGCTGGAGGCGCGCGCGAAGGACGGGGCCGACCTGTCCGACCTGGTCCACGACGTGCTGGTCGAGCAGGTGGCCAACTACCTGGGCCTCGACCCGGACGTCATCGACGGCGACTGACCCGGCCCCAACACCCCGAACCGCCCTTCAAGCCCCACCCCCTCGAACCGCCCCCAAAGCGCTTGTGGTAATTCGCACGCCCCGTGCAGTCCGGTGCGCTCGTGTTCTCCCCGTATGGCCTGCCCGGAGGGCCACCATGCTTTCTTGGGGGGTGCAAGCACGCTTTTCGCTTGCACCCCCCAAGAAAGCATGGTCGTCTTTAGACAGGCCATGCGGGGAGAACACGACCGCTCTTGCTCTTCCTCCTCCTTGGCGGCCTGCCCGTCCGGCGAGGACTCTTTCAAGCTTTTCAGCCTCGGGCGGTACAGCACCGAATCTCACCCGGATCCGTGCGCGACGAAAGTATGAAGAGCGGCCGAGAGGCCGCTAAGGATGACACAAAACCCGAGCTCAGGGCGTCGTGCCATCCCCGCACGGCCTGGTCGGAGACAACCACATGCGTCAAGGGGAGATCGAACCGGGTGTGCGGTGGTCGGGTGTCCCGATCTCCCCTTGACACATGCGGTTCGCTGCGCGCAGGCCATACGGGGATGACACGCAGCCCACACCGGGGTGCGCGCTGCGCGCGACTTCAAGCCGATTCCGGGGCGGAGCGAGCGGCTTCCGACAAAGCCGATCTTCGTGCGGTGCCCGGTGTTGATCGGAATAGGGCAGTAGAAGTGGTTCATCGGCGGCGGGACGGGATTGCGGTGAAGGCGGTGAACAGCGCTGCCGCCGCCTGGACCAGGAGCAGCAGTTCGCGCAGGGTGCCGGGGACCACCACGCGCACCTCCGCCCCGCCCGCGGGCACCGGCACGCCGACCAGGTGGCCCCACGCCCGCGCCACGGCCACCTGCCGGCCGTCCACCGTGGCGACCCAGCCCGGTTCCTCCTCCGCAGCGACCACCAGCAGGCGGCCCTCGGGGCCCTCCGACACCCGCACCCCCACCTCGGGCGGCGCGGAGTCGACCGGGGCGATGCCGGGTGTGCCCAGCGCGTCCGGCGGGGAGCCGCCGGTTCGCGCGCGCCCGGCCAGCTCCGGGGACAGCAGGACCGCGTTGCCGGCGGCCTGCTGCAGGCGCAGCACCGGTCGGCCGTCCGACATCGGCGGGACCACCGCGACCAGGTCGCCCGCCGGCTCCACGATCCGCCGGCCGGCGGCCGGGTCCGGGGGCACGACGAACGCCACGCCGCTCGCGGCGGCCTGGGCCAGCACCGCCCTGACGGCCTCGGCCGAGCCGGACGCCAGGTCGCGGTCCCACCGCCGCAGGCGGGCGGCGCCGGCGGGCACGGGCACGTGGTCGTCGTCGCCGAAGGCGGGCAGGCGGCCGGCCACCTGGCGCGTCGGCGTGCCCAGGACCAGCACCGAGCGCCCCGTCCGGGCCAGCTCCTGCTCGACCGCCGTCGGCAGCCGCGCGGTCGAGGCGGTCAGCGGGCCGTGGCGCAGGCCGACGACGCCGAGGCAGGCCATCCCCAGCACGCCGAGCACCCCGACGACCCCCGCCACCCGCGGCCACGGCACGGGGACGGCGTCGCGGCGGCACGCCGCCAGCACCACCCACAGCAGCCCCCACGACGCGACGACCAGCGGCCCGCCGGTCCACCCGCGGGACGCGCCGCCCCCGGTCAGCGGCGTCACGGCCGCGGTCCGCAGCACGACCACCGCGAGCCCGGCGAGCACCACCACGGCCAGGCCGGGCAGCATCGCCCGGGACGGCCGCAGCGCCGGCGCCCCGAGCGCGAACAGCACGACCAGCGCGCCGGCGAACGGCACCGCGCCGGGACCGCCGGGGTGCAGGGCCACCAGGTCCGCCCACCCGACCGGCGGGGTCTCCAGGTGCGCGCCGACGCCGTGCAGCACCACCGACGGGTGTTGCAGGACCACGGCCGGCCACGGCAGCAGCAGCGCCATCGGCAGCAGCACGACCGTGAACAGCCCGACCACCCGCCGCCGCCCGTCGCCGACCCGGCCGGGGACGACCACGAAACCGACCAGCGCGGCCACCACCACCAGCGCGTGCACCAGCGGCGAGAACGCGCCCACCACCGCGACGGCCAGCGCCGTCCCGGACGCCACCGGCAGCCAGGCGGCCCCCGCCCCGCCGCGCAGCACCGAGCGCACGCCGGCGAACACCACCGGCGCCAGGAGGTGCACCACGACCACGTCCAGCCGGCCCTGGGCGACCGCCGACGTGGCGGCGGGCAGCAGCCCGTAGGCCGCCGCGACGACCGCGCGCACGGGCCGCCGCACGGGCACCCGCCGCGTGGCGGCGTAGGCGAGCAGCCCGGCCAGCGCCGCGTCCCCGACGAACAGCACCGCCACCACGGCGGGCGGGCCGCCGGGCAGCACGCCCAGCACCCCCAGCACCGCCAGCGCGGCCGGGGCGGGCGCGGTCGTCCCGCCGGACACCGGGTGCCACGCCGCGAGGTAGGCCGACCAGGTCGACGCCAGGTCGGGCACCGGCAGCAGCCGCCCGCCCGACAGGTCGAGCCCGAGCCGCCCGGCGTTGGCCAGCAGGCCGAACACCACCAGCCCGAGCACCAGCACCAGCGGCGGGCCCAGCACCACCGACCGCAGCACCCGCGCGCGGTCGACCTCCACGAACACCACCGACGACGGGCCGCCGCGCGGCACGGGCGAGGCACGCGGCACGGGCGAGGGCCTCGGCGGCGACGAGGACCCCGGAGAGGACCCCGGAGAGGACCCCGGAGAGGACCCCGGAGAGGACCCCGGAGAGGACCCCGGCGGCCCCGGCGGCGCCGCGGCCACCGGCACGGTCGTGGCGGGCAGCCGCAGCCCGCCGGTGGCCCGCACCGGGCGCCGCCGCGGCAGCGCGCCGGCGGGCAGCGCCACAGATCG
>Ga0196958_10000016_pt1 | contig 106921 bp, 83 predicted proteins | sample S1v_10metaG_FD_148654 | JGI IMG/M metagenome (GOLD analysis project Ga0196958, IMG submission 148654) | Soil microbial communities from Anza Borrego desert, Southern California, United States - S1+v_10 | ecosystem: Environmental > Terrestrial > Soil > Desert | place: USA: California... | reverse complement strand
GGCCATGAACTCGTAGCGCTCGGTGGAGTCCTCCCCGTTGACGATGGCGCCGGCGCTGCCGGTCATCGCCGTGGCGGCGAACGCACCCATCAACAGGACGCCGGCTGCCCGGGCCACTCCACGGCGCACGGACTTCAGTCTTGACATGCTCTTCCTTCGCACTGGGAACGACGAACGAGAGCAATCCTTTCCGTTCACCGTGGACGGAGCCATGCGGACAACCCGCCCATTGGCGGGACGCCTGCTCGACCGCCCGTGGTAGCGCCTGCGCTACCGAAGGGCCGGGGCCGCCTCCCAGCGGGAACGGCCATCGCACCCCGTTGTCGGCACAAGAGCCGGACTGGAGGCACGCGGGGGCAGAATGGAAGCCGCCGAACGCGTTCAACTGCACCGACAGGGTTCACAACCGAAGAGGTCACCGGCCCGGACCCAGCACGGTCACTCGCAGGTGCGCGATCGCGCCCTGCCGGCCGAGCTCGTGGAAGCCGGGCACCGGGCTCGACACGGGAAAGCCATTTCCGCAGTTCTGCGGAATTCGGAAGTCACATTTCCCTTTCGCGAACGCAGGTGCGGGGCGCGGGTTACAGTCGGATTCCCCCCATTCGGGAGTCGGTCCCACGTCGGAGGAGAACGGTGATCGAAATGCACGCCGCCGAGCCGTCGTCGTCCGTCGAGGTCATGGACGAGCTCCTGAAGCTGGTGCAGGACCTGACCGAGCGCCCCAGGTTCGGCGAACTGCCCGGCGGGCGGCCGGGCGCCCGCGCCGGCGACGACCGGGGCATCCCGCTGGTCTGCCTGGTGCGCGAGCACGGGTCGGCCGGGCTCCTCAAGGTCCTGCGCGCGCACCTGCGCGGCGCCTACCCGGGCCGGATCCCGCACGCCTACCACCAGTTCCCCGACGCCGAGGAGGAGAACCCGTCGCCGAACCAGGTCGCCGAGGTGGGCGCGGTGCTGGCGGAGGTGGCCCGCGAACTGTCCGGCGCGGCCAACGGGCGCTACGGGCGGCACGCGTTCCCGCGTTTCCGGCTCGTCTACTGGTTGATGAACCAGCCCGCCGAGGGCAGCGAGCACGAGTCGACCGCGAGCCTGCTCACCCGGCTGCGCGAGCGCGACCTGCGGGGCCGCAGCGAGGACGACCTGATCCCCCGGGAAGCGTTCGACACCGCCGCCGACGCCGTGCCGTGGTGGGCGCGCGTGGCGCTGAAGTTGTTGCCCTCCTTCCTGTTCCGGGCGAAGCTGCGCGGTCTGGTCCCGGGCCGGGAGTACCGGTGGCTGCTGCGCCAGCCCTACCTCGCGCCGCACGACCCCGGCACGTTCCTCGGCTTCGCCGAACGGCTCACCGGCACGCTCGCGCCCGGCCGGGGCTCGGAGCCGCACGAGGACGCCGGGCAGCTCGCCAAGCTCCTGGTCAACGCGTTCCTGGAGGACGTCCGCCGGGGGTACCGGCGGACGCCGTGGCGGGTCCGCTCGGCCCGGCGCACCGTCTACCCGGTGGTGCTGCTCGACGGCATCCGCCGCGACAACGGCGGCTACGCCCTGCTGAAGCTGATCAACGACGTGCGCAACGACACCGGCTCGTTCGACCCGCTGATCATCATCAGCGGCAGCGAGAAGGTGCCGCCCGACGCGGCGGCGGCCGACGAGCGGGCCCCGGCGTGGGTGGAGAACGCCGGGCGCGCCTACGAGACCTGGACGCGCAAGCTCGCCACGAACAGCCGCGCGCGCCGACCCACGGCGTGGTTCCTGCCGCTGCGGGTGCCGCCGGTCGAGATCGAGCCCGGCGAGGTGCCGCCGCTGGCGACGCTGACCGTGCGGCCGGCCCCGGTCTGGTCGCGCACGCCGGTCCTCGCGGTGGTGGTCGTGCTGCTGCTCGGCGCCGTCGCGGCGAGCGGGTACTGGCGGATCACGGCCACCGCCGAGGAGCGCGACCGGCACTGCGGGCTGTCGCCGGGGGATTCGAACTTCGAGACGCTGGCCAGGCTCGACCCCGCCGACTGCGTCGGGGTGAGCAGCAGGGCGATCCCCCTGCTCGACAGCGGGAACGGCGAGCTCAGGAACCGCTTCATGCGCGTGCAGGACCGGATCGCCCTGCAGAACGAGCAGGTGGAACAGGCCAACGCGGACAACCCGAACCGACCGTACGCGACGGTCGTGTACGTGTCGGCGATGAGCGGCCAGCCCGAGTTGCTGGCCACGAACACCGCCCGGCTCATGGGCGTGGCCGCGATGCAGGCCCGGCTGCTGGACGACCACGGCAACGGGCACCCGCTGATCAAGGTGCTGCTGGGCAACGCCGGCCGGACCATGCAGCACGGCGACGAACTGGTCGAGCACCTGAAGACCTGGATGCGCCGCGACCCGACCATCGTGGGCGTGCTCGGCCTGGCGCAGAGCCGCCGGACGACCCGCGAGACGATCGTCAAGCTGGGCAGGCAGGGGCTGCCGACCGTGGTCGCCACGCTGTCGGCGAACGAGTTCCCCGAGGCGTCCTCGAGGTACTTCCAGATCTCGCCGAACAACGACCGGGAGGCCCTCGTCGCCGCCGAGTACGCGGACACGGCGTACGCGGACCGGGACAAGGTCCAGATCGTGCGTTCAGCCGACGACAACGACCTCTACTCCACCGATCTCGCCCGGAGCCTCCGCACCCGGTTCACCGACGGGAGCACGGGGAGGGCGAGAGAGGTGCTGCCCGACCTGGTCTACCGGCCCACCACCGCGAAGGACCACACCGACGCCCGCGCGATCGGGCAGGAGCTCTGCAAGCGCACGGCGGACACGCTGGTCGTCTACGCGGGGCGCCCTGGCGAGTTCTCCGACCTCCTGGACGGCATCGCCGGCACGTGCTCCGGGCAGCCGGCCCTGCTGGCCGGCGACGACGTCATGCGGCACGCCGCCGACGCGGCCCTGCGCGAGAAGCACCCGAGCGTCACGTACGACGTGCTGTCCTTCGCGGTCGGGGCCGAGTACTGCGACGCGAAGGAGGACATCTACCGGAAGATGCAGCAGATCTTCAGGGCCGAGTGCGACGCCGACCCGCGCTCCTTCGTCGACGGCCAGGCGACGCTGGCCTACGACGCCCTCGACCTCTACGCGCACGCCATGAAGGAGCTGTTCCCCGTCGTCAGGCCGTCGTCCGGGGACCTGTGGAAGACGATCAGCGACATCGGCCGCCCCCCGGTGAACCCCGGCGCCGCCCCCGACCCGAGCAGCCGGCCGGTGCTGGACGGCAAGAGCGGAAAGATCAACTTCCGGGGCGGGCAGGTGCCGCACGACAAGCGGATCTCGGTCCTCCGCGTCCTGCAGGGCGACCCTCCCGCGCTTCGCGCGACCTGCGACCAGTCCTGCGTCCCGACCCCGGGCTGAGCGAGGCGGCCGGGCCGCGGGGGGCGGGAGCCGTCGAGTCGGGTACCGCCTTCGCGGTGGGTGTCACCGCCCGGTGGCGCCGGGCTGCCCCGCCCCGGCGCAGCAGCTCGGGCGCCGGGGAGCGGGCCCCGGCCGCCCACGTGGTCTCCGCCCTCACCCGGCCGCGCGGAAGATGGCGACGTCGTCGGCGGTGACGGTCACCGGGGCGTTGGTGACCGAGGCGGACAGGTAGGCCAGCAGACCGGCGCTCCCGGCGCCCTGGAGCGCGCCGGTCGGGTCGGTCGCGGTGGCCTGCCAGCCGGGTTCGGCGGCGCCGTCGGCCCACACCTTGGCGCGCAGGGTGGTGGGCGCCGTGCCGGTGACCTGGAGCCTGAACCGCAGCACGCCACCCGGCTGGTGGGTCAGCCCGCTGATCGGCTGGTCGGTCGTGAGCGCCGTCTCCGCCCCGGCGGCGTCGGTGCGGCGGAGCCCGAGCCGGACGCTCCCGTCGGGGCGCAGGACGGCTGTCGCCCGGTAAGTGCCGGCGTCGGCGACCCTCCGGCCCACCGCCGTGACGTAGACGCCGTTGCCGGTGGCGGCCTTGTCGGTGCTGATCTTGACGGTGAGGTCGGTGTCGGTCGAGCGGATCCGGTTCAGCTGCGCGCTGCGGCCCGCGCCCGCGGCGGGCAGGGTGATCCGGCCCGCGCCGCCGCGCACGGCGTAGTCGGCGGTCGGGTCGCCGACCCACCAGTCACCGCCGGCTTCGGCCGTGCCGAACCCGTCGGTGACCGAGCGCGCGAACGAGTCGAGGCCGAGCACCGCGTCGGCGCCGAGGAGGTTCCCGGTCGCCCATTCGGCGATCCTGTCTCCGGTGACCAGCGAGTACTCGCCGTCGAACCGGTAGTGGACCCCCAGCCAGACCCGGGAGAGCTGGTTCTCCCGGGCCGCGTCGCTGAACGTGCCGAACGAGCGGGTGACCCCCTGGGCGAACGGGTCCTCCGTGGTCGCGGTCCAGGCGAAGTCGTCGGTGCCGACGTAGCGCTTCATGACCCCGGCCCAGGCCCCGGCGAAGGCCGCGTGCCCGGAGATGAACGCCGGGAACGGCGGTGAGGAGGGCGTGCCGTCGGTACGGCGCGACTCGGGCCGCCAGCCCGGGCCGGGGTCGACCGGGTCCAGGTGGATCGCGGTTTCCGGGCGCCACAGGTCGATGTCGGTCCGGTACTTGGCGTCCCACGCGGCGATCGCGGCGTCGGCGAGGGCGAGTGACATCCACGCGAACAGCTTGGCGTTGTCGAACTGGTCCTGCCCCGGCAGGAGCCGCGCGATGATCGCGGTGTGCTCCAGCAGCTGCCCCGGCGGCTTGTAGGTGCCGTCGAGGTCATTGGCCCAGAAGCGCGCCGCCTGCGTCTTGTCGGCGCTGCGCGAGGTCGAGCCCATCCGGCCGACGTCGCGCACCTCCGCCAGGTGCGCCTGGTAGGTCGGGGACGCGAGGAGCTCGCCGATGTCCTGCGCCCCCATCGGGTGCGAGGGGCGGAAGTGGTTCGGCGTGTCCATGGTGAACGGCCGCACCCTCCCCCAGTTCGGGTCGAGCGCGTCACCGGAGCCGGTCGGCCGCCAGTCACCCGGCCGGGCGCCCGGCGGGTAGGCGGTGGTGTCGTCCGAGCGGTCGTTCGCCCGGGTCACGATCATCACCTGCGCGGTCCTGTCACCGATCGCGGCGCCCTGGTCCCGCTGCTCCCGGGTGACGCTGACCGGGATGGTCGCCTGAGCCTCGGCCAGCTTCGCGTCGAAGTCGACCGGACTGCCCGGGTAGAGGCTGGTGAGGACCCGGTGGGCGGCGTGGTCGACGGCGCTGCTCGGATCCGGGGCCGTGCCGGCCGGCACCGGGACCCGGGTCAGGTACGGCTGCCCCAGGCAGCCACTCGCGGTCGCGCACCGCGCCGAGTTCGCCCCGTCGTAGCCGGCGCCGTGCACCATCGCCGCGGCCCTGGACAACCGGGTCGGCGACGCGCTCCCGCCCGTCCGGCTCCGGAAGACGTCGAGGAGGACCTGGTTCCAGAACAACACGTGGTCGGTGCCCGACACCGCCACATCCCGCGGGACCACGCTCCCCGCGGCGGCGGTCGGCACCCCCGGCCACGTCGCCAGGGCAAGGCAGGACAACAGCACCACGGCGCGACGCATCGTCGACGACCTCCGAACAAGGCCAGCGCGTGCCCCGACACCACACGACCCAGAAGCAGTCAACACCCACCGTTGCCGACCGAACACCCACCGGCAAGACCCCGAACGGACGCTTCGGCGCTGTCGTGCCAATAAGCGTGAGAGCAGCCCCTCGACACCTGCCGGTACCGGCATTCCAACAGAGAAGTGGCCGCGTTGCCGGGTGCCTCATAGCCCTTAATGGACATTCAACCCCGACACGCAACCCTGCCATCTGTCCACTGTAGACTACGACGTGTTTTCGCGGTCGAGAACCGAGAGCACAGGTGTGCCGCCGTGATTCCCGGGCAAGTCGCACACCGGCACGGGGTCGACCCGGTGGTGGGTGCGTGCCCACCCGGGTCGGCCAGGTGTCGGGGGTCCGGCCGGCGCGTCGCCACTCGTCCGGCGTCTTCCCGCGGCGCAGGGCGGCTGTTTGGGTGGGTGGATGGCCACGAACGCCGGTGAGCTCGACCCGGTCCTGTTCGGGGACCGGCCTACCGCCCGCCGCTACCGGGACCTGTTCCTGGACCCGGCCTTCCGGCAGGACTGGCGCGAGGCCGCCCCGGCCCCCCGGCGGCGGGCGCACGAGCGGTACGCCCTGCTGCTGCGCGAGCTGCCCGTCACCGAGGTCGCGACCGACCTCGACCAGCTCGTGCACCTGCACGAGTGGGCGGTCACCGTCGACCCGCACCTGGGCGCCCTGCTGACGGTGCAGCTCAACCTGGTGCTGGGCACGCTGCTCGACCACCGCCCGCGCGGCGGCGAGGTGGAGGAGGTGATCCGGGAAATCCTGGCCGGGCGGACCGCCGGCGCCTACGCCCTGACCGAGCTGGGGCACGGCAGCGACCTGCCCCACCTCGAAACGGTCGCGGAGTTCGACCGGTCGACGGACGGATTCGTGCTGCGGACCCCGACGGCGGGTGCGGTCAAGTTCATGTCCTCGACCGCGCAGCCGCCCCTGCCGGGGGTGGCCCGGGTCGGCCTGGTGCTGGCGCGACTGCTGCTGGACGGCGCCGACCACGGCCCCTACCTGTTCCTGGTCCGCCTGGTCGACGCCGACGGGGCCGTGCGGCCCGGCGTCACCGTCCGCCGGCTGCCCGAGCAACCCGGCCTCGGCCTGGAAACCGCGCTGACCCGCTTCGACGGCGTGCGGGTCGGCCGGGGCTGCCTGCTGTCGCACGCCGGCACGGCCGTCGACGAGGGCGGGCGGCTGGTCTCCCCGCTGCCCGCCGACAGCCGCGTCTGGCGGGCCATCGGCCGGGTCCGGTGGGGGCGGCTGTGCCTGGCGGCGATGGCCGCCTCGGTCTCCCGCGCCGCGCTGTGGATCGCCGCCCGCCACGCCGCCCAGCGCGACGTCGCCGGCGCGGGCGGGGCGCGCCTGGCGCTGTCCGCGCTCCCCGAGCACCGCAGCGGCCTGCTGGACGCGGTGGCGGAGACCTACGCCGCCACCGCGGCCGTGCGGACCGCCACCGAGGCGTTCGGGCGGGCCGCCGACGAGCAGGGCGCGTCGATCACCGACCTGGTCGCGCTGACCAAGAACTACGCCACCGCGGTGGCGGCGCGGGTCTGCCACGAGGTGCGCGACCGGCTCGGCGCGCAGGGCGTGTTCACCCACAACAGGATCGTCGAGTACCGGGCGCTGCGGGACGCCGCCGCCACCGCCGAGGGCGACAGCCACGTGATCGCGCTGCAGGCCGCCCACCGGCAGCTGGACCTGCAGGCGGACGACTGGACCGGGCCGGGGGGCAGCGCGCCCCCCTGCGACGTGGACACGCCCGACGCCTGGCTGCGGTGGATGGCCGCGCGCGAGTCGTTCCTGCGCCACCGGGCGCTCGAACTGCGCGCGGGCGACGCCGGCGACGCGCAGCAGCACCGGGACCGGACGTGGCGGGCCGCCTTGGCCGCGGCCGAGGCGCAGGTGCCCCACCGGGCCGCCCGGACGCTGGCCGGGCACGGCCTGGACCGCACGCGCGACCTGGCGACCCTGCTGGCGGTCCGCGAGTGCCGGGCCCACGGCGCCGAACTGCTGCCGGACGGGCCGTTCCCGGCGCTGCGCCGGCCGTTGCCCGCGGTGGTCGACCGGCTGCACGACCGCCTGGCAGGCCACTGGCCGGCCCTGATCGACGCCTTCGGCATCCCGGACGGGATGCTCGGCACACCCTTCGAGACCCCCGACGGGTTCATCGCCGAGTACGCGCGAGGGCTGCACCCCTGACCCGGCACAGGCGACCACCGGCCGCACGAGCGGACGACCACCGTGGCGCTGTCCCGACCAACCACGCGTCACCGGGCCGCGCAGAAGTCGCTTCCTGCGCATCTGCCGGCGGGACTTCGCATCATCCGGTGCGACAGGCGATCCCGCGGACCTGCCCCCACGTCGCCCGCGTGATCACCGACGCGGTGACGAGCACGACGACCAGCACCAGCGCGCCGACATCGGTGACCAGCGACGGCAGCACCCCGGCGACGCCGAACCGCTCCCGGGCCGCGGTGAACACCTCCGGCGGCACCAGCCGCACCCCGGCCGCCTGGGTGGCGTTGACCACCAGCACGACCCGGAACAGCCACCGGCTCGGCCGACGGCGCAACGCGAGCACGCCCAGCGCGTTGCCCACCAGGTACAGGCACCCGACCACGCGGAACCCGACCAGGAACACCGGCGCCTGCCCGGGATCGGCCCCGGCCAGGACCATCATCCGCGTCAGCGTCCGCTCGTCCACGACGACGAACGCGTGCACGGCCGTCCCGACCGCGAAAACCACCGACGCCCACCCGGTCAGGACGAGCAGCGGCGTGGTCCAGCGGCCCGGACGCACCAAGACCTGACGACGCGACGACATAGGTCCTCCCCCTGTCCGACACAGCCCGATCATCGGCCTCGGGGAACCGACGCGGATCCGGGAAGACCCCGGGATCGGGCCCGGCGACCCGGGGTGGGGCTTCGGGGCGCCAAGGTGCTCCGGTCAACCGGCCGACGCCGAGCGCCCCGCCCTGCTCGGACAACCGAACACCGGGACTTCGACCGTTCGCCCCGGCGGTTCGACCGTTCGCCCCTGTGAGGTGGCACGTGCGCAAGATAGCCTTCGGCGAAAGAATGTCGGGATCACTTCGTGGTGAGGTTCGCCGATGTCGTTTCGCCGCACCGTCCAGGCTTTGACGATCTCCGCGCTCGTGGTCGTGGGAGGCTTGGTCGGGAACGCCCCGGCCCTGGCCGGGACGCAGCTCTTCCAGGGCCGGGCCGTCGGTGGCACCCCCGAGACCGCCCTGCACCGGGCCGAGGAGCGGGCCAACGCGACGGCGAGTGCCGCCGGGTACCAGCCGGCCACCCAGTGCACGCCCATCCAGGCGTTCGCCCGCGAAATAGCGAGCAGCGCCTGGGAAGGCACAGTGGTGATCAGCTGCACCGATTAACGCGGTCGGTTCGCGAAGGGCTCCGGCCCGGCCCGCAGTCCCTTCGCGCGGGTGCTGGGACTTGCGGAGCAGTCCCACGGGCCGGCGGTCGACTCAGGTGGCGATCGGCGTGCTGAAGTACCTCAACCCGTTGTGCTTCACGCTCAGGGTGGCCGACACGCCGGACGGCAGGATGAGACGCCGCCGGCTACGGGGAAGCTCGGAGCCATTGACGTCTTCGATTTCGTAGGTGGAGCCGCCCACCGTCAAGGAAGCGCCCGCACGGACACCATCGCTCTTGAAGTCGCAGGCGGCCAACTCGTCGACGACGCGTTGGAAGGTCACCTCGCCCCGGTCGTCGCCGATCGCGTCGACGTAGTGCACGCCCTCGGCGTGCGCCGTGGCGGCGGGCACCACACCGGTCACCAGCAGGACGGTGGCGAGGGAAGCGAGAGCGGCTTGCACGCGATGCCTCACGGATTCCTCCTTCCTCCCGGGGAGGGGCTCCCTCCGGCGGCGCCCGGTGGCCACCGACCGGGCGCAGGGGGCAGACGCGTTCGGGTCGACGTGCGGCGGACACGGCCCGGCATCCCCCCGCGGGGAAATGACCACTCTGTCCTCAGTGGATTGTCAGGTCTGGTCGCGGCGGACGGTGACGCGCACGGAGAGGTACGAGAAGAGCGCGGTGTAGCCGGCGAGGACGAGGCAGGCGACGAGCGGTGAGGCGGTGGCGACGACGCCGGGGGTCCCGCCCTGCTGCTGGGTTTGCGCGCCGAGGGCCGCGGCGAGCGAACCCGCGTTGGGGCCCAGCAGGACGAGCTGCACCGGTCGGACGTCGAGCAGGGAGGAGAGGCCGTTGACGGCGCTCTCCAGCGCCAGCAACCAGACCAGGCCGACGCCCAGGGCGGTGCCGGTCCCGCGGAAGGCGACGGCGAGGAAGAAGCCCAGGCTCGCCGCCGCGAGGGCGACCAGCCAGGCCGCGCCGAGCCCGGCCGCGACCGCCCCGGGACCGGGCCAGCCCGTGGACCGGCCCTCCACGGCCGCGATCCCCGCGCCGGCCAGTGCCACCAGCGCGAACGTCGCGACGATGACGCCGACGAGGGCGACGGCCATCGCGGTGATCTTGGCCAGCACCACCGCCGGCCGGCCGGGCCCCTGGGTGAACAGCGTCCCCCACACGCCCCAGCGGAACTCGCCGCCCGCGAGCACGGCGCCGAGGATGAGCATGATCGCGGAGCCGAACAGCGGGAACAGCGACAGCGTGGTCGGCACCAGCCGGTCGGGCAGCAGGCTCGCCAGCAGCGCCTCGGGGTCGCCGCCCCCGGTCGGCCCGCTGCCGGAGACCGCGACGTAGACGATGTAGGGCACGGCGATGCCGAAGCCGGCGGCCAGCGCCAGCCACACCCCGCCGACGACCCACAGGGCCGGGCGGCGCTTGGCGGCGAACAGCTCCGCGCGCACCGCGCTCACGGGGCGATCACCAGCGGGGTCGGGTACATGCAGCTCCTGGCGGTACGGGGCCACGACACCGGGTCATGACGCGGGGGCGGGTTCCGGGGCGGTGGCCCCGGTCGGTTCGTCGGTCAGGGTCAGGAACACCTGCTCCAGCGTCGACTCGGTGATCCGCAGCCCGGTCACCGACACCCCCGCGCGGACCAGGGCCGCGTTCAGCTCGCCCACGCGGTCGACCGGGGCGGTGACGCGGAGGGCGGGCGGGTCCTCGGTGACCGACTCGACCCAGGGCAGGGCCTCGGCGGTCCGGCGGGCGAGGCCGAGCGGGGTGGCGACGACCGCGACGGTCGGGGCGGCGGCCGAGCGCAGCGCCTCGACCTCGCCCTCGGCCACCAGGCGGCCGCGGTGGATGATCCCGACGCGGTCGCAGACCTGCTCCACCTCCCCGAGCAGGTGGCTGGAGAGCAGGACCGTGCGCCCCGCCGCCGCGATGGCGCGGACGAGGTCGCGCAGCTCGGCCATGCCCGCGGGGTCGAGGCCGTTGGCGGGCTCGTCGAGGACCAGCAGGCGGGGCCGCTTGAGCAGCGCCGCGGCGACGCCGAGGCGCTGCTTCATGCCCAGGGAGTAGCTGCGGAACCGGTGCCGGGCGCGGTCGCCGAGGCCGACCTCCGCGAGCACCTCCTCGACCGCCCCGTCGCCGGTTCCCGCGTAGCGGGCGAGCAGGCGCAGGTTGTCGCGGCCGGACAGGTGCGGGTAGAGGGTGGGCGACTCGATCAGCGCGCCGGTGGCGGCGATGGCCTCCGGGTGGCCCGCCGGGGCGCCGAACACGGTCGCCGTGCCCGCGGTGGGGCGCACGAGCCCGGTCACCATGCGCATGGCGGTGGTCTTGCCCGCGCCGTTGCGGCCGAGCAGGCCGTAGACCTCGCCGTCGGCGATGTCGAGGTCGAGCCCGTCCACGGCGACCACCCCGCCGGGGTAGCGCTTGCCCAGGCCCCTGGCGCGCACTGCGCCCGCGTCCGGCATCGGCGCACCATCCTCCGTTGAAGCTGAGCACGACTCGGGATCCACCGATCGAATGCACCGAATTCCGGAGCACTTTCCCACAGAGGGTCGGGATTGCCAAGTACGGGTCCGCCGGCGACCGAAGCGAGTTCTTCGGCCACCGGTCCGAACGGTCACCGCGCTCCGCCGAACGCCGCCCTGCCCGGCCCGGTCGGACCAGGGGGGCGGCCTGCCACCCGCGAAAGCGCGCACCCTTGGCGACGCCGCTACCTGCGGATGCGCGCTTCCGCAGGTGACGATGCCGCCGAACGGGTGACAGGCGCGGTCGCCGTGTTGCCCGCCGGACAAACCCCCTGATATACCCTGCTCGACCAGGCCGGACCCCGCCGCACACAATTTTCCCCCCTCTTCACCATCGGTTTTCCACGTATTTGTCGATGCTGGCCGGATAATTCAGGCAGCGCGTTCAAACCTGCTCATCGCGGGTGTTCCCACGAGCCGGAGGTCTCAGGTGGCGGTGCCCGAAGAAATCCGTGCGGTCCGGCCGAGGCTGCGCCAGGACGCGGTGTTCCTGCGCTCCGACGGCGGGGTCTACCTGCGCGGCGGCGAGACCGCGTTCTTCCTGCGCGGCCGCACGGCCTACCGCTGGGTCTCGACCCTGTGCCCGTACCTCGACGGCGGCCACACCGTCGCCGAGCTGTGCGACGGCCTCGGCGAGGCGCACCGCGCGGCGGTCGTCGACGTGATCGGGGCGCTGCTGGACAGGGGTTTCGCCGTGGACGCCCGGCCGGCCGGGGAAGCGGGCCTCGACCAGGCCGTCCTCGCCCGGTTCGCCCGCCAGGTCGCCTACCTCCAGCACGCCACCTCGGGCGACGCCACCGGCTTCACCGCGGTGCGCGCCGCCCGGGTGCGCGTCGTCGGCTCGGGGACCTGGGCGACCGCGGCCGCGGTCGCCCTGCTGCGCAACGGGGTCGGCGCGGTGGAGGTCGCCGGTTCGGGCGTGGACGAGCGGGCGCTGGCGGCCGAGGTCGCCGCCGTCGCGGCGGGCGGTGTCGAGGCGACCGCGCGGGTGCTGCCCCCCGGCGCCGCGCCCGCCCGCGCGGACGTCGTGGTCCACTTCGCGGAGCCGGGTTCCCTGGCGGGCCTGCCGGTGTCCGCCGCGGACCCGACGCCGCTGGTGCCGGTCGTGGTGCGGGCCGGGACGGCGGTGCTCGGCCCGGTCGCGGCGGGCGCGGAGGGCCCCTGCTGGGTCTGCGCGCAGCTGCGGCTGGCGTCGACGAGCCACCCGGCGGAGGCGGCCGACCTGTGGCGGGAGTTGGCCCTGGGCGTGCCGGTGCGGCCCGGTGCGCCGACCTCGGCGGTGGTGGCCGACATGCTCGGCACCGCGGCGGCGTTCGAGGCGTTCCGCCTGCTGGCGGGCCTGCCCGTGGACACCGCGGGCGCGGTGGTGCAGGACCTGGAGACCCTGGAGTCGACCCGGCAGCGGGTGTTCCCGCACCCCGGTTGCCCGCGCTGCGGCGACGCGGTCCGGACCGTCGACGCCGCCGAGCCCGCCGCGGCCGTGGACGACGAGGCGCGCTACGAGAGCCTGTCCGCGCTGGTGGGCAACCGCTTCGGGGTGTTCGAGTGGTTCACCGACGACGACCTCACCCAAGTGCCGCTGAAGGTCGCGGGCCTCCGGGCGCCGTCGCCGAACGGGTTGACGGCCGGGACGCGGGAACTGGTGGCCGTGGACGGCACGTCGGTGCTGCTGGCGCGGATCGCGGTGCTGGAGGCGGCGGCCGTCCACTACGCCGGCGCCCTGCCCGACCGCCCGGACGTGCTCGCCGGGACGGCCGACGCGCTCGCCGCGGCCGGGCACCGGGTGCTCCGGCCGTCCTGCCTGGACACCGCCACCGGGGTGTCCGACGACGTCGACCGGTGGGTCCGGGCGACGTCGCTGAAGTCCGGCGGTACCGCGCTGGTGCCGCTGGCGGCGGTGTACCCGATGTCGGCCGCCAACGCCGCGCGCGTGGTCGAGGCCGTGCCGGTCGGCGCGGCCGCCGGGCCGGACGCGGACGCGGTGGTCGCCAGGGGGCTGGCCGGCGCGCTCGCCCACCGCGGGCTCGTCGCGACCCTGCGCGGCCGGGCGGCGGGGCTGCTCGACCCCGAGGCCGAACCGGCGGGCGACGCGGTGACCGCGCTGCTCAAGGGTTTCCGGCACCTGGGGCGCGCGGTGCGCGTGCTCGACCTGCCCGCCGCCGCGCCCGCCCACGCGGTCGTCGCCCACCTGGCCGGGCCGGTCGAAGAACGTCCACTGTGGACGATCGGGTACGGCTGGGGGCGGGCGGCGGCGCTGGAGCACGCGCTGCGGGACCTCCTGGGGACCCTCCAGCTGCACGGCGACGGCCGCGCCGCCGACCTCGGCGACGGCCTCGCGCCCGACCTGGACCCGCGGGCGCTGGTCGTGGGGCCCGCGGGCGCGCGACGACCGGACGCCGGCCCCGCCGCGGCCCTGGCCGACCCGGTGGGCGACGCGCTGCTGGTGCGGACGACGACCGCCGACCTCCGGGCCGCGGGCCCGCTGGTCTCCGGCGTGGTGCTGCTGTCCCGCCCCGGCGACTCCGAGAGACCACCGGCCACGGTGGCCGTGGGCACCCTGCACGCGGACTGACACGAGGAGACCCGAATGACCCTGCTCAAGGACGAGCTGCACCGCTTGGAGATCGAGACCTTCGAACTGGAGGAGCTGGCGGACGCCGGCGTCGACCTGGCGGCGACCAGCTCCAGCTGCTCCTGCTCCAGCTGCTGCTCCTGCTCGACGTCGAGCTGCTGCTCCACCTCCACCTCCACCTCCAGCTGCGGCTGAGCCGGGCGTGCACGGCCCCCGCGAGGGGGCGGGCACACCGGCGTGCGGTACCTGCGGGACCGCGGACCCGACACCACCGCCGCGGACCCCCGCAGCAGCACCGGCACGCGGAACCTGCTGAACACGGTCCCGGGCGGATCACCGACGAGCGCCGGGTGGAGGTGACAGACATGGCGAACCTCAGGGACGAACTGCACGCCCTGGAGACCGAGACCTTCGAGATCCAGGACATCGGCGACGTGGACAGCGTCGCGTTCGACTGGTGCAGCTCCAGCTGCTCCTGCTCGAGCTGCTGCTCCTGCTCGACGTCGAGCTGCTGCAGCACGAGCACGAGCACCGGTTGCGGCGGCGGCTGAGCCGGAGCCCAGCCCGCCCGGCGCGGCACGGGCCGGGCCGGGCCGGGCCGGGCCGGGCCGGGCGGGTGTGGGTCGAGCGGGGCGACGGATGGCGGCCGGGTGCGAGGCCCGGCCGCGGGCGAGGGAGGGCGAATGAGCGTCGAGCTGACGGCGCCGGGGGCGACCGCGGGCGCTGCCGACCCGCACCGGGTCGCGGTGCGGGGCGGGCCGCTGCTCCCCGCGGTGCCCGCCGGCGGGTGGCCGCGACCGGTCGAGTGGGCGTTGGGCACGCTGCGGTCGGCGCTCGCCGAGGCGCTGCCGGGCACGGTGCTGGACGTGCGGCCGCTGGGGTTGCCGGTGGCCGCGGGCGAGCCCGGCCCGGACGACGCGGCGCCCGCGCACGGCCTGACCGTGCGGTGGGCGCCGGGGGCGGTGCTGGTCGGCCCGGTGCGGGCCGGGTCGGCGCCCTGCGGGACCTGCTTGGACCGGCGGTGGCTGGCGCTGCGCACCCTGGAGGAGCGGCGCGCGCTGGAGCACGACGACGCCGCGGCGTTCGTCGCGGGCCGCGATCCCGGCCTCACGCCGTTCGCCGTGGCGACCGCGGTGGCGGTGGCGGTGGCGGCGGTCGGGCGCCCGGATCGCGCCGATCACGTGTACGAGGTGCGCACCACCGACCTGGGCGTCACGAAGCACCGGCTGATCGCCGACTCGGCCTGCCCGGACTGCTCGGTCCCGCTCGACGACGGCCCCGACGCGGTGGTGCGGCTGACCCCGACGCCCAAGCCGACCCCGACGACGTACCGGTTGCGCGAGCCGGAGGACATCGGGCTGCCGGTGTCCGGCTACGTCAACCCGGTGTGCGGCGCGCTGGGCCCTGCCGGGCTGCGCGCCTACCACTGCACCGCGACCGCCCCGGTGAGCGGCTACTTCCGGGTGCGCAGCAAGTACGACCTGCACGACATGTGGTGGAGCGGCCACGGCGACTCCTACGCGCGTTCCGAGCTGCTGGGGGTGTTGGAAGGGCTGGAGCGCTACGCGGGCCAGTTCCCGCGCGCGCGGCGGCGCACCGAACTCGCCTCGCTGGCCCAGCTGCGCGACCGGGGGCTGCCCGCCCTCGACCCCAGGCTGTGCGGCGCCTACACGCCGGACTTCTACCGGCACCACTCGGTGTTCTACGAACCCTTCACCGAGGACCGGGTGCTGAGCTGGGTGTGGGGCGCCTCGGTGCGCGACGACCGGCCGGTGCTCGTGCCCGAGCAGCTGGTCTTCTACCTGGACTGGCGCGCGGAGCGGAAGTTCGTGCAGGAGTGCTCCAACGGTTGCGCCAGCGGCAGTTGCCCGGAGGAGGCGGTGCTCCACGGGCTGCTGGAACTGCTGGAGCGCGACGCCTTCCTGCTGTGCTGGTTCGGCTCCGCGCGCATCCCGGAGATCGACCTCGCCACCGTGCGCGACCCGGCGACCCGGTTCATGGCCGACCGGGTGGCGGCCCTGGGCTACCGGGTGCGGCTGTTCGACATGCGCGTCGACCTGCCGGTGCCGCTGGTGATGGCGGTGGCGGAGAGGCGTGACGGCGCGCCGGGCACGCTGTGCTTCTCGGCCGGGGCGGGGCTGGAGCCGGAGGGCGCGGTGCACGCCGCGCTGTGCGAGGCCGCCTCGTACGTGCCCGGGTTCGCGGAGCGGGTCGAGGCGAAGCTGCCGGAGCTGCGGCACATGGTCGAGGACCCCGACCGGGTCACCGAGCTGTCGCACCACGCCCTGCTCTACGGGCTGCCCGAGGTGGCGCACCGGGCGGACTTCCTGTTCGGAGGCGCGCCGCCGCGGTCGATGGACGAGTTGTACGCGGGCTGGTCGGCCCTCCGCGGCGAGGTGCACGACCTGGCCGAGGACGTGCGCAGGCTGGTGGACCTGGTCGCGGCCGGGCCCGGCGGCGACGTCGTCGTGGTCGACCAGACCTGCCCGGAGCAGCGCGAGGTCGGCCTGACCACGGTGGCCGTGGTGGCTCCCGGGCTGGTGCCGATCGACTTCGGCCGGCGCCGGCAGCGGGTGCTCACCAGCGACCGGCTGCGGGCGTTCCTGGCCGGCGAGCTGCCGCAGGTCTGGCCGCGGGGCGAGGGCTTCGGCGCCACCGGCCTCAACACCCACCCGCACCCCTTCCCCTGAGCGGACACCGGCGATGCACCCCTCCCCCCGCCTCCCCGACGGCGTCCTGCCCGCGGCCGAGGCCCCCGACCCGCGCGGCACGGTCGGCAACGGCGACACCGCCGTGGTCGCCGACTACACCGAGGCGGTGTTCCGGCGCAGCCGGGAACCCATGCCGCCCCTCGGGTTCGAGGTCGACTGGGACGACCAGCCGTCCCGGCACAAGACCTACCCGGGCGCGACCCGCCTGCCGCTGCCCCGCGGCCTGGCCGCGGGGCCGGCGGCGGTCCTGCTCGACGCGGGCGCGACCGGGCCCGGCGGCGGCTGGGACCGGGGGCGGCTCGCGTCGCTGCTGCGCCTGTCGTACGGGGTGCTGGGCAGGCGGATGGCGGTGAACTGGAACCAGGACGCCGAGAAGCGGGCGCACTACCCGGCGGCGGCCTGGAGCCGGGGCACGGCCTCCGGCGGCGGGATGTACCCGCTGGAGCTGTACGTGGTCAGCGGCACGGGTGGTCCCCTGCTGCCCGGGGTCTACCACTACGCGACCGCCCACCACGAGCTGGAGCGGCTGCTCACCGGTGACGTGACCGGCCGGGTCGCGTCGGCGCTGGGCGCGGACGACACCGGGCTCTACGTGCTCGCGGCGGTCCGGTTCTGGAAGAACTCCTTCAAGTACAACAGCTTCTGCTACCACGTGGTCACCCAGGACGCGGGTGCGCTGGCCGGTTCGTGGGACGTGCTGACGCGGTCGCTGGGTGAGCGGACCTCCCGCGCGCTGTGGTTCGACGAACGAGCGCTGGACGACCTGCTGGGCCTCGACGGGATGACCGAGAGCGTCCTGGCGGTCCTGCCGCTGACCTGCTCCGCGCCGGCCCCGGGCGCGGCGGCGGACCCCGGCCCGCGCCCGGTGGCCGTGGCGCACGAGCGCTCCGAGCGGCTGCTCCGCTTCCCCACCGTCGACCTCGTGCACGCCGCCGCGCTCGTCGGCGACACCCCGCGCCCGCCGGCGGGGACGCACCGCGCGGCCCGCCCGCGGCCGGCCGCGGAACTGGGCGCGGAGGTCGCCCTGCCCGCGCCGTCGACCGGGCCGTTCGCCGGCGACCTGGCCGGGGTGCTGGCCTCCCGCCGGTCGAGCTTCGGCGGCTTCACCGCCACCCCGCTGGCGCTGGACCGCCTCGCCACCCTGCTGGCCGCGGCCTCGACCGGCGGCGCCACCGGCAGCGACGTCAAACCCGCCGGCGAGCGGCTGACCCGGCTCTTCGTCCTGGCCAACCGCGTCGACGGGCTGGAGCCGGGCGGCTACGCCTACGACCCCGACGGCCACGCCCTGCGCCGGCGGCCCACCCCCGCGGAGCCGCTGGGCGAACTGCTGCAGCGGCACTACCTGCTGACCAACTACAACACCGAGCAGGCCGCCGCGGTGGTGGCGATCACCGGGCGGCTCGCGCCGATGCTCGCCGCGTTCGGCAACCGGGGCTACCGGGTGCTCAACAGCGAGGTCGGCGCGGTCTCCCAGACCTGCTACCTGGCCGCCGCCGCGCTCAGCGTCGGCTGCGGCGCCGTGCTGGGCCTGGACAACATCGCGCTCGACGACCTGCTGGGGGTGGGCCCGGAGCACGGCAGCGACGAGCGCACCCTGCTGTTCCTGCTGGTGGGCCCCGAGCGCACCGACCCCGCCGACATCGTGCTGACGCTGGACTCCGCGTGACCGCCCCAGGGAGAACCGCCCGATGACCACCACCGCACGCCCCGCACCACCGGCCCTGGACTTCGTCCTGCCGCCGCTGTTCCTGCTGCGCGTCGGCGGACTGCCCTTCGACGTGGTCGAGCACCTGCGCTGCGCCGAAGCGGTGGGCTGGGCCGACGCGGTGCTCGACACCGAGGCCGCGATCGCCGCGGGCGCCGTTCCGCTGGCCGACGCGCTCGCCGAGGCGATGGGCGCGCACCGCGAGGAGCCGGCGCACCGGCAACTGCTGATCAACGTCCGCCGCGCCGTGTTCAACGGCAGGCGCCCGCGCGGCGCGCGGGCGGCCCTCGACCTGCTCGACGGGACCACCGCCGGGATGCTGCGCCGGTGGCTCGACGCCCTCGACCGGCGCGACGCCGCCGCGGCCGGGGGCCCGTCCGTGCTGGCGGCCGAGATCGCCGCCCGCCGCGACCGGCTGCGCGCCCTGGCCGACTCGCCGGTGCTGCGCGCCGGGGTGCTGCTGTCCTCGCCCTCGCTCGACCGCCACCTCGACCCCTACCTGGCGTCGGCCGCCGGCGCGCCGCTGGGCAAGCGCGCCCGGCGGATCGAGCGGTCGGTCCTGGAGTACCTGTACCGCACGGCGTGCAAGACCAGCCCCTTCAGCACGCTGACCAGCGTCGGCCTCGGCACGTTCGCCCCCGCGGGCGGCGGGGGCGGCGCGGTGCGCGTCGAGCCGGCCGGCGGCGCGCCCCGCTCGGCGGCCCGGCTGAACGTGGCGGTGCTGGCCAGGCTGTCGGCGATCCTGTGCGCCGACGCCGTGGTGCGCGGCGACCTGCCGGTGGAGGCCGCCGCCGGGTGGCGGGTGGAGGGCGACCGGATCCGCTACCTGCGCCGCGACACCGCGCTGGGCGAGGACGACGGCGAGACCGCGGTCACCGTCGAACCGGTCAGCGAGTCGCTGTTCTACCTGCCCGCGGGGGACGTGCTGACCGACGTGCTCGCCGCGCTGCCGCCCGGTTCCGCGTTGACGATGCGCGCGCTGGCGGCACGGCTGGCCAGGGCCGACCGCGACCCGGGCGACGTCGAGGGGTACTTGGCGCACCTGCTGCGGCTGGGCCTGCTGGTGGTGCCCGACCTGCGCCTCGACATCCACGACCCCGACCCGCTGACCACCTACCTGGACGGCCTGCGCCGCCTGGGCGCCGCGTGGGCGGTCGCGCTGGCCGACCGGCTGGACCGGGTGCGGGCCGCGGTGGCCGCGTACCCGGCCGCCGCGGTGGACGGGCGCAGGGCGCTGCTGGCCGGCGTGCGCGAGGAGCTGGACGCCGCGCACGCCGACCTCGGCCGCGCCGACGTCCCGGTGCCGCGGACGCTGGTCTACGAGGACACCGCGCTGCCCGCGGCCTCCGTGGTCGGCGACCTGGACGTGTGGGAGCGGCGGCTGCTGCCGCAGCTGCGCGAGCTGTGCCGGGTCCTGCCCGCGTTCGACCTCAACGTCGGCCGGCGGCTGGTGACCAAGGGGTTCTTCCGCGCCCGCTTCGGCGCGGGCGGGACCTGCCGGGACGTGCTGTCGTTCGCCCACGAGTTCCAGCGGGACTTCTTCGAGCAGTACGCGATGCGGCAGCTGCGCCGGCGCCCGTTCGACGACGACAACGGCTACGTCCGCCAGGAGAACTGGTTCAAGCTCCCCGAGGTCGACGCCCTCGACGACGCCCGGTGCGCCGCCGCGGACCGGATGAACGCCGCGCTGACCGCCGGGGCGACCGAACTGGTGCTCGACCGGTCGTTCGTCGACGCGGTGGCCGCCCACGTGCCCGACACGCTGGGCGTGCTCGACCCGCGGTCGTTCTTCCTCCAGGTCGCCGACCGCGGGGACGGGCGGCCCACGGCCGTGGTCAACCGGGTGTACTCGGGGCTGACGCTGCTGTTCTCCCGGTTCGCGCACCTGTTCGCCGGCGGGACCGGCGACGGGAGCGACGTGGTGGAGCGGCTGCGGGCGGCGCTGCTCGACCTCACCCCGCCCGGCGCGGTGTTCGCCGAGCTGCGCGGCGGGTACGACGCGACCAACCTCAACCTGCACCCCGCGGTGACCGCCTACGAGATCGTCTGCCCCGGCGAGGTCGGGCAGCGGCCCGCGGCCGAGCGGATCGCGGTGGACGACCTGGTCATCGTCGACGACCCCGACGAGGACCGGCTGGTGCTGCGCTCGGCCCGGCTGGGGGTGGAGGTGATCCCCGTGTACCTGGGGTACCTGCTGCCCATGGCCCTGCCGGAGGTGCAGCAGGTGCTGCTCAACTTCTCCTACACCGGGATGGCGCAGCTCGACCTGTGGGCCGGGACGTCCGTGCCGCTGCCCGACGGCGCCATCGAGGAGTACCCGCGGGTCCGCTTCGGCGACGTCGTGCTGCAGCGGCGGATGTGGAAGCTGCACCCGGACTACCTGCCGCGCCGCGAGCCCGGTGACGACGCGGCGGCCTGGTTCCTGCGGTGGCGGCGCTGGCAACGCGACAACGGGCTGCCCCGGTTCGTCTTCGCCACCCCCGACGGCGCGGGCTCGGCCGGTGTGGAGCGCAAGCCGCTGTTCGTCGACTTCGAGAGCGCGTTCTCCCTGGGCCTGCTCGACGGCCTGGCCAAGTCGGCCGGCGGGCGGCTGGCGATGACGGAGATGCTGCCCGGTCCCGACGACCTGTGGCTGCGCGACGGCGACGACCGGTTCGTCACCGAACTGGTCCTGGAACTCGACGGTGTGCGGAGGCGGTCATGACCACGATCGTGCGGGACGGGCAGGGGACGCCGGCCGGTGGGCCGACCGCCGCCGCGGCCCGGTGGCAGGCGACGCACGTCCACTACGCCGGCAACGCCGACCCGATGATCGTCCACGGGATCGCGCCGCTGGTCCGCGACCTGCGGGAGCGCGGGCTGGTCGAGCGCTGGTTCTTCATCAAGTACTGGTTGGAGGGCCCGCACGTGCGGCTGCGGCTGCTGCCCGCCGCCGGGGTCGACCCGGAGCTGGTGCGGTCGGAGACGCGGGCCGCGCTGACCGCCTTCCTGCGCCGCAGGCCGGCCCTGTACGAGGCCGACGCCGACGGGCTCGCCGACCTCTACCACAGGATGTTCCTCGCCGAGTACGGCCAGGAGCGGTGGGACGAGACCTACGGCGAGTCCGGGATGCCGCTCCGCGCCAACAACTCCTGCCACGAGATGCCCTACGAGCGCGAGTACGGCCGTTACGGCGGGGTGGCCGGCGTCGAACTGGCCGAGTGGCACTTCGAGGTCTCCAGCGACCTGGTGGTGGGCCTGCTGCGGACGACCAACGTGCACGTGCGGACGGTGCTGCTCGGCCTCGCGGCGCAGCTCTCCGCCACGATGTGCTTCTCGTTCCTGGGCACCGCCGAACGGGTCGCGAAGTTCCTCGACGACTACCGGACCTTCTGGGAGACCACCTACCAGGAGAACAGCGACGAGTACCACGAGTCGTTCGACAAGAGCTACGCCCGCATGGCCGACAAGCTGGCCGAGCGGGTGGCGGCGGCCGCGGAGGTGGCCCTGGACCACGCGTCGGCGGCCGACTCCGACGCGCGCCGGGGCTGGGCTTCGCACTGCGCCGACCTGCGGGACCGGGTCGCGGAGCTGGCGCGGGCCGGGGCGCTGGAGTTCTCGCGCGGTCCGGTGGCCGACGTCGACGGCGCGTCGGCGATCCTGCTCAGCTCCTACCTGCACATGACCAACAACCGGCTCGGGGTCAGCATCCTCGACGAGATCTACCTGTCCTACGTGCTGCGGCGCGCCGTGCTCGACCTGGCCGGGTCGGGAGCCCTGCGGTGACGGCGACGCAGGACCCGGCGGAGCTGCCCCGGGCGTTGGCCGAGGCCCGCCCCGCGCTGCGCCCGGAGGTGGAGCTGGGCCGGGCGCACCGGCGCGGGACCACCGTCGTGCACCACGTGAAGGACCCGGCCACCGGCTGGTTCTACCGGGTCGGGGCGCGGGAGCACGCCGTGCTGTCGCTGATGGACGGTGCGCACACCGTCTCCGACATCAGCGCCGCGTACGCCGCCCGGTTCGGCCGGCTGCTCGGCCCGGCGCAGTGGCAGCAGGTCTTCACCATGCTCGGCAACCGGCACCTGCTGGCAGGCGCCACCGACCCGGCGGCGCTGGCCGCGTCGCGCGAGCGGCGGGACGCCTCGGAGAAGGCGGGCAGGTCGTTGCTGCGGCGCAGGGTGCCGCTGGTCCACCCGGCGCCGCTGTTCGAGCGGGTGGCGCCCCGGCTGGGTCCGCTGTTCAGCCCGTGGACGGTGGTGCCGGGGCTGCTGGTCGCGCTGGCGGTGGTGGTGTACGCGCTGGCGGGGTTCGGCTCGCTGCGCGCCGACATCGCCGCCGGCCCCGGCCTGCTGGTGTACCTCGGCCCGTCGCTGCTGGTCACCTGGGGCCTGCTGGTGCTGCACGAGAGCGCGCACGGCCTGGCGTGCACCCGGTTCGGCGGCACGGTCGGCGAACTGGGGGTGATGTGGCGCTTCCCGGTCCTCGCCCCGTACTGCAAGACCGACGACGTCGTGCTGATGCCGCGCGGGCGCGGGGTGGCGGTGGCGTTCGCGGGGATCTACTCGAACCTGGTGGCGCTGGCGCCTTTCGTGCTGGTGCACCAGCTCTCCGAACCGGGCGGCTTCTGGCGCGGCTTCACCGCGGCGGTCGTCCTGTTCGGCGCGGTGTCGGGACTGGTGAACCTGGTGCCGTTCCTGGAACTGGACGGCTACCACATGCTCAACAACGCCCTGGGCACCCTGGACCTGCGCGGTGAGAGCTACCGCTACTGGGGCCTGCTGCTGCGCGACCGGTCGGCCGCGCGGGAGTACCCGGCCGGGGACCGGTGGGCGTACGGGGTCTACGGCGCGGCATCGGTGCTGTTCGGGCTCGGTGTCGCGGGCACCCTGGCGGTGGTGTGGTTCCTGACCATGCGCCCGTGGTTCGGCCCGCTCGGGGCGACGGCGGTGCTGGTCGTCGAAGCCGTGGTGCTGGTCGCGCTCGCGCGCCGGTTCGCCCGGCGGCGCAAGGTCTCCGCCTGACACGCGCGGACCGCGCGCGGTCCCCGGGCGGCCCGCGCCGCCTCGCCCCGCGGGCGAGGCGGCCACCGCTTCGCGCGACGCGTCACGACTCGTCGCGGAGTTCCGCGGGGCGCGGGGCGATCGGCGGGCTCCCGGGCAGCTTGCGGTCGGCGAAGTCCCGGTAGACGCGGTCGGCCAGCGCTTCCCGCTCCAACTCGACCCGCGCCCGCTCGGTGATCTCCCGTTCCCTCGCCAGGGCCAGCTCGTGCTTGCGCTGGAGGCGGGTCTTCAGCGCGCGCTGGACCCCCCACACGATCCACCCGCCGGTCGCGGCGAACGCGGTGCAAAGAAACGCGAGTAAAAACTGCACACCGCGCACAATACACTGCACAGCGTGATCACCACAGATCATCGCAGCCACGGCGACCTCGACGCGCCCGAGGTGTGGCGGGCGGGGTGAACAGGCCCACCGGCTCCGGGTGGGCGGGTTCTCACCGCTGGGTCAGGTGTGCGGTGATGCCGTTGTGCCGCAGGGCGTCCAGCCAGCGGCGGGTGGTGGCGCGGTCTTCGGCGGCGCGGTGCAGGCCGGGGTCGAGGCGGCCGGCGAGGATGTCGCCGATCCCCACCGCCAGCGGGACGGACACCAGGCGGGCCATCGCGCTGTCGTCGTCGTCACCGACCACGTCGAGGGTGTACTCGCCGGACCAGGACGTGGCGCCCCGGACGTGCAGGGCGACGGCGAGGACGACGCGGTCCCTGTCGGTTTCGGTCGTGGGGTGGCGCCGGGCGAGGTCGGCGGCCAGTTCGGTGATGCGGTCGGGGTCGGGCTCGCGGAGCTCGGCGAACACCGGCTGCCACGCCTCGTGCCACCCCTTGAGCCGCAGGGTGCCGCGCACGAACGTCTCCGGCGCCCAGTCCGCGCCGAACCCGTACTGCTCGAGGAAGGGCAGGCTGTCCCGGTTGGGGTACGCCTCGAACTCCTCGCCCGCCGCGGTGTGCGGGCGGGTCGCCTCCCAGGGCCGCTCGGCGACCCGCTCGCGGCCGTCCTCGATGTAGCGGGCCGGGGAGAGCAGCGCGGTCAGCACGCCGCGGGGCGCCCAGCTGAAGCGGTAGCGGAAGTCGTTGGGCACCGCGGGGACACCGCCGCAGTAGGAGGTGAACCGGACCCGGGCCGGCCCGTCGACGGCCTCGCGCGCCCTGGCCACGAGGTCGTGGGCGAGCAGGTGGTCGATGCCCGGGTCGAGACCCGCCTCGGTGAGCACGACGACCCCGGCGCCCGCGGCCAGCTCCGCGATCTGCGGTGAGACGTAGCTGGTGTCGGCGAAGTGCGCCCCGGACCCCAGGCACAGCCGCAGGACCCGGACGTGCTCGGTGGCGGGCAGCATCGACGCCACCACGTCGCCGGCGGCGGGCGCCAGGTCGGCCAGCGCCGCCGTGGACACCCGCCCGGACAGGCCCAGCCGATCCGCGCAGGCGTCGGCCTTCGCCGCGGTCCGCCCGTAGAGGACGACCTCGGCGCCGTCGGCGAGCAGGCGCAGGCCCGAGCCGGTGGACAGGCCGGTGCCGACCCAGTGGACCCTAGGCATGGGCGTTCTCCTTCACGGCGCTGTGGAAGAGGGCGGTGGCGCGCCGCCAAGGGGCGCTGTCGAGGTCGACGAGGTGCGGCGCGAGGTCCGCCGAGAAGCTCAGGCCGGCCTCGACCGGCAGCAGCGACGGCAGGTTGTCGATGGCGATCACGTCCACCGGGCGCGCCCCGCCGCGCAGTTCGCGGGTGGGCGCCTCCCACGAGGTCAGGGCGTCGTTGACGGGCAGCACGTTGCACTCGGATGTGACGTCGCAGGTGACGTCGGAGAGCACCCGCAGCAGGCGGTCGGGGTTGTCGAGGTCGGCCGAGGTGACGAACGGCGGGATCGGGGCGGTGCTGAGCACCGCGTTCACCAGGACGTCGTGGCGCAGCAGCGCCGGCCTGTCGAGGTCGGCCGTCTCCGCGACGTCCCACTCGGTGGGGGTGACGCCCGCGCGGACCAGGGCGTCGCGGGCCCCTCGCCCGCAGCGGCCGAGCGCGCCGACGACCAGCGCGGTCATCGGCGCGCCGGGCTCGGCGAGCACGGCGTCCAAAGCCTCGCGGCTGGTCGGGGCGAGCGGGGTGGTCAGGGCGCCGCGCAGGTGCAGCACGGCCAGCGCGGCGCCGACGTAGCCCGCCCAGTACCCGAAGGCGGCGAGCCTGCGGCCGGCGTCGTCGGTCAGGTACTCCAGGTCCATGAGCACGCCACCGCCCTCGGCGAACCGGGCCAGCAGCTCACCCGCCCCCGCCTGCCCCTTGTAGGCGTGCCCGAAGTAGATGTGGCGGTGGCGCAGCGGGCCGCCCTCGGGCAACTCCTTGAGACCGACGACGACCACGTCGTCCGGGGCGTCGACCCAGCTGCCCGCCTCGGCGACGGCACAACCCGCGGCCCGGTAGTCGGAGGTGGCGAACACCCGCTGGGGCGAGTCCTCCACGGTGATCCCGACCCCGGCGGCGACCAGCGCCCGGGCGTCGGCGGGCGACACGGGCGCGCGCCGCTCGGTCGACCGGGTCTCGTGCCGGATCCACAACCGGGTCATCGTGCCGGTCCTTCCAGGACGGGGGTGCGGGCGTTGGGCGACGGGCGGTACCCCCGCCGCACGGGCGGCTCCCAACCGCGCACGACGGACACCGCACCGACGCTGATCGCCTGGCCGGAGCAACGGTGCGCGCCGCCGAAGGTGGGGACGGCCAGGTCGCCCCGGCCCGACCGGAAGGCGTGCGGGTACGGGTCGAGGTGTGACGCGGCGGTCGCCGGGGTCGGCTGGCTCGACGTCGTCATGGTGCTCCTCACTCGACCCTGCGGGGTGATCGCGCCGGTGATGACGACCTTTGTACCGCAGAGGCGCCCTCGTGGGCGCGCAGGACCCGGATCCGGCGGCGGAGCCGCTCCGTCGGGCGGCCCTGCACCGGGCCCGCGGGTCCGAGAGACCTGCACGGCGGCGTTGGCGATCGCCTGCGCGACCTCGGTGGCGCAGTGCCCGGCCACGGCGGAGTGCCCGGCGGGATCGCGGCCGGCGCGGCCGGCAGCGCGACAGCGCCCGGCCTCGTCCACATCGGACAGTCGCGCGCCGGACGCCGCGTCGACGGGCGGTGGCGGTCGGTTCCCCCGGGGGTGGACCGGCGAGGCATCCGAGCTGTGCGGTGGCAGGACGCGGAGATGTCCTGCCACCGCAACCCCCGTCCGGCCGGGGCGTCCTGCTCCGCAGGCGACGACCGGTGCGCGTTCGCGACTCCGGTCGCGGGGAGTCGTTTCCGTCGACCGGTCGGTTCTGCCCGACAGCCGCAAGGCCGGAAGCGCGGAATGGGTTTCGGGACCTCGTCGGCCGGACAAGCCCCCTGTTCGACCGCCCGTGTCAGAGGGAGATGGCGGGGCTGTAGATCTGCGGGATTTCGGCGGTGGTGTTGTCGGGCCAGAGGACGGCGGCAATGGCGCCGCTCTCGTAGGTCGCCGACACGTGCGGCGACTTGGAGGGGAAGGCGTTGGCCAACGCCGCGGAGAACTTGTGGCTGTCCGTCGAGGCGATCAGGGCACCGTTGCGGTAGAGGCCGACCGCGATGTAGATCTCGGGCATGACGTGGCTGCAGTTCAGGTCGCCGAACGCCTGCTCACCGCCGCCCGAGCCTCCGTACCAGCGGTTGGGGAGGTTGGCGCTCAACGTGCAGGACCAGCTGCCCTTGGACACCGTGGCCGTGGTCCGGGCAGAGGTGTCCGGGGTGTGCGCGGACAGCGCGGGTCTGTCGATGCCGGGCGCCTCGGTGCCGGCATGTGCGCTCGGACCGGCTGCCACGAGCGCGACTGCCGCGATCACGACGGCGGCGAGCCTGCCCAGTCGGGAGCCCGACTGCCATTCACGTGTTCTCATGTGCGTCCTCGACTTCGGGGGGTTCAAGCGGATTCTCGGAGCACTCAAGCTAGCCACCCCCCGATCACGCTGTAAATGCGCTCGCCGAGTGACGGCCGTTCGGTCCGCGCCCGCCGGGAAACCGGCGCTCCGCCATGCGGTGAAACGGAATGCGACGAACACCGGGCAACCTGTCCGCACAAATCGTGCGTGAAATGCGGAGGCCCTTCCCCGGACCGGCGGTCGCGGCGGCGCGCGACCGCACCCGTCCCCGCGCACCCCGGCCGGGCGAGACGGCCGAGGCCCCGCTCCCGACGCGGGGAGCGGGGACTCGGTCCGGGCCCGTGGTGCTCAGTGGACCTCGAACACCGCGTACATGCCCTTCTTCAGCAGCATGATCGCGTCGTCGGCGTCCTTCATCCAGCAGATCACGATGTAGCGGCCGGGGTGCAGCGGGGGCGTGGCGGTGACCGACTGGCCCGGGGAGATCGGCAGCAGGCCGGCGGGCTCCGGGTCGGCGAACGGCGGCGGGTCGGTGGGCCATTCGCCGTGGTCGCCGAACTTGGCGACCCAGGCGGCCAGGTCGGCGTCGGTGACCTCGGGGGCCAGCGAGAACAGGATGGCCTCGTTGGCCTGGCCCGCCATGGTGTTGACGAACTTGAGCGGTTGCCCCGCCGTCGGGGTGCCGGTCACCACGAAGCGCGGACCCTCACCGCTGACGTCCTTGGCGGTCAGCGTGCCCGCCGCGGCCGGGACGACCCCGAACTGCAGGCCCGAGACCGTCAGCACCTTGTGCCGGGGCTGGGCCACGCCGTAGCGGAAGTCCATGTGGTCGAACAGGACGTACTCGCCCGGGGCGAGCGACTGGACGAACGTGCCCGGCCGGCTCACCTTGGTCTGCACCCCGCCCAGCAGGGTCACGTCGTCCTGCACCCGCCTGCTGCCGTCGAGGATGGCGGCCGGGTCGGTGGAGGCCAGCTTGCGGTAGTTGTCCCGGAACGACTCCCAGGTCACCCCGCGGTGCAGCTTGACCAGGCCGACCCAGCCGGACCGGGCGTCGGTGGTGGACACCTGGAACGTGACCGCCCCCGCCCGCACCGACGGCTGGACGATCAGGTCGCCCGGGATCGACCGCACGGGCACGGTGCGCCAGTGGGCGACGTCCTCCTCCGCGGACGTCGCACCCGCCACCGCGGCGGGCGCCGCGGTGGCGGGTGCGACGACGCCTAACGTCGCCGCGGCCGCGACGGCCAGGCACACCAGCAGCCGGGCCGGGTTCTCGGTGATCTTCATCGTTTCCTCCCCCACGCCGAGAACATCAGCACAGCCACGTCACGGCCCTCCGGCCGGTCGAGGTTGGCGGTGAACTCGGCGATGTCCTCTTCGGTTGCCAAGCCGTTGTCGACCAGCGGCCGGCCCTGGAGCCGCAGCCGGGTCGCGATGAGTTCGTTCTCCTGCGGGGACTGGCCAGGGCCGAGCGGCGTGACCCGGGCACCGATGTCCGCCAACCCGACCCTGGCCAGGGTGGCGGTGAGCCGACGCGCCCACCGCACGTCGACCCCGCCGGTCCGGAATTCCTCGAGGTAGGCCCGCAGGACCGCTCTGGCGGCCTCCGACGGGGCGTCCTCCACGGGCAGGTAGTAGAAGTCCTCGACGAGCAGCGTGCCGCCCGGGGCCAGCCAGCGCGCCGCCGCGGCGACCGCGGCGTCCGGGTCCGGCACCGACGACAGCACCGCCCTGGCGAGCACCAGGTCGAACGAGCCGGGTGCGAAGTCGGCCTCGGTGAGGTCGCCCCGCACGACGGTCAGGTTCGGCGACCGGGTGGGGTCGATCTGCGACACGTCGGTGTCCAGGGCGGTGACCGACCCGCGCGGGACGCGCTCGGCCAGCCAGTGGGACATGCCGCCGCCACCCGCGCCCAGGTCCAGGCAGCGCGCGTCGTCGGCGAGGGCGAAACCGGAGATGATCCCACCGGTGTGCGGGAGGTAGTTGCGCTCCCAGATGCTCGTCAGCAGCGCGGTGCCGCTTTGTTCCACTGTGGACATTTGACCCTTCCCGGTCAGAATGCGTACGGGTTCTTCGCCCGCGCCTCGCGCAGCGCCTCGCCCCACCAGACGAGCTGGTCGATGAGGTCCTTGGCGGCCTGGTCGCTGCCCGCGGGGCCGGCCTCGGAACCGTCGGCGTCGAAGTCGTTCCAGGCGTTGTGGAAGCTGATCATGTTGCGCACCGTGGTGGCGTGCAGCTCGGAGAACACCTGGCGGAGGTGCCCGGCCGCGCGCAGGCCGCCACCCATGCCGCCGTAGGAGATCAGGCCGACCGGCTTGGCCTTCCACTCGTTGAGGAACCAGTCGATGGCGTTCTTCAGCGACGCCGGGACGGCGTGGTTGTACTCCGGGGTGATCACCGCGTACGCCTCGGCGTCGCCGATCCGCTTGCCGAGCGCGGTGCGGACCGCCTCGACCTCGGGCTCGGCCGGCTGGCCGTAGGCGGGCAGCTGCAGCGGCAGCGGGTAGTCGACCAGGTCGATGACGTCGACCTCGACGCCTCCGTGGGCGATGGCCTGCTTGGTGAACCAGGACGCCACGGTGGGGCCGAAGCGGCCGGTCCGGACGCTGCCGATGATGACCGCGAGCTTGAGGGGGGTGTTCGACATGGTGTGCCCTTTTCTCTGTTCCGGGTTGGCGGGTGCTTCTTCGATGGGTTGTGGTGCTGCCCGGGCGGCCGGTGGGACCGGTCCGGGCGGTGGCCACCCGCCTGGTGCTCAGCCTGGCGGATGGCCGCCTGCCGAGCCCCTCCACGACCGGGGGACGCGGAGACCGGTGACCCGGTCCGGTCCGGCGCGGCGAGGGGCGGGCGGGGGCGCGGGGGCGGCCCCGGGACCGGGGCGGCGGTGGGCGCCGCCGGCTCCGCGGGGTCGGGGCGGCCGTGCGCGACCGGCGGCGGGGCGCTCATCGGCTCGGCCCGAACCAGCGGGTGAGCGCCATGGGCAGGTCGGCGTGGCTGCCGGGGGCGGCCCAGGCCACGTACCCGTCCGGCCGGACCAGCAGGGCCGAGGTGCCCGCGAGCGGGCTGTCGGCGGCCACCGCGTGCGGCTCGGCGGTGATCACGTCGACCCGGTCGGTCCACCCGGTCGCCCGCGAGCGCAGGACCGCGTTGTCGGTCAGGTCGAGCAGCACTCCCCTGGCCGGGTGCAGCAGCTCGGTCACCGTGGTCTTGCGGTGCTCGCCGACGAGGTCCAGGTGCGGCGCCCTCCGGCCCAGCAGCGGGTGCGAGCCGGTGTCGACCGGGTAGCGGATCTCCAGGCCGCTGACCATGCCGGCCAGGTGCTTGGCGACGTCCTCGTAGCCGATCAGCTCGGTGAGCACGTCGCGCAGCGGCTGCACCTCGTCGCCGCTGAGGAACAGCAGGCCCTGGGCCCGGGTGTTCATCAGCAGCCGCTGCCCGACCGGGTGGCGCTCGTCGTGGTAGGTGTCCAGCAGCGCGGCGGGGGCGCGGCCGGTGACCACCGCGCCGAGCTTCCAGCCGAGGTTGACCGAGTCCTGGATGCTGGTGTTCATGCCCTGCCCGCCCGCGGGCAGGTGGGTGTGGGCGGCGTCGCCGGACAGCAGCACCCGGCCCCGGCGGTACTCGGTGACCTGGCGGGTGGCGTCGCCGAACGAGCTGACCCACACCGGCTCGGCGTGCCCGATGTCCTCACCGGTGACCCGCCGCCACCCCGCGGCGACCTCGGCGAACTCCGGCGGGCTGGTGCGCCTCCTCGGCGGGACGCCGCGCTCGCACAGGATCAGCCGGGTGGTCCCGTCGCCGAGCGGGCCGACCATCACCATGCCGCCGGGGAAGGTCTCGCCGATCATGCGTGGGGCCAGGTCGAGGCCGCGCACGTCGGCCAGGAACATCTCCAGGGTGGCGGCGGTGCCGGGGAAGTCGAAGCCGGCGGCCTTGCGGACCAGGCTGCGCCCGCCGTCGCAGCCGACGAGCCACGAGCAGGTCAGCACCTCCTCGCCCGCCCCGGTGTCGACGCGCACCTCGACCCGGTCGCCGTGGTCGGTGAGGGCGGTGAGCGCGTGGCCGCGGCGCAGGTCCGCCCCCAGCTCCACCGCCCACTGCTCCAGCACCGCCTCGGTGACCGACTGCGGGACGGTCTTGGCGGCCTGGTGGGCGCCGTCGAGCACGCCGAAGTCCACCGGCAGGCCGCCGAAGTGGCCCTGGTCGCTGAAGGTGATGTCGCCGAAGCGGGGCAGCAGCCCGCGCTGGTCGAACACCTCCATGGTGCGGGCGGTGAAGCCCAGCCCGCGGGACTCGCCCGTCCTGGCCCGCAGCCTCTCCAGGACGATGACGTCGGCCCCGGCGAGCCGGAGCTCGGCGGCCAGCGCCAAGCCCGCCGGGCCGGCGCCGACGACGATCACTGCGGCGTCCATGTGCCTCTCCTTGCCGTGGTCGGGGGAACGGGCAGGTCGCTCCGGAGTGGACGGACCTGGCACCGAGTCGTGGAACGGTTGTGCCACCGGGTTCTCCACCTCCAACCTGTTCGATCCCGACCGCGTGTTCAAGGCTCCGACTTGCAGACCTGTGTCAAATCGCGTCAGGTCTTCCCGGGCTCGGCGCCGGGTGCGCCCACCCGGTCCACCGACAGCGGGAAGAACAGCAGCGCCGCCACCGCCAGGGCGGCCAGGCCCGCGGAGATCCCGAAGCCGGTCGGGATCGACGTGGCCGCGATCAGCGGGCCCAGCAGCAGCGGGGACAGGAACTGGCCCAGGAACGTGGTGGTGCCCGACAGCGACGTGGCCTGGCCGCGCAGGTCGGCGGGCGCCCCTTCCCCCACCAGGACCGTCAGCGCGGGCAGCGCGACGCCCTGTCCCAGGCCCAGCAGCAACGGGGCGATCAGCAGCACGAACGGCTGGGAGATCCCGGCGAGCAGCACGAAGGAGGCCACCCAGCAGCTCAGCGCGACCACCAGGAGCCGCTGGTAGGTGCGGCCCCGGCGGATGCGGGCGTAGAACACCCCGACCAGGCTCATCGCCGCGGCCATGACCACGGTGTAGAGCGAGACCAGGATCGGGTGCTCCACCCCGAGCTGGGCCAGCCGCTGCGGCAGGAACACGACCAGGGCGTACATGAGGACCGAGCCCAGGGCCTGCAGCGCGTAGTAGCCCAGCAGGGCCGGGTGGTCCCGGAGCAGGCGCAGCACGCCCTTGCGCGGGCGGCCGGGGGTCGCGCCCGCGCCGCCGGTGCGCGGCAGGACCAGCAGCGTGGCGATGCCCAGCGGGATGCCGAGCAGGTAGACGCCGAACGGGCCGTGCCACGACAGCCCGCCGAGCACGCCGCCGACCAGCGGCCACACGACCCCGCCGAGGCTGGTCGCGGTGCCCCGGTAGCCCATGACCCGGTCGCGCTCGGCGCCTTGGCGGTACAGCTCCAGCATGGCCACGGTCGTGCCGCTGAACACCGCGGCGGCCCCGATGCCGAAGAGGAACCGGCTGGCGATCAGCGCGGGGTAGCTGTCGAGCACCAGCCCCAGCCCGCCCGCCGCGCCGTAGAGGACCAGCCCCGCGCCGAGCGGGACGCGCACGCCCCAGCGGTCGATCATCCAGCCGACCACCGGGCTCGACAGCGCGATGGCCAGCCCGTGGGCGGTGATGATGAGCCCGGCCGCGGTGCCGGTGACCCCCAGGTCGCCCCGGATCACCTCCAGCACCGGGGTGATGATCGAACCGGCCATGACGGTCAGGGTGGAGGCCAGCAGCAGCACCCACAGCGCGCCCGGCCCGGCGCCGGGCCGGGTGCCCCCGCCCGCGGCGCTGGTCTTCGGGGTGGCGCTCACGCCGCCACCCCGGCCGGCGCCGGCGCGAGCGTCCCGAGGCCCCGGTTGGGGATGCGCAGGAGCTTGCCGTTGGCGGCCATGAACGGCTGGATCAGCCCGTCGACGAAGACGAGGAAGGCCAGGGTCCCGATGCCGACCGGGCCGCCCAGCAGGAAGCCCGCGGCGAGCAGCACGGCCTCCACCGAGACCTTGGCCGCCCAGAACGGCCACCGCCAGCGCTGGGTCATGCTGATCACGATGAGGTCCATCGCCCGGATGCCGGTGCCGCTCATGATGATCAGCGACGAGCCGTAGGCGCACAGCAGCACGCCCAGCACCAGCGACACGACGCCGGGCAGCACGGACAGGTCCAGCAGGCGCAGCAGGTCGATCAGGCTGCCGCACAGGAAGAAGGTGACGAACGGCGCGAGCACCGGCCTGCGCCGGTTCCACAGCGACCAGATCGCGATGCACACCACCGCGATCGAGGCTTGCGCGATGCCGATGGTGATGGGCAGGTGTTCCAGCAGGCCGAGCGAGAGCACGTCGAGCGGGTCGACGCCGAGCCCGGAGAGGATGAACAGGGTCGCCCCCGCCGAGAAGACCAGGCATCCCAGGAGGTAGATGGCGTAGCGCGGCAGCTTCTCCCGGAGGGCTCCCGCGGGGCGCGCCGCGAAGGTGTCGGACACGGTGGTTTCCTTTGCGCTGGTGGCTTTGCCCGGGGGGCCGCGCGGAGCGGGCAGGGGGTGGCCCGCCCCGCGCGGGGCTGTGGGGCGCGGCTCAGGCGTTGACGAAGATGATCCGGTTGCCCTCGGGGTCGACGATCTCGAAGCGCTCGCCGGTCTTGTGCGGCATGAGGTCCGTGGTCGCCACGTCCGCCAGGGCCTCGTGCGCCGCCGGGATGTCGACGGCCGTGAAGGCCATGCTCAGCGGCGCCTTGTAACCGTGCGACTCCACGACCAGCTCGCCGCCGTTGCCGGTGTCGAAGACGGTGTGGTTCTCGCCCTGGTCCAGCACCTTCAGGCCCAGGCGGTCGCGGTAGAACTCGGTCATCACCGCGACGTCCTTGCAGTCGATGAGCGTCACGGTCAGGTTCCCGAACATCGTGTGGTCCTTTCGACAGGGGAAGATGGGTGCTTGTGCACCAGGCGATCGGGTGGATGGCCCGCGGTTGCGCCGCCGGGTCCGTTCTCCCCCGCCCGCCAGGTACACTACACGGGGTAGGGCAATAGGTAAACCGGTTAGTGCAAGTCGAAGGGAACAGCCATGTCACCTGAGCCTTCCGGCACGTCGCGGCAGCGCGGCGGCCTGCCGGAGAAGCGCAAGGCCATCGCCGCGGCGGCGCGCGCCGTGTTCGCCAGGGAGGGCTACACCCGCGCCAGCGTCGACGCCATCGCCGCCGAGGCGGGCGTCTCCAAGCGCACGATCTACAACCACTACCGGGACAAGGAGCAGTTGTTCCTGCTCACGATCCAGGAGAGCGCGGTGTCCGTGGCCGCCGCGCACCTGGACCTGATCCAGCACGGGCTGTGCGACCTCGAAGACCTGGAAGAGGGCCTCGTCGCCTTCGGCCGCGCCTGGGTGGTGCCCCAGCCCGACTTCGAGGACCACTTCGCCCTCGTCCGCGTGATCATCGCCGAGGCGGCCAGGCTGCCGGAGGCGGTCCTGCAGGGCTGGCTGGAGGCGGGTCCGCGCCCGGTCACCGCCGGGCTGACCAAGGCCATCGGCGAACTGGTCGACCGGGGCCTGCTCGTCACCGACGACCTCGACGAGACCGTGCGCCACTTCGTGCTGCTGGTCAACACCGAGGTGCTGGAGCAGTCGTTCCACCACGCCATCCCGCTGCCCGCCGCCGACCTCGACCGCCTGGTCCGCTCGGGCGTGCGCACCTTCCTGCGCCTCTACCGGCCCTGACCGGCGACGCCCGCCAGGCACTCCTCCAGGAACGCCAGCGCGCGCAGGTGGTAGGCGCGCGCGGCCCACCCGAGGCCGATGTTGTGGCCCGCGCCGGCCAGCCGGTCCACCACCACCCTGGCCGAGCCCAGCCCGGCCGTCAGGTCGGCCAGGGTGTCCTCGTCGTGGCGCCACCAGTGCTCGTGCTCGGCGAAGGCCAGCCGGACCGGCGCCCGGACCCGGGCCGCCACCTCGGCGAAGCGGTGCGGCCAGCGCAGCGCCTCGGCCCGCTCCTCGGCGGGCGGCGGCGCGACCAGGGCGGCGCTGCGGCGCAGGGTGCCCGGCGGGTAGAGGCCGAGCAGCCCCCAGTTGAGCCGCCAGCCGCCGCGCGCGGCGGCGTCCGCGCCCGGCACGACGGCGTAGCGGTGCCCGCAGCCGGAGATGTCCAGGCCGACCGGGTCGAGGCCGCCGGCGGCCAGCACCAGGGCGAGCTTGCCGCCGTAGGAGTGGGCGACGACGCCGATCCCGCCGCCGGTGTCGTGGCGGGCGGCGGAGTCGGCGACGGCGGAGCGGACCACGGCGGCCTGCCCGTCCAGGCCCAGGCCGGCCGGGAACGCCTCGGCGGAGCGCCCGTAGCCGGGGCGGTCCACGGCCAGCACCGTCCAGCCCAGGGCCGGGCCGAGGGTGGTCAGCGCGTCGGCCCCGTCGCCGACGCCCGCGAAGTACCCGGCGCGCATCCCGGTGCCGTGCAGGGCGAGCACCACCCCGCGCGGCGGGTGGTCCGCGGGCTCGGCCAGCAGCGCCGAGACGGGGACACCGCCCGCGTCCAGTTCGACCTCCCGGGTGGTGGGTCGCGTTCCGGTGTGCGCCACGGTGTCCCCGTCCGACTCGGGTCACCGCGAGGCGGCGACCTGCTGCTCCAGTGCTTCGGTGTAGGTCTGCTCGGTCTGCGCGCCGACCATCGCCCGCCCGCCCGCGACGCGGACCTGCGGCACGGCGTGCACGCCCTGCGCGCGGACCCGCCGCAGCGCCGCACGCAGGTCGTCGTCACCGCCCTCCGGCGGGGTGACGCCGATCTCGGCGGCGATCCCGGCGAGCGCGCCGGGGTCGCCGATGTTGATCCCGTCGGTGAGGTAGGCGCGGAACAGCCGCTCGACGGCGGCCTCGCCCGCGCCCTGCGCCGAGGCCGCGGCCACGAGGCGGTGGGCGCGGAAGGTGTTGGCGTGCACGGCGCGGTCGAAGTCGAACTCCAGCCCGTCCCTGGCGCCCACCTCGGCCATGGAGCCGGTGGCCTCGGCGACCTTCCAGCGGCTGCCGAAGAACCGCTCGTGCACGGCGCGCAGCGGCTCGCCCTCCACCGGGGCGTCCGGGCTGACCTGGAACGGGTGGAACCGCACCGCCACGACCACCCCGCGCTCGCGCAGGGTGGCCGCGGCCCGCTCGAACCTGGTGAAGCCCAGGTAGGAGTGGACGCAGGTGAGGTCGAGGGTGAAGTCGACCGGCACCGTCGTGGTCTCTGACATGTCGTTGGCCCTTCGGGTCGAGGCCGCCCGCGGGCGCGACCGCATCCGGCCCGCCGCTACCCGGTCGGCTCCGCGGTGATGCCGGAGACGACGGTGCAGCGCAGGTATTCCGGTGGCGCGGTCTCCCAGTGGGCTATCGCCCCCTGCCCCTCGGTGATCCGCGGGTCGCGCACCCAGGCGGCGTAGGCGGTCTCGTTGTCCCACTTGGGGTGGTTCACGAACAGTGTGCCATCGCGGTTGACGAACGGTGTGGCCGAGATGAAACCCGGGAAGGACCTCTTCCACCCCGCGCTCTCGCGCAGCAGGTCGAGCACCCGGTCCGCCGCGCCCTCGGTGAGGTGGCGGATGGCCACGACCACCACCGCGGGGTCCGCGCCCGCGGCGGGGCCCTCGATGCCGGGCGCGGCGCGACCGGCGAACGCGGTGCCGACCTCCACCCCCGGCCAGTCCCCGATGCCGCGCAGCCGCGCGCAGTCGGGGTTGTCCCGGAAGGACTTCCGGTAGTCCGCCTCGCTCGCCCACTCGCCCTGGTCGACCAGGGTGGTGCCGTCGTCGGCGAGGTGCAGGTGGGCGGCCAGGAAACCGGGCGCGCGCCGCAGGTGCGCGCGGACCTCCTCGGTCCAGGTGCGGACCAGGCGGTCGGCGGTGGCCCTGCCGTCGGTGCGCAGGACGCCGAAGGTGGTGTGCCCGTCCGGGCTGCTCGGTGCCATCGGTGTCGTGTCCTCTCGGTGATCAGCGGAAGGCGTCCACCCGCTCGTGGACCCACTCCCGGAAGGTGGCGGCGGGGCGGCCGGTCACCTCGGCCACGACGTCGGACCCGACTTCCGGCTCCTCGGTCAGGGTGGCGAAGTACTCCAGCGCGCCGTCGGCGTAGGAGGGCGGCCACCCCGCGTCGACCATGGCGCGGCGGGCGGCGTCGTGCTCGACGTCGACCCACCCGACGGGCCTGCCGAGGACCTCGCCGATGACCTCCACCTGGCGGGCCTGCGACATCCGCTCGGGGCCGGACACCAGCAGCGCCCGCCCGCCGAGGCCACCGGAGACCAGCGCCTCGGCCCCCACCGCGGCGAGGTCGCGCTCGTGCACGGAGGTGCGGGTGGCCGCGCCGTAGGGGAAGCGGACGACGTCGCCGCCGCGGACCTGGTCGGCGAAGCCCATCGCGTTGGCGAAGAACCCGGTGGTGCGCAGGAAGGTCCATTCCAGGTCGGTGGGGCTCAGCAGCGACTCCAGGTAGGCGTGGCAGTTGTTGTCCACCGGTTCGAGCCCGATGTGGACGCCGACGGAGGACACCAGTGCCACCCGCCGGGGCGCCGAGGCGATCCTGGCCACCACGGCGGGGGCGGTGGAGGTGTCCAGGGTGAAGAACGGCCACATCAGGAACACCCCGTCGACGCCGTCCAGGGCGGGCTCGACGCTGTCGGGGTCGCCGAGGTCGCCGCGGAACACCTCGACCGCGGCGGGCAGCCGCCCGACGGCCGGGTCGTCGGGCAGCACGAGCGCGCGCACCCGCGCTCCCCTGGCCAGCAGCTCGGCCGCGGCGTGCGGGCCGACGTTGCCGGTGGCGGCGGTGATCAGGACGGTGGGCTGGTCGGACACGGTTCTGCCTCTCCTCGTGCGGTGGTGGTGCCTGGTCACAGCTGTGCGCGGTCGCTGCCGCGTTGCGCCGCTGCCGCGGCGGCGGTCGCCTCCCCCGCGCGGGTCGGCACGCAGCGCCACCGGTGCGCGGAAGAGCACCGGGACGCCTCCACGACGACCGGCCGCACGTCGCCGGCGCGCCCTGGCCGGCCGGCGCGGTGTCGGCGGCGTGGTGCGCTCCTCAGCCGGGGAGCAGCGGGGCGGCCGGTCATCGCCGCGGGAGCAGCCCGGCCAGGCCGGCCGCGGTGCCCACCGCCGCGACGGCGGTGAGCACGGCGCCCGCGGCGTCCCCGGCGGTGACGACCAGGGCGGGGACGACGACCGCCCCGGACTGCACCGCGGTCTGGTAGGTCCCCCCGGCCGCGGCCCGCTCGGCGCCGGCCCCGGCCAGGGCGGTGGCGTTGAGCGGGGCGAAGGCGAGCACGAAGCCCGCCGCCACCAGCAGCAGCGCGGGCAGCACGCCGAACGGGTAGTCCGCCGCGGCGCCGGGGCGCAGCAGCAGGGCGCAGCCCGCGGCGGGCGCGAGCGCGCCGACGGCGATCAGCCGCCGGGCGCCGACCCGGCGGACCAGGCCGCCGGAGAACGGCGCGGCGGCGACGAGCGGCAGGCTGGCCGGCAGCAGGGCCAGCGCGGTGGTCAGCGGTGACCAGCCCCCGCCCTGCCAGCGCAGGGACAGCAGCAGCAGGAGCCCGACGTTGACGCCGTTCATCACCGCGGCGGTCACCGCCGCCCGGGCCAGGGCCCGATCGCGCAGCACGGCGAGCGGGACCAGCGGGTGCGCCGCGCGGCGCTCGACGACGACGAACGCGGTGACGAACCCGGCGGCGAGCACCGCCGCGGCGGGCGACCAGGGCAGCGGCAGCGCCGACCCGACGCCCACCGCGAGCGCGGTCAGCGCGCCGGCCAGCAGCAGCGACCCCGGCAGGTCGGACCGGCCGTCGGCGGGCTCGTCCGCCGGGATCAGCCGGGCGCCCGCGACGGCCAGCACCAGCACCACCGGGGCCGGGGCGGCGAGCGCCCACCGCCAGTCCACAGTGGACAGGGCGCCGGAGAGCAGCAGCCCCGCGGCGAAGCCCGCGCCGCCGCAGAGCGCGTAGACCGAGACCGCGCGGTCCCGGGCGGGGCCCGCCGGGAAGGCCGCGCCGATGATGGCCAGGCCGGTGGGCGCGGTGAGCGCGGCGCAGGCCCCCTTGACCACCCGGGCCGCGACCAGGGTCACCGGGTCGCCGGCCAGCCCGGCCACCACCGAGGCGGCGGCGAACACGACCAGCGCGCCCAGGTAGACCCGGCGCCCGCCCAGCAGCGCCACCGCCCGGCCGCCCGCCAGCAGCAGGCCGCCGAAGCCGAGGGCGAAGCCGGTGACCGGCCAGTGCGCCGCGGCGGGCGCCAGGCCCACCCCCGCCGCGGCCGGGGGCGCGGCCACGACCAGCGCCGAGACCTCGATCGCGTCGATGAGCATGTTGGCCGCCAGCACCAGCAGCAGCCCCCACCCCGCCGAGGGCGGCACGCCCGGCCGCCGGTCGACCCGGTCCGGTGTGGTCACTGCGTCCCCTCCCCTGGTCGGTGGCTGGTCGGACCGGTCAGCCGAGGAGGCTGCCGCCGGAGGCGTCGACGAAGGCCCCGGTGATCCAGCGGGCCTCCTCCGACACCAGGAACGCCACCACGTCGGCGACGTCCTCGGGCTCGCCGACCCGGCCCAGCGCCGACAGCTGCGCCATCTGCTCCACCACCTGCGGCATGCCGAACACCGGGTTGCTGTTGCGGGTGATGCCCGGGGCCACCGAGTTCACCGTGATGCCGCGCGGGCCGAGGTGCTTGGCGAAGTGCCTGGCCAGCTGCTCGACCGCGCCCTTGCTCATCGCGTAGGCGATCTCCTGCGGGTTGGCGACCCTGGTCAGGCCGGAGGAGATGTTCACGATCCGGCCGCCGTCGGGCATGATCCGCAGCGCGCGCTGGATGGTGAAGAACGGCGCCTTGGCGTTGACGGCGAAGATCCGGTCGAACTGCTCGGGGGTGGTGGCCTCCGGTTCCACCCCGCCCATGGTGCCCGCGTTGTTGACCAGGATGTCGAGCACGGCCGCCCCGGTGCGCTCCTTGAGCCCCCGCTCGACGCCGAGGAACAGCTCGTGCACGTCGCCGGGCACGCCCAGTTCCGCCCGCACGGCGAAGGCCCGCCCGCCCTCGCGCTCGACGGTCTCCACGGTGTCCTTGGCGGCCACGTCGTCCCTGGTGTAGTGGACGGCGACCAGCGCGCCCTCCCTGGCCAGCCGGAGGGCGGTCGCCCGCCCCATGCCCCGGCTGGAACCGGTGACCAGTGCCGTCTTGCCGGTGAACCTGCCCATCGTCTGCCGCTCCCTGTCATCGGTGTGCCGCGCGCCCCCGGAGGTCGCGCGGCCGTGGGTGGTGCTCGGTCGGGTGGTTCCGGGCCACTCGGTCCCGGGCCCGCCGCGCTCCGCGGCGGGCACGCCGAACCAGCGGCGGAGCGCCGGCTCCGGGTCGCCCTCACCCGCCCACGCGACGTGCCCGTCGGGTCGCACCAGCAGCGCGGGGGCCGGTGCGTCCCGGGCCAGGCCCGCCACGGTGGTGACCCGGTCCGCCCACGGGCGCGCGGCGGCGCGCAGCCGCTCGGCGGCCCCCGCCCCACCGGTCGGCGCCAGCAGCAGCCCGTGGCCGCCGCGCAGCAGCTCGGCGACGGTGCTCCCGCCGGGCCGACCGGTGACCGCGAGCCGGAGGGGCGGGACCGGCGCGCCGAGCAGCGGGTGGTCGCCGGGGCCGACGTCGTAGCGCGTGCCGAGGCCGCTGATCGCCCCGGCCAGGTGCTCGCGCGCCTCCCGGTGGGCCGCGAGTTCGGCGACGAGATCGCGCAGCGGCTCGACCTCCGGGCCGCCGAACAGCAGCAGCGCCTGCGCGGCGATGTTGCCCAGGGTGCGCGCGCCCACCGCGTGCCGCTCGGCGTGGTAGCTGTCGAGCAGCCCCGGTCCGGCGAGCCCGCGGACCTGGGCGGCCAGCTTCCAGCCGAGGTTCACCGCGTCCTGCAGGCCCAGGTTGAGCGCCTGCCCGCCCACCGGGAGCTGCCGGTGGGCGGCGTCGCCCGCGAGCAGCACCCGGCCGTCGCGGTAGCGCTCGGCCTGGCGGTTGGTGTCGTCGAACCTGTTGAGCCACAGCGGTCGGCCGTGCCCGATGTCCTCGCCGGTGACCCGCCGCCAGGTGTCGACCACCTCGGCGAAGGCCGGCTCGCCGCGGTCGGGGGCGGGCGCCCGGCCGAACTCGTGGACCATGACCCGGGTGACGCCGTCACCGCGCCGGGCGGCGACGGCGAACCCCTTCGCCAGCCGCTGGAACCGCCGGTCGGGGATGTCGATGCCCGCGACGTCCGCGCGCACCAGCCCCCGCACCGCCCCGGTGCCGGGGAAGGGGATGCCCGCCAGCGCGCGGACGGTGCTGTCCTGGCCGTCGCAGCCGACCACGCACAGCGCCCGCAGCCGGACCCGCCCGCGCGGGCCGTCGACGTCGACCTCGACGTGGTCGGCGCCGACGGCCAACCCGCGCAGCGCGTGCCCCCGGCGCAGGTCGGCGCCGAGGCCGACCGCCCAGTCCCGCAGCACCCGCTCGGTGGTGGTCTGCGGCACCTTCCACTGACCGGGGTGCGCACCGGGCAGGGTGAGGTCGAGCGGGATGCCGCCGAAGTGGCCCCTCGGCTCCTTCGGCGGGTCGCCCAGCGCCTCGAGCAGGCCCCGGCTGTCGAGCACGTCCACGGTCCTGGCGTGCAGCGTGGAGGCGCGGGACTCGGTGGTCGGCTCGGCCAGCCGCTCCAGCACGACCACCTCCGCCCCGCCCAGGCGCAGCTCACCGGCGAGCAGCAGTCCGACCGGACCCGCCCCGACGACGACCACCTGCGTGTCGTGCCCACCGGTCGTCGCCACGGCGCTCACCCCCGCCGCAGCTGCTCGGCGTGGGCCTTGGCGTGGCCCAGGGTCGCCAGGCTGTTGGTGCTCAGCGCCGTGGTCACGTACTCCCTGGCCTGCGCCACGGTCGCGTCCGGGCCGAGCACCGCCGCGATGTTCTCCGTGCGCAGCACCACGGTGTGCTGGGAGGTGGCGGTGGTGACCCCGTCCTGCTCGGTGAACGTCCACACCCCGGTGTGCAGGTCCATCAGCGCGGGCAGGGTCACCTGCTTGTAGGCGATCCGGTGGTGCGGCAGGCACACCCGGTAGGACTCGGTGGTGTGCGTCGACCCGTCCTTGGCGCGGGTGTCCATCCGCAGGTTCTGCAGGCCGGGCGCGGGTTCCCGCAGCCGCACCTCGGCCACGTGCGGCAGCCTCGGCGCCCACAGGTCGGCCCGGTCGACGAAGTCGTAGACGTCGCGGGCCGAACCGTCCACCTCGACGCTGTCCTCGAACGAGAACGTCCACTCCCTGGCCGCGTGCAGCGACTCCACGGTGGACTTCAGCGCCGCCAGTTCGGTGCGCGAGTTGCGGTCGACCGCCTCGTCGATCCAGGCCAGGCCCGCCGGGTCGTCGTCGACCGCGCGGTAGTCGTGCCGCAGCCGGACCCTGGCGCCGTCGGGGTGCCGCTCGACGATCCAGGCGCCGCCCATCCGGGCCACCGGCGGTGTCGAGACCTGCTGGCGGAATTCGATGCGCAGGGCCGCCGGGTCCAGGGTGCGCCGCGAGGTCCAGTGCTTGGGCTCGCCGTTGGCGGTGGCCCAGATCCGGATGAGCTCGGCCTGCCCGTCCAGCTCCTCCCGCTCGACGAAGATCGTCGGCGGGAACAGCCGCGGCCAGTTCTCGACGTCGGCCAGCAGCCGGTAGACCTCCTCGGCGGGTGCGGCGACGGTGATCTCGTGCTCGACCTCGGTGAGGCCGGTCGACTTGGCCCGGGTGGACATGGGAGTCCCTCCTGTCTTGGAGTCGGTCAGAAGTTGCCCAGGCCGCCGCAGACGTTCATGGCCTGCGCGGTGACGGAGGCGGCGGTGTCGGACACCAGGTAGCCGACCAGGCCCGCCACCTCGTCGGGGGTGGAGTAGCGGCCCAGCGGGATCTTCGCCTGGAACTTCTCCAGGATGGCGTCCTCGCTGACGCCGTAAGCCTCGGCGTAGCCGGCGCGCACCCTGGCCGCCATCGGGGTCTCCACGTACCCGGGGCACACCGCGTTGACGGTGATCCCGGTGGGCGCCAACTCGTTGCCCAGCGCCTTGGTGAAGCCGACGACGCCGTGCTTGGACGCCGAGTACGGCGCGCCGAGCACCACGCCCTGCTTGCCCGCGGTGGAGGCGATGTTGACGATCCGGCCGCGCGCCTTGCGCCTCATGCCGCCCGCGGTCAGCACCTCCCTGGTCATCCGGAAGACGCTGCCGAGGTTGGTCTCGATCACGTCGTCCCACAGCTCGTCGGCGATCTCGGCGGTGACCCCGCCCCCGCTGCGGCCCGCGTTGTTGACCAGCACGTCGACCGGCCCGTAGCGGTCGACCGCGGCCCGGACGAAGTCCTTCACCGCGGTCCCCGACCGCACGTCCACCGTGGTCCCGTCGACGTCGAGGCCCTCGGCGCGCAACTCGGCCACGGTGGCCGCCACGGCGTCGGCGCCGCGGGCGCCGATGAAGACCGCGTGCCCGGTGGCGCCCAGCCGCCGCGCGACGGCCAAGCCGATGCCACTGGTGGCGCCGGTGACCAGCGCGACCGGCTTGTCCTGCGTCATGTCCCGTCCTCCTCGTGTTGTCACCGGTTGCCCGCGGCGATCGTCAGGCGGCGGCGGCCAGCTTGGCGTTGACCGCGTCGACCATGGCGCGCGGCGTCCGGTGCTCGGTGACGGTGTCGTCGTCGAGGGTGATGCCGAACTCCCGCTCGATCAGGCCGCAGGTCTCCAGCAGCGCCAGCGACTCGTAGCCCAGCTCCTCGAAGTCGGAGTCCAGGATGTCGCCGCCGAGGTCGACGGTCTCGTCCGTGCCCGCCCCGGCGGCCAGGATGCGGGTCAGGTCGTCCACGGTGAACTTCTTCTCGGACATGGCTCTTCCCTTGCGTTACGAAGTCGATGCGTCCATGAAGGACTGTCTACAGAGGATGATGAAGTCGCGAACCCCGCCGCGGTGCGGTTCCGCGGCGCGGGGTCAGCGGGCGGCGCGCACGACCACGGCCGAGTTGAACCCGCCGTAGCCCCTGGCCAGCACCAGGGCGGTGTGCACCGAGGCGGGCCTGGGCCGGTGCAGCACCAGGTCGAGCCCCAGCCTCAGGTCGGGCTTGGTGTTGGTGGTGGGCGGGATCATGCCCTCCTCGATGGCCAGCAGCGCGGTGGCCACGTCGAGCGGGGCCGCTCCCGAGCAGAGCCTGCCGATCATGGTCTTGGGCGCGGTGACCGGCACCCCGCGCGGACCGAACAGGTCGACGATGACCCCCGCCTCGACCCGGTCGAGCTCGGGCACCCCGGCCGCGTCGGCGAACACCGCGTCCACCTCGTCGGCGGTCACCCCCGCGTCGGCCATCGCCAGCTCCGCCGCGCGGCGCAGCCCCGGTTCCCGACCGGAGCCGGGCGCGGGGTCGAAGGTGGCCCCGTAGCCCGCCAGCTCGCCGTAGGCGCGGGCGCCGCGCTCGGCGGCCCGATCGGCGTCCTCCAGCACCAGCATCGCCCCGCCCTCACCCGGCACGTGCCCGGTGGCGGACCGGTCGAACGGCACGAACGCGCGCTCGGGGTCCTCGACGGTGCTGAGCCTGCCGCCCGCGAGCTGCGCCACCCAGCCCCACGGGCAGATGGGCGCGTCGATGCCGCCGGAGAGGACCAGCGGGGTGCCCTTGCGGATCTGCCTGCGCGCCTGGGCCAGGGCGTCCAGCCCGCCGGCCTGGTCGCTGACCACCACCCCGCTGGGGCCCTTCATGCCGTTGTGGATGGAGATCTGCCCGCTGTTGACCGCGTAGAACCAGGCGAAGGCTTGGTAGGCGCTGACGTGCTGGCTGCCCATGCTCCACAGCTTGCGCAGCTCGTTCTCGCCGAACTCGAACCCGCCCGAGGAGCTGGCGGTGATCACGCCCATCTCGTAGGCGTCGAAGGAGGACGGGTCGACCTTGGCGTCGGTGAGCGCCCAGTCTGCGGCGGCCAGGGCGATCCTGGTCATCCGGTCGGTCTGCGGCAGCAGCCTGCCGGGCAGGTGGTCGGCCGCGGTGAAGTCGGTGATCTCCCCGGCCAGCCGCGCCGGGTAGGGCGTCGGGTCGAACCGGGTGACCCGGCCGATGGCGTTGCGGCCGACCCTGGTGGCCGACCAGTACTCGTGGGTGCCGACGCCGTTGGGCGCCGCGGCGCCGATGCCGGTGACGACGACCTTCGGCTTCCCCGCGGTGGTCGTGGCGGTGGTCATGCCGCCCTCCGGTCGGGCCGGGCGAGCACGATGGCGCTCTGGAAGCCGCCGAAGCCGCTGCCGACGCTCAGCACGGTGTCGGTACGGTGCTCCCGGGCGGTGATCGGGACGTAGTCCAGGTCGCACTCCGGGTCCGGGGTGCGCAGGTTGGCCGTGGGCGGGACCACGCCGTGCTCCATCGCCAGCGCCGAGGCGGCGATCTCGATGGAGCCGATGGCGCCCAGGGAGTGGCCCACCATCGACTTGATGGAGCTGATCGGGGTGCGCCGGGCGTGCTCGCCGAGGGCGCGCTTGAACGCGGCGGTCTCGTGCCGGTCGTTCTGCTTGGTGCCGGAGCCGTGCGCGTTGATGTAGTCGACCTCCGTCGGGTCCACCCGGGCCTCGTCCAGGGCGACCCGGATCGCCTCGGCCATCTCCGTCCCGTCGGGGCGCAGGCCGGTCATGTGGAAGGCGTTGCAGCGCGTGGCGTAGCCGGCGACCTCGGCGTAGACGTGCGCGCCCCGGCGCCGCGCCGCGCCCAGCTCCTCCAGCACGAACACCGCCGAGCCCTCGCCGAGGACGAAACCGTTGCGGGACCGGTCGAACGGCCGCGACGCGGCGGCCGGGTCGTCGTCGCGCGGGGTGGTGGCCTTGATCGCGTCGAAGCAGGCCAGGGTGATCGGCGAGATCGGCGCGTCGGTCGCGCCGGCCACCACCACGTCGGCGCTGCCCTCGCGGATCAGCTCGACCGCGTGCCCCACCGCGTCGATGCCCGAGGTGCAGCCGGTGGAGACGACCGAGGCGGGGCCCTCCGCGCCGACCTCCCAGGCCACCTCGACGGCGAACGAGCTGGGCACGAAGTGGTCGTAGAGGTGCTTGACCGCGTACCGGTGGTCGACCAGCTCCAACCTGCCGCCGTCGGAGACCACCCGGTACTCCTGGTCCAGACCCATGGTCGCGCCGACCGCGCTGCCGATGGTGACCCCGATCCGGTGCGGGTCGAGGTCGGCGAAGCCCAGCCCGGAGTCCGACACCGCCTCCCGCGCCGAGACCACGGCCAGTTGGGCGGCCCGGTCCATCCGCCGGACCTGCTGCGGCGACAGGCCGCTGCGCTCGGCGTCGAAGTCGATCTCGGCGGCGACCCGGGAGCGGAAGCCGGCCGCGTCGAAGGTGCTGATCAGCCGGGTGGCGGTGCGGCCGGCGGCGAGCAGGTCCCAGAACGCCTTGGTGCCGATCCCGCCCGGCGCGGTCACGCCGATGCCGGTGATCGCCACCCGCCTGCCGCTCACCTGCCCCCTTCCCAGGCGTAGAAGCGCTGCGCCATGGCGTCCTTGGGCGAGCGCCAGGTGGTGGGGTCGTAGGCTTCGATGAACGGCTTGAGGTCCTCGCTGATGCCGACGAACCTCGGGTCGGACTTGGCCCTCTCGATCAGCTCGCCGCCGTTGTCGGAGTCGAAGTCCTGCAGGTGGAAGTACAAACCCCGGTAGGAGAACAGCTGGCGCCTGCGGGTGCCCATGCGGTGCGGCACGTCGGTGGCGTCGAAATCGCTGAACAGCCTGGCCACGTCCGTGCTGGACCCCGGGTCCATCCTGGCCACTATCAAGGTGCTGTGCATCCGTGCATCCCCCTTACATCGCACACGAATCCGGTGTCGACGACGCTGTCGGCGACTTCCACCGGGAACGCGGGGGCAACCGCTCGTTCCCCGCTCACAAGGCATCCGGTGGACCTGTTCTCATCGTCGGCCGCGGGGCTCCGACCGGTCAAGGCACCGCGGTACAGAGCTGTGTCAACTCCCGTCACGACTCCTCAAACCCGGCGGTCGCGTGATCGGCGCAGCCCATCCGGAACCCGACGCCGCGCACGGTGATGATCCAGTCCCGCGACCCGAGCTTGCTGCGCAGGCTGCTGACGTGGGTGTCTATGGTGCGCGCGGATTCCATCCACGTCTCCGCCCAGACCCGCGACATCAGCTGCTTGCGGGAGACCACGGTGTCCGGTTGGGACGCCAGCAGGAACAGCAGGTCGAACTCCTTGCGGGTCACCACCACCCGCTTGTCGCCCAGGCGCACCTCCCTGGTGTGGCCGTCGATGCGCAGCCGCCCGCGCGAGACCTGCTTCGGCGCCGACGGGGTGGGCCGCGTCCGGCGCAGCACCGCGTCCATCCTGGCCAACAGCTCGCGGAAGCCGTACGGCTTGGCCAGGTAGTCGTCAGCGCCCGCCTGCAGGCCGAGCACCCGGTCCAACTCGGTGTCGCGCCGGGTCACCGCGATGACCGGCAGGTCGCCGGCCGCGCGGATGCAGCGGCACACCTCCAGCCCGTCGATGTCGGGCAGTTCCAGGGCCAGCAGGACGAACTCCGCTTGGTGGAAAGCCTTGAGCGCCGCGGCCCCGGTGCTCACCACGGACACCTCGTACCCGTGCCGCGACATCCCGCTCGCCAAGGACGCCGCATCGGCCCGGTCGTTCTCGATCACAAGAATGCGCATTGCCGGCCCCTCGTCGGTCATGGAGCCGGAAGACCCGCTGAACCACCAGCCCCCCATGGTCGCTCGCCTGAAGCACGCGCGAGCCCCGGGCCGCCCGTTTGCACTGCACTGTGCAGGGCAAACCGATGTCCGCGCGATGGCACCCGCCGGGTGCCGAGTGTGGCCGAGGGGGTGGTCACGACACCACGCCGGTCAATCCGGACGGGCTGCCACCCGCAGCCCCCGACGTGCTCGCACACCGTCGATCGACACCGCGGTGAAACCGTTTCCCCCCACTTCCACCATTTCCAATTGTGGACCACCGCTTTACCCGGGGAACACTCATTGTGATCTTGATCACTTCGCGTTCGCAACGCGCCCCGAAGCGCGCGGAGACCTCTGAGGAATGTGGAAACGCTGCCGGCAAAGGTGAGCGATAATGCAGATTCGCCACATTCCCGCAGCTTGGAGGACCAGCGCGAAGGACCGACACGCGCGACGAGGCCGCCCGACCCCACTCCGGTGAAGCGCCCGCCGGGCGACTCCCGGCCGCCGAATGTGAGGGTTTCGCAGGGCAACCCATTAAGGAGCGGGAAATTATACCGAGGCTGACTCCACCCCGGCAACGGGTCCACGAAGCCGTGGGTTCCGCCCGGCGCCCGAGCCGCGCAGAGCCCTCGCCCCGGTGCGCGCGACCGCCCTTTTCCCGTCGTCGTCACGGGCACGGAAATCGACGGCTTTCCGCATCGTGGGACACACGGCCACAGTTGGCGCGTGCACCCGGAGGTATGCTACTGCGCAGGGAACGGCCGCCATCCCGCCGCGGCGACCGCCGGGCCATGATCGGCGTGGACCCCCGCCGGATTGCGAAGTGGCGACCGGACCGCGACATCCGCCCGAAATGGATATTCCACCCGACGGCAAATCGTGTGCTCCGGATCACAGGTCATCGCGGGAAAGCCATCCCCGGCACTAAAGTCCATTCCCGGGGCATAGGGGGCACGATCATTCTCCGCTGGGCGTTCACCGCCTCGGATCGGCAGAGCGCCGCCGCGGCCGTTCGCCGGCCGATGTCGACACGGACTCGCCGGGAACCCGGCCGCGCGCGACACGGTCCGTGCCATGCGCCCGGCGGGCAGGGCTTCACGGGGGATTCCCCGACCTGAAGCACTTCATCGCCCTTGGCGGTGGTCCCGCCCCCGGCCTCCGGGTAGTCGACAGCCAAGCGGAAGTCGACCGGGAGTGGTGCGGCTGATCGGCGGTACGCGGCCGGGTACCCTTCCTCGCCGGCCCCGGGATCCCACGGTGACGAGGCCGCCACGAACATCGACGCAGGTGTGCCGCATCGGCACAAGCGATCGGGGGCGGGTCGGAAGCACATGGCGAGCACACTCCGGCAGCAGGTCCTGGTGTTGTACCTGTCCGCGTCCGCGCTCGACTCGAAGGTGATCGCGTGGTCCCGGTACGACGGGACCGGAACCACGTCTCCCATCACCGTGGAAGACGGGGAACCGCCCTATGGAACGGGAATCGGGGCGCTGCGTGACGGGTGGCGGTTGTTCCAGGTGTCGCGGCCGCAGCCGCCCCAGGGCCGGCACGAGTCCGACGTGCCGTTGCCGAAGCACGAGTTCTTCTTCGAGAAGCTCGTCGCGGAAAGTCCGCCCGCCGGGCCGGACATCGCCTGGCGGGACTCCGGGAAAAGCTACAAGGTGCGCGCGGCGGGCATCGTCGTCCACGACGGGCGACTGCTGGTCTGCTACGCGGACGTGGTCGACGGATGCTTCGCGCCCGGCGGCAAAGTCCGGTTCGGGGAGTCCGCCGCCGCTGCGGTGCACCGCGAACTCGTCGAGGAGATCGGGGTTTCCTTGGCGGTGGGAGACCCCGCGCTGATATCCGAGGCGGTCTACGAGGACGGTGGCGTGCTCCACCAGGAGGTCGGCTTCTACTTCAGGCTCGACTGGCCTCGCGACCTGCCTCCAGGACTGGTCGGGCAGGTTCCTCACGAGGGGGAGCGCTTCGACTGGGTGCCGATCGACGAGCTCCCGGCCCACGGGTTCAAGCCTCCGGAGATCCTCCCCCACCTCTTCCGCACCGGTGGTCCGATCCACCTCGTGTTCGACCGGCGGACGTATCCGTCGGAGTGACCGCGGGTCTTGCGCGGGTCGGTGCGCGACCTGCCCGACTGCGAACAGCGCCACGCCGTCGAGTGCGGCATCGGCCTGCTCGATCAGCACCGCGCGGCGACCGCCCGCTGCGACAAGCTCGCCGCACGCGCCCGACCGCTGCCGCCGACCCTCCACCTGCGACGCCACACCTTGGGAAATTCCAACCCGAGTGGTGTTGGAGAGGGCGGCTCCATGAGTAGTGTGCGCGAGAGGTGCCGAAAGTGGTGCCGCGGCAACGACACTCCCGTGGGAGGAACCTTGGACGCACCGCCGACGGTTCCGGGTCGGACAGGGGGCGGGGCGCGCACCGGCGAGTCCGGTGAAGAGGGCTGTCGACTCGATGGCGCGCCGCTGGCCGAGCTGCCCGTGGCGGGTGACCCCGGTGCGGTCGTGGCCCTGCTCAACCCGGTCGACTTCCCGCCCCTGCGCCGGGTGGTCGACGCCGTCGACCTCGTCGCCGCGAACGACCCCGACCGGCCGGCCGTGCTCTCCGGCGGCACGACCCTCGGCTACGCGGCGCTGGTGGCGGCCGTCGACACGACCGCCGAACGCCTGCGCGCGCAGGGCTGCGCGCCCGGTGCGGTGGTGGGGTGCAGCGGTCCGCGCTCGGCCACCACCGTCGTGCTCTTCCTGGCGATCGAGCGGATCGGCGCCGTCTACCTGCCGATCGACCCGAAGTGGCCGGACGCGCGCGTCGAGGACGTGCTCGACCGCGGGCGGTGCGCGCTGCGGGTGGACTACACGGACACCGGACTGGTCGTGCGCGCCCGTGGCACCGGGACCCGGGGGCTTGCGGACGTGGCGCACGCCGATCCGCGCTACGTCATCTTCACCTCCGGCACGACCGGCCGCCCCAAGGGGGCTGTCGTGGCGTGGCCGGGCATGGCGAACCACCTGTGGGCCAAGGTCGCCGACCTCGGCCTGACCGAGCGCGACCGGGTGGCGTTCACCGCTCCGCCGGTCTTCGACATCTCGATCTGGCAGATGCTCGCGCCCCTCCTGGTGGGCGGCAGCCTGCGCGTGGTCACCGACGCGGAGGTCCGCTTCCCCCGGAAGCTGCGCGCGGTGCTCGCCGACTCCGGTGTCACCGTGGTCGAACTGGTGCCCACCGCCATCGGCCTGCTGCTCGACGAGCTGGGCCGCGGTCCCGGCCTGCCGGGGCTGCGCTGGCTGATCTCGACCGGCGAGGAGCTGAAGCCGGTGCTCGCCGAGCGCGCGATCACCGCGCTGCCCGAGGCCAGGCTGCTCAACGCGTACGGCCCCACGGAGTGCTCCGACGACGTGACCCACCACGAGGTCACCGCGGACGACACCCGGCTGCCCCGGCTGCCGGTCGGCCGCCCGATCGCGAACTGCGCGCTCTACTGCCTCGTCCCCACCGACGAGGGGTGGGCGCAGGCCGGGCCCGGGGCGACCGGTGAGGTCTTCGTCGGCGGCGTGCCCGTCGGCCTGGGCTACCTCGGTGATCCCCGGGCGACTTCGGCGGCGTTCCACCGCGACCCGTTCGACCCGGCGTCGCCCACCGGGCGCCTGTACCGCACCGGGGACCTCGGCCGCGTGGTCGACGGCGTGGTCCACTACCACGGCCGCGCCGACCGCCAGGTCAAGCTCGACGGCGTGCGGATGGAGCTGGACGAGATCGAGTCCGTGCTCAGCAGGCACCCGGACGTCGCCCAGTGCGCGGTGACCCTCGACGAGGGCGGACGGCGGCGGCTGACCGCGCACTACGTCGTCCGGGCGGCGGTGCCCGCCGCGGACCTGGAGTCCTACCTGCGCTCCCGCCTCCCGGAGGCGTTGGTGCCCAGGCGGTGGGACGAGTGCGCCGAACTCCCGCTGACCGGCAACGGCAAGGTCGACCACCGCGCGCTGCGCGCAGGCGGTGGGAAGGCGCAGGAGTCCTGATGTCCATCGTGTCCCGGCCGCACGAACTGCCCGGCACCGATGTGTACATCGACCTCGCCGTCCCGCTCGGCAGGCGGCTGCTGCTGCGCTGCGAGGGCTTCAACTTCGGCGGCTCGGTGAAGACGCGCACGGCGGCGGCGCTCGTCGCGGCCGCCGAGCGCAGCGGCGACCTGCGCGAGGGCACCGTGCTCGTCGAGTCGTCGTCGGGCAACCTCGGGGTCGCGCTCAGCGCGGTGGCGGCCGGCCGCGGCATACCGTTCGTCTGCGTCACCGACACCCGTTGCAACCCGGCGACCATCCGCGCGATGCGGGCCATGGGCGCCGAGGTCGAGGTCGTCGCCGACCCCCACCCCGACGGCGGTCTGCTCGGCGCGCGCAAGGAGCGGGTGCGCAGCCTCTGCCGGGACAACCCGCACTACCTGTGGCTCAACCAGTACGAGAACCCGGCCAACTGGATCGCCCACTACGAGGGCACCGCCCCCGGCATCGGGAAGCGCTTCCCCGGTCTGGACGTGCTGTTCGTCGGCGCGGGCACCGGCGGCACCTTGATGGGCTGCGCCCGCTGGTTCCGCGACAACGGCGATTCGGTCCGCGTGGTCGCGGTGGACTCCGTGGGCTCGGCCAACTTCGGCGGCCCGCCCGCGCCCCGCCTGATCCCCGGGCTCGGCGCGCACCAGCAGGCCCCCGCCCTCGACCTGTCCGCGGTGCACGACGCGGTCCACATCAGCGAGGCCGACACCGTCCGCACCTGCCGGGCCTTGGCCGCGCGCGGGTTCCTGCTGGGCGGTTCCACCGGCACGGTCGTCCACGGCGCCCTGACCTGGCTCGCCCGCAACGATCCCGACCGCACCCTGTCGTCGATCGCCATCTCCCCGGACCTGGGCGACCGCTACCTGGACACCGTCTACGACGACCAGTGGGTGGTCGACCACTACGGACCCGCCGCCGTCGAGCCCGCGCGGTGGCCGTAGCCCCGCTCAGCGGGCTCCTGCGGACGGGAACGGGTGGTGGCGGCCCCGACCCGGTCGACCGGGTCCGCGTTCACGAGGTCGAGAAGGAGAACGGGAAGCGACATGGGTGACGACCCCCGGCCGGTGTCCGTCGTGCCGATGGCACAGCGCCTGGGCGCGCCGGTGCCCCTCACCGAGTTGGACGACCCGCGCGTGCGCGAGAACCTGGCGGCGCTGACCGAGCAGGGCATCACCACCACCCGGGTGTCGGAAGAGGACACCGTCGCGCTGGCCGCCGCCGTCACCCCGGCGGACCTGGACCTCGACGCCATCGTGGTGTGCACCGACACCGCGGAGGCCCCGACGCCGACCGAGTGGCTGCTGGCCTACCGGGCGCGGACCGGCCGGCACGGCACCAGGACGTTGTTCGCGGGCGGATCGGCGTGCGCGAACCTCGCCGCGGGCTGGGACCTGGCCTCGGCGCTCGTGCGCGCGAGGGCGGCGAAGACCGTGCTCGTGGTCACCGCCGACCGCGTGCCGTCGGGAACCCGCGTCCCGGCGCTGAGCACGACCGTCCTCAGCGACGGCGCGGCGTCCTGCTTGGTCACCGCCGAGCCGAGCGGCCCGGCGTTCGTCCTGCTGGGCACCGCGACCCGCTCCTGGCAGGCGGGCGCCGAGGCCAACGGGATGGCCCACGCCAGGGCGATCCTGACCACCACCCGCTCCGCCGTCGCCGAGCTGACCCGCCCGGGCGGCACGACCCACCTGCTGACCCCGAACTTCGGCAGCGCCACCCGGAACCTGTTGGCGATGGCAGCCTCGTTCCCGGTGCGGCGGCTCGACCCCGGTGTCGCCGGAGAGGTCGGCCACTGCTTCGCCGCGGACGCCCTGCTCAACCTCGACCACCTCGCGCGCCGCCCCGACCTCGCCGACGGCGACACCGTACTGGCGCTGATGTCGAGCGACACCACCATGTCGGCGGCGCTGCTGGGTTACCGGGCCTGAGGGCCACGACCGCCGTCAGCGGGTGGCGACGGCCTCTTCGACCAGCCGCACCAGGTCCCCGACCACCTCGGCGGAGAAGACGTCGACCACGTCGACGGTGATGTCGAAGCGCTCCTGCAGGGCTTCCACCACCCGCAGCAGGGTCACCGAGTCCACGTGCAACCCGGCCACCGGCTGCTCGGGCCGCACGCCCGGCAGGCCCATCGAGCCCGCGATGAGGTCCAGCGCCGCATCGGCAACCGGGCCCGCGTCGTCGGCCATGTCCACCCCCTCCGACGGATTGCCGCCACCGTACCGGGATCGGAGCCCTGCGCCGCCGGTCGTCCCGTCCTATGATCGGGGTCGCTTCCGGAGGAAGGGAGATCGGCTGTGCGCACGTCCCGAGGAGTCTGCTGCGGATTCTGACCGCGTTCGGGTCGGGCCCGTTCGGCGGGCCCGACCCGTGGCGGCGGAGTCGCGCGCCACCGGACGACGGACCTGTTCCCCGGCACTGCCCCGCGAGGAGCGCTGAGACGTCCTGACACCGGGGCCGGAGCAGTGGTGTCGGGTGTGTCCCGCGTGGGCAGTGTGCGGGTGGGACGGGCGATTCCCGCCGCGGGCCACCCCGGTCGACCCGCGGGAGCGGCCGTTCCCGCGGGGAGTCCCGTTCGCGATCCGCGAGGCCCGACCGGCCGCGCCGCCTGTGCCATCCGCTACCGCCACGTCGAACGAGCCGGGTGGTCCACCGCCCGTCGGCCAAGGTTGTCGATCGGACCCCTTGCCGCAGAGCGTCTTGAGCGTCGCTGGATCTACAGTGGTTGACGAACACCGTACAACAGGACGACTTGGCCGGCTATGTCCATTTGTTGCCAAGGGGTCCACACCGCTCGGACGACCGAACGGCCACTGCGTCTACGACTGTTGACATTAAGCAGGGGCTCGGTGAGGATCGTCCCCCATCGCCTTCCGGGGCCCGGAATCGAGCGCCCTTGTCGGCAGCCGGGCACGAGCAGGCGCACCTGGGTGGCGGAGGCTGGATGACCGAATACGTCAGTGCGCTGCGCGACGCGATCGAGCAGCGCGATGCCGGGCGGAAGGCCGCGCGGTTGGCCGAACTGGTGCGGGCGGGGTTCCCGGTGCCGGACGGCGTCGTGATCACCACCGAAGCGTTCCGCGCGTCCCGGGCGGGAACCGGGCTCCCGACCCCGACCTCCGCCGTCGCGGACGCGGTGCGCCGGGCCGTCGTGGCCCTGGGCGCCGCGTCGCTGGCCGTGCGGAGTTCCAGCGTCGACGAGGACCTGGACACCGAGTCCCGGGCCGGGGCCTACACCACCGTCCTCAACGTCACCGACGCGGAGGCCGTGCTGGAGGCCGTCGAGCGGTGCTGGGCCTCGGCGGGCGCCGGGGACGCCGCCAGCCCGATGGCGGTGCTGGTGCAGCCGATGGTCCCGGCGCTCGCCGCGGGCGTCGCGTTCACCGCCGACCCGGTGACCGGGGAACGGGACGCCGTCGTAATCGAGGCGGTCCGCGGGTTGGCCGACAGCCTGGTCAGCGGGACGGTCTCGCCGGAGGAGTGGCGCGCCCGCCCCGACGGCGCCCCCGGCCGCACGGTCGACAAGCAGGTGCTCACCGACGGGCAGGCCGCCCAGGTCGCCGAGCTGGCCCGGCGGGTCACCCGGTGGTGCGGCGCGCCCCAGGACATCGAGTGGGCGCTGTCCGCGGACGGGGTGGCGCTGCTGCAGGCCCGCCGGATCACCGGCCTGGCCGCGCCCGCGGTCGAGCCCGTGCCCCTGCCCCCCGCCGACCCGCCGCCCGGCGCCTGGTTCCGGGAGGACAGCCACCTGGGCCCGTTCCCGTGGACCCCGTACAGCCGCGCGCTGTGGGCGTGCCGGGTGCCGGTGCTGCGCCAGGTGTGCGACGACTTCGGCACGTTCTTCGAGGGCATCGACATCCGCGAGTTCGGCGGGTGGGAGTACCTGCGCCTGCTGCCGCCCGGCGGCAGGCGGACCCTGGCCCTGCCCACCTGGGCGATGCGGATCGCCTTCCGCGTGCTGCCGAGGCTGCGCCGCCGGGTCCGCAGCAGCGCCCGAGCGGTCGGCTCCGACCTGGCGGGCAGGCTGCTGGACCGCTGGCACGGCGAGTGGCGCGCCGACCTGCAGCGGCGGATCGCCGCGCTGCGCGAGGTCGAGCTGACCGCGCTCACCGACGCCGAACTGGCCGCCCACGTCGCCGCCACGGTGGCGCTCACCGCCGAGGGCATCAGGCGGCACCTCAACCTGCACGGCGCGATCGCGGTCTCGCTGGCCGAGCTGTCCGGCACCTGCGAGCAACTGCTCGGCTGGCCGGACAGCAAGGTCTTCGAGCTGCTGTCGGGCCTGTCGCCGATGTCGACCGAGCCGGTGCGGGAACTCGCCGCCCTCGCCGCGGCGCCGGACGACGCCGCCTACGCGACGGCGTTCGCGGAGTTCCTGCGCGGGTACGGCTGCCGGAGCCTGAGCCACGAGGTGGCCAAGCCCAACCTGGAGGAGCTGCCGCACCTGCTGGACGCCCTGGTCGCCCGGCAGGTGGAGATGGTCTACGAACCGGTGTCCACCGCCGAGGAGCTGACCGCGCTGCGCGAGCGGACGCTGGAGGAGGCGCGTTCCCTGCTGCGCGACCCGAAGGACCGGGCCCGGTTCGACAAGGACTTCGAGCGGGCCGCCCGCGCGTACCCGCTGCGCGAGGACAACGTGCTCCCCACCATCCACGCACCGCTGGGCGTCGCGCGGCGGGCGGCGCTCGAACTGGGCCTGCGGCTGGCCGCGCAGGGGCTGGTCGACGAGCGCGACGACGTGTTCTTCCTCGAACCGGCCCTGGCCTGCGCGGCGTTGACCGGGCGGGTGAAGCGGCAGGCGGAGGTGTTGCGCGCCAAGGGGGAGCGCGCCTGGGTGCTGGCCCACCCCGGCCCGCCGGTCCTGGGCGGGGAGCCGCCGCCGCGGGTGGACGCGGCCCCGTGGCACACCCGGACGGTCACCAACGCGTTCCTGTGGGCCAACAGCAGGCAGTTCGGCGACCCGACGGGCGGCGGCGACGGCGACGGCGACACGCTCACCGGTGTGGCCGCCTCCCGCGGCACCTACACCGGACCGGCCAGGATCGTCCTGGACGAGAGGGACTTCGGCCGGTTGCTCCCCGGTGACGTGCTCGTCTGCTCGGTCACCTCACCGGTCTGGTCGGTCCTCTTCCCGGTGATCGGGGCCCTGGTGACCGACAAGGGCGGGTTGCTCTCGCACCCGGCCATCATCGCCCGCGAGCACGGGATACCCGCCGTCGTCAGCACCGACCAGGGCACCGAGCTGCTCAAGGACGGCCAGATCGTCACCGTGGACGGCGCGGCGGGCGCCGTCCACCTCGGCAGCACGCGCACCCCGGTGGAGAGGTGATCCGCCCCGATGACCGTCACCCTGCACAACCGGTCCGACCCACCGGTCCACCTCACGTCCTTCGGCCACGCCCTGGGCGAGCCGGTCGCCGTCGCGGAGGCGCCGTGGTTGGCGGACGGGGAGCGGGACCGGCTGCTCGCCGAGGGCCTGCGCACCGTCCACAAGGCCACCGGACCGGTCTGGTCACTGGCTGCCGCGGCCATCGCGGAGACCTTGCGGGCGGCGCCGGACGGCAGCGGGCCGCAGGCGGTCGTCATCGCCGGCGGGCGGTTCGACTGGCACATCTCCCAGGGGTTCGAGGGAGTGCTCATGGCGGACCCGCGCCTGGTCGACCTGCCGCTGTTCGGTGTCAGCCTCAACGCCTGCGCGGGCGGGGGCAGCGCCGTCACCGTCGCCTCCGCGCTGCTGAACCTGTTCCCCGGCGGCAGCGTCCTGGTGGTGACCGCGGACCTCGTGGAGTCGGACCGGGAGCGGGTGCACCGCAACGGCCGGGCCGTGTCGAGCGACGCCGCCGCCAGCTGCCTGGTCAGCCGGCGCCCCGCCGGGGACGGCTACCGGCTGCTCGGCTGCGCCCAGACCAACCGGCTGGCCCTGTCGCTGCCCGAACCCCCGGAGCGCAAGGGTTACCGCCTGCGCGCGCAACTGCGCGCCATCGGCGCCACGGCGCAGGCCGCGCGCGCCGCCGCGGGCACGGGGGCCGACGACATCACGGACTTCCTGACCAACAACCTGGCCCCGTCCGTGATGGAGTTGCAGCACCGGACATGCGCCCTGCCCCGGGCGAGGCTGCGCGCGGAGTTCGCCCCGGAACTGGGCCACTGCTTCGCGGCGGACATCTTCATCGCCCTCCAGCGGATGCTCACCGAACCCCCGGGGGACCGACCTGCCCGCCCCCTGGCGATGTGGGGTTCCTACACCTCGTGGACGGGCGCCGTGCTGGAAAGGGCGCCGGTGCCACCGGATTCGCCATGACGCGCCTGCCGACAGGGAGCACCATGTCCGACGAAGACGCTCTGGTGAAGGCTTTCCGAGCTCCTGGGGGACCACGTCGATGAACGTCCAGTCCCTGTGGGCGCGGACCGCGGAGGTCGGGTGCGCGGCGCGCGAACACGCGGCGGCGGGCCTGCCCCGGGTGGCGAGGTCGCCGGAAGTGCTGCCGCGCCGGGGAGCGGGGTGCGGTAGCGCCTCGCTCGATCGCCGCCCGGCGGACCGCGTGCGCCCGTGCGCGAAGGTCGCCCCGTGATCGCCTTCCGCCTGGCGGGCGGCATCGACGTCGACCGGTTGCGCTCGGCGGCGCGCGCCGCCGCCCTCGCGCACGGTGTGCCCGCACGCGCCGACGCCGAGCTGTTCGGCCACGACACCGCCGTCGACCTCGACTCGGTCGCCGACCGCTTGGCCCGCAACGACTTCGACCCCGGCCTCGGCGCGCCGCTGCGGGTCCTCCTGCTGAGCGCGAACCCGCACGAGCACGTGCTGGTGTTCGCGTTCGCCGTGACCACTGTGGACAGAGCCGACGCCATCGTGCGCTCGGTGGCCTTGCAGTACGGGGGCTCGCCCGACCGGCACGCCCCGCACGAGCGCGCCGCGACCGTCAAGCCCGCGCTGCCGCTGGACCGGACCCGCGCGGGGGACCGCGACCGCACGGCGGTCACCGCGCCGATCACCCTCCCCGCCGATCAGTTGCGCGCCATCGCGCGACGGGCGTCGGCGGACCACCGCGCGGTGGCGCTCGCGCTGTTCGCCGTGCTGCTCCACCGGTACGACGGCGGCGAAGCCGTCTCGTTCGTCGCACCGGCGCCGGCGGGCGACTCACCCGAAGCCGCTGCCGCGGTCACCGCCTCCTTCGACCGGGGCACGACGTTCACCGAGGCGGTCCGCCGCGTCGGGGAGGCGGCGCGGCACCGCACCGCCGAGCCGGCCGACCTCCCGGCGCTCACCTGGCGCACGCAGGCGACGCTCGCCTGGCCGGGCGTCGGCGTCACGCCGTTGCCGACCGCGACCACCGGCGCCGCGACCGACCTGGCGCTGCGCCTGGACGGCGACCCCGCCGCCGGCGACGCGGTGGGCGTGGTGGTCCTGGCCGCCGACGTGGCGGGCGCGGACACGGCGGAGCGCGTCGCGGGCCACCTGCGCCGCCTGCTCGCCGGCGCGGCGGAGGACCCGGACCGCCCGGTCGCCGAGCTGCCCCTGCCGACCGCGCACGAGGAAGCGGTGTTCGCCGCCGCCGACGGCGAGGACCTCCCCGCGGCCGAGCCGTTCCCCGTGCACTTCCAGGACGTGGCCCGGCGCACCCCGGACGCGGTCGCGGTGCGCGCGGAGGACGGGGCGCTCACCTACGCCGAGCTGGACCGCGCCGCCAACCGGTTGGCCCACCTGCTGCGCGCGGCGGGAGTCGGCCCCGAGGTCGCCGTGGGCCTGTGCCTGGACCGCGGCCTCGGCCTGGCCGTCGCGGTGCTGGCCGTGCTCAAGGCGGGCGGCGCGTACGTCCCGCTCGACCCGCGGGACCCGCCGCACCGCCGCGCCGCCGTGGTGGCCGACTCCGGCGCGGTGGTCGTCGTCGCCGAGCGGCCGGTGGACCTGCCCGGCGCCGCGGTGCTCGACCTGGGCGCCGTCCGGGCCGAGCTGGCCGCGCAGCCCGCCGACCGGCCGCCCGCCGGGGGACCGCTGCCCTCGCACGCCGCCTACGTCCTCTACACCTCCGGCTCCACCGGCAAGCCCAAGGGCGTGGTGGTCGAGCACCGCAACCTGATGGCGTACGTGGACGGGGCCATCGCCCGGTTCGGCATCGACCGGCCGCTGCGCTACGCCATGGTGCAGCCGCTGGCGGTCGACTCCAGCGTGACCGCGTTCTTCCTGCCGCTGCGCACCGGCGGCGAGGTGCACCTGCTCTCGCGCGAGCGGGCGCTGGACGCGCGCGGGCTGGCCGAGTGGAACACCGAGCACCGGGTGGACGTCCTCAAGATCGCCCCGTCGCACCTGCAGGCGTTGCAGGCCGCGCCGTGCTTCGCCGGGCTGCTGCCGCGCGAGCTGCTGGTGATCGGCGGGGAGGCCGCCGACTGGCGCTGGATGCGCGCGCTGCAGGCGACCGCGCCGTGCCGGGTGCACAACCACTACGGCCCCACCGAGACCACGGTCGGCGTGCTGACCCTGGCCGTCGCCGACTACCCGGACGCCCGGTGGGACGTCGCCGCGATCGGCACACCGCTGCCGGGCGTGCGGGTCGAGGTGGTGGACGCCGCCGGCCTGCCGGTGCCGGTCGGGGTGACGGGCGAGCTGGTCGTGCGCGGCGCGACGGTCGCCCGCGGCTACCACGACCGGCCCGACCTGACCGAAGCGGCGTTCGGCCCCGACCGCGACCACTACCGCACCGGCGACCACGTGCGGCGGCTGGCCGACGGCGCGGTGGCCTTCGTCGGGCGGCGCGACGACCAGGTCAAGGTGCGCGGGTTCCGGGTCGAGCCCGGTGAGATCACCGCGGCGCTGCGCGAGCACCCGGCGGTGCGGGCCGCGGTGACCGTGGTGCGCGAGGACCGGCCCGGCGACCGCGCGGTCGTGTCCTACGCCGAGGCGTCCGGCCCGGCGCGCCCCGAGGAGCTGCTGGCGCACCTGCGCGACCGCGTCGCCCCGCACATGGTGCCCAGGGCGGTGGTGGTGCTCGACCGGCTGCCGCTGTCCGCGCACGGGAAGGTCGACCGCGCCGCGCTGCCCGCCCCGTCGGCCGACGCGCCGGTGGCCGTTCCCGCGACCGGCCTGGAGCGCGTGGTCGCCGAGGCGTGGCGGCGGGTGCTGGGGGTCGACGAGGTCGGGGCGGAGGCCAACTTCTTCGACGTCGGCGGGCACTCGCTGATGTTGGTCGACCTCCGGCAGCGGCTGCTGTCGGCGACCGGCCGCGAGGTGGGGCTGCTGGACCTGCTGGCGCACACCACGGTGCGCGCGCAGGCGCGGCTGCTCTCCGCCGCCCCCGCGGCGGACGAGCCCGAGGTGCGGCGACCGCGCACCCCGCAACAGGCGGCCCTGCTGCGGCGGCGGGCCCTGCAACGGCGAGCGAGGCGGGACCACGATGCATGAGCCCACCGGCGAACTGCCGGGCGACGAGCGCGAGGACGACGGCCTGGACGTCGCGGTCATCGGGATGGCGGGCCGCTTCCCCGGCGCCGGGTCGGTGTCGCAGCTGTGGGCGAACCTGCTCGCGGGCACGTGCGCGATGACCACGTTCACCGACGAGGAGCTGGCCGCGCGCGGCGTCGACCCCGCGCGGTCGGCGGAGCCGGGGTTCGTGCCGGTCGGCTACCCGATGGCCGACTCCGACGGGTTCGACGCGGCGTTCTTCGGGATCTCCCCGCGCGAGGCCGAGCTGATGGACCCGCAGCACCGCGTGCTGCTGGAGTGCGCGTGGTCGGCGATGGAGAGCGCGGGGCACGCCCCGGGCGCCTACCCCGGCCTGGTCGGCGTGTACGCCGGCGCCGGACACAACACCTACCTGCTGGAGAACCTGGCCACCCGGCCGGGGGCCGCCGAACTGGTGGCGGACAAGCAGACCGTGGTGGGCAACCGGTCGGACTTCCTCAGCGGGCGCGTGTCCTACAAGCTCGGGCTGGAGGGCCCCAGCATCAACGTCCAGTCGGCGTGCTCGACGTCGTTGGTCGCCGTCGTGGAGGCGTGCCAGGCGCTGCTGGCCTTCCAGTGCGACATGGCGCTGGCGGGCGGCGTGGCGGTGGACCGCGGCAGGCTGCGCGGCTACCGGCACCAGCCCGGCGGCATCCTCTCCCCCGACGGCCTCACCCGCACCTTCGACGCGCGCGCCGGGGGCACCGTCGGCGGGGACGGAGTCGGCGTGGTGGTGCTCAAGCGGCTGCGCGACGCCGAGGCCGACGGCGACCACGTGCACGCGGTGATCAAGGGCACCGCGGTCAACAACGACGGGTCGCGCCGGGCCGGGTTCACCGCGCCCGCCGCCGCCACCCAGGCCGCGGTGATCGCCGCGGCGCTGGCCGCGGCCGAGGTGGACCCGGGCGCCATCGGCTACGTCGAGCTGCACGGCACGGCGACCCCGCTGGGCGACCCGATCGAGTTCGCCGCGCTCAGCTCGGCGTTCGCCGGTGTCGAGCCGGGCCGCTGCCTGCTGGGGTCGGTCAAGACCAACATCGGCCACCTGGACTCGGCCGCGGGCGTCGCGGGGCTGATCAAGGCGGTGCTCGCCGTCGAGCACGGGGTCGTGCCCGCGAGCCTGCACTTCACCGAGCCCAACCCGCGCATCGCGCTGGCGGGCAGCCCGTTCGCGATGGCCACCGAGACCCGGCCGTGGCCTGTTCCCGGGCCGCGGCGGGCCGGGGTCAGCTCGTTCGGCCTCGGCGGCACCAACGCCCACGTCGTCCTGGAGCAGGCCCGGCCCCGGCGGCCCCGGCGGGACGCGGGGCGGGAGGAGCTGCTGGTCCTCTCGGCGAAGACGCCCGCGGCCCTGGACGCGCTGACCGACGACCTGCACGCGCACCTGCGCGCCCACCCGGACCTGCCGCTCGCCGACGTCGCCGCCACGCTGCGGGTGGGCCGCCGGGCACTGCCCCACCGCAGGGTGCTGGTCGTCGCCGACCGGGGCGCGGCGATCGACGCCCTGGCCGCCCGCGACGACGGCAGGCTGCTGACCGGGCACGCGGGCGAGACCGACGACCGGCCGGTCGCGTTCGTGTTCACCGGGTTCGGCTCCCAGTTCCCCGGCATGGCGCGATCCCCGCACGCCGACGAGCCCGTCTTCCGGGCCGCGTTCGACGAGTGCGCCGACCTGCTGGCGCCGCTGCTCGACCAGGACATCCGGCCGCTGGTGCTCACCCCGCCCGCCGCTGCCCCGAGCACACCGCTGGGCGGTCCCGCCCGCGGCGACCACCCGCTGGACCGGCCGCTGCTCGGCTACCCGGCGACGTTCGCCGTGGCGTACGCGCTGGCCGCGCTGTGGCGGTCGTGGGGCGTGCGGCCGGAGGTGATGATCGGCCACAGCCTCGGCGAGACCGTGGCCGCCTGCCTGGCCGGGGTGTTCACCCTGCCCGACGCGCTGCGGCTGGTGGTGGCGCGGGCGAGGCTGATCGAGGCGGGCGGCGAGGGCGCGATGGTGGCCGTCGCGCTGGCCGAGGACGCGGTCGCGGAGCACCTGGGCGACGAGGTGTCGCTGGCCGCGGTGAACGGGCCCGGCACGTGCGTGCTGTCCGGGACCGTCGCGGGCGTCGAACGGGTGGTCGCGCGGCTGGCCGCCGACGGGGTCCAGCACCGGGTGCTCGCCTCCCGGCACGCCTTCCACTCGCCGATGATGGACCCGGTCGTCGAGCCCTACGAGCGGCTGGTGGCCGAGGTGGGGCCGAAACCGCCGACCACGCGGTTCATCTCCAACGTCACCGGGACCTGGATCACCGACGAGCAGGCCACCGACCCCGGCTACTGGGCGCGCCACCTGCGGTGCCCGGTGCGCTTCGCCGACGGCGTGGCCGCGCTGTGGTCGGTGCCCGGCGTCGTGGTCGTCGAGATCGGCCCGGCCCCGACGCTGACCTCCGCGGTGCTCCAGCACCCGGCCGCCGCCGCGACCGACCGGGTCGTGGTGCCGTCGCTGGCGGGCGCCGCGCCGGGCCGCACCGACCGGGCGGCGCTGCTGCACGCCGCGGGCAGGCTGTGGCTGGCGGGCAAGCGGGCGCCGTTCGACTCGGGGCCGGTGCGCCGCGTCCCGCTGCCCACCTACCCCTTCGAGCGCAAGCGGTTCTGGTTGGAGCCGGGCGCCGCGCCGGCCGCCGGGCCGGCCGCCCACCACCGCACGGCGGGCGGCTGGCTGCACGGACCGTCGTGGACCCGGCTGGCCCCGGCGCCGCCCGCCGACCGGGCGCGGCTGGCCGGGTCGCGCTGGCTGGTGTTCGCCGACGGCGCCGGGATCGGCCACGACGTGGCCGCCGCGCTGCGCGGCCTCGGCGCCGAGGTCCGGACGGTGGTGCCCGCCGGCGCGGGCAACCACGTGCTCGCCCCCGGCGACGAGCGGGCCGCGGCAGCCCTCGCCGGCGAACTGCGGGCCGCCGGCGCGCTGCCGGACCGGGTCGTGCACTGCTGGTCGACCGGCGACCCGAACGGCGTGGACGTGGAGGTGGCCCGGGGCTTCGGGGCGCTGCTGCACTGGGCCAAGGCCGTCCACCCGGAGCTGATGACCGCGCCGCGGCGCTGGGACGTCGTCACGACCGGCGCCTGCGCGGTGCTGGGCGACGAGCCGCTGTCGCCGCCGAGGGCGGCGGTGCGCGGCCTGGCGCGGGTCCTCGGTCAGGAGTACCCGTCGTTGACCTGCGTGCACCACGACCTGCCCGCCGGGGGTGCGGCCGGGCACGTGCTCGGCGCCCTGCTCGACGGGCTCGACCACGACGGGGACGAGCGGACCGTGGCCCTGCGCGGGCGCAGCCGCTGGGCGCCCGCGTTCGTCGCCGAGGAGCCCCCGGCCACCACCGAGCCCGTGGTCGTGCCGGGCGGGGTGTACCTGATCACCGGCGGGCTGGGCCGGATCGGCCTGGTCATCGCCCGCGCGCTGGCGGAGCGCGAGCGGGTGCGGCTGGTGCTCGTCGGTCGTTCCGGGCTGCGCCCGGACGGGCCGCCCGAGGCCGCCGAGGCCGTGCGGGAGCTGCGCGAGCTGGGCGCGGAGGTGCTGGTGTCGGCCGTGGACGTCGCCGACGCCGACGCGGTCCGCCGGCTCAAGGCCGAGGTGCTCGACCGGTTCGGGCGCGTCGACGGGCTGTTCCACTGCGCGGGCACGACCGGCCGCGACGCGCACCGGGCGGTGGACCGGACCGGGGCCGCCGAGGTGGCCTGGCACTTCGACCCCAAGGTCCGCGGCCCGCACGTGCTGCGCGAGGCGCTGGCCGACCAGGACCTGAAGGTCGCCGTGCTGTGCTCGTCGGTGGCGGCCCTGCTCGGCGGGCTGGGGTTCGCCGCCTACGCCGCCGCCAACGCGGTGCTCGACGCCTTCGCCCACGCCCACCACCGCCCCGGGCAGCCGTGGATGAGCGTCAACTGGGAGGCGTGGCTGTTCACCGACGAGGAGCGGGCCGCGCACGGGGCGGGCTCGGCGGTCGGCGAGCTGGCGCTGACCGCCGCCGAGGGCCGGGCGGTGGTCGACCGGCTGCTGGCGATCGCGCCCCGGCCGCAGCTGGCCGTCTCGACCGGTGACCTGGCGGCGCGGGAGCGGCTGTGGGCCGCGCCCGCCGCGGCCTCGCCCGCTCCCGCCCGGCACGACCGGCCCGCGCTGCACAACCCGTACGTCGAGCCGAGCGGGCCGGTGGAGCGGCGGATCGCCGACATCTGGCGGGACGTGCTGGGTGTGGCGGAGGTCGGCGCGCACGACAACTTCTTCGAGCTGGGCGGCAGCTCGCTGCTGGGGCTGAAGGTGGTGCACCGGCTGCGCGGCGAGCTGGGCGCGGCGGTGCCGCTGACCGTCGTCTACGAAGGCCCCACCGTGCGGACCCTGGCCGCCGTGGTGGGCGGGCTGCGGGACGGCCGATGAGCGCGGCGGTGGCGGTCGTCGGGCTGGCGTGCCGGTTCCCCGGCGCGCCCGACGCGGACCGGTACTGGGCGAACCTGAGCGCGGGCGTCGAGTCGATCCGGCCGGTGCCCGGCGCCGGGCCGGGCCTCGTCGCGTGGGCGCCGGAGTTCGACGGCATCGAGCTGTTCGACGCGGAGTTCTTCGGCTACACCGCGCGCGAGGCCGAGATCACCGACCCGCAGCAGCGGCTGTTCCTGGAGACGGCGTGGTCCGCGCTGGAGCACGCCGGGTGCGACCCGGCCCGGTTCCCCGGCCGCGTCGGCGTGTTCGGCGGCAGCGGCACCAACCACTACGCCCACCACGTCCACTCGCACCCGCGCCTGGTGGAGACCGTCGGCCCCACCCAGGTGCTGCTCGGCAACGAGCTGGGTTTCCTGGCCACGCGGGTGTCCTACAAGCTCGGCCTCACCGGGCCGAGCCTGTCGCTGCGGACGGCGTGCTCGACGGCGCTGGTGGCGCTGCACCTGGCGTGCCGGAGCCTGCGCGACGGCGAGTGCGAGATGGCGCTCAGCGGCGGGGTGTACCTGGACCGGGGGCAGCAGGACGGCTACCGGAGCCCGGAGGGCTCGTTCGTGTCCCCGGACGGGCACGTGCGCCCGTTCGACGCCGACGCCAGGGGCACGGTGTTCGGCTCGGGCGTCGGGGTGGTGGCGCTCAAGCGGCTGGAGGACGCGCTGGCCGACGGCGACACGGTGTACGCGGTGGTGCGCGGGTCTGCGGTCAACAACGACGGCGCGGTCAAGGCCGGGTTCACCGCGCCGAGCGCCACCGGGCAGGCCGCGGTGATCGGCGCGGCGCTGGACGACGCCGGCCTGTCCCCCGAGGACATCGACTACGTGGAGGCGCACGGCACGGGCACCGCGCTCGGCGACCCGATCGAGGTGCGGGCGCTGAACCTGGCCTACCGGGGGCGCGGCTCGTGCGCCCTGGGGTCGGTCAAGGGCAACATCGGGCACCTGGACGCCGCCGCGGGCATGGCGGGGCTGATCAAGACGGTGCTGGCCCTGCACCACGAGACCCTGCCCGCCACCCTGAACCACCGCACCCCGAACCCCGACGTCGACCTCGCGGGCGGGCCGTTCCGCGTCCAGGTCGAGCGGGCCCCGTGGCCCCGCGTCCCGGGCCGCCCGCGCCGCGCCGGGGTGAGCGCGTTCGGGTTCGGCGGCACCAACGCCCACGTCATCCTCGAAGAGGCCCCCCTGCGCACCACTGTCCGAAGTGGACCGGAGACCCACACCCTGGTCCTCTCGGCGAGGACGCCGGAAGCGCTGGAAGCGGCCACCGACCGGCTGGCCGACCACCTGGACCGGCACTCGCCGGACCTGGCCGACACCGCCCGCACCCTGGCCACCGGCCGCCGCGAGTTCCCGCACCGCCGAGCCCTGACGATCACCACGGCCGACCCGGCCGACGCCGCGACCGCCCTGCGCGAACGCTCCTCCGCCCGGACCACCACGCGGCACACCACGACGGACTCACCGGAAGTGGTGTTCCTGTTCACCGGTCAGGGTTGCCAGCACGTCGGCATGGGCGAAGAGCTCTACCGGACCGAACCGGTCTACCGCGACACCGTCGACCACTGCGCAGACCTACTACGACCACTGCTCGAACACGACATCCGCGACGTCATGTACAAGCCCAACCAACACCTCCACACCACCCTCTACGCCCAACCCGCCCTCTTCACCACCGAATACGCACTCACCCGACTCTGGCAACACTGGGGCATCACCCCCACCACCATGATCGGCCACAGCCTCGGCGAATGGGTCGCAGCCACCATCGCCGACACCTTCACCCTCCACGACGCCCTCACCCTCATCACCCACCGCGCCACCCTCATGCACCACCAACCACCCGGCGCCATGCTCAACATCATCACCACCCGCCACACCCTCCACCTCCCACCACACACCACACTCGCCGCCCACAACAGCCCACGAGACTGCGTCATCTCCGGCACCACCGACGACATCCACCACTTCGCCCAGCAAGCCCGAGCCAACGGCGTCATCACCCAACCCCTCGCCACCCCGCACGCCTACCACCACCCCACGATGGCCCCGGCCGCCGACCAGCTCCACGCGCTACTGCGCACCACCACCCTGCGCCCACCCAGCACCCCCATCACCAGCACCACCACCGCCACCACCCTCACCCCGGCACAGGCGACCGACCCCCGCTACTGGAGCGACCAACTCGTCACGACCGTCGAGTACAGCAACGCCGTCGCCAACACCACCACGCCCACCACCGCCTACCTCGAGATCGGCCCCGGCAACACGCTCACGACGCTGGCCAAGCGGGTGCTCGCCGGCACCGGGTCGGCCACGCCCACGATCGCCTCGCTCCCGCACCGCAGGGATCGTCGCGGCGCGGTCGAGACGACGCGCCACGCGCTGGCGCGGCTGTGGGCCGCGGGCGCGCAACCGCGGTGGGAAGCCCTGTCCGACGGGGAGCGCAGGCGCGTGCCGCTGCCCGGCTACCCGTTCCGGCGCACCCGGCACTGGCTCGACATCCCCGACGGCGAACCCGCCGCCCCGGCGCCGGGGCGCGGCCCGCACCCGCTGCTGGACGCCGTCGCGCTGCGGTCGGCCGGGCAGAGCGTGTTCCGCACCGACTTCGACACCGGGCGGCACTGGGTGCTCGCCGAACACCGGCTGCTCGGCGAGGCGATCGTGCCCGGCACGACCTACCTGGAGATGGCCCGCGCCGCCGCGGCCCACCACCTGGGCCGGCCGGTCACCGAGATCCGCGACGTCGCCTTCCTGGTGCCGCTCCTCGTCCGGGACGGCGCCCCCCGCACGGTGCACACCACCGTCCGCGACGGCGAGGACGGGACCGCGGTGTTCACGGTGGACTCCCACGACCCGGCGACGGACCGCTGGACCAGGCACGCGCAGGGCGTCGCGGGCACCGCCGCCGCACCCGCCCCGGCCCGCGTCGACCCCGCCGCGCTGCGCGCCCGCTGCGCCGAGCAGACCCTGGACATGTCCGCGCGGCAGTCCGACCACCGGGTGATGGCGTTCGGCGAGCGGTGGGTGCGCAGCCTCCGCACCGTCCACGTCGGGAACCGGTGCGCGCTGGGCGAGCTGACCCTGCCCGAGCGCCACCGGGCCGAGTGCGACGCCTTCGGCCTGCACCCGGCGCTGCTGGACCTGGCGACCGGGTTCACCGGCTTCGCCGTCGCCGGGTCCGCCGACGAGCGCGCAGCCGCCGACGCGGAGCGCGGGTTCTTCCTGCCCGTCGGCTACGACCGGCTGGTGCTGCACGGGCCGTTGCCGGCCCGCGCGCTCAGCCTGATCACCGCGCACCCCGGTACCCGCCTCGACGGCGAGGTCCGCAGCGTCGACGTGCACGTCTACGACGAGTCGGGCGTCCCGGCGGCGACCATCACCGGGTTCACCACCAAGCGGGTCGCCGACCCCGACCGCGCGGTGGCCGGGCTGCGCCCGCGCGCCCACCACCACGCGCTGCGCTGGACCCGCGCCACCGGGGGACCCGGCCCCGCCGACACCCCGGCCCGCGTCCTCGTCGTCGCCGAACCCGGCGGCACGGGCCCGGCCCTGGCCGAGGAGTTCCGGGCGGCGGGGTCCGCGGTCGACCTCGCGGTGCTCGGCGACGCCCCGGGCCGCGACGGCGACCGCGGCCGCACCGTCGCGCCCACCGTCGCCGGGTTCGGCGACCTGCTGGACGCGCTGGGCGGGCGTCCCGGTCTCGTGGTCCACGTCGCCGCGCCGCACGCGGGCACCGGGGTCGCCGCCCGGCTCGACACCGGTGTGCTCAGCCTGTTCCACCTCGCCCGCGCGCTGGCCGAGCGCGGCGTGGCGCCCCGGCGCCTGGGCGTCGTCGCGCCCGTGGTGTCCGCGGTGACCGGGCGCGAGGGCGTCCCGGCCGCGGTGCACGCGTCCCTGTTCGGGCTCGCGGCGGTGATCGGCGCGGAGAGCCAGGGCACCGAGGTGCGCTGCGTGGACGTCGAGGAGGGCACGGACCCGGCCGCCGTGCGGGCCGAACTGGTCGGCGAGCGCGCCCCGGTCACCGTGGCGCTGCGCGACCGCGAGCGGTACGTCCGCGAGTTGGCGGCCGTCGACCTGCGCGAGCACCCCCGGCCGGAGCCGATCCCCGCCGACCGGGTGCACCTGATCACCGGCGGCCTCGGCGGGCTGGGCCTGGCCTGCGCCGGGCACCTGGCCGCCACCGGCGTCCGGCTGGCCCTGTTCGGCCGGGCGGTCCCGCGGCCGGGCGACACCGACCCGCGCTCGGCCGCGAGGGCGGCGGCGGTGCGCGAGCTGACCGGGACGGGCGCGGAGGTGAGGACCTACGCCGTCGACGTCACCGACGCGGACGCGGTCGCCGACGCGGTCCGCCGGGTCCGAGCCGAGCTGGGCCCGATCGGCTGCGTGCTGCACGCGGCGGGCGTCGCGGGCGACGGGTTCCTGTTCCGCAAGGACACCGCGACCTTCCGGCGGACGCTGGACCCGAAGGTGCTCGGCGCGGTCGCGATCGCCGAGGCCACCGCCGACGACCGGCCCACCACCGTGTTCTTCGGCTCGACCGCGGCCGTCTTCGGCCCGGCCGGGCAGGGCGACTACGCCGCGGCCAACGCCTTCCTGGACGCCTACGCCGAGGAGCTGACCGCGCGCGGGCGCGACGCGGTCTCGATCGCCTGGACCGACTGGCTGGGGACCGGCATGGCCGCCGACCACGGCGTCCGGCCCGACCAGGGGTTCTTCCGGTCGGTGTCGATCGCCGACGGCCTGGCCGCCCTCGACGAGGTGCTGGCCGCCCGCAGGCCCGGGGTGATCGTCGGCGAGGTCAACCGGGCCCGGCTCGGCGACCCCGCCGTGGCCGAGGTGCTGCGCCGCTCCCCCGTCGTGCTGTCCGAGCCGCTGAGCCGGGCCGTGGCCGACGCGCGCGGCGGCGGGGACGCGCGCGGCACGAACGGCACGGACGGCACGGACGGACCGGTCCTGTTCGGACGGACCGACGGCGGCTACCGCCCGACCGAGCGGGCGCTGGCCCGGATCTGGGCGGCCGAGCTGGGCCTGGCCGAGCTGAACGTGCGCGACAGCTCCTTCGCCCTCGGCGTCGACTCGCTGGCCGCGCTGCGCATCGCCCAGAACATCCACAAGACGCTCTCCCTGCGGGTGTCGATGGCAGACATGTTCCGGTACGCCACGGTCGCCGAGCTGGCCGAGCACCTGGACGGGTCGACCACCGCGGCGGACGGGCCTGCGGGAGAGGACACCGCGTGACCATCAGGACGGTAGGCGTGATCGGCGCCGGGACGATCGGGCGGGGCGTGGCCCAGTCCTTCGCCCAGGCGGGCTACGACGTGGTGCTCGTCGACGTCTCCGCGCGGCAGCTCGACAGCGCCACCGAGCAGATCGCGCGGGACCTGCTGGTGCTGCTCATGCTGCCCGGCGCGGCCGGGCGCGGCGGGGGCGAGGACCCGGCGCGGGTGCTCGCCCGCATCCGCACCGCGACCACGGCCGCCGCGCTGGCCGACGCCGACTTCGTGGTCGAGAACGTCACCGAGGACTGGGCGGTCAAACGCGCCGTCTACGAGGAGATCGACGGGGTCTGCCGCCCCGGGGTCGTGTTCGGCGTGAACACCTCGGCCGTCCCGATCGCCCGGGTCGCCTCGGCCACCGGGCGCGCGCCGAACGTGCTGGGCCTGCACTTCATGAACCCGGTGCCGATGCTCGACACCGTCGAGGTCGTGCGGGGCGCCGCCACCTCCCAGGACACCCTGGACACGGCGCTGGCGCTGCTGGGCGCCCTCGGCAAGACCGGGATCGTCGTGCGGGACGCGCCCGGCTTCGTCACCAACCGGGTGCTGATGCCCACCATCAACGAGGCGATCTTCTGCGTGCAGGACGGGGTCGCCACCGCCGAGCAGGTCGACCGGATGTTCCGCGGCTGCTTCGGCCACCCCATGGGCCCGCTGCAGACCGGCGACCTCATCGGGCTCGACACGATCCTCAACTCCATCACCGTGCTGCACGACAGCTACCGCGACAGCAAGTACCGGCCCGCGCCGCTGCTGGTGCGGATGGTGGAGGCGGGCCTGCTGGGCCGCAAGACCGGCCGGGGCTTCTACACCTACTGACCGGACCGACCACCGACCCGACCGGGCGCCGACCCGACCGAACACCGACCAGACCGACCGCCGACGGGGAGCACCGCAGTGACCGACTCGACCGACACGCCCACGACCGGTGACGCCCGCGCGCGCATCCGGGCCTTCCTCGTCCCGCACATGAGCGGCCAGGCGATCACCGACACCGACGACTACTTCGCCCTCGGCTACGTCAACTCGCTGTTCGCGATGCAGCTCGCGGCGTTCGTGCAGGAGGAGTTCGGGATCGTGCTCAAGCCCGAGCACATGGACTTCGACAACTTCCGCACCGTCGACGGGCTGGTGCGACTGGTGGGCACCGCGGCATGAGCGCCGCCGCCGGGGTGGGCACGACGATCCCGCTCGACCCGCCGGTGCCCGCCGCGCTGGCCGAGGAGGTGGGGCGCAGGCTGCTGTTCGTCTCCCCCGGGATCACCGGCTACCGCCTGGACACCGCCGAGGGCGGCGACCTGCGCGGGGTGACGCTGTACTCCGACGCCCCGCTGGACGCCGACGCCGTCGCCGGGAAGCTCAACCGCCTGCTGGACAGCGACGTCCGCCCGCAGCCGCCCAACCCGGCGGCCGTGGTGTGGGCGTCGCGGCGCCGGCGCGCCGCGACGCCGGTGTTCCCGGCGCTGGCCGAGGCGGGCGCGGTCACCGAGGCGGGCGAGGGCCAGGTCGCGGTCGGCGAGCCGCTGCTGTCGCTGCTGGAGTTCTTCGACCGCCTGGTGCTCGACGTGCTCGCCGAGGACTTCGCGGCCACCGCCTACCGCTACCCGACGCTGATCCGCGCCGGCGCGCTGGCCAAGGCGGGCTACTTCACCAGCTTCCCGCACCACCTCATGCTGGTCACCCGGCTGCGCAACGACGTCGACGTCTACCGGGAGTTCCACCGCGCCTACGGCGCGGGCCTGGACCCCGGTGTGCTGGCGCTGGGCGGCAACGTGGACTACTGCCTGCCCCCGACGATGTGCTACCACACCTTCCACCAGCACGAGGGCCGCACGCTCGGCCCGGGTCTGCACGTGGTCACCGCGCGGGGCAAGTCGTTCCGGTTCGAGGCCGGGTACGCCACGACGCTGGAACGGCTGTGGGACTTCACGATCCGGGAGGTCGTGTTCCTCGGCCCCCGCGACGACGTGCTCGCCGCCCGGGAGGCGTTCATGGGCGCGGTGTTCGCCGCGCTGGACGACCTGGGGCTCGGCGGGACGTGCGAGACGGGCAACGACCCGTTCTTCGGCGGCGCGGACACCCCGAGCCGGATCTGGTCCCAGCGGCTGCTGGGCCTCAAGTACGAGCTGCGGCTGCCGGTCGCCCCCGACCGGGACGTCGCCGTGGCCTCGTTCAACTTCCACGACGACCTGTTCGGCAAGGCGTTCGACATCGGCGCGGGCGAGCCGCGGGAGGCCGTGCGCAGCGGTTGCGCCGGCTTCGGCCTGGAGCGGCTGACCTACGCCTTCCTCTGCCAGTACGGCCTGGACCGGGCGCGGTGGCCCGAGCGGGTGCGGGCCGGGCTGCGGGAGGCGCACTGATGGCGCGCCGGGAACCCGCCGACGACCGGCAGCGGCTGCTGCGCGCGGTGTTCGCCGAGACGCTGGGCGTGGCCGAGGTCGGCGTCGACGACTCGTTCTTCGAGCTGGGCGGGCACTCGCTGCTGGCCACCCGGCTGATCGCCCGGGTGCGCGCCGCGCTGGGCGTGGACATCGCGCTGCGCGCGGTGTTCGAGGCGCCCACCGTCGCCCGGCTGTCCGAGCGCTTGGCCGAGGGCGGGGAACGGCGCCCGCCGCTGGTCCCGGCCGCCCGGCCGGACGCGGTGCCGCTGTCGGCCGCGCAGGCGCGGCTGTGGTTCCTCAACCGGCTGCACGGCGACGCCGCGCACTACAACATGCCGATCGCCCACCGGCTGACCGGCCCGCTGGACACCGCGGCCCTCGCCGCCGCGCTGCGGGACCTGGTGGCCAGGCACGAGGTGCTGCGCACCGCGTACCCGGACTGGGACGGCGTCGCCCAGCAGGTCGTGCTGGAGCCCGACGAGGCGCCGGTCGAACCGGCCGTCGAGCCCGTGAGCGGGGCCGGGCTGGCCGCGGCGCTGACCGGGGCGGCCGGGTACCCGTTCGACCTCACCGAGGAGACGCCGTTGCGCGCGCGGCTGCTGCGGCTGGCCGACGACGACCACGTGCTGCTGCTCGTGGTGCACCACATCGCCTGCGACGGCTGGTCGCTGGCCCCGCTGCTGCGCGACCTCGGCGCCGCCTACGCCGCGCGGCGGGGCGGCGCGGCCCCGGACTGGGAACCGCTGCCGGTGCAGTACGCCGACTACGCCCTGTGGCAGCACGAGGTCCTCGGCCGGGCCGACGACCCGAACAGCGTGCTCAGCCGCCAGAGCCGGTTCTGGCGCGGCGAGCTGGCCGGGATGCCCGAGCGGCTGCGCCTGGACTGCCTGCGCGAGCGCCCGCCGGTGCTGTCCCACCGGGGCGGCCGGGTGGACGGGGTCATCCCCGGCGAGGTGCACGCGGCGCTGGTCCGGCTGGCCAAGGAGACCGGCGCCAGCGTGTTCATGCTCGCCCAGGCCGCGCTGGCGACCGCGCTGACCCTGGCGGGGGCGGGCACGGACATCGCCATCGGCATCCCGTCGGCGGGCCGGTCCGACGCCGCGCTGGACGAGCTGGTGGGCTTCTTCGTCACCACGCTGGTGCTGCGCACCCGCACCGACGGCGACCCCTCGTTCACCGAGCTGGTCAACCGCGTGCGCACCACCGACCTGGCCGCCTTCGCCAACCAGGACGTGCCGTTCGACCACCTGGTGCAGGTGGTGAACCCGGTCCGCTCCCCCGCGTGGCACCCGCTGGTCCAGGTGGTGCTGGCCTACCAGAACACCGCGCCCGCCGAGCTGGCGATGCCCGGCCTCGTGGTGGCCCCGGTGCCGGTCGAGGAGCACATCACCCGCTTCGACCTGCGCTTCGAGCTGGTCGAACGCCCGGTCGGCGCGGGCGCCGGGATCGCCGTCGGCCTGACCTACGCGCTCGACCTGGTCACCCGGGCCGACGCCGCGGCCCTGCTGGACCGGGTCACCGACCTCGTCGCCGCCGCGGCGGCGCGGCCCGACCTGCCGATCAGCGCCCTGGGCGCGGGCGCGCGGCGGGTGGCCGGGCTGCCGCCGCCGGTGGCGGCGGCGAAGACCAGGGGGCGGGCGGCGTTCGTCTTCTCCCCCTACGGCCAGCAGTGGGTGGGCATGGGCCGCACGATGTTCCGCACCGAGCCCGTGTTCCGGGCCGCGCTGGAGCAGTGCGCGTCCGCCCTGGCCGAGCACACCGGGTGGTCACTCGTGGACGAGTTGTTCCTCGACGAGCCCGCCGCCCGCACCGACGACGTCGGGGTGATGCAGCCGGTGGTGTTCGCCGTGCAGGTCGGCATCGCGCGCTGGCTGGAGGCGCACGGGGTGCGGCCGTCCTCGGTGGTCGGGCACAGCGTCGGCGAGATCGCGGCCTGCGCGGTCGCGGGCGTCCTCGACCTGCCCGACGCGGTCCGCCTCGTCCACCACTACAGCGACCAGCAGCGCCGGGTCGCCGGTCCCGGGCACGGCATGGCCGTCGCCGAGCTGTCCGCCGACGACCTGCGCGCCCGCCTGCCGGCCGGCAGCCCCCTCGGCGTCGCCGCGCACAACGGCCCGCGCACCACCGTGCTGGCCGGGCCCGCCGCCGAGCTGACCGAGCTGGTCGCGGCGCTGCGGGCCGACGACGTGCTGTGCGCGATGGTCCGCGTGGACCTGGCCGCGCACAGCGCCGCCATCGACCCGATCATGGACGACCTGGTGCGCGCCGTCGGGCCGCTGCGGCCGAAGCCGGGCCGGGTGCCGGTGGTCTCGTCGGTCACCGGCGCCGAACTGGACTGGCGCACCGCGGACGCGGCGTACTTCGCCAGGAACCTGCGCCAGACCGTGCGGCTGTCCGAGGCGGTGGCCCGCCTGCTGCCCGACCACGACGTGCTCGTGGAGGTCAGCGCCCACCCGGTGCTGGCGCCCGCGCTGCTGCAGTGCGCGGCGGGCACGCCGGTCGACGTGGTCGCCACCATGCGCAACGGCGACGACGACAGCGCGGGCCCGCGGGCGGCGCTGGCCGCGCTGACCGACCGAGGACGAGCGAGCTGAAGCGAGAGGCCAGGTCACCGATGCAGACCACGACCGACCCGCGCACCCCCGCGAGCGGGCCGACCACGTTCCACTTGCGGTGCGTGCGCTGCGACTGGCGGACCGGACCCCGCTTCCTGCTGCGCTGCCCGTCCTGCTCGGGCGCGCTGGAACCGGTGCTCGACCTGACCGGGGCCGCACCGCGCGAGCACCACCGGCCCGAGCTGGCCTACCTGGACTTCCTCCCGGTCGACGCGGCCGACCTGCCCGACGCGGCGCTGAGCGTCGCGACCCCGTGCAGGCCCGCGCCCCGGCTGGGCGAGGCCATCGGCGTGCCGGGCCTGTGGGTCAAGGACGAGTCGCGCCAGCCGACGGGCACCACCAAGGACCGCTTCGCCGCGGTCGTGCTCGCGGTGTTCCGGCGCTTCGGCATCACCGAGTGGGTGGCCTCCAGCACCGGCAACAGCTCCACCGCGCTCGCCCACGCCGTCAGCGGCGACGCCACGATGCGCGCGCACTTCTTCTGCGGCGCCGACTTCATCGGCGACCAGCGCTTCTCCCCCGGCGAGCGGGTCTCGCTCACCTGCGTCGACGGCTGCTACGCCACGGCCAGCGCGGCCGCGGTGCGCTTCGCCGAGGACCGCGGCCTGACGTGGGAGGGCGGGTTCTTCAACTGGGCCAGGCGCGAGGGCCTGAAGCTGACCTACCTGGAAGCCTACGACGCGATGCGCGCGGCCGGGACCGCCCCGGGCGTCGTCGTCCAGGCGATCAGCAGCGGGATGGGGGTCGTGGCCGCGCACAAGGGCACCGAGGAGTACCTGGGCCTGGGCAGGCTGCCCGCGCGACCCCGGTTCCTGATGGTCCAGCAGGACACCTGCGCGCCGATGGCCCGGGCGTGGGCCGAGGGCCGCGCCGAGCTGACCGACGCCGACGTGGTGGCCGACCCCCGCGGGCTGGCCAGGGCGATCCTGCTGGGCGACGGCCGCGCGACCTACCCGTACCTGCACGGGATCGCCCGCGCCGGCGGCGGCGCCATCGTCGCCGTGCCGCAGGACGAGCTGGTCACCGCCAAGGCGATGCTCGCCGAGCTGGAGGGCCTGGACGTCTGCCACTCGTCGGCGGCCACCGTCGCCGCGCTGCGCGCCGAGGCCGCGGCCGGCCGGCTCGACCCCGACGAGGTGGCCCTCGCCGTCCTCACCGGGCGCGACTTCACCGGACCCGACCGACCCGCACCCGACCGACCCGACACCACCGCAGGAGGATCGGCATGACCCCCGGGCACCTCACACCCGCCCAGACCGAGCGGGGCGAGGAGTTCCGCGCCTTCGCCGACCGGGAGCTGGCCCCGCACGCCGCCCGGTTCGACGCCGAGCAGGCCATCTCCCGCGAGTCGATCGCCGCGCTGGCCGAGCACGGCTACCTGGGCTCGGCGGTGCCCGCCGAGCACGGCGGCGGCGGGCTGGGCATGGTCGCCTACGGCCTGCTCGCCGAGGAGATCGGCCGGGCGTGCCAGTCGGTGCGCAACTTCGTCGCCGTCGAGGACATGGTGATCCACTCGCTGCTGCGGTGGGGCTCCGACGCGCACCGGGAGCGCTGGCTCGGGCCGCTGATGGGCGGCGCCGCGGTCGCCGCGTTCGCGCTGACCGAGCCGACCGCGGGCAGCGACGCGGGCGCGGTGAAGACCACCGCGCGCCCCGACGGGGACGGCTACCGCATCGACGGCGCGAAGAAGTGGATCAGCTTCGCGCAGATCGCCGACGTGTTCCTGGTCTTCGCCGACCTCGGCGGCAAGCACACCGCGTTCCTGGTCGAGCGCGACACCCCGGGCCTGTCCGTCGCGCCCGTCACCGGGCTGCTGGGCCTGCGCGGCTCGCTGCTCGGCGACATCACCCTCGACGGCTGCGCCGTGCCGGGCGACGGCATCGTGGGCGGGCCGGGGCTCGGGCTGGCGTTCGTCGCCTCCGGCGCGCTGGACCTCGGCCGCTACAGCACCGCGTGCGGCGCCGTCGGTCTGGCCGAGGCGTGCCTGCGGGCCTGCGCGACCTACGCGGGCGAGCGCACCCAGCACGGCACCGAGATCCGCAACCACCAGCTGGTCCAGGCGGTGCTGGCCGACCTGGTCACCGACACCACCGCGGCCCGGCTGCTCTGCCACCGGGCGGGCCTGAGCCGGGAGCGGGGCTCGGTGGAGGCGGTCAACCACACGCTGATGGCCAAGTACCGCGCCTCCACCGTGGCGGTGCGGGCCGCTTCGGACGCCGTCCAGCTGCACGGGGCGAGCGGGGTCGGGGAGGGCGCGGTGCAGCGGCACTACCGCGACGCCAAGGTGCTGGAGATCATCGAGGGCACCACGCAGATCCAGCAGGTCCTGCTCGGGCAGTACGCGGCCAGGGTGGGCGCGCGATGAGCGCCCCGCGCAGCGCGCCCGCCACCCACGGCCAGCTGTCGGTCGTGCGGTCCCTGGCGGCGCACGGGACCGCCGGGCGGGGCGTGGCCAACCTGGTCAGCGCCTGGGAGATCCCGCCCGGCCCGGACGTCGCCCAGGTGATGGACGCCTGGCTGCGGCTGGTCGCCGCGCACGAGTCGCTGCGCACGACCCTGCACGCCACCGACGACGGCGGGCTGGAGCAGCGGGTGCACCCCTTCAGCCCCGCGCCCCTGCCCGTGGTGGAGTCGGCCGACGGCTCCCCGGAGGCCGCCCTGCGGATCGCCGCCGACCTGGCCGCCGCGCCGATCGACGTCGAGCGGGAGCAGCCCTGGCGCGCGGTGGTGGCCGTCGAGCAGGGCGACCCGGTGCACCTGGTGGCCGTGGTGCACCACGCCGCCGCGGACAACGACGCCCTGCGCGTCCTGGCGGCGCAGTTCCTCGCCGCGCTCGACGGCGCGGAGGTCACCGCGGACGCGCAGCCCGCCGAGCTGGCCGAGCACCAGCGGGCGAAGACCGACCGGCGGGCGCTGGCGCACTGGACCGGGGCGTGGCCCGCGCTGGAGGCCGCCGACCGCGAACCCGGCGACCGCAGCCCCCGCCGCCGCGCCTCGCTCTACAGCCCGGCCGCGCTCGCCGCGACCACCGCGCTCTCCGAGCGGCTGCGGGTCTCCCCGCAGTCGATCCTGCTCGCGGTCGGCGCGCTCGCGCTCGCCCGGCACGAACGGCGTGACCGGGTGACGTTCGCGCTGATGGCGGCCAACCGGCTCGACCGGCGCTGGGCCGGGATGGTCGCCTCGCTCAACCAGTACAGCCCGGTGACGATCGCCGTCGACGGGGACCTGTCCCCCGACGAGTACCTGACCCGCGTGTACCCGCAGTGCCTGACGGCCTACCTGCACGGCTCCTACGACGTCGACGCGCTGACCGCCGCCCTGGCCGAGGCGGGCTCGCCCGACCCGGACCCCACGGCGTTCGCCAAGCACTTCAACTTCCTCGGCGCGGTCGACGCCGAACCCGACGCCGCGTCCCCGCTGCGCACCTCCGTCGCCTGGCGCGGGTCGGCGCAGCGCACCGGGCCCAACCTGCACCTGGCGGTCGCGGTCGGCAGCGGCTTGCTGATCGGGGTCGGGGCCAGCGAGGACTACCTGCCCGGCGCGCTGCCCGCCACCGTGGCGGCGGGCGTCGAAGCGGGGCTGATCCGGCTCGCCGGCGGGCAGGCCCGCACCGTGGCCGATCTCGACCTGACCCCGGTGCGGCCCCTGTGAACCCGCGCTCAGCCCCGACCGGACGGGCTCACCCGGAAGCCCTCGATGTAGAGGCGGTCCAGCGACATCCGGGCGAACCCGGCCACCGCCGTCCCCGGGGCGGCGATGATCGGCTGGTCCTTGACGTTGAACGAGGTGTTGATGACGCAGCCGAGGCCGGTGCGCTCCTTGACCCGGGTCAGCAGCGTCCAGAAGGGCTCGTTGTCCTCCTTGCGCACGACCTGCACGCGCGCCGTGCCGTCGAGGTGCACCGCGCCGTCGACGCGGGACTCCTGGCCGGGGCGGACCCGGGCGGTGCAGAGCATGTACCGCGCCGGGTCGACCGGGTCGTTCTCGAACACCTCGGCGTAGTCCTCGGCGAGGATGGCCGGGGCGAACGGGCGGAACCCCTCGCGCATCTTGACCACGTGGTTGAGCCGGGCCTTGATGTCGACCCCGTTGGGCAGCGCCAGGATCGAGCGGTTGCCCAGCGCCCGCGGCCCGAACTCCATCCGGCCGGCGAACCAGGCGATCATCCGGTCGGCGGCCAGGTCGTCGGCGGCGCGGTCGTAGTACTCGTCGGTGAACCCGAGGTCGTCCCACTCGACGGCCGCGCCGCCGCCGCGCGCGGCGGTGAGCGCCTCCGCCACCTCGCCCCGGGAGTAGCCGGGGCCCGTGTAGGCGGTGTAGCGCCCGCGGAAGCCGCCCGCGACGTGCAGCGCCGCGCCGACCGCCGTGCCGTCGTCGCTCGCGCCGGGCGGGATGAACAGCGAGCGCAGCCCGGGGATCCGCGCGATGGACTCGTTGGCGAGGCAGTTGAGGAACGAGCCGCCGGACAGGCACAGCGCGTCGAGCCCGGTGCGGTCGAGCCAGTGCCGGGTGAAGTCGGTGAGCACAGCGGTGAACCGGGCCTGCAGCGCGGCGGCGATGTCGCCGTGGACCGGGTCGACCCCGTCCGCGGGACGCCGCGGCGGCACGCCGAGCTCGCGCTCCAGGAACGCCATCGCCTTCGGGTAGCCCTCCGCCCCGCGCTCCAGCGCGTCGTGGGGCCAGCCCACGTGGACGCGACCGCCGTCGTGGCGCAGGAAACCCGCGAAGAACCCGGCGAAGCGCCGCGGGTCCCCGTAGGCCGACAGGCCCATCACCTTGTACTCGTCGTTGTTGAAGGTGTAGCCCAGGAAGCGGGTGAAGACGGAGTACAGCAGGCCCAGGGAGGTCTTGAGGCCCTGGCTGTGCAGCACCTCGATCCCCGACGGCGAGCAGCGCTGCACGCTGAGCGAGACGATCTCGCCCATCCCGTCGGACACGATCGACAGCGCGTCGCCGAAACCGCTGGGGTGGAAGGCCGACGCGGCGTGCGCGACGTGGTGCTCGACCGGGCGGAACCGCCGTTCCACGTCCCGCCAGCCGATCGCGGTGAGCGCGTCGACCACGGTGCGGTTGCTCAGCACGCGGTCGAAGTAGTCGGGCGTGGTGTGGAAGTAGCGGCGGAACCGGTCGTGGTCGAAGCCGTGGGCGATGAGGTCGACGTCGTCCGGCCCGATCCCGCCTTCCGCCAGGCAGAAGGCGATGGCCTCCCGGGGCAGCGCGCCCGTGCCCTTGGCCCCGGTGAACCGCTCCTCGGCCGCCGCGGCGACGATCACGCCGTCGCGCACCAGGCAGGCCGCGCTGTCCATGCCCTGGCAGATGCGGCGGTCGATCGGCTCGACGCCGGGGTGCTGCCTGAGGTGGTCCTCCTGCGCGTGCGGCAGGCCGCTCAAGCCGAGTACGATCACCGTTCCCCCTCGCGACCCGTGAACTACCGGGACGCCAGTATCCTGACGTTTCCCTTCTGCAGCAAGGGTGCGGACCCGACGAACCGGGAGGATCACCCCGGTCCACTCTTGACGGTCCACGATGGACGGGCGAAGACTGGGGCCGGGTGGACGGCGCTTCCCCGGTGTCGGAGCAGAAGGCGTCGACGGGCCGCCGGCCCGGTGAGGAGGAAGCCGAGTGCAGCCGAACCGCGTGCCGTGGCCCGCCGAGTTCGAGGAGGTGCTGGGCGCGCACCTGGTCGAGCGGCCCGCCCCCGGCGCGCTGGCGCCCGACCTCGACCTGGAGGGGGCGGGGGTCGACTCGGTCACCGTGATCGGGCTGATGGTGGACCTGGAGGACCGCTTCTCCTTCACCTTCCCCGACGAACTGCTCACCACGAACACCTTCGCCACCCCGGGGAACCTGTGGAAGGCGATCGACAGCCAGCTCCCCTGACCCGCACAGCAGAGGAAAACCCGTGGGCCCCGCCTTCTCCGTCATCTCCGCCGACACCGCGCGCGCGATCCTCGACGCCGACCACCAGGGCGTCGTCGACCTCGTCGAGCGCACCTACCTGCGCCACCACGCCGGCGGCACGGTCAACCCGCCGTCGTACTTCCTGCGGTTCCCGGAGGACCCGGCGGCGCGCATCATCGCGCTGCCCGCGGCGCTCGACGGCGATCCCGGTGTCGCCGGGCTGAAGTGGATCTCCAGCTTCCCCGGCAACCTCGACCGCGGCCTGCCGCGCGCCTCCGCCGTGCTCATCCTCAACGACCGGCGCACCGGTTTCCCCGTGGCGTGCCTGGAGGCGTCGGTGATCAGCGCGACGCGGACGGCCGCGTCGGCCGCGCTCGCCGCCAGGGCACTGGCCGGTTCCGCTCGCCGGGTGGGCTTCATCGGCACGGGGCTGATCGCCGCGCGCATCGCCGACTTCCTCGCCGCGGTCGGTGTCGCGGCCGACCGCGTGCTGCTGCACGACCGCGACCCCGACCGCGCCGCGCGGCTGGCCCGGCGGATCGAGCGGGCCGACGTCGCGGGCACCGCCGAGCAGGCCGTCCGCGAGTCCGACCTGGTCGTGTTCGCCACCACCGCGGGCGTCCCGCACGTCACCGAGGCGGACTGGTTCTCCCACCGGCCGGTCGTGCTGCACATCTCGCTGCGCGACCTGAGCCCGCAGATCGTCCTCGGCGCCACCAACGTCGTCGACGACGTGGAGCACTGCCTGCAGGCCGACACCTCGCCGCACCTCGCCGAACAGCTGACGGGCAACCGGGACCACGTGCACGCCACCATCGCCGATGTCCTCACCGGCCGGTTCACCCCGCCCGGGGACCGCCCGGTCGTCTTCTCCCCCTTCGGCCTGGGCGTGCTCGACCTCGCGCTGGCCGAGGTCGTCCTCGAGCGGGCCACCGCGGCGGGCTCGGCCACGGTCGTCCCGTCCTTCTTCAGCGGTCTGCACCCCGACCGGTGAACCGCCCCGTCCCCTTCCGCGGCCACGCCGGAGCCCTGCGCGGCCGGGCTGCCGGCGGCCGGGGAGCACCGCGTCCGATCACCCGTCCCCAGGCCGACAGGAGCGCCATCCCCTTGCAGCACAACGACCACCACCACACCGGGCACACCGGGGGCCCGCACCGGGGGGAAGGCGCGAGGGAGGTGACCGGAAGTGGACCGGCATGAGACCGGCACGGCCGAGCCCTACCGCCCGCCGACCCCGCGCGACATCAGCGGGCCGGGCCGGTTCCTGTTCTGGCTGGTCCGCTCGCAACGGGCGCGCATCGCCGCCGGGATGGCACTGGGCAGCTCCTGGATGATCAGCCTGGCCCTGCCGCCCTTCGTCCTCTCCCGGGCCGTCGACCACGGGCTCATCCCCGGCGACCGGCAGGCCCTGTTCCGGTGGGCCGGCGCGCTCCTGGCCGCGTCGGTGCTCATCGCGGTCCTCGCCATCGCCCGGCACCGCACGATGACCCGGATCAGGATGGACGCCTCGTTCCGGACCGTGCGGGCGACCGTGCGGCACTCGGCCAGGCTCGGCTCGACCCTGGCCAAGCGGCTGAACAGCGGTGAGGTCACCGCGATCGGCATCAGCGACGTCCAGACCGTCGCGCAGGCGATGACGGTGACCGGGCCCGGGTTCGGGGCGGTGGTCGCGTACGCGTGCATCGCGGTGGTCATGTTCGACATCTCGGCGCTGCTCGCGGTCATCGTGCTGGCCGGGGTCCCCCTCCTGGCCGTCTTCATCGGTCCGCTGCTGCGCCGGATCGAGCAGACCGCCACCGGGTACCGCGAACTGCAGGGGCGGCTGACCGCGCGCCTCGTGGACGTGATCGGCGGGCTGCGGGTGCTCAACGGCCTCGGCGGCAAGGACGCCCACCTCGACCGCTACCGGCAGCAGTCGCGGGAACTGGTCGAGAAGGGCTTCCAGGTCGGGCACCCGGCCAGCTGGGTCGTCGCGCTCGCCACGGGCCTGCCCGCGCTGTTCCTTGCCGTGGTCGTCTGGGTCGCCGCGCGCATGGCCGCCACCGGGGAGATATCGATCGGCGACCTGATCGCCGTCCACGGGTACGTGGCGGTGCTGGTCGTCCCGGTCGCCTTCTTCATCGAAGGCGGTGGGGACATCGCGCGAGCGCTGGTCTCGGCGCGCCAGGTGACGCGCCTGCTCGGGATGCAGCCGGAGCACCGGGACGCCGACCCCGCCGGGGGGACCGGCCCGGCGGGGCAGGCGGCGCTGGTCGAGCCGGGTTCCGGCGTGGTGGTCGAGCCCGGGACGTTCACCGCCCTCGTGAGCGCCCGGCCCGCCGACGCGATCGCGGTGGTGGAGCGCCTCGGGCGCTTCAGCGACACCGACGCGACGTGGGGGGACGTCCGGGTGGACGGGATCGGCGTCGACCTCCTCCGCGAACGGGTCCTGGTCGCCGACAACGACGCGGAGTTCTTCGCCGGCACCGTGCGCAGCGCCGTCGCGGGGCGCCGGGAACCGGACGACGCCGCGATCCGGGCGGCGTTGCGCGATTCCGTGGCGGACGACATCGTCGAGGCGTTGCCGCAGGGGCTGGACTCGGCGGTGGTGTCGGGGGCCGCCACCCTCTCGGGCGGCCAGAAGCAGCGGCTGCGGATGGCGCGGGCCCTGTACGCCGACCCGGACGTGCTGCTCGCCGTCGAGCCGACCTCGGCGGTGGACGCCCACACCGAGGCGGTGATGGCCGCCCGCCTCGCGGCCGCGCGAAGCGGTCGGACGACGGTGGTGACCACGACGTCGCCACTGGTGCTCGACACGGCGGACCGGGTCGTCCTCCTCGTGGACGGGGTGGTCGCGCGGGTCGGCAAGCACGCCGACCTGCTGGTGTCCTGCCCGGCCTACCGGGACGTGGTCTTGCGCACCGGAGAACAGGAACAGGAACAGGACGAAGTGACGAGCCGATGAGCGGTGAGCGCACTCTGCCGATCGCGACGACCCGGCAGGTCGTGGCCGCGGCCTGGGCCGAGGTCAGGGCGGCCCGGGGCACCTTGGCCGCGCTGCTGGTGCTCAACGCGCTGGCCGCCGGCGCGGGGCTGGTCGGCCCGTGGCTGCTGGGGGGCATCGTCGACGCGGTGAAGGCGGGCGCCGGGTCCGACCTGCGCGAGGCGATCGACGTGCCCGCCCTCCTGATCGTCGTGTCCACCGTCGTCCAGGTGCTGTTCGCGCGCTGGGCGCTCCTGGTCGGCTACCGCTTCGGCGAGCGGGCGGCGGGCAACATCCGGGAGCGCTTCCTGCAACGGGCGCTGTCCGTGCCGGCTGCCGTCGTGGACCGCGTGCCGGTCGGCGACTTCGCGGTGCGGGGCACCACCGACGCGGCGATGGTCGCGAACTCGCTGCGCCGCGCGATCCCCGAGGTGCTGATCGCCTCGGTCCAGGCGCTGTTCCTGATCGCCGCGGTGCTCGTCGTCGACCCGGTCCTCGGCCTGTGCGGGCTGGCCTCGCTGGCCGGGATCGGGATCGCGCTGCGGTGGTACCTGCGCCGCGCGCGCCCGGCCTACCTGCACGAGGCCGCCGCCGGGGCCCGGTTGGCCGACGTCGTCACCAGCACCGCGAAGGGCGCGCGCACCGTGGAAGCGCTCGGCCTGCACGACGAACGGGCGCGGACTGCGGACAGCGCGATCGAGGAGGCCCGCGGAGCCCGGTTGAGGACGCTCCGGCTGCGCACGGTGCTGTTCCCGTCCCTCGACATCTCCTCCATGCTCCCGGTGGTCGCGGTGCTGCTGATCGGCGCGGCGCTCATCGAGGAGGACGCGGTCAGCCTCGGCGCCGTCATCGCGGCGACCGTCTACCTGCGGCAGCTCGTCGGCCCGCTCGACACCCTGATGACCTGGGTGGAGCAGATCCAGGGAGCGGTGGCGTCCTACGCCCGGGTCGAGGGGGTCGCGGGGATCCCGGCCGCGCGGGCGGCGACCACCACCACCGCACGTGACGACAGGATCGTCGTCGACGACGTGCACTTCGCCTACGACAGCGGCCGGGACGTCCTGCTCGGGGTCGCCCTCACGGTGCGGCCGGGGGAACGGCTCGCGATCGTGGGCGCCTCCGGCGCGGGGAAGTCGACCCTCGGGCGGCTCATCGCCGGCGTGGACCGGCCCCGGTCCGGCTCGGTGACGGTGGGCGGCGTGCCCGTCGCCGACCTGCCCCCCGACCGCCTGCGCGAACAGGTGGTGCTGGTGACCCAGGACCACCACGTGTTCCAGGAGTCCCTGCGGGACAACCTGCTCATCGTCCTGCCCACCGCCACCGACGCCGACCTCGAGCAGGCGATGGCCGCCGTCGGCGCGAACTGGCTCCACGACCTGCCGGGAGGTCTGGACACGGTGCTCGGCGCGCAGGTCAAGCTCGACGGCGCCCAGGCGCAGCAGCTCTCCCTCGCCAGGGTGGTGCTCGCCAACCCCCACACCGTCATCCTCGACGAGGCGACGGCCCTCCTGGACCCCACGACCGCGCGGGCCACCGAGCGCTCCCTGGCCGCGGTCCTCGCCAACCGCACCGTGATCGCCATCGCCCACCGGCTCCAGACCGCGCACGACGCGGACCGCGTGGCCGTGATGGAAGCGGGCAGGCTCATCGAACTGGGTCCGCACGACGAACTGGTCGCCGCGGGTGGCGTCTACAGCGGCCTGTGGCGGTCCTGGCACGGTGGTTGACGCGGCGCCGGGTCGACAACCGCCGGTCGACGCGGAAACGGGGACAGGCCGGCCTCCCTCGTCCTGAGCGCGCAGGAACCGCCGACGCGCTGGGGCGCGGGCGGTGTCGGCAGCCATCCGGGCGCGCGGTCGCCGTGGGTCGACACCACCGTCAGGGGCCGGGCGAGGCGGATCCTCGTGGTGGGTCCGCCGCGGGAGCGACCGACGGCATGATCACCCGGCTCACCGTGCCCGCCGCACGACCCGACCGCACCCCGTGCGGGACGCGGTCGTGCGGCGGGAGCGGCGGCGTGCCGGTGATCTTCATGAGGTACCGGCAGTGACGACCAGGCTGGCACGTTCCACCCGTTCAATCTTTGGTATCACTCGTTCGGCTGTCGGTTGAACAACCCATTCGCCGCTGCCCCCACACCTCTAACGTTGTCCGGTGTCAGTCCGGATCGACCTGGGGAGCGCATCACGGGCAAAGCCGGCGCGGCAGCGTCGGCGGCACCCGCCGCGGCCCTGTCCCCGGCCTCCCTGAAGCAGGCGCCGGAAGAACACCGATCGTCCCGACGCGCGGAAGTCCCGCGTGACGGGCGCCCTTGCCGGCTGATCGCCTCTCCACCGACCGAAGCAACGCTCTGACCAGAACCGACACAGCCGACCGCTGTTTTCGACGCCTGCCGCCGGGGGCCGTCGCGGTGGACGTCGAGCCGCCGCGCCCACCCGGTCGGAACTCCGGCCGCCGGACGGAATCGTCCGCGCGGTCGCGGGCGTCGACACGGGCGGGCTGTGCCCAACCTCACGGAGGAACCACCACCCATGCGCAGAACTCTCGCCGTCGCCGCCGTGCTCGCCCTCGGTGCGACCGGCGCCGCTCTGCCGGCCAACGCCGCGGTCAGCGACGTGCCGGCGGACTGCTCGACGTTCACGACCGCCTATCACCCGGACGGCCGGCGGGTCTCCTACGGGTACGCCGCCGGCAAGACCAGCGTCACGTCGTACCCAGGCGACACGCTGGCCTGGGTGCCGTCCGCCTGGCAGCAGATCGGCGCGGCCGGCGACCCTTACGTGTTCATGAGCAGCGAGATCGCCACGCACCCGACCGACGGGTACCTGTACGACATCCAGCGCCGGGGTGAGCAGGTCGACGGCGTGTGGAGGATGACCGAGAACACCGCGACGCGGATGGCCCCGGGCTTCGCCGACACCCGGATCCTGGTCGATGGCGTCGACTACCTGTACCGCGTTGCCGGCAGCTCCCTCTACCGCTACACCAGGTCCTACACGAACGGCCGGTACACCGTCTCCGCACCGCTGACGCTGCGCACGACCGGGTGGGACCAGGTCAAGACGCTGACCTACGCGCGCACCGAGGGAACCGGCGGCGCGGCGGTCGACGTGCTGCTGGGGACGAAGACCAACGGCGCGCTCGCGGAGTGGCGGGTCAACCAGGCCACGCCCACGACGATCGGCTCGACCACCCTGCGGTCGAGCGGCTGGTCCGGGTTCGGCAGCGTGAGCACCGGGTGGTGCGAGGAGCACCCGGCCGGCCGGGTGCTCCTGGGCATCACCCCGGCCGGGAGTGCCTCGGTGCACTTCGACGCCGACCAGCGTGACCGGATCGGCTCGGACATCAAGGGCGGCTCGCTCGGCGCGCTCGGCTGGACCGCGAAGGGCTACGGCCAGTAGCCCCGGTCACCAACCGCTGCCGGTGACCGCGACCGGGCCGAACGGGGTCCGGGGCGGCCAGGCGGCGCCCCGGATCGGCCGGGACAGCGCGCGAACGTCCGCGTGTCCGGCCGTTCGGGGCGCGGCGCCCGCCGGGGGCCGGTCGTCGGCGTCCGCTAGGTCGTCGGCGTCCGCTAGGTCGTCGGCGTCCGCTAGTCGCGGACGGACTTGTAGCGCAGGAGGACCGCACCCGACCCGAAGGTGCGGTTCTCCACCAGCTCCAGCTTCAACCACCTGTTCAGCGACGGGAGGAACGGTGTGCCGCCGCCGATCGCGACCGGCGTGACCAGCACGTGGAACTCGTCCACGAGGCCGGCCCGGACCAGGGGCGCGGCGAGCGTGGCGCCGCCCACCTCCATCAGGCCGTCGGTCCCGGCCTTGAGCCTCCTGGTGGTCTCGACCACGTCACCCCGTTCCAGCCGGGAGTTCCCACCGACCGATTCCAGGGTCCGGGAGAAGACCACCTTCGGCATCGCGAGCCACAGCCGGGCGTACTCGGCCTCCACCGGGGGCACGTCGGGCGCCTGGCCGGCGGTCGGCCAGTGGGCCGCCATCAGCTCGTACAGCCTGCGCCCGTACAGCGACAGCGCGATCTGCCCGGTCCGGTCGTTCCAGTACTGGTGCAGCTCGTCGTCCGGCGTGCTCCAGCCGAGGTCGCCGTTCGCGTCGACGGTGTAGCCGTCCACCGAGACGTTCATGCCGTAGGTCAGCGTTCCCATGGCGGTACAGACTGCCGGAGCGCGGGGAAACCGTCGCACCGCCACGCCGGCTCGACCCGTCACACCCGGACGACTCCCGGCAGGCCCCACCGGACCATGTCCGGGAAGCCTCCGAGCTGTCGGGGGAAGCTCACCGAGCACCTGGACCGTGCCGGGCTGGTCGCCGCGGCAGCCGGGGCAAGGCCCGTTGTCCCCCTTGAGAGCTACCCGGATTGTCGTTCCCAGTGGGATTCCGTGGCCCGCCTGGGTTCCTAATCTCTGTGTCGCACAAGGAGATCGCCGCAGGGAGGACGAGGGCAATGGTTCGATCGAAGGGAATCGGGCAGCTGTGCAGGTATCGGTTCCCCGTGCTGCTGGTCGCGTTCACCGCCGTGATGCTGGCGAACGCGGTCGTCATGCGGCTGGTGTCGCCCGTTGTGCTGCTCGCCCTGCCGTTGGGGGCCGCCTGCGCCATCGCTGTCGTGGCCGGTTACCGCAAGCTGTCGCAGGTCGTGGAGCAGCGGGCGGACATCCCCGAACTCGCCGCGGTGCGGGTGTGGTCCCAGCTGTGGCGCGGGGCGGTGCTCGGGTCCGGGCTGTTCGTCGCGCTGATCCTGCTGATCGGGGTGTTCGGCGGCTGGCAGGACGTCTCGTGGGGCTCGATCGGGGGCTGCCTCGGCACCGCCGGGCTGACGGCGAGCGTCGCGGTCACCGAAGAGGTGCTGTTCCGCGGCGTGCTGTTCCGGATCACGGAGGAACGCGCCGGGACCGCGGTCGCGCTGGTCCTGTCGTCGCTGATCTTCGGTCTGACGCACTCGGTCAACGCCGAAGCGACGCTCTGGGGCGTGCTGTCGATCGCCCTGACCGGCGGGGTGCTGACGACCGCCGCCTACGTCGCGACCCGTTCGCTGTGGCTGCCGATCGGCCTGCACTTCGCCTGGAACTTCACCCACGCCGGCATCTTCGGCGTCGCGTTGTCCGGCTCGGCCGAGGCGCCGCACGGGCTGCTGCGGACCACGCTGTCCGGTCCTGCCGCGCTGACCGGTGGCGCCTTCGGGCCCGAGGCGAGCCTGATCGCGCTGCTGGTCTGCGTCGTGCCCACCGCCGTCCTGCTGCGCCGCCCCGCCCGCACCGATCGGATCCGGCGCCGTGCCGAAGCCGCGGCTTGACCAGTACGCTCGCGCGGTGCTCCCAGGGTGGCAGAGACTGTCCCCGTCCATTAAGGACGGCTTGTTCGCGCTGGCTCTCACGGCCCTGGCGTTCGTGCCGACCGTGTCGACCATCGGCCCTCAGCTCGGGGACTTGCCGAAGCGCCCGGTCGACGCGCTCGCGCTCGTGCTGGTCATCGCGCAAGCCGCGCCGCTGGCGGTCAGGCGGCGCCGACCGGCCGGCTGCCTGGCGGTCACCGGCGCCGCCTTCGCGCTGCACCAGGCGTTCGGCTACCCGGACACCATCGCTGGCATCGGGCTCTACCTGGCGCTCTTCGCGGTCGGGGCGCACCAGGTCCGGCACCGCCGGGTCACCGCGGCGGTGGCGACCGCGGGCTACACCGGGCTGGCGATCACGTTGCACCTGCTGGGTTCGCCCAGCCGCCCCCAGGTGCTCGTCGTCTTCTACCTGAACCTGGTGGTGATGTGGATGGCCGGGGCCGCGATGCGCCGGTGGCGGGCCGAGGAGGCGGAGAACCGCCGGCTGGGTGTCGAGGTGGCGACCGCCGCGGAGCGGGCCCGCATCGCCCGGGACCTGCACGACGTGGTGACCCACCACGTGACCGCGATGGTCGTCCAGGCGGACGCGGCGCAGTTCCTGCTCGACGGGTCGCCGGAACGCGTGGGGCAAGGGCTCGACGCCATCAGCGCCACGGGCCGCCGGGCGTTGACGGAGCTGCGCCACCTGCTCGGCGTGCTGGAGGCGACGGGCGACTCGGCGAGGGCCGACCGGTCGCCGGCCCTGGGCCGGGTCGGCGACCTCGTCGAGCAGGCCCGGTTGTCCGGTCAGCCGGTCGAGCTGACCAGGCGGGGCGACCGGCGCGAGCACGCCGTCGACGTCGAGCTGGCGGCGTACCGGGTGGTGCAGGAGGCGCTGACCAACGCGATGAAGCACGCGGCGGGGCGCCGGACCCGGGTCGAGATCGGCGATCACGACGACCGGGTCGAGATCGAGGTGACGACGGACGGGACCTCCGCGGGCGCGCCCGCGGTCGGGTCGGGCGGGCGCGGTCTGAGCGGGCTGCGGGAGCGGGTGCGGATGCTCGGTGGTGAGCTGGTGGCCGCGGCCCGGCCCGAAGGCGGGTTCCGGGTGCACGCGCTCATCCCGTCACGGAGGCAGTCATGACCATCCGGGTTCTGGTGTGCGAGGACCAGGAGCTGGTGCGCACCGGGTACACCACGATCTTCTCGGCGCAACCGGACATGGAGGTGGTCGGCGAGGCCGCGGACGGCAGGCAGGCCGTCGGGGAGGCGCTGCGGTTGCGCCCGGACGTCGTGGTGATGGACATCCGCATGCCCGTCCTCGACGGTATCGAGGCCACTCGCAGGCTGGCCGGGCCCGGCGTGGACAACCCGGCGAAGGTGTTGGTGGTCACCACTTTCAACGTCGACGAGTACGTCTACGAGGCGCTCAAGGCCGGCGCCGGCGGGTTCCTGCTCAAGGACGCGCCGCCGGCGGAACTGGTCAAGGGCGTGCGCACCGTCGCCGCCGGGGAATCGCTGGTGGCCCCGGCCGTCACCCGAGCCCTGATCGGCCACTTCGCCGAGCGCCTGCGACCCGCCGACACCACCCACCCGGCCCGGGAGCACGTCCGGCGGACCCTCGCCCGCCGGGAGCTCGAAGTGCTCGAGCAGATCGCCGCGGGCCTGTCGAACGCGGAGATCGCCGAGCGGCTGTGCATCACCACGGAAACCGTGAAGACCTACGTCTCCCGGATCCTGACCAAACTCGACCTGCGCGACCGCGTGCAGGCGGTGGTCCTCGCCTACCGGGTGGGGCTGGTCGTCGCCGAGTGAAACCCGCGCACGCCGAGCCGGCCGTGGGCGCCAGCTCGCGCCGACGCGGGCCGCCGCCGCGTCCCGCTGGCGCGACTGCGAGCAGCGGCCATCCACCCGGGAGATCCGGGCGCACGCGGGACCCCTGTCTCCGGACCAGGGCCGGAGGCCGTCGAAGACGAGGTGGAGCAGGCGGACACGACCAGTTCTCCCAGCCACGTGAAGCCCCGCGCCGGGGTCACCGCCGGCCGGCTCGTCACCTCGCCGGCGCAGGCGCTCGACGGTCCTGGCCGGAGACGTCCTGAGCTTCCGCGAGGCCGCACAAGCCCTGTCCCGGGCACTCGGGACCGACATCGAACTGCCCCCCGGTCCCGAGCACGTCCCGGCGGAGGGCCCTCATGGCGTTCTTCCAAGCGCAGCAGCACATGAGCGCCCACCCGCGCCGGCGCGTCCGCAGCCCGCCGCGCACATGGGTGTGCCGACGACGACCTTCACCGGGTGGGCGGGGAGCACCCTGCGCAACCGGTCAGCCGGGAGGTGAAACGCTCGGAGCGACGTGGACCCGATCCGCACCCCGTACCAGGAGTCGCTGTGAGCCGCGACCCACGACCACGCCCAGCACAACCCCAGGAAGGGGTGAACCGATGACCGTCGTCCCACCCGCGAACATCGCGGAGCACATGACCACCGCGCTGGACGGGCGCTCGTCGTCCGTGTTCTTCGTCCTCTCCGGCCCCGGTGGGACCGGGAAGAGCACGTTGATCCGGAGGTGGCTCGAGGCCGATCCCGACATCGGGTACGTCAAGAACGTCACGACCCGGAACCGCCGCCCACCCGACCCGACCTCGGGGGTGAACGACGACGACTTCTTCGACTTCGTCTCGCGGGCGCGGTTCCGGGAGCTCGTGGAGACCGACCAGCTCGCGCAGTGGGTCAACCCGCAGAAGGGCTACTACAGCGGCACTCCGCGCCAACCGCTCCTCGACGCCATCGAACAACGCCGCGACCTGCTGTTCGACTACACGCCACAGCTGTACCTGAACCTCCAGCGCGCGTTCCCGGAGCAGGTGGTCGGCGTGTTCGTGGCGCCACCCTCGATGCAGGTGCTGCGGGACCGGCTGGCGGGCCGCTCGTCCGAGCACGGCGACAAGCTCCAGTTGAAGTTCAACATGGGCGTGCAGGATTTGTCCTATGTGGACATGCATCACTACCACGTGACCAACCACGACCTGGAAGAGACCCTGGAGACGCTGCGGAGCATCCTGCGGGCGGAGAAGCAGCGGCTGGGCCGGCTGCCCGAGCTGCGCGCGCTGTACGAGTCGGTGAAGGACCGCCGCCAGATGCTCTTCTACTACGACCCCACCGGGAGCCGGATCGCCGACATCTGACCACGCCGGCGGGCGGACCTACGCCTGGGGCTCGATCCGCAACGAACGGGGCCTGCGGGAGCACGTGCCCTTCGCGGCCGGCGGGGCTCCCCGACCAGCGCGGCGCGCGCGGCCCGTCGGCGCCTCTGCCGGGGGCGGGCAGCCGGTTCCGACCGGCTGCCCGCCCGGGCGCGGTGTCAGGCGAGTCCCAGGATCAGCCGCCCGCACCGGTCGCCGATCATCATCGACGGCGCGTTGGTGTTGCCCGACGTGATGCTGGGCATGACCGCGGCACTGGCCAACCGCAGGCCGGTGACGCCGCGCACCCGCAACTGGGGGTCCACGACGGCCTTCGCGTCGGTGCCCATCCGGCAGGTGCCGACCGCGTGGAAATCACCCTGGGAGTAGGTGCGCACCGCCTGGATCAGCTCCTCCCTGGTGTCGACGCCCGGGCCGGGGATGGACTCGTCGTCGGTCACCCAGTCGCGCAGCCCCGGCGAGTTGATCCACTCGAGGGCCAGCTCGTAACCCGCCAGTTGGGTTTCGAGGTCCTCGCCGGTCTGGAGGAAGTTCGGCTGGATGATCGGCGGCACGGAGGGGTCGGCGGACCGCAGCTTGACGTGCCCCCGGCTGGTCGGGTGCAGGTTGATCACCCCGATCGACGTCGAGTTCCCGGGATACGGCGGGTACCCGTTGCGGGTGTAGTACACCTGGAACTGGTACGCGGGGGTGCCCGGCACCCGTCCGTCGCCGGTGAACGCGCTGACGTCCATCGCGGTGATGTGCGACGCGGGCTCGGGAGCGCGGAGCTTCTTCAGCGTCACCGAGATCAGGTGGTCGTGCAGGTTCTCCCCGACACCCGGAACGTCGGCGACGACCGGGATGCCGAGCGGGCGCAGGTCGCACGCCGCGCCGACACCGGACAGCTGGAGCAGCCGGGGCGTGTTGACCGTGCCCGTGCTGACGATGACCTCCCGGTCGGCCCGGACCGTGAACCGGCGGCCGCCCGCGTTGATGACGACGCCGTTGACCGCCTTGCGGCTGGTGAACGTCAGCCGCGCGACCTCCGCGTCCGTCATGATCGTCAGGCGCGGGTCGGTGAGGTACGGGGTCAGGAACGAGGTGAACGCGTCCTGCCGGACCTTGTCCACCACGTTGAGCTGCGTGTACCCGACACCGAACTGGGTCGCGCCGTTGTAGTCGGGGTTGAACGCGTAGCCGATGTCGACGGCCGCGCTCACGGTGGCCTGGGAGAGCAGGTTGCGCTGCGTCAGCTCGCTCGACGGCCGGATCGGCCCGGTCAGCGCGTCCAGCGACGGCCGCACGCCCGCGTAGTCCCAGCCGGTGGCGCCCTGGGCGGCCCAGTTGTCGTAGTCGGCCGGGTTGCCCCGAACCCACACCATCCCGTTGACCGAACTGCTGCCGCCCTCCAGCTTCCCCGACACGAAGGACTGCGGCTGGTTCGACAACTGCTGCTGCGGCACCGACTGGTACGGCCAGACGAGCCCGGAACCCGGCGCGGTGGTCTCCCCCGCTCTCGTGAAGTCCCGCACCACCGGCAGGTCGTTCGTCCCGCCCGCCTCGATCAGCAGCACGCTCGCCGACGAGTCGGCCAGCAAGCGCGCGGCCAGCGTGCACCCGGCCGACCCCGCCCCCACGACGACGTAGTCGTAGCAGAGAGGTGTCGCGCTCGCCGTCCCCGTGGTCGAGGCCAGCGCGACCGACGCCGCCGACACACCGAACAGCTTGAGCAGGCCACGTCGGGAGAGGCTTCCGTCCTGCACCCGGCGAGCGATCTCTGCCGGATCTTCCCCAGTGCCCCGATCTGTCCTGGACATCGAAGCCCCTTCGAGCTAGAGGAGTTCGTCTCGGATGGCCGTCGGAACCCCAGAGCCGGACGGCGTGAATGTGACTATGGCGAACGTTTCCCCCGCCACCGCGGGCATGAAGTGGAAACCACCCGAAGGGAGCAAACCAGGGCGCCTTCGTCACCCTGAGCAGCCCGAGGCGCCGCCCTGCCGCCCTGTTCGGTCCGACCGCATTCGGTGGTATACATGGACGAGGACGGCCGCAGGGTCGTCCGACGATGTTCGGGGGGTACGACTCGTGGCGTTTCTTGTCCTTTGTGGACAACGCGCGGTGGGGCGGTGACCGCGACCCCGGCCGGCCGTCGCCGGTTGTTCGTCGCGGTGCTGGTGGACACGGTCGGCGCGGGCGCGTTCTTCCCGCTCGCGTTCCTCTACCTGTCCGAGAACACCGACATCCCGCTCGGGCAGCTCGGCCTCACCATCACGGTGGCGAGCCTGGTCGGGCTGCCGGTCACACCGCTGATCGGGCAGCTCGTGGACCGCGTCGGCGCCCGGAGCGTGCTGGTGGCGCAGACGGTGGTGGCGGCGATCGGGTTCTCCTTCTACTTCCACGTCACCGGGTTGGCCGTGCTGGTCTGCGGTGTCGCGCTGGTCACGCTCTCGGACCGGATGTACTGGGCGACGTGGCCGGTGTTCGTCGGCGAGCAGGTCGGCGACGAGGGGCTCGACCGGTGGTACTCCCTGGTCAACGTCGCCAAGAGCGCGAGCCTCGCGGCGGGGGGAGCGCTCGGCGCCGCGGCGCTGGCCTTCGGCGGCAGCGGCGGGCTGCGGGTGGCGCTGGCGTTGAACATCGCGTCGTCGCTCGTCGCCGGGGCGCTGTTCGCCTCGGTGCGCGGCGGTCGCACGGCGCGCGCCGCCGTGCCGAGGGGCGGCTGGCCCGCGCTCCTGCGCGACGGCAGGTACCTCGCGCTGACCCTGGCGAACACGCTGCTCACGTTCGCCTGGCTGATCCCGTCGCTGGTCCTGCCGCTGTACGTGGCCGAGCACACGGTGCTCGCCGTGTGGGTCGCCGCGTCGGCGCTGACGGTGAAGATGGTGCTGGCCGCCGTGCTCCAGTCGGCGGTCACCGCGCGGCTGGGCGCGTTGCGCAGGACCACGACCGCGATGGCGGGTGCGGGTTTCTTCCTCGTCGCGATCGCGTTGCTGGCGTCCGCGTCGGCGACGACCGGCACGGCCCTCGCGGTCGCGCTGGTGTTCGCCGGGGTCGTGTTCCTCGCGCTCGGCGAGACCGCCGCCGGCCCGGCCGCGACCAGCCTGTCCGTGGCGGCGGCGCCGCGCGCCTGGCGGGGCCGCTACGTGTCGGTCTTCCAGATGTCCTGGTCGGTCTCGAACATCAGCGGACCCGCGATCGCCGGAGGTCTGCTCGCGATGTCGGCCACCGCCGTGTGGCAGGTGTTCGCCGCGTTCGCCGCGGCCGGCGCGCTCGTGCTGTCCCTGCTGCGCCGGCGGCTCCCCCCGGAGATCGACGACAAGACGCCGCGGCGGGACGAGTCCGCGCAGCAACCAGCTACCGCATGAGAAGAGGACAGATGAGGCCGTCAGCAGACTCCGACAAGCCTGCGCGCGCCGTTGCCGATGCCGTGGTGTTGAAGGTGGACGACGGGGCGCGAGGCGCGAACCCGTACTACTGGCACCGGACCCAGGGCCTGCTCAAGGCGGTGATGGACGCGGTCGGGTCCTGTGGTGACGCGGAGTTGTCCGCCGCCGTCGCGGCCTTGGAGGCCGATCCGGGCAGCGCCGCCGACTGGCAGCGGGTCCGCGCGCTGGCGAAGGCCGTGATCGACGGTCCCGGCCGCGAGGCGGAGGGGCTGGCGCGGGCGGCGTGGGACCTGCTGCGGCGGTCCCGGCTGGGCTACCACGTGGGCGACGCCTACGACCGGACGGCGACCACGAGCGACGACTGGCGGCGGTGGGAGGCAGCCGGGCCCGGTGGGTCGGGGGAACCGGCGGCGCAGGTCGTGATCCCGTTCCGCAACCGGGACGGGGACGGGCACCGGAGCCGGAACCTGGCCGCCTGCCTGAAGGCCCTGGCCGACCAGGGGGTCGACCGGTCGGCCTACCACGTCACGGTCGTCGAGTCCGACGACGAACCGCGGTGGCGGGACCTGGTGGAGAAGTACGCCGACGAGCACGTGTTCGCACCGCACGACGGGTCGTTCAACAAGTGCTGGACGGTCAACGTCGGCGTGACCACCACCGCGCGACCGGCGCCGCTCGTCTGCGTCCTCGACGCGGACGCCCTGGTGGACAGGGACTTCATCGGGCGCAACGTGGCCCGGTTCGACCGGGACGGCTCCGGCGGGTTCCTGCCGTTCCGGGACGTGGTCTACGTCGACGAGCCCGCCACGGCCCGCGCGATCGCCGACCGCTGCGTGGCTGGCCGGGCCGAGGCGGACCCGGACCGGTTGCGCGGCTTCGTGGTCCACCGCGCTCCCGGGTTGTGCGTGTGGCTGCGGCGGGATGTGTTCGACGCGGTGGGGGGCATGGACGAGCGGTTCGAGGGATGGGGGCGCGAAGACCTCGACTTCGTGCTGAGGGTGCAACTGGCCACGGCGTTCGACCAGTACGGCGACCGCATGCTGCACCTGCACCACCCCTCCTCGGCCCTGCTCAACAACGGCCAGACCGTCAACGCCCACATCCCCCTGCTGTCCTGGAAACCGGAAGGCGCCATCGGCCGCATCGACCGGTACCGCGCCTGAAGCGACACGTTGGCTGATGGGGGGGACGATCAAGTGCTGACAACGGCGTTGCTCGCCAGCTGCGAGTTGCCGACGTCCTACGGCGACTTCACGCTGCACGTCTTCGGCGACCCCGAAAGGGGTGAGGACGTCATCGCGCTCGTGCACGGGGAACCGAGCCCGCACCAACCGCCGTTGGTGCGCCTGCACAGCGCGTGCTTCACCGGCGACATCCTGACGTCGCTGCGCTGCGACTGCGGACCGCAACTCGTCGCCGCGGTGCGGTTGATGGCGCAGGTGCAGCACGGAATCCTGCTGTACCTGCCCCGGCACGAGGGCAGGGGCATCGGCCTGGTCAACAAGATCAAGGCGTACGCGTTGCAGGAGCAGGGGTTGGACACGGTGGCCGCGAACGTCCACCTCGGCCTTCCCGTCGACGCCCGTGACTACCGCGCCGCCGCCGAGGCGTTGCGCCGGCTGGGCGTGTCCGAACTGCGGCTGGCCACGAACAACCCGAGCAAGGTCGCAGCGCTCGTCGACGCGGGTCTGACCGTGGAGCGGGTGCCGCACGGCGGCTTCGTCAGTCCGCACAACTCCGAGTACCTGAGGGTCAAGGACGTCCTCATGGGTCACCTGGACTCGTCGGGCGGCGGGCGCGCCGGATGAGCGGCGCCGCCGTGGCGGTGTTGGGCAGGCAGTTCGCGCGCCCCGGGCAGGGCGCGGAGCTGCTGCGGCTCAACGTCGTGCTGGGCCGGGCGTTGCGCGTGCCGGGGCTGCTCAGGTACCAGGTGCTGGTGCGCTCGGACGACCGGACCGAGCTGTGCGTGTACTGGCTGTGGCGGGACTTCGCGGACCGGGAGTCGGTGTGGGCCGATCCACCGCCCGCGCTGACCGATTTCTGGGCGTCCTCGAAACCGCTGTGGCGCGCGGCCCCGGACGTCCGGCGCTACCGCTGGGCGCCTGCGGTGGAACGCGACCTGGCCCCTGGGCACGCCGTGGTGCTCGGTGCGGGCGCCCCCGCCGCCGACGACCACCAACTGATCGACATCGACGGTGGCGCGACGTTGCGCTGCCGGCCCGCCGGGCAGGCGCCCGCCCCGGGGCAGTGGACCGGGGTGTGGCGGCTGTCCGCGACCGAGGAGAGCTGAGGGCTATGAGTCTTCCCGATCAGGTCATCGTCAACCTGTGTCCCACCGGGATGGTGCCGCGCCGGGCGAAGGTGCCGGACGTGCCCATCACCCCCGAGGAGATCGCCGCGGACGTCCGCCGCTGCTACGAGGCGGGCGCGGGCATGGTCCACCTGCACGCCAGGGACGACGACGAGGAGCCCACCTGGAGCCCGCGGCGGTTCACCGAGATCGTGGACGCGGTGGTGTCGCTCACGCCGGACATCGTGCTGGTGGTCACCACCAGCGGCCGGAACTGGTCCGAGCTGGACAAGCGCGCCGCGTCGCTGACGGTGGACGGCCTGGCCCGCCCGGAGATGGCGTCGCTCACGCTGGGCTCGATGAACTTCGTGTCCGGGCCCTCGGTGAACTCGCCGGAGACGATCGAGGGCCTGGCGCGCGCGATGCGGGAGCGCGGCATCGTGCCGGAACTGGAGATCTTCGACGTCGGCATGGTGAACTACGCCAACTACCTGATCTCCCGGGGCGTCCTCCAGCCGCCGTACTACCTCAACGTCCTGTTCGGCTCGATCGGGACCGCCGAGGTGAGCGCGGCCAACGCCGCCGCGGTGCTCGGCGCGCTGCCCCAGCCGTCCACCTGGGCGTTCGCGGGCATCGGCCGGTTCCAGCTGGCCGCGAACACGCTGGCGCTCAGCCTCGGCGGGCACGTCCGGGTCGGCCTGGAGGACAACCCGTACCTGGACTGGAGGACCAGGGAGCCCACCACGAACCCCCGGCTGGTGGAGCGCATCGTGCGCATCGCGCGGGAGATGGGCCGCGAGCCCGCCACCCCGCAGCAGGTCCGCGAGATCATCGGCCTGCCGCAGGTGGTGCGCACGTGACGGCCGCCGGCCACCGCTGGAACAGCGCCGCCGACTACGACGTGCTGGCCCGGCGCGTCCAGTTCCGCAACGCGGAGCTGGTCGCCGGGCTGCACCCCCGGCCCGCCGAACCGAGGGCCGTCTACGAGATCGGCTGCGGCACCGGCGCCCTCACCGAGGCGCTGGTGCACCGGTTGCCCTCGGCCGACATCGACGCCGTGGACGTGTCGGCCGACATGCTCGCGGTGGCGGAGGCGAAGGGCTGGCCGGCGCGGGTGCGCTTCGCGCAGGGCGCTTTTCCCGATGTGGCGACGGATCGGCGCTACGACGCGGTGTTCTCCAACGCCGCGCTGCACTGGATGCACCCCCGCTTCGCCGACGTGTTCGCGACGATGAACGCGCTGCTGGTCGACGGTGGGCTGGCCTGCGTGGCGACGGCGGGCCGCACGGCGGCGACGGACCGGTTCGCCGAGCAGTCCCGGGCGGCGCTGGCCCGGCTGACCGGGTTGTCCGAGCCGGACCCGTTCGAGGCGCGCAGGCTCACGGTGGCGGCGGCGGAGGAACTCGCGGGCGCCGCGGGGTTCGAGGTGCGGGACGCCTTCGTGGTGGAACGGACCGCCTCCGTCCCGGCGGAGGTCCGCGCCCGCTGGTGGGTGGCCAGCGGTGGGCCGTGGACGGCGGCGCAGGTGCCCGCCCGCGAAGCCGTCGACGCGCTGCGCTCGGTGCTCGGTGGCGGAGAGGTGGAGCTGGTGCACGCGAGCGTGTTCCTGAGGCTGCGCAAGGGCGATCATGCGTGACGTGTTGCGCGACCGCCAGCAGTGGGGCGCGCGGGCGATGGTGTCCACCGGCAGTTCGGCCGCGACGCTGGCGGCGCTGGACGTGCTCCGCGAGGGCGGCACGGTGTTCGACGCCGCCATCACGGCGTCGGCGGTGCTGACGGTGGCGATGCCGATGGCGTCGGGTCCCGCCGGTGACGCGGCGGCGGTGTTCCACCTCGCGGGCTCGCCCGGGGCGTGGTCGTTGACCGGGCTGGGCCGGGCGCCCGCGCGCGCCACGGTGGAGAACTTCGCCGCGCGGGGCCACCGGACCGTGCCCGGCCGGGGGATCGAGTCGGCCACCACACCGGGTCTGCTGGGCGCCTGGTGCGCCCTGCACGACCGGCACGGCACGATGCCGTGGTCCCGGCTGGTCGCGCCGGCCGTCGCGCTGGCCGAGCAGGGCACCCCGGTCACCGCGCAGACGGCGCGCTGGATCCAGGACAACCTGGCGGTGCTCAGCCAGCCGGAGTTCGCCGGGCTGTACGGGCCGCACGCGGCGCCCTCCGCCGTGGGCGGCCTGCTCCCCAACCCCGGGCTCGCCGCGCTGTACCGGCTGATGGCCGATTCGGTGGACGAGCTGGAGGCCGAGCTCGACGCGAGCGTGACCAGGCTCAGCGACCGGTTGGGCGGGTTCTTCGCGCCCGGTGACTGCCGCGTGCGGGTCGGGGAGATCGTGCCCGCCGCCACCGCTTCGGTGGCGGGCGCACGGGTCGCCACGAACCCGGCGCCGACGCAGGGCGTGCTGCTGCTGCAGAACCTCTTGCTCTACGCGCGGCTGAGGGGCGGGCACAGCGCCGACTCGGGGGCGGGGGTGCACCTGCTGTCGGAGATCTTCCACCAGACGTACGCGTGGCGGATCGAGCACCTGGGCGACCCGGTGTCCACGCCGCCCGCGGACCCGCTGGCGGAGGCGGTGCTCGCGGGGCTGGCGGCCGAGGTCGACCCGGACAGGCCCACCGCCACCCGGTACGCCGGGCACTACCGCGAAGGCGACACCACGCACTTCGCGATCGCCGACCGGGCGGGCAACAGCGTGAGCTGGACGCAGAGCCTCGGACTGGGCTTCGGTTCCGGCGTCGGCGTCGGCGAGCTGGGTTTGCTGCTGTGCAACCGGTTGGGCCGCAGCGCCACCCTCTCCCCCACCGAACCGAACGGCGTCGCTCCCGGCCGGCGTCCGGTCAACACCATCTTCGCCTGGAGCGCCGGCGACGCCGACGGGGTGCGCCTGCTCGGCGGCACCCCCGGCGGTGACGGCCAGTGCCAGTGGAACGCGCAGGTGCTCGCCGCGATGCTGTTGGACGGGGTGGGCCCGTCGGCGGCGTTGAACCGCCCGCGGTGGACGTACCTGCCCGGGGCGGACAAAACCGAGGCGGGCGTGCCGCAGCACCTGCAGGTCGACTCGTCCATGCCCGCGGAGGTCCAGCAGTGGCTGCGCGACGCGGGGCACGTGCTGCGGGTGCGGACCGGTGTCGGTGGTGTGCTGCGGGTGCTGGAGCGGCGCCCGCAGTCGGTCTACGGGCTGGACGACGGCAGGCAGGAAGGGCTCACCTCGGGGTTCTGAGCCCGGCGGCCGGAGGACCGCCGGGAGCGGCGACGGCGGTCCGACCCCCGGTTCTCACCCCGGGGCGCCGTCGCGCTCGAACCGGTACCAGCCGCCCACGACCCGCTTGGCGAGGAAGCCGAAGAACCAGAAGACCACGATGCCGAACGCCGACGACAGCAGCACCGCGGCGAACATCTGCTCGGACTGCAGCCGCTGCCGGTAGAGGTCGATGAGGATCCCGATGCCCGGTTCGCCCTGCTTGAAGAAGAAGTCGCCGACAACGGCGCCGATCACCGAGAGACCGGCCGAGATGCGCAGACCGGTGAAGACGGCGGGCAGCGCGGCCGGGAACTGCAGCTTCACCAGCGTGCGCCACGTGCCCGCCCGGTGCAGGCTGAGCAGGTCGTGCAGGTTCCGCCCGGCCGACCGCAGCCCGAACAGCGTGTTGGCGATGACCGGGAACACCGCGACCAGCACGCACACCAGCACCCTGCTGCCGAGGCCGAAGCCGAACCAGAAGCCGAACAGCGGCACCAGCGCGAGGATCGGCACCGTCTGGAGCACCACCGCGTACGGGTAGACCGCGCGCTCGACCCAGCTCGCCAGGCTCATCAGGACCGCGAGCGCGACCCCGACCACGACCGCGATCACCAGTCCCAGCAGCGCGACCCGCGCCGACACCACGAGGGCGGACAGCAGCTCCAGCAGCTTGTCGCGGTCGCCGAACCCGACGAGCAGCACCTCGTGCGGCGCGGGCAGGAGGAACCGGCGCTGCGGCGCCAGCACGACCAGGCTGACGACGTACCACGCGCCGATCATCAGCGCGGACACCGCGAGCACCGGCAGGACCTTGGACTTCACGGCGTCGCGCCCCTCAGCAGCCGGGACACCTCGGCCGCGAGCCCCGCGAACTCCGGGTGGTAGCGCAGTTCGTGGTCACGTGGCCGCGGGAAGCGGACCGGCAGGTCGGCCAGCACCCGGCCGGGCCGCGGGGACAGCACGACCAGCCGGGTCGACAGGTAGACCGCCTCGCCCACCGAGTGCGTCACGAACACCGCGCCGAACAGGAACAACAGCGGCCTCATCACCAGGGCCTGTGCCAGCGCCGCGCGCATCCGCATCCCGCCGGACAGCGCGGCGGGCAGGTGGTCCGCGAAGCCACCGAGCCCGACCAGCTCGACGTTGCGCCGCACCGTGCGCCACGGCATCAGCGTCGGTTCCTGGAAGACGAACGCCACCTCGTCGGTGCGCCGGTCCGCGACGCCCTCGCTCGGCGCCGCGAGACCTGCGGCGATCCTCAACAGCGTGCTCTTGCCGCAGCCGGACGGACCGAGCACGCTCACGAATCCGCCCGCCCGGACGGACAACGTCACCGGCGCCGCGAGCGGAGCCGTGGCCGCGATTGGCTCCTGCGCACCCGAACAGGCCGTGGCGAACAGCAGTGCCACGGCCGCGAAAGCCTTCGCAGTTCTCACTTCCCCATGACCCGCGACCATACCGACGCGGGTCCGCCGCGCGGCGCCGACCCACGTCGCTCACGGCTCCAGCAGCCAGGCGACTTCGTGGCTGAGCACGTTCCGCAAACGCTCGGGGTTCGAGCCGTCCAGCGACAACGCGGGGAGCTGCGAGCGGTAGGCCGACATCGCCGCCTCCTTGAGGGCCCTCGCGCGCGGCGACAACTCGACCGCCTGCCGGGTCATCCGCCGCGGGTCGAGGCCCCGGTAGCTCAGCTCCCCGTCGAGCCAGGCGTCGACGTCCAGGTACGCGCGGGGTTCCCGGCCGGTCACCCACGACGGCCAGCCGTACCAGAGCGCGTAGGGCAGGTCGGCGTAGAGGTGGACCTCCGGGCGCTCCGGAGCGGCCTCCACCGCGGCGAGCGCGGCGTCGCGCGCGGCGCGGTGGTCGTTGTGCCCGCCGATGGCGGCGGGGATCCAGACCTCGGCGGCCCGCCCGATCACGTCACCGATGCGCGCGGCCAGCCGCTCGCCGTCCAGCGGGCCGGACCGGTACTGCTCCTCCTGTTCGCCCAGGCGCAGCGAGTCGCAACCGAGGACGCGGTGCGCCTCGTCGTCCTCGGCCAGCCGTTCCCGCTGGCGCTCCCGGGACGACGAGGCCCGGGTGAGCCGGTCCCAGTACGTGAGCGCGACGTCGTCCGGTGGCATTCCGGAGAAAACCGTCACCAGCGTCGTACCGGGCTGCATCAGCCGGTTCGAGGCGGACAGCACAGCGTCGTCGAGGTGTGCCGACAGCACGAAAACCCGCTTTTCCATCGCCTTCCCGGCAGTCGTGTCGAACGACGCACGACAAGAGGTCCGCAGAAAGCGGCTGCCGCCGACCCCCACCCCGGATCCCCCAGCGCCCGTCGACAGTGGTGCGCCCCCGATCACAACGTGGCACAACGCCGAAAGCCCGTCAACAGCCCACCGAATGCCCGAATGGGCGGGTCCCTCCACCAGCGGGACCGACCGGCGCCGGCGAGGGCGGGGCCCCGGTCCGGCGGCGGTAGCGGAATGTCGGTTTACTCCCGTGTCGAGCGGGGGTACCTGCGGGCCATGACCGAGTCCGACCTGCTCTCCGCGGCCGAGGTGTTCCCCGAACTGTCCGACGAGGTCAAAGTCCGCTTCCCCGAGGGCGAGGAGCCGGTGCTGCTGCGCCCGGACGGGACCGAGGTCGACACGTGGCGGGAGAACCACCCGTTCACCGAGCGGCTGGGCCGGGCGGAGTACGCGCGGGCGAAGCGGTTGTTGCACATCGAGATGCTCAAGCTGCAGTACTGGGTCCAGGACACCGGCCAACGGGTGGTCATCGTGTTCGAGGGCCGGGACGCGGCGGGCAAGGGCGGGACGATCCGGCGCTTCACCGAGAACCTCGACCCGCGCGGCGCCCGGGTGGTCGCGCTGGGCACCCCGACCGAGCGCGAACGGGGGCAGTGGTACTTCCAGCGCTACGTGGAGCACCTGCCCACCGCGGGGGAGATGGTGCTGTTCGACCGCTCCTGGTACAACCGCGCGGGCGTGGAGCGGGTCATGGGCTACTGCGACGACGAGCAGTACGAGCGCTTCCTGCGCCAGGCGCCGGAGTTCGAGCGGATGCTGGTCGACGACGGCGTCGTCCTGGTGAAGCTGTGGTTCTCGGTGTCGCGGGCCGAGCAGCGCACCCGCTTCATCATCCGCCAGGTCGACCCGGTCCGGCGCTGGAAGCTCAGCGCCAACGACCTGGCCTCGCTGGACCGCTGGGACGACTACACCCAGGCCAAGGTGGCGATGTTCCGGGCCACCGACACCGCCGAGGCCCCGTGGACGGTGGTCAAGAGCAACGACAAGCGCCGCGCGCGCCTGGAGGCGATGCGCAGCGTGCTGGCCCGCCTCGACTACGCCGACCGCGACCTCGGCGTCGTCGGCGAACCGGACGGGCGCATCGTCGGCGCCGCGAACACCCTGCTCGAAGAGGGCGAGGACGACACCTCGCTCAGCCCGACACCGATCGCCCCGGACATGACCCACGAACCCGGTCTGCACCCCGACGAACCCGCGTGAGCGGCGCCGCAGGCGGAGGGTCCGCGTCGCCCGGGAGGTGAGGTGGCGCGGCGATGGCCTTTCGAGCGGGGACTGCCCTACAGGCCGGGGTATTCCGCGGTCATGTCGCCGTCGAACAGCCGCCAGTAGAAGCTGTTCATCTTCGCGGCGGCAGGTGCGTGCCGGTTCAGGATCGCGGCCACGGTCGGCGGCACGTCATCCGGGACGTGGCCGGCGGCGCACCGGAGCACGTACTCGTTGCGGGCGGTGGGGACGCCGCCTGGCGGCACCGCCACCCCGCACACCTCGGTCACCAGCCAGTTGACCAGTCGCATGGCGGCGTAGGCGGCGTCGTGCGTCGCGTTGCGCCGGACGAACTCCTGCTCGGCGGCCGACAGGTCGAAACGCGGCGATGTGGCCAGGCCGAAGTCGGTGAGGTGGATGCGCTCGCCGTCGGTGCGCATGTTGCCGAAGTGCCCGTCCATGTGCAGCAGTTCGTGACGGCGCAGGAAGCCCACGATCCGCGACAGTTGCCGCTCGACCGCGTCGGCCTTGCCCGCCGGGTCCTCGCCCAGCCAGTCGGACAACGGGTGGGGGATGTACTCGCAGAACAGCACGAGGCTGCGCGTCGCGGCGGCCAGGGCTTCGAGGCGGGCGCGCACGGCCGGGGAGCCGTTCAGCGCGGCGACGACCGCGTCGACGTCGGCGTGCTCGGCCGCGACGGGCGAGCGGCCGGGCAGCACCCGCCAGTGGTGCAGCAGCGGGAACGACTCCGTCCCGCCGGCCAGCACCGCTTCGGTGACGATCTGGTTCGCGGCCAGCTCGCGCCATGCGTTGAACCCCGGGCTGACGACGCCGTACTGGCAGAACACCGGCAGGTCGAACAGGTTGGCGGTG
>Ga0196958_10000015_pt1 | contig 114748 bp, 93 predicted proteins | sample S1v_10metaG_FD_148654 | JGI IMG/M metagenome (GOLD analysis project Ga0196958, IMG submission 148654) | Soil microbial communities from Anza Borrego desert, Southern California, United States - S1+v_10 | ecosystem: Environmental > Terrestrial > Soil > Desert | place: USA: California... | reverse complement strand
GCCGCGCGCCGCCGGCGGCGGTCGGTCGGTCACCTCGGCCGGCACGCCGTGCTCGGCGAGCCCGCGCGCCACCAGGCCGGCCACCGCCGCCGGTCCGCCGACCACCGCGACCGGGCCGTCCCCCAGACCGGGCACCGGCACACCGGGGGCGGGCTCGGCCACCGCCCGCAGCGCCAGCCTGGTGAGCGGCGGCGGGAGCGGCCGGCCCCCGACCCGCGCGGCGGGCGGCGGGAGCGGTTCGGGGCCGATGTCCGCGCCGGGCGGGGAGAACGGCTCAGCGTCCACCGCGGAGGGTGGCTCGTCCGCGGTCGGCGGCGTCCCGCTCGCGGTCCGCGCGGCCGGTGGCGGGAGCGGTTCGGGGTCGACCCGCTCGGGCGGCGGCGGGAACGGCCCGGCCCCGGGCGGCGGCGGAGGCGGCTCGCCGGTCCCCCGCGCGGGCGGCGGGTCCGGTTCGCCCGCGGCAGCACCCGGGTGGGCGTCCCGGCCGCCGATCCGGTCGGCGACCTCCCGCAGCGTGCGCAGCTTGGACAGCTCGGTCAGCTCCCCGATCGGCGACGCGCCCGCCACCCCGTCGCCGATCCGCTGCCGCAGCGCGGAGAAGATCTCGACCCGCTTGATCGAGTCGATGCCCAGGTCCTCGTCCAGGGCCATGTCCAGCCGCACCATGTCCTCGGGGTAGCCGGTGCGGTCGGCCACCACGGACAGCAACTCCCGCTCCACCGCCCGCGCGTCGGTTCCCGCCCGCGCGGCCGGTTCCTCCCGCACGACCGGCTCGACCCGCACGACCGGCTCAGCCCGCTCGACCCGCTCGACCGGGATCAGCGGCGCGGGCGCGGGCTCGGGCATCGGCGTGGGCGCCACCACGACGGCCGGCGGCGGGAGCGGTTCGGCAGCGGGCACGTCGACCGGAACGGCCGGCGGCCCGGCCGGCGCGGCGGCGGGCGCCCCGACCGGTGTCGGCGCCGGGCGGTCCGCTGCGACACCGCCGGAGCGCGCGCCCTCCACGCCGAGCAGCATCGCGAACGACGCCTCCGACATGCGCAGGAACGCCAGGTGGCTCTCCGTCAGGCTGCGCTGGTACTCCTCGTGCGCCCGGGCCGTCTCCCGCTGCGCCTCCGCGAACAGCCGCAGCAGCCCCGCGTCCACGGCCCCCGCGGCGGCCCGGACGGGCGGGCCGGCCCCCTCGTCGGGCGCACCGGCGACCACGACCGGCGGCGCGGCGGCGGGCGGCTCGGGGTTGGGCGGCGGCAGCGCGGACGCCCCGCCGGCGGGCGGGTAGGGCTTGCCGTGGTTGGCGCCGTTGATCTGCACTGTCATCCCCTGCTTCCGCTCCGGCGCGGTGCGCGCGTAGGGCTCCCACAGGGCGGCGAGGTCGAGTTCGACGCCCGCCGCGGCCAGCCGCGCCAGCCCCCGGTGAAGTTCGGTCATCCCGTTGTGCCGCGGGCGCTGCAGGCCGACCACCAGGTGGTCGCGGCCAGCCAGGACCGCGCCGGTCAGCCCGCACAGCGTCGTGCGGGCGCCCACCTCCACGAACGTCCGCACGCCGTCGGCGTACATGGCCTCGACGGTGTCCGCGAAGCGGACCGGCGACACCACCTGCTCGGCGATCCGCCCGCGCACCGCGCCGGGGTCGCCCGGGTACGGCGCGGCGTCGGCGTTGCCGTAGACCGGGATGCGCGGCGGGGCCACGTCGACCCGGTCCAGGAACGCCCGCAGCGGCCCCACCGCGCCCGCCACCAGCGGGCTGTGGAACGCGGTGGCCGCCGCCAGCCCCACGACGTCGTGACCGTCCGCGCGCAACCGCCGCGCGACCGCCCCCACCGCGTCCACGGCCCCGGACAGCACCACCTGCGCGGGCCCGTTGTCGTTGGCGATCCAGACGCGCGGCTCGTCGCAGCGGGCCAGCGCGGCGGCGACCTCCGCCCGGCCGGCCGCGACGGCGACCATGGCGCCGGGCACGGCGGCGGCGGCCACCGCCTCGCCGCGCTCCCGCGCCAGGGCGACCAGGTCCGCCGCGGTGAGCACGCCGGCGCAGTGCAGGGCGGTCAGCTCGCCGAAGCTGTGCCCGGCCGCGCAGTCCGGCCGCAGGCCCACGGCGGCCAGCACCTCCAGCAGCGCCAGGGCGTGCACGGCCAGCGCGGGCTGCGCCCACTCGGTGCGGGTGAGCAGGTCCCGCTGCGCGGCGCGCTCCTCGTCGGTGAAGGCCGGCGGCGGGAACACCACCCGGTGCAGCGGGCCGTCACCGAGGTCGGCGGTGGCGTGGCGGTCCCACGCGGCCAGGGCGCGCGGCTCGTGCATCGCGAGGTCCGCGCCCATGCCCACGTGCTGGGAACCCTGGCCGGGGAACAGGAACGCCACCCGGCCGGTCCGGGCGGGGCCGGCGGCGTAGCACGTGCCGGCCGGGGTGGCGAAGGGCGCGCCCGGCCGCTGCCGGACCGACCGCGCGGCGCGGGCCAGCTCGGCGCGCAGCCCGTCCGCGTCGCCGGCGACGACGGCGAGGCGGTGCGACCGGGCCGCGGAGAACGCCCGCGCGGCGTCGCGCGCGAGGTCGGCCGGCGCCCGGCCGGTGTCCAGGCCGTCGATCCGGGCCAGCAGCTCCTCCGCCGAGTCCGCGCCGAGCAGCACCAGTTCGGTCGGCGCGGTCCGGAGCCGCCCCGCGCCCGACGGCGCGTGCTCCTCCAGGGTCAGGTGGAAGTTGCTGCCGCCGAAGCCGAAGCTCGACACCGCGGCGCGGCGCGGGTGGTCCGGGCCGCGCACCCACGGGCGCGCCGCCGTGTTCAGGTAGAAGGGGCTGCCGGCGAAGTCCAGCTCCGGGTTCGGCCGGTCCACCTTGATCGTCGGCGGCAGCACCCCGTGGTGCACCGCCAGCACGGCCTTGAGCAGGCCGGCCGCGCCCGCGGCGGCCTTGGTGTGCCCGATCTGCGACTTCACCGAGCCCAGCGCGCACCACCGGCGGTCATCCCGGTCGCCGTCGTCGAACACCTCGCGCAGCGCCCGGAACTCGGCCCGGTCACCGGCCGCGGTCCCGGTGCCGTGCGCCTCGACCAGCTCGACGGTGCCCGGCCCGTAGCCCGCCTGCCGGTAGGCGCGGCGCAGCGCCCGCGCCTGCCCCTGCGGCACGGGCGCGTAGATCGCCGTGCCGCCGCCGTCGGAGGACGCGCCGAGGCCGCGCAGCACCGCGTACACGCGGTCACCGGCGCGCTCGGCGTCGGCCAGCCGCTTGAGGGCGAACATCGCCAGGCCCTCGCCCAGCATCGTGCCGTCGGCCCCGGCGGAGAACGGGCGGCAGTCCTCGGTCGGGGACAGCGCGGGCGTCTCGGTGAAGCACATGAACGTGTCGATGCCGTTGGCGGCGTCCACGCCCCCGGTCAGCACCAGGTCGGCCCGGCCGAGGGCCAGCTCGGCGACGGCGCCGTGCACCGCCGCCAGCGAGCTGGCGCAGGCCGCGTCGGTGGTGTGGTTGGCGCCGTGCAGGTCGAACCGGTTGGCGATGCGGCCCGCCACCACGTTGGTCAGCAGGCCCGGGAAGGTGGCCTCGGTGCCCGGCGCGTACTGCGCCGAGATGGCGTCGACCGCCGCCCGCACCCGCGACTCGGGCAGCCCCTGCTCCCGCAGCGCCTTGCGCCACAGGGGGTACTGCACCCGGCAGGCGACCGTGGACAGCAGCTCCAGGCTGGAGGCGCCCAGGATCACGGAGACCCGCTCCCGGTCCAGCCCCGCCAGGCCGCCGGCGAGGTCGGCCAGCACCTGCTCCGCGACCACCAGCCCCAGCAGCTGCGCGGTGTCGGTCATCGGCACGTCCCTGGGCGGCACCCGGTGCCACAGCGGGTCGAAGTCGACCGGGGGCAGGAACGCGCCGCGCCGGACGTAGGTCTTGCCCGGGGTGCCGGGCTCGGGGCTGTAGTAGTCCTCGACCAGCCAGTGGTCCGGCGGGACGTCGGTGATCAGGTCCCGCCCGTCGACCGCGTTGCGCCAGAAGCCGCGCACGTCGACCGCGCCCGGCATGATCGCGCCCAGGCCGACCACCGCGACCGGCGCCTGCTGGTGCCCCTGCCCGGCGTCGGCGCGCGGGCCGCTCCCCCGCACGGTCAGCACCCCAGCCGGCGCGGGCGGAAGGCGAACGCCCGGCCCGGGACCGGCAGGCCGGCGGAGCGCAGCTGCTGGGCCCTGGTCACCACCGCGGCGCCCTCCAGCAGGTTCAGGGCGATCTGCACGGCGGTCCGGTCGGCCGGTTCGGCCAGGAAGCCGCCCGCCACCCACCGGTTGAACGCGCCCATCGCCGGGCCGCACCAGACCTGGTAGTCGGCCCGGCGCGCGGTCTCGCCCGCGATCGCCCAGCGGCTGGACATGCCCAGGTACCAGCGGAAGACCAGGGCCATGCGGTGCTTGGGGTCGCGCTCGGCGCGGTCGACCTCGGCGGGGTCGCGGTGCTGCCAGAACAGGCGGGTCCGCGCCCACACCCGGTCCACCGGCTCGCCCAGCACGTCCCGCTCGATGCCCGCGAGCAGCGGCGCGGGCACGGCCTCCAGCGACGGGTGGTCGACGTAGGTCCGGTAGAGGCGGGCGGCCCGCGCGGCGAACATCGTCCCCCGGCCCAGCACCTGGAGCCGGACGCCCTGCTCGAACATGTCGGCGGCCGGGGCCATGGCCACGTCGGCGACGCCCGCGGCGGCGAGCATCCGCTTGGCGTCCCCGGACAACCCCGACTCGACCGCCGCCTGGTTCACCGAGCCGGTCACCACGTAGGCCGCGCCGGCGGCGAACGCGGCGGCCACCGCGCCCGGCGTGCCCAGGCCGCCGGCCGCGCCCACCCGCGGCGGGCGCGCGTAGCCGAAGCGGCGCGCCAGGTCGTCGCGCAGCCCCAGGACCGCGGGCAGCACGGACACCAGCGGGCGGTTGTCGGTGTGCCCGCCGCTGTCCGCCTCGACCGTGACGTCCTGGGCGATCGGCACGTGGCAGGCCAGCTCGGCCTCCGCCCCGGTGAGCGCGCCGCGCCGCACCAGCTCGCGCAGCACGTCCGCCGGCGCGGGCGAGAGGAACCGCTCGGCCACCTCCGGCCGCGACACCTTGGCGAAGACCCGGACCGGCCGCACGACCCGCCCGCCCCGGTCGCGCCGCAGCCCCGAGGCCGCGCACCGGACCGCCGCCGGCGTCGGCGCGGTGAAGGCGGACAGCGAGACCACCGGCACCGCCTGGTCCAGCAGCAGGTCCGCGACCCGCTCCTCCAGGGCGGGTTCGTTCGGGGTGTGGATCAGGTTGACGCCCCAGTTCGGCCGCCCGCCCAGCTCGCCGCGCAGCTCGGCCACCGCCCGCTCGACGGCGGGCAGGTCGAGCCCCGCCGCGCCGAAGAAGCCGAGCAGCCCCGCCCGCGCCACGGCCGCGACCAGGCGGGTGGTCGCGATGCCGCCCGCCATCTCCCCCGCCGCGTAGGGGAACCGCGTGCCGTGCGCCTCGCAGAACGACCGGTCGCCCAGCCGTTCCGGGTACAGCGGCGGCAGCACGCCGACGACCGGGTGGCCCGCGCCCGGCTCCGGCCCGCCCGCGTCGGCCGCGACCGCGCCGCCGAGCGCGAACCCCAGGCCGCCGGTCGCCTCGTCGAGCACCACGTACCCGGTCTCGCGCACCCGCTCGACCGCGGCGACCAGCTCGGCGGGGGTGAACGCCGCCGGGTGCGCGTCGGGGCGCCACGTCAGCCGGGCGCCCGCCACCGTGCCGGTCAGCACCGCGCGGCCGGGCTGGGCGGGCACTCGGCGGGCCGGTCTTCAGCGGACCGGTCTTCAGCGGACCGGTCTTCAGCGGACCGGTCGGCAGTGGACCGGTCGTCGGCAGGCCGGTTGGTAGCGGACCGTTCGGTAGCGGCTGCCGGATCGCCGGCAGCCGCCGGGTCGGTGACGGGTGACGGGTCGGTGGCGGCGCGGGGCGCGGCGGCGGCCAGGTCGTCCAGGTCGTCCAGGGCCCGCTGCCACAGCCGGCACAGCTCCTCGCCGTCGGGCAGCGACGAGTCGACCGCGAAGCCGACGCACACCCGGTCGTCGTGGGTGATGAGGTAGGCGGCCAGCGGGTGGCCGCGGGGGACGAAGCCCAGCGGGGCCATCCGCTCCAGCGGGACGCCCTCGTACTCCAGCACCCACCGCGGTCCGCGCACGTTGCTGGCCAGGAGGTCGATGTGCGCGCGGGAGAACGTCAGCGCGAACACCGCCCGCACGAACCACCCCGGCAGCGAGCGCTCGGCGGCGCCGGCCACCCCGATCCGGCCGTCGCCCTTGGCCCGCGCCGTCGCGCGGCCGATCGCGCGCAGCCGCCGCAGCGGGTCCGGCTCGTCGCAGGGCAGCGGGACGCGCAGGTTGACCACCCTGGTCCTCAGCTCGTGGTCCTCGTGCCGGTCGTGCAGGTCCACCGGCACGAGCGTCCACACCGGACGGGCGCCGCGCCGCCACGGGGTGTGCGGCCACTCGCGCAGCACCGCGGCCAGCGCGGCGAGGAAGACGTCGTTGCGCGTGCAGCCGTGCGCGTCGGCCAACTCCCGCAGCCGGGCCGCCGACGTGGTGGTCCACGCGAAGCGCCGCTGCCCGGTGCGGCCGGCGGTGCTGAAGGCGCGGGTGGCCGGCGGCAGGAACCGGGCCAGGTAGCCGACCGCGCCGCGCGCCACCGTGCCGAGATCGGCCCGGCGGACCCGCCGGGCGCGCCGGGGCGCGGGCGGGCGGTCCGGCGCGCGGCCCGCCAGCAGGCACGTCGCCTCGATCAGCGACGCGCCGTCCAGCAGGGCGTGGTGCGCCTTGAACAGGATCGCCCACTCGTCGTCGGCGTGGCCGCGCACCAGCCAGAACTCCCACGGCGGCGCGCCCCGGACCAGCCGGCGCGCCATGATCGCGTCCGCCGCCGCCCGCAGCCCGCCCGGCGCGGCCACCCACTCGTGGACGTGCCGCGCGGGGTCCGCGCCCGACCGACGCACCCAGCGCAGCCGCCCGCCCTCGCGGCGCAGCGCCGAGGACAGCGCCGGCAGCGCGTCGAGCTTCGCCGCCACGAACCGGCGCACGTCGACCAGCTCCGGCGGCCGGCCCGCGAACGACGACAGCCCGCCGATCTGGAGGTTGCCCACCGGCAGGCGGGACTCGTAGCGGACGAACGCGTGCTCCAGCCCGGTCAGCGGGCGCGCCGCGGGCCTCACGGGGCCGCCCCGACCGCCGGCGCGCCGGCCCGCAGCCCGGCGAGCAGGTAGTCCGCGTCGACCACCCGCGGGGCGGGGCGGCTGCCCAGCACCTGGCGCACCCGGCTGTCGTCGTAGCGGCGGCGGTGGCGCAGGTAGGGCGCGAAACCCGCCATCGGCAGGACCGGCGCGCCCGCCGGCGCGCGCCGGTCCACCAGCTCCGACCGGATCCGGAACAGCCGCTCGAACGCCTGCCGCAACTCGGTGACGGCCACGTCGCGCTCGTGGACGACGTGGTAGGTGTCGACCAGCCCGGACGGCGGGGCCTCGACCAGCTTGACGATCAGCTCGGCCGCGTCGTCCACCGGCATGAGGTTGAGGTGGGCGTCGGGCTCGCCCGCGACCCGCACCGGGGGCGCGGCGCGGCGGAGCGGTTCGTGGTCGGGCAGCCCCCGGCCGCGCACCACGTCGAGCCGCGCCCCGCGGTCGGACCCGCCGCGCGGGCCGCGGTCGGACCGCCCGTCGCCGCCCGGGTCGTCGCCGCGCGCACCGCCGGCGCGCGGCCGGTGGTCGGACCGCTTGCCGCGCGGCCCGCCGGCGCCCCGCCCGTCACCGCGCACCCCGTCGCCGCCCCTCCCGTCACCGCGCGCACCACCGCCGAGCGAGCCGCCGCCCAGCGGACCGCGGCCGGGCAGGGCGTCGCGCGAGCCGTCGCGGGCCTGCGGGAGCCCGCCGACCGTCGCCGCCACCACGCGCGCCACCACCTGCAGCGGGTGCGCGGGCAGGCCGGGCTCCGGCGGCCGGTCGTCCACCAGGATGCTCGGCCGCAGCACGACCGCGGCCCGCCGCTGCCGCGCCGACCAGGCGCGCACCAGCAGCTCCGCCTCGTACTTGGACTGCTCGTACGGGTTCTCGAAGCCCCAGCTGCCGTCCAGCTCGTCCTCGTAGACCACGCCCGAGCGGCGCGCGCCCGCCACGAACGCCGTGCTGACGTGGCACAGCAGGGGCCGGCGGCGGCCGGCGGTGGCCAGCTCCAGCACGTGCCGCGTGCCGCCGACGTTGACCGCGCGCAGCGCTGACAGGCGGCCCTCCAGGTCGATGCCGCCGGCGCAGTGCACCACCAGGTCCAGCTCGTCGGCCAGGTCCCGGAACCGCGCGGCCGGTAACCCCAGGTTCGGCGCGGTCAGCTCGATCCCGACCACGCGCAGCCGGTGCCCGAGGCCCACCTCGGGCACCCCGGCCCGCTGGAAGTGGCGCGCGATGCGCTCGACCGGGTCCGCCGAACCGGCGTGGGCGAGGACGGAGATGCGTTCGTACCGGGCCAGCAGCTCGCGCACCAGGCGGACGCCGAGGAATCCCGTGGCACCGGTCAACGCGATGTGCATCGGCACGACCTTTCGCTCCACCGCCAGTGCCGCCACGACCGTTGCACCGGTGACCGCCGAGCGGCAACAACCGTGCTTCCTTCGGGTGAACGCGCGGGTCCGCGCCGCCGGAGCGCCGATTCCCGCGGCCGACCGGGCCGATTACTGCGGTCTCACACGATCGGTAAGCGCAAATATCACCGAAAAGAAGTAAAGAATCACCGTGTCGTTGAAGCGTCGATTTCCTCCGTGCCACAGTCGCGGCACCGACCGCCGATTGTTCCGGCGGACTCGACACGGGGAGTCGACATGGCAACTTCGGACGGGACGACGGACGCGACCCGACCCGCGCGCCGCCGGGGCGCCCTGGTGGCGGCGGTCGCCGTGGTGGTGGGAGCGGCGCTCCTGCTGCCCCGGCTGGTCGGCGCGGCCGAGCGGGCCGACGCGGCGGACGGGGCCGCGCGGCAGGACGCGGTGCGGTGCTCGCTGTGGGCGATGGCCGTGCCGACCGTGCCGGTGGCGGCCGAGGGCGAGCCGGTGGAGGTCGGCGGGGCGCTGGAGGCGGGCACGGCGCGGTGCGAGGACCCGCGGGGCGAGATCAGCGGCGTGCGGTACGAGATGGCCGAGGAGGCCCGGGTCCTGGCCACCTGCTCGCGGCTGGAGGTCGCCGACGCGGAGGTCGCGGTCGAGTGGGTGCTCGCCGACGGGTCGACGCAGCGGAGCACCCTGCGGATCGGCAGGCTCACGGTCGACGGGACCGGCCCCGCGCTGGCGGACGCCGTCGTCGAGGGCGGTCCGGCCGCCGTGGCGGGCAAGCCGGTGGCGGTGTCGGCGGACCGGGAGACCATCGACGCCGCCAAGGCCGCCGCCGCGACCCAGTGCACCACCGGCGGCGTCAAGAGCCTCGTCGGCACCGTCGAGGTCCGGTTCGGCTGATCGCCGGCCACCCGACCCGCGCCCGGCACGACCGACCGGCGGTGACCGGCCGGGGTGCGCCGGGCCGCGGGCGCGTGGGATCTTGGGCGGGCGGCGGCGGGCGCTTCGCGCCGGTCGACCGCGCTCGGCCGGGTCGGCGCAGGAGGAGGGTGGCATGGTGACGCGGGTGTTCCTGGTGGATGACCACGAGGTCGTCCGGGTCGGTGTCCGTGAACTGCTCAACGATGACGGCGGTCTGGAGGTGGTGGGTGAGGCCGGGTCGGTGGCCGAGGCGTTGGCCCTGGTGCCGGTCAGCGGCGCCGAGGTGGCGGTGTTGGACGTGCGGTTGCCCGATGGCAACGGCATCGAGTTGTGCCGTGAGCTGCGTTCCCGGGTGCCGGAGCTGAAGTGCCTGATGCTGACCTCGTTCACCGATGACGAGGCCCTGTTCGACGCTGTCATGGCCGGTGCGTCGGGGTTCGTGCTCAAGCGGATCCTGGGTCACGACCTGCAGAACGCCGTGCGCACCGTCGCCGCCGGCGAGTCGCTGCTCGACGCCCGTTCCACCTCGGCCCTGCTGAGCCGCATCCGCCGGGAGCGGGAAGAAGGCGACCCGGTGCGTTCTCTCACCGAGCAGGAACGCGCCGTGTTCGACCTCATCGGTGAGGGCCTGACCAACCGCCAGATCGCCGAGAGGATGTTCCTGGCCGAGAAGACGGTCAAGAACTACGTCTCCCACCTGCTGGCCAAACTCGGCCTGGAACGCCGCACCCAGGCCGCCGTCCTGGCCACCCGCCTGCGCAAACCCACCCCCTCCGACGAGGAGTGATCACAACGGCACCCGCCGCGCCAGGCGCGTGCCACGTGCTCGGGCACCCCGACGCCGTCGTCCACCACCGGGCTCACCAGCGCGTCGGCGGCCTCGGCGGTCGGGCCTTCCGCACCTCGCCGGGCGGCTCGTCCAGGCGCGAACCGCCCGGCAAGCGGTGCGGGCGGTCGTGCTCGGCGAGCGCGGGCCAAGGCTCGCACGGGTCGAGCGGGCCGCCATCCCGGCCGGGTCAGTCCTGGGCGGCTCGCTTCGCGAGGTCGTAGCCCAGGTGCAGCCAGTCCGAGCCGGCCACCGCCGCGAGCGCGCCCGCGACCAGGCGGCTCGCCCGCGGCGCCAGCACCAGGCCCGCGGTCAGCGCGCCGGCGATCCACACGCCCGAGCAGAACGGGCAGCTGACCAGCTCGCCGACCGAGTGCCGGACACCGCTGCCGCCGCGCACCGACTCGTTGACCTCGGCGAGCCCGGCGGGTTCCTCGTAGCGGGTGAACGGCGCCCGCACGGCGCTGCCGACCGCGCTCTTGGTCAGCAGCCGGCTGGACTTGTGCGTGGCCACCGCGAGCAGGGCGATGTCGCCCGCCGACAGGCGCTCCGGCAGGCGCGCGCCCCTGCGGCGGCCCACCGCGACGGCGACGCCCACCAACCCGGCGTAGGTGCCCATCGCGGCCAGGTAGCCGCCCAGTGGGCGATCCGCCTCCCCCGAGTAGGCGCTGCGGACACGGTCGAACATCGCGGCGATCGACATGGGCGAGGGATAGCCGTCGGCGGGAACTCCAAACCGCCCGTCGCCGGGCGGGCCGCGCGGCCCGCCCCCGCGCGACCCGCCCGACGCCTCAGCCGCGCGGGGACGTCCCGGACCGCCGCGCCACCGCGGCCAGGCCCGCCGCCCCCAGCGCCGACGCCACCAGCAGCGCGGCGACCACCGCCGGGGAGCGGTGGCCGAAGCCCGCGGCGAGGGCCGCGCCGCCCAGCAGGGGTCCGGCGGTCGCGCCCGCGTTGAGGGCCGCGGTCGCGAACGAGCCGCCCAGCGACGGGGCCTCGTCCGCCGCGTAGAGCACCCGCGTGATCAGCGTGGACCCGACCGCGAACGACAGCGCCCCCTGCGCGAACACCAGCGCGGCCAGCGCCACCGGGTCGCCCGCCGTCGCCGCGAGCAGCAGCCAACCGACCGGCAGCGCCACCCCGCCGGGCAGCAGGACGACCCGCGGCCGCGCGTCCGACAGCCGCCCGCCGACGGTCACGCCGACGAACGTCCCCAGGCCGAACAGCGCCAGCAGCACCGGCACCCGGTCGGGGCCGTACCCGCCGACCTCGGTGACGAGCGGGGCCAGGTAGGTGAACGCGCAGAAGGTCCCGCCGTTCACCAGGGCCGTCACCAGCAGGGTCACCAGCAGCCGGGGACGGCGCAGCGCCCGCAGCTCCCGCCGCGCGCCCGGCGCCCCGGCGGCCGGCGCCCCGGCCGGGACCGACCGCAGGACCGCGAGGACCGCCGGGGCCGAGAGGGCGGCCACCGCCCAGAACGCCGAGCGCCAGCCCCACGCCTGGCCCAGCGCGGCCCCGGCGGGCACCCCCGCGACGCAGGCGAGGGTGACGCCGCCGAGCAGCACGGCGGTGGCCCGCCCCTTGGCGTCCGGCGCGACCAGGCCGGTGGCCGTCGCGAGGCCCACGGCCAGGAACCCGGCGTTGGCCAGCGCCGCGGCGAAGCGGGTGGCGAGCAGGACGCCGAAGTCGGTGGTCAGCGCGCCGACGACGTGCGCGGCCACGAAGGACAGCAGGAACACCAGCAGCGCCCGCCGCCGCGGCCGGCGCAGCGACAGGACCGCCGCCGACGGGGCCCCGACGACCATCCCCAGGGCGAACGCCGAGGTGAGTGCCCCGGCCTGCGGGACGGACACCCCCAGGTCGGCGGCGATCCCCGGCACGAGGCCGGACAGCATGAACTCGGACGTCCCCTGGGCGAAGACGGCCATTGCGAGCAGGTAGACGGCAAAGGGCATGACGAACTCCAACCGCGTCGCGAACGGGTGCGCGGTGGACCTCGGCGGCCGGACGGCTCGGCGGTCGTCCGGGCGCGCGGGGGGCCGCCGCGCGGGGGAGCCCGGGGCGCGCGGCAACGCGGTCGGCAGGACCGCGGCGCGGCGCCCGGGCGGGACGGCCCGGCGATCCGGTGGGGTGGCGTGCCCGTCGACGCCGATCAGCCGACGCCGATCAGCCGACGCCGATCAGCGGGCGCCGACCTGACAGGGCCGACCTGACAGGGCCGACCCGACAGGGCCGACGGCGGGACCGGCCGCGCCGGCGCACCGCGCTCGGCGGTGCGGGAGGAGCGCTCCCGGTGCGGTGCGGTCGGTGCGGTCGGTGCGACGAGGTCGGCGCGGCGCAGGTCGGCGCGGTCAGCGTGCGGGCGCGGTGAGCCACCGGAAGACCGGTGGCCGGGGTCTGGACGCCTCGGGGCTGGACACGGCGCGAACCCTAGCCACTGCCCGCTCGCGCCGTCCACCGCGTTGCCGCCGGGACGTCGCCGCCGGCCGCACCGAGGACCGGCCGGTGGTCGCCGGTCGTCGTCGTTCGGGCGTCATCGCCACCACCCTCGCGCCCGGCTCAGCCGGGAACCCCGACCGGATCCCGAACGCGCGGGCCAGGCGGGCGGACCGGGTGCCGATCTTGATCGGATCAGTGCCGCGCCGGGGATTAGCCGATCACCGCCCGGGGGTATCCGGGGCCGCGCGCCGAGGGGCCGGCGCCAGGGGCAGACGAGCAGCGGGCGGTGAGTGCGGTGGACGAGGAATTCGACGACGCGGTGGCTCGGGAGCTGCGGCGCTACATCAAGCGGGTCACGGCGGCCCTCGGGCTCGGTGGCGAGTCCTCCTACGTCGACGCGGGCCCGCCCGCGAACGCCTACCTCGCGCTGGAGGGCAGGCTCCCGTCGTTCCCCGACCAGGACGTCGCCCTGCTGTGGGACGAGGAGTACGGCTGGTCCGCCGCGATCGAGGCGCCGGTCGTCGGGCAGGACCGGGTCGTCGCCTACCTGCACGGCCGGCCGGTGCCGCCGCCGGCCGAGGTCGCGCGGTTCGCCCAGGGGCTGCTGCGCGGCGAGCGCCTCGGCGACCCGCGACCGGTCCGCCTGGCCACCCCCGGCGACCACCGCACCGGCCTGCTCCCGCGGCTGCGCGCGGTGACCGGGGCCGAGCTGGTCGAGGTGCTGCGCCTGCCGAACCGCCCCGCGGCCGAACCGCTGCGCCTGGTGGCGGACGCCCGGCCGGCCGCCGAGCCGGCGCCCCGCCGGGCGGGGTGACGGCGAGCGGACGTGACGACGAGAGCAGGCGTGACAACAATCGGGAGTGACGACGAGCGGGAGTGACGACGAGCGGGAGTGACGACGAGCGGGAGTGACGACGAGCGGGAGTGACGACGAGCGGCGTGAGGGCGAGCCGGCCCGGCGGGTCCGGCTCGTCGCCGCGGGCGGGGCGCCGCGGCGCGGGGCAGGTCAGCCGCGCGCGCCCAGGTCGAGCACGACCCGGACGGTCGTGCCGCCCGCCCCGGTGTGCACGCGGACCAGGTCGGCCAGGTCGTTGACCAGCAGCAGGCCCCGTCCCGACCGCTGACCGGGCTCCGCCGGCCTGCGCCCGGCCAGCGGGTCGGCCAGCCGGCCGGTGTCGCGGACCTCGCACACCAGCCGGTCGTGCTCGCGCCGGACGGACAGCCGGCACGGCCCGTCGGTGTGCCGCAGGCCGTTGGTGGTCAGCTCGGTGACGATCAGTTCGAGGTCGGGCACCCGGTCGGCGGGCAGCCCGAGCGCCGCGGCCCACCGGGCGGCGGCGCGCCGGGCCGGCGCCAGGTCGGCGGTCACCGCGATGACGACCACCTCGCCGGCGTCCGGGAAGGGCTCGTTGTAGCGGGCGACCACCGCGTCGGGCGCGTAGCGGTCGCTGGGCAGGCGTCGGGCGCCCTCCCAGATCTCCGGGTGGGTGGCCCTGGCGTCGGCCAGCGCGCGGTCGTCCAGGGCGGAGACGTCGTACGGGCACAGGATGGTGACGTCGCGCCCGGTGAAGGCGGTGTTGATCAGCGCCTCGTGCTGGGCGCACGCCGGGTACTCCTGGTCCGTGCGGCCGGCCCAGACCGGTTCGCCGACGATGCGCACGCGCCGGTCCCGGTGCCGGTCGGCGAAGCGGCGCAGCACCCGGGCGATGATCCGGCCGGGGTTGCGCCCCTCCCGCGCCATGTCGAGCAGCGTGACGTGCCGGGCGTGGCCGCCCAGGCCGTCCCGGACGAGGTCGAGCCGGCGGCCGGGCACGGCGACGGCGACCGGCTGGTCCGCCGCGAGGCCGTCGACGGCGAACGGGACGAGCGCGGCGAGGTAGTCCTCGTCGGTGCGGTAGAACAGGGCGGGGTGGACGAACCCGTCGTCGGCCGGTGCGGTCATCCCAGGGGCTCCACCCGCACGTCGGCCAGGTCGAGGGCGTCGACGACGCGCGCCGCGCCGAGCCAGCCGGTGCGCAGCACCGCGGTCGTCCCCCGCTGCCGGGCGTAGGCGGCCAGCGCCAGCAGGCCCTGGTGGTCGATGAAGGTCAGCTCGGGCGCGTGCAGGACGATCTCCCCGCCCTCCGGGCGCAGGTCGACGTGCGCCAGCAGCGCCTTGAACTGGTCCTGCCCGTTGAGGTCGAGCTCGCCGGCCAGCCGGGCGCTGACGCCGGGCTCGGCCGTGGCGTGCAGCCGGAACGGCCCCGGCCGGTTGGCGCGGGGGTGCACGCCGGCGAGCCGCGCCACGGCGTCCTCCCCCAGGACCGAGGTGTCGTAGGCGCACAGCGCGGAGAACGGGTGCCCGGCCGCGTAGCGGTCCACCAGGTGCTCGTAGCGCAGGAAGGCGGCCAGCTGCTCCGGCGTGCGCACCAGCGGCGTGGCCTGGGCGGCGACCCGCAGGCCGGTGTAGCCGTCGGCGAGGGCCCGCTCGGTGGCCGCGGCGTAGGCGTCGACCTGGGCGGGTGGGTCCACGACGCCGCCGCCGCCGTAGGTGTCGTCGATCGAGCAGACCTCGGCCGCGCCGGTGGCCAGCGCCGCCGCCGCCCCCTCCACCCCGCTCAGCGCGGCGGCCAGGGACTCCGGGCTGCCGGGGCCGACCAGCAGGACTCGTCGGCCCAGCGCGAGCCCCTCGTCCAGGAACTCCGCCGCGCCGCGCTGGAATTCGGCGTGCCCGTCGTAGGACCAGCACACGTGGGCGTGCCCGGTGGCGTCCGCTCCGTACCCGTCGAGCCGGTGATCACCGCTGTGCGGCATGGCGCTCGGTCGACCCTTCCGTGGGAACCCGCGTGGGATTCGGCGCGGCGGGCGCCTTCCCGCGACCGCGGCCGGTCCTGGTGCCGGCCCGTCCGGTGCCGCCGTGGTGGCGCTCCGGCCCCCACCGGAGCCCGCTCACCACCGGCCGGCTGCTCGACCTGCGGCGTCATCGCTCCGACGGGGTCCTGTGGCCCCCGCGACGACTAGTCACGATACAGCCCCGTCCACCGGGTTCGGTGTCCAACACCGCGGATCGGGCACGCCGCCGGCGGGCGCCGGAGCGGCCCACGACCGGGGGACCGGAGCGGTGGTCCGCGAGCCTGCGGCGACCGGCGCGGACCGGCCCGCGCCCCTCGCGCTCCGAACAACACCGAAAACCCGATGCGGCGGCCGGGTCCGCTGTCGGGTGCAGTCGAAAGGAGCCCTCGGGGCAATTGTTCCCGGAGCGATACCACACGCCTTCCCGGTCACCCGATTCGCGGACCGGTCACCCGTTGTCCACTCGGTCACCGCAGGTGACAACCCCTTCACACGTCCGCGCGGCGCGGTGGCCGAAGCGGTTGAACCCGGTTTTCCGGCCGGCGGGGAGCGATCCGCCCAGTACGCTGCCCCGGGGAGTGGAAATGGCCCGAGAACATTTCCGATTTCCCCACCGCCGCCTCGTGGCGGCCCACCCGGCCAGACCGCCGCCGCTTCGGCGCGGCTTCTTCCGCAGCACGCCCGACGGAGGGGTCCCACCGTGACCGACACCCGGCGACCGGCGCCCGAACTCCCGGCGGTCCGGTGGAGCGCGCCGGCCGGGCCGGCGCTGCTCGCCCTGTTCGCCCTGCTCCACACCACCGCGCAGTACCTCCTGCAGGCCAAGGGGTGGCACCCGGCGGCGGCCGGCCTGGGCGTCCTGCCGCTCGCCCTGGGCCTGCACGCGGTGGCCGGCCGGAACGCGGCCATGGCGCGCGTGCTGGGCGAACGGCCGCTGATCACGGCGGGTGCGCTGCTGCTGGCCTGCGCGCTGCTGCTGATGTCCACCGCGCGGGCGCACACCCCTTATGCCCTCTACTGCCTGTGCCTGGCGCTGGCGGGCGTCGGCGCGGGGATGTGCGCGCCCCCGTTGGCCGCCGTCGTCGGCGCGACGCCCGCCGGTCCGGAGCCGGGCCCGACCCCGGCGCGCACCGGCCCGGTCCGCACCGGGTTCCCGCGCCACCTCGGCCCCGTGCTCGGCCTCCTCGTGCCGGGAGCGGTCCTGGCCGCGGCGCCCGCCTCCCCGCCGCCGTCCGCGCGCGCCGCGCTGGGCGGCCCCGCCGCGTCCGCGCCCGACGCGGCGGGACCGCCCATTATGTCCATTGTGGATAGTCAGGTCGCCGCGGCGGCCGTCACCGACGGGATGCGCGTCGCCTTCACGGCCGGCGCGGCGGTGCTGATCGCGTTCAGCCTGCTCCACGCCCTGCTCCACCGGGGCGATCCGGGTCCCTCCCGGCCGTGACCCTCCACTGTGGAACGCGTCACCCCCGCTCGCGACGCCGCACCGCACGGGGTCGCTGGACGGCGCACCGGAACGGATCACCGGTGTTCCGGGCCGGTTTCCGGGGAACCCGGCACCCATGGCGCACGCACCCGACGCACCGACGCAACTGCCGAAGCGGTCCTGGTGGGCCGTCCTGAAGCGGACGGTCAAGGAGTTCAACGACGACAACCTCACCGACTGGGCCGCCGCGCTGACCTACTACGCGGTGCTGTCGCTGTTCCCCGGGCTGCTGCTGCTCACCTCGCTGCTGGGGCTGCTCGGGCCGGACGCCACGCAGTCGATCAAGGACAGCCTGGACGTGCTCGGGCCCGGCGAGGCCAAGGACCTGATCGTCGGCGGGATCGACAACCTCCAGAAGTCCAGCGGGATCGCCGGGCCGCTGGCGATCGTCGGCCTGGTCACCGCGCTGTGGTCGGCCTCCGGGTACGTGGGCGCGTTCATGCGCGCCGCGAACTCCATCTACGACGTCGAGGAGGGCCGCCCGTTCTGGAAGGTGATCCCGCTGCGGCTCGCGCTGACCGTCGGCGTCGTGGTGCTGCTGGCGCTGACCGCGCTGGGCGTCACGCTGACCGGCGGCGTGGCCCGGTGGCTGGGCGACCTGCTCGGCCTGGGCGAGACGTTCGTCTCGGTGTGGGACATCGCCAAGTGGCCGGTGCTGTTCCTGCTGGCCAGCCTGGCGATCGGCCTGCTGTTCTGGGCCTCGCCGAACGTGCGGCAGCCCAGCTGGCTGTGGATCACGCCGGGCGGCGTGCTGGCCGTGCTGGCCTGGGTGGTGGCGTCCACGGGTTTCGCGCTGTACGTCGCCAACGCCGGTTCCTACAACAAGACCTACGGCTCGCTGGCCGGCGTGATCGTCTTCCTGGTGTGGCTGTGGATCTCCAACCTCGCCCTGCTGCTCGGCGCTGAGCTGGACGCCGAGCTGGAGCGCGGCCGGCGCATGGCGGCGGGCGAGTCCGACGGCGCGGACCCGGTCGCCCCGCCGCGCGACACGCAGGCGATGGACGAGCCGGACGACGGGCGGCAGCGCCCGGCCGGCGGCCTGTGAGGGGTTCCCCGCGCCGCCGCGCCGGACCGGTCGCCGCCCGGTAATCCTCCGGCGGAATGCGTTCATTGTTGCTCACAATTGACTGCACCACTCCTTAGCCCTCTCGCAGTAACCGCGATTGCTCTGCCCCGAATTGCCGACCCAAGGCCCTTGACGGCCGTTCCGCGCGTCCCCGATGATCGAGCGGCTCACCGGTTTGTGGTCCGCCTTATTCGTCGACCACGCCGAAAATCGCGGCTTCTCCGGGGGAGGTCCCGTGCGCGTCGTCCACCTGCTCGTCGCCGCGCTGGTCGGGCTCGCCCTCGCCACGGGTGCGCACGCCACCGAGTCGAGCACCCGCTGCGAAGCCGACCGGGCACACCTGGCCTCGACGGCTCCCGCCACCGTGTTCACCCACCCTGACCTGGGGTTCGCGGAAGAGGCCAAACCCTGCGAACCCGCCGTCGCGCACCTGTGGACCACCGTCCGCACGGCGGTCGCCGCCCCGGTGGCGCCGACCGCCGCCCGCGTCGACACCCGGGTCGCCCGCGGGCCGCCGGGCGTTCGCTGAATCACCCCAGCCGCACCGCCGTCGCCGAAAACCGACCGCGGTGGCCCTGTCGCGCCCATAAAAAGGACAATTCGATGCCCGGCCAACCCAATCGTGCCCGGCCGACCGGTCGACCGCCCGCCGCGACGACCCGCCGACCTCCGAAATCCGACCTGAAGTCCGGTTTCCTGGTCGCCCTGATCGCGTTGCCGCTGTGCCTGGGCATCGCGGTGGCCAGCGGTTTCCCACCCGTCGCGGGGGTGCTCACGGCCATTGTCGGCGGCATCCTCGGCGGGCTGCTCGGCGGCGCCCCGATGACCGTCAAGGGCCCCGCCGCCGGGCTGATCGTGATCGCCGTCGGAGCCGTGCACGACCTCGGCCAGGGCGACCTGCTCGCGGGCTACCGGCGAGCCCTGGCGGTCGGCGTGGTCGCCGCCCTGGTGCAGATCGCGTTCGGGCTGCTCCGCGCGGCGGGCGTCGGCGTGGCGATGTCGCCCTCGGTGGTGCACGGGATGCTGGCCGCCATCGGCGTGATCATCATCGCCAAGCAGGCGCACGTCGTGCTGGGGGTGCAGCCGACCGCCGGGACGCCGTTCGGCCTGCTCGCCGAACTGCCGCGCAGCGCGGCGCACGCCAACCCGTACATCCTGCTGGTGGGCGCGGTGTCGCTGGTGCTGCTGTTCGGGCTGCCGCTGGTGCGCGCCCGCTGGAGCAGGGTGGTGCCCGCGCCGCTGGCGGTGCTCGCGGTGGCCATCCCGATCAGCCTGTGGCTGCACCTGGACCGGCCGCACGACTACACCTTCCTCGGCGCGAGCCACCACCTCGGCCCGGAGCACCTGGTGCGGCTGCCCGGCTCGCTGCTCGACGCGATCGCCTTCCCCGACTTCTCCCGGGTGTTCAGCGCCACGTCGATCCAGTACGTCGTGATGTTCGCGCTGATCGGCACGATCGAGTCCACGCTGACCGTGCTCGCCGTCGACTCGGTGGACCCCGCCAAGCGCGTCTCGGACGTCAACCGCGACCTGCTGGCGATCGGCGCGGGCAACCTCACCTCGTCCCTCGTCGGCGGCCTGCCGATGATCTCCGAGATCGTGCGCAGCAAGGCCAACCTCGACGCGGGCGCGACCAGCCGGTGGTCCAACGTCTGCCACGGCGCGGTCCTGCTGCTGTTCGTGGCGCTCATCCCCGGCGTGGTGCAGACGATCCCGCTCGCCGCGCTGGCCGCGATGCTGGTCTACACCGGGTTCCGGCTCGCCTCGCCCCGCGGGATCGGGCACATCGCCCGGATCGGCCGGGACCAGCTCGCGCTGTTCCTGACCACCCTGCTGGTCACGCTGGCGACCGACCTGCTGGTCGGCGTCGCCTCCGGGCTGGTGCTCAAGGTGGTGCTGCACCTGGCGCGCGGCGTGCCGCTGCCCGCGTTCCTGCCCCGGCCCCTGGTCTCCACCACCGACGGGGAGCTGCGCGTCCGGGTGCGCGGCGCGGCGATCTTCCCGGCGCTGCTGCCGGTGCGCAGGCTCCTGGACCGGGCCGGGCCGGGGATCACGCGGGTGGTCGTGGACGTGCGGGGCGCGACCCTGGTCGACCACACGTTCCTGGCCCGCCTGGCGGAGCTGGGCCGGGAGCTGCCGACGGCGACGCTGACCGTCGAGGGCCTAGACGAGCTGGAGCCCGTCTCGGCCGACCCGCACGCCACCCGCCGCAGGCGGTCGCGGTGAACCTCACCGAGCTGGTGGAGCGCGCCGCGCGGCTGCTGCCCGAGCAGGGACCGCTGCAGGCTTTCGTGCACCACAACACGTTGCACGCGTTCGAGCACCTGCCCTTCACCGACGCGGTGGCGCGGGCGGCCGAGGTGTTCGGCGCCGAGCCCTACCAGAGCGAGGCCGCGTTCCACGGCTTCCTGCGCGCGGGCCGGATCACCCCGGACGACCTGGACGCGGTGGTGGCGGCCGAGGTCGCCGACGACGGCGTGCCGGTCGTGCCCGGCGGCCCGACGCCGCGCCGCTTCCACGCCACCCGGCTGCGCCACCACGTCGAGGTGCCGCGCGGGCCGGCGCTGGGGTGGCTGCTCGCCGAGACCGACGCCGTGGACGCCGCCGACCCGCGGTGGGACCTGCTGCGGGCGAGCGCCGCGCCACCGGCCGCCGCGCCACCGCCCCGGCGCCCGCGCGACCGCCTCCTCGCCGCGACCGGGGTCGACGCCGACCACCTGGCGCACCCGCTGCTGATCCGCTTCACGGCGGCGTTCCTGGACCAGGGCGTCGCGTACTGGCCGATGCCGGAGCGCGAGCACGGCCTGCTGGCGGCGTTCCGCGCCCTCTACGGCCGGGCGGGCGGCCCGCCGGACCCGTTCCTGCGCGGGCTCCCGGCGTGCCTGCGCGCGCAGCGGGGGTGGGCGGCCGAGCGCACCGCCCGGTGGGCGCTGGCCGAGCTCGGCGTGCCCGAGGAGGACCACGCCGAGGTGGTCACGGCGACGCTGCTGTCGTTGCGCGGCTGGGCGGGCATGGTGCGCCAGTTCGAGGTGCGCCCCGACCGCGCGCCGGTCGAGCCGCGGCCCGCGCGACTGGTCGACTACCTGGCGGTGCAGCTCACGCTGGACCTGTTCGCCGCCCGGCACGTCGCGGCGACCGCGGACCCGGCGCCCGTCGCGCCGCCGGCGGCGCGGCTGGAACTGGTCTACGAGGCGTTCGTGCTGGCGCGGCTGATGGACGTGCCGCTGGCCGACCGGGAGCGGGCGGCGGCGTGGCTGGCGGTCGTGGACGGCTGCGACGCGGTGGAGCGCCGCCGGCTGCTGCACCTGGCCTACGAGCGCCGGCACCGGATCGGCGTGCTGGACGGGCTCGCCGCCCACCGGGGCAGGTCGGCGCCGGTCGGCGCGCCGGCGTTCCAGGCGGTGTTCTGCCTGGACGAGCGCGAGGAGTCGGTGCGCAGGCACCTGGAGGAGTGCTGCCCGTCGGCCGAGACGTTCGGCTTCGCGGGGTTCTTCGGCGTCGCGATGAACTACCGGGGCGTCGAGGACGTCCGCCCGCGCCCGCTGTGCCCGGTGGTCGTCACACCCCGGCACGCCGTGGTCGAGCGGCCGGTGCGCCCCGGGCGGGAACCCCGCCGCCTGCGCGCCCGGTGGGCGCGCTCGGTCGCGGTGGGCAGTCGAACGCTGGCGCGCGGCGGGGTCGCCAGCATCGCGCTCGGGGTCTTCGGCCTGGCGTCGCTGGTGGGCCGGTGCCTGTTCCCGCTCGTCGCGCACCGCCTGTCGCGGCGGCACGGCACGGCCGCGCCGACCCGGCTGGACCTGGGGTTCACCACCGCCGAGCAGGTCGACGTCGTCGCCGGGGTGCTGCGCACCACCGGGCTGAGCCGCGCGCTCGCGCCGCTGGTGCTGGTGGTCGGGCACGGGTCGTCCAGCCTGAACAACCCGCACGAGTCCGCGCACGACTGCGGCGCGACCGGCGGCGGGCGCGGCGGGCCGAACGCGCGGGCGTTCGCGGCGATGGCCAACGACCCGGCCGTCCGAAGTGGACTGGCCGAGCTCGGGATCGCGATCCCGAGCACCACCTGGTTCGTCGGCGGCTACCACGACACGTGCGACGACACGGTGGTCCACTACGACCGGGACCTGGTGCCGGACGGGCACCGGGAACCGCTGCGGCGGGCCGAGGAGGCCCTGGCCGAGGCGTGCGCCCGGGCCGCGCACGAGCGGTGCCGCCGGTTCGAGTCGGCCCCGCCCGACCTCGCCCACGCCGACGCGCTCGCGCACGCCGGGACCCACGCCGTCGACCTGGGCCAGCCCCGGCCCGAGTACGGGCACGCCACCAACGCGGTGTGCGTGGTCGGCCGCCGGTCCCGCACCCGCGGGCTCTTCCTGGACCGCCGGGCGTTCCTGGTCTCCTACGAACCGGCCGCCGACACCGGCGACGAGCTGCTGGCCGCGCTGCTGGCGGCGGTCGGCCCGGTGTGCGCGGGCATCAACCTGGAGTACTACTTCAGCTTCGTCGACCCGGTGGGCTACGGCTGCGGGACCAAGCTGCCCCACAACATCACCGGCCTGATCGGCGTGATGGACGGCCACTCCTCCGACCTGCGCACCGGGCTGCCGTGGCAGATGGTGGAGATCCACGAGCCGGTGCGCCTGCTGCTGGTGGTCGAGGCCGCGCCGCGGCGGCTCGCCGCCCTCGTGGCGGCGGACCCGGCGCTGGACCGGCTGGTCTCCGGCGGCTGGATCCAGCTCGTGGCCTGGGAGGCCGACGCCCTGCACGTGTTCCGGGACGGCGCCTTCCAGCCGCACCGGCCGGAGCGCACCGTGTTCCCGGTCGTGGCGCGGTCGGCCGACGTCTACGCCGGGCGGCGCGACCACCTCGACTGCGCGCACGTGCTGGCCGGCGCCGACGTGCCGGTGCCGGTCCCGTGAGCGGGGTGCTGGCCGCGGCGGCGGCGGTCCCGTTCGCCGCGGTCCCGGTGCTGGGCGCGCTGTCCTGGCTGGGCCGGCCGCCGGCGGAGCGGGCGGTGGCGGCGGTGGTGGTGCTGTCGGCCGCCGCGTCGGCCGGGCTGGTGGTCGCGGCGGCGTGGTCCGGTCCGGCGCGGGCCGACCTCGGGCCCTGGTTCGCCGGGCTCCCGCTGGTCCTGGTGGCCGACGGGTGGTCGGCGCCGGTCGGGGCGGTGGCGGGGCTGCTGGGCGCGCTGATCGGCGCGTTCTCCCGGCGCTACCTGCACCGCGACCCCGGTTACCTGCGGTTCTACCTGCTGCTGGCGCTGTTCGTCGCGGGCGTGCAGCTCGTGGTGCTGGCGGGCGCGCTGGACCTGCTGGTGGTCGGCTGGGAGCTGACCGGGCTGGCGTCCGCGCTGCTGATCGCCTTCTTCCACCGCAGGCGGGGGCCGGTCGCGCACGGGCTGCGGGCGTTCGTCACCTACCGGGTGTGCGACGTCGGGCTCGTCGGCGCGGTCGTGGTCGCGCACCACGGCGGCCCGCCGCTCGCGATCGGGTTGCTGCTGCTGTGGGGTTCGATGGGCAAGGCCGCGCAGTTCCCGCTCGGCGGGTGGCTGCCGCGGGCGATGGAGGGGCCGACGCCGTCCAGCGCGATCTGCTACGGCGCGATCTCGGTCAGCCTCGGCCCGTACCTGCTGCTGCGCACCGGACCGGTGTGGTCGCAGGCCCCGGCGGTGCCCGTGCTGATCGCGGTCGTCGGCGGGCTGACCGCGCTGCACGCCACGCTGGTCGGGCGCGCGCAGACCGACGTCAAGACGTCCCTGGCCTACGCCTCGGCCACCCAGGTCGGCCTGGTGTTCGTGGAGATCGGCCTCGGGTGGCACGCGCTGGCGCTGGCGCACCTGCTCGGGCACGCCGCCCTGCGCGGCGCCCAGGTCCTGCGCTCCCCCAGCCTGCTGCACGACCACCACCACCTGGAGCAGGCGCTGGGCGGGCCGGTGCCGCGCACCGGGGCGTTCTGGGAGCGGGTGGTGCCCCGGCCGGCGCGGCTGTGGCTGTACCGGTTCGCCCTGGAGCGCGGCTACCTGGACGCGGTGGTGGTGGACCGGGTCGCCGGCGGCTTCGCTCGGCTGGTCCGGCGGTTCGCCGCCGCCGACGAGCGCTGGGTGCGGCGGTTGGCGGCGACCCGGTGATCGCCTCGCTCGCGGTCGTCGTGGTGTGGCTGGCCACGGCGGTGGTGGCCGGGGCGGAGGCCGACGCCCGCGCGGCGCGGCGCAAGGCGGTGCTCGGGGCCGCGGTGGCGTTGCCGGTGTCGCTGGCGGGGTTCCCCGACGGCCTGCTGCTCACGGCGTTCTGCCTGGCCGGGGTGCTGGTGGCGGCGCTGAGCCCGGTGGCGGCGCACCCGCCGCGCGTGCTGGCCAGGGCGCTGGTGCTGGTGGGGCTGGCGTGCGCGTTCACGGCCGTGCGCTCCGAAGCCGTCGACGCGGTGCTGTGGGCGTTGACGGCGGTCGTGGCGTGGACGGGCGCGCGGGACCGGCGGCTGTTCGCGGTGTACCACGTGCCGAGCGTGCTGCTGGTGGTCGTCGGGGCGGTGCTGCCCTCCCCCGCGGGGGAGGTGCTGGTGCTGCTCGGCGTCGCGGTGCGCGCGGCGGTGGTGCCGCTGCACAGCTGGTTCCCCCGGTTCGTGGCGCGCACGCCGATGGCCGTGGTGGCGGCGTTCCTGCTGCCGGTGGGCCTGGTGGTGCCCGACACGCCGGCCGCGGCGGTGGTGGGCGCCCTGGCGGCCCTGGTCGGCGCGGTGTTCGCGGTGGTGCAGGCGGACGGGGCGCGGGCGCTGGCGTTCCTGCTGGCCGGCGTGAACGGGCTGGCGCTGGTGGGCGGCGCGCAGCCGGCGGCGGCGGTGGCGGCCACCGGGCTGGCGATGACCGTGGCGGCGCTGGTCGCCCGCCGGGGCCCGCTGTCGCCGACCGCGCCGGCGGGCGACCTGGCGCGGACGCCCCGGCTCGCCACGGCCCACCTCGGCTTCGGCCTGGCGCTGGCGGGCTTCCCGCTGCTGCCCGGGTTCGCCGACGTGCACCGCCTGCTGGAGCACCCGGCGGCGTTCGTGGTGTCGGCGGTCGTGGTGGCCGTGGCGGTCAACGGGATGACGGTGCTGCGCGGTTTCCTGGGCCTGTTCGCGGGCCACCCCGGCGAGACCGGGGAGCGCGACCTGACGCCGTTGGAGCACCGCGCCGTGGCCCTGGCCCTGGCGCTGCTGGTGATCGGCGGTGTGGCGCCGGGGTTGCTGGCGCGGTGAGGCGCCCCGGCGGCCGTTCACACCGGGGTTCACCCGATCCGGGGGTTTACGAGTCATGATCGTTCCGCTGGTCGCCGGGGCTCCTACAGTGGTGATCGTGACCAGCGTGCCGGCGGGGAACCCCCAGGTGTGGCTGCCCACCTATGACCGGGGTCTGGTGCGGGCGGACCTGCTCATGCGGGTGGGCGCGGCGCTGCTGCTCACCCCCGACCCGCCCCAGCCCTACGGGATCGTCGTCCAGCTGCACGGCGACGCGGACGGGCAGCGCGGCCGGGCGCACGAGTACGTGATCGCCCACGCCGACACGCTGGAGCGCGCCCAGCTGGTGCTGCTGGAGATCCTCGCCGAGGTCGACCGGGCGCTGGCGACCGGCCAGTCCGGCGTGATCGAGTTCGACGCCAACGGCCACCCCGTCCTGGTCAACCTGCAACACCCGGTGGAGGCGCCGGAGCAGCGGACACCCGCCGATCACGTGATCGAATGACCTGATCGACTACTATTCGTCAGCCTTCTTCACTGATTGTCCACTGCGCCATCCGGGCGTATGGTGAGGGCGCAGCACCGCGGCCGGATGTCCCGGGGGCCGCGCGGCCGTTCGAGCAGCCGGCCTCGCCCGGCGGCCCGCAGGCGGGAGGCGTTCTCGTGGACGACCGGCTCGACAGGGGTGGCCAGGCCAGGATGGAGACGACCGAGGTGCGGGGCGCGGTCGTCGTGACGGTGACCGGCGACGTCGACATGGCCCCGGCGTGCAGCCCCCGCGAAGAGGTGCTCGACCGGCTCGACCACCGCCCCAGCGCCCTCGTGGTGGACCTGACCGGGGTGACGTTCTTCGGCTCGCCCGGCATCTCGGCGCTGGTGGCGGCCAGCCGGCGGGCCGAGCGCCTCGGCGTCCCGTTCGCCGTCGTGGCCGACCACCGCGCGGTGCTCCGACCGCTCCACGTCACCGGCGTGGCCGAGACCCTCGACGTGTACGCCACGCGGGCCGCCGCGTTCGCCGCGCTGCCGCGCACCTCCTCGCCGTGACGGCCCCTCGCGGCGCCGGGGCAGGACCGGGGCGCCGGGCTCCGGCCGGGGGCGGCGGCCTGGGCGGCGGCCGAGCCGGCGGCGACCGGCCGCCGCCGGGGTGACGACGGCGGTGTGATCCCCGACCCGACCGGGTACCCGGCGTCCGCCGTGTGCGCGTGCGCGCGTGATCTGCACGGTAGGGCCGCTGCGGCGGCTCGCCCTGACCCGGCGCGGTGTCGTTGAAACACCCAGCGCCCGTGCCGGGTCAGGGTTTCCCGCCGGGGCCCCTCCGTGCGCGGGCAGCGGCAGCGACCACCCGCGCGCGACCGGGCCGCCCCGCGCGGCGACCGGGCCGGGCCGCACAATGCGGGGGTGCCCACCGATCGCCCCCTCGACGAGTTCGAGGCGCAGCGCACCCGCCTGTTCGGCCTCGCCTACCGGCTGCTCGGCTCGGCGCACGACGCGGAGGACGTCGTGCAGGACGCCTACCTCCGGTGGCACGGCGCGGACGGGGTGCGCACCCCGTCCGCCTGGCTCACCCGCGTGGTCACCAACCTGTGCCTCAACCGGCTGACCTCCGCGCGGGCCCGGCGGGAGCGCTACGTCGGGCCGTGGCTGCCCGAGCCGGTGCCCACCGCCGACGGCGCGCTGGGCCCGCTGGAGACGGCCGAGCAGCGCGAGTCGGTGTCGTTCGCCTTCCTGGTGCTGCTGGAACGGCTCACCCCGGCCGAGCGGGCGGTGTTCGTGCTGCACCGGGCGTTCGGCTACGGCCACCGCGAGATCGCCGAGCTGACCGGCCTGTCCGAGGCGAACTGCCGCCAGCTGCACCACCGGGCGCGGCAGCACGTGGCGCGGGCCGCCCCCCGCTTCCCCGGCGACCGTGCGGCCGGGGCCCGGCTCGTCGAGCGCTTCCTCGCGGCGGCGCGCGGCGGCGACGTGGCCGGCCTCGCGGAGCTGCTGGCGGCCGACGTCACGTCGTGGGCCGACGGCGGCGGCCGGGTGTCGGTCGCGCGCCGCCCGGTGGTGGGCCGGGACCGGGTGATCCGCTACCTCGTCGGCGGGATCACCCGCTTCGGCGCCGGGCTGGACGCCGCGGTCGTCGAGGTCAACGGCCTGCCCGCGGTGCTGGGGACGGCCGGCGGCGCGGTCGTCGGCGTGCTGGCGCCCGACCTCGCGGACGGGCGGATCACGGCGCTGCGGATCGTCGCCAACCCGGCGAAGCTGGAATTCCTGCGCCGCGGGCTGTCACATCCGGGCGGCCTCGTCGGTTCCTGACGGGTGACACACGACCCGGGAGGAGCTTCTCGTGCGGATTCTGGTGACCGGTGGGACCGGCGTGCTCGGCCGGCCGGTGGTCCGGCGGCTGGTGGACGCGGGGCAGGAGGTGCGCGTGCTGAGCCGCGGCGCGCCCGTCGACGACCGCCACGCGTCGGCGGACCTGGCGACCGGGCGCGGGGTGGCGCGGGCGCTGGCCGGCGTCGACGTGGTGGTCCACTGCGCCACCGCGTTCGGCCGGCGGGCGGAGGTCGCGCTCGCCGAGACCCTGGTGCGGGCGGCGCTGGGCGCGGCCCGGCCGCACCTGGTGTACGTCTCGATCGTCGGCGTCGACCGCGTCCCCCTGGGCTACTACCGGGGCAAGCTGGCGGCCGAGCGGCTGATCGCGGGCTCCGGCCTGCCGCACACGATCCTGCGCGCGACCCAGTTCCACGACCTGGTGCGCGTGCTGCTGGCCAAGGGGTCCCGCCTGCCCGTGCTGCCGGTGCCCGCGCTGCGCTGCCAGCCGGTCGACGTCGTCGACGTGGCGGGCCGCCTGGCCGAGCTGGCGGTCGGCTCCCCCGCCGGCCGCGCGCCCGACTTCGGCGGCCCCGAGACCCTGGACGCGCGGGAGCTGGCCCGGTCGTTCCTCCGGGTCACCGGCCTGCGCAAGCGGTTGGTGCCGGTCCGGCTGCCCGGCCGGGTGTTCCGCGCCTACCGCGCGGGCGGGCACCTCGCGGCCGACCACGCGGGCCGGATCACGTTCGAGGACCACCTGGCCGCCCACCCCGACCCGCTCGGCGGGTACCGGGCGTGAGGGCGCCCGGGCCGGGCGCACGAGGGGCGCGCCCGACCCGGACCCGCTCCCAGGAGGGGCCGGCGGGCCCGCGTCAGGACGAGGGCCACGGGTTGGGGGTGCACGACTTGCCGTCGGGCGGGATCACCGCGCCCTGGTCGACCCCGGAGGTGATGGCGGCCAGCTCGTCGTTGTCGGTGCTCAGCGTCTGCTGCATCATCAGCGGGGCCGGGGCGCCGTCCACCGGGCACGGCTCGTGGCCGTGCCCGAGGAAGTGGCCGACCTCGTGGTTGACCATGTAGAGCCGGTAGGCCCGCAGCTCGCCGCCGTACGCGTGCGAGCCGCGGAACCAGCGGGCCGAGCTGAGGTAGACCTCCGCGCCGATCCGGCAGGACGTGTCGAAGGGCAGGTCGAACCCGCACAGCCGCCGCGCCGTGTCCTGCGAGGCCAACCGGATGCGCAGGGCCGGCTCGGCGGCGGCGTCGACGCGGTGGAACCGGTGGCCCGCCCGCGCCCAGCCGCGCGGGTGGGCCAGCGCGTAGTCGACCACGGCGGCGAAGTTGTCGTCGCCGCGCGGGAGCGACACGCCGACCTCGACCTCGACCGAGTACGGGGTGCCGCCCGTGCCGGTCGTGCCCGGCACGACCCGCCACGTGCCCGCGCCGCGCAGCGGGAACGGCGGGCCCGGCGGCAGGTCGGCCGTGCGGGCGGAGACCAGCGGCGGCGCGGGCGGGGGCGCGGGCGACCGGTCGGTGGACCGGGCGGCCTCCGGCACCGCCACCACCTCGGGCGCCGGCCACCGGACGGTGGCCGGCGGGGCCGCCGCCCCGAACTCCAGCGCCAGCACGGTGGTCACCGCCAGGCACAGGCCGGTCAGGTAGGCGACGAAGGGCACCGCCCTCATGCGGGCTCCAAACCGGCCGAGCCGTAGTCGCACGCCGCGTTCCACAGCAGGAACGACGGGGCCCCCGCGTCCCGGGTGGCCGTGACCTGGGCCTGGATCTCGCCGGGACCGTAGTGGTGGCCCAGCGAGAACGCCTGGAGCCACGGGATGACGACCGTGCCGGTGCCGCGGGTCAGGTCCAGGAAGTTCGCGACCGACGCGCGCACGATGTCGTACGGCTGGGCGTTGGGGTTGGCCACGCCGTACTCGTCCGGGCCCCAGTGCGAGGGGTAGACCATCGGCGAGACGTAGTCCACGTGCGGCGACATGCCGGGGATGTCCTGCGCCACGTCGCCGGGGCTGTGCGCCGCGATGCCGAACACCGACGCGCCCAGGTACGCACCCAGCGGGCGGACGGCGGCGCGGCTGTCCCGCAGGAAGTCCACGATGGACTGCTCGGGCGAGGTCGCCAGGCCGGGGAAGGACATCTGGCCGAGCGGGCCGTCCGGCCGGCGCACGTAGTCGTAGAGGATGTCGTCGAAGCCCAGCTGCGCGGCCTCCTTGGCGATGGCGATGTTGTAGTCGCGCACCTCGGTGTTGGCGAAGTTGGTGAACGCGTACTCGCCGTAGTGCGCCGACCAGGGCGCGCCGGAGGTGTTCTGGGTGACGCGGTCGCGGGCGCCGGACTCCCACGACGCCCTGCCCAGCACCGGGTCGCGGAACGCCACCAGCCGGCCGACCACGCGCAGCCCCATGCCGTGCAGCTCGTCCAGCGCGGCGCGGGCGTCGTAGTAGGCGCGGGTCGCGCCGATCTCCCTGGCCAGCGGCACCTGGGAGTCGTAGCCGATCTCGCCGCTCTCGTCCTTGATGTCGAGCTGCACCGTGTCGATGCGGCGTTCGCGCGCCATCGCCAGCACCGGGTCGCGCAGCTCCGGCGTGGCCCACGCGGTGGCGCTCATGTGGACCGCGCGCATCCCCGGGTGGGTGACCTTCACGGGGACGTCCTGCTGCGCGGCGTTGCCGGCGGCGTCGACGGCGCGGACCCGCAGCTGCGCGGGCACGGAGTCCAGCGACGCCTCGAACCGGCCGTCGCGCACCGGCACCTCCTGGTCGCCCAGGTGGACCGCGTCCGCGCCGTCGGCGGTGCCGCGCACGGTCAGCGGGCCGCGCGGCGACTTCGCCTCGGCCAGCTCGACGGTCACGGCGGGCGGCGTGGCGTCGATGGTGAAGACCCGCTCGACGGTGGCGTCGGGCAGCCACGGCAGCGGGTTGGGCACCCGCACCGACAGCGTGTGCTCGCCCTCCCCCAGCTCCGTGTCGGCCAGCGTCATCCGGCCGTCGGTCTGCCGGACCTCGACCGGCCGGCCGTCCACCTGCACCGAGACGCGCTGGAGCTCGGCCGGGTCGTCCGCCGTGATCGCCACCTGCTGGACGCCGGACGGGGTGATGGAGGAGCCGTCGGCGAGGTCGGCGACGGCCAGGCTGACGTCGCGGCTGTGCACGACCGTGGTGACGACACCTGCCACCACCAGCAGCACCGCGATCGCGACTACTGGTATCAGGACGCGCTTCGCCCTGAGTGGTGAATCCGACACCGGCGGCTCCCATCTTGGTGCGGCATAGTCAAGCAGCGACTAGCCCACCGGGCGGTCCGGCAAACGGAAGGTCATCCGAAGGTGGGTATGTGGTTTCCCGGGGCCGTCGCGCAGCGGGATCCGCGCCACCATCAGGACGTGAACAGCACAACCACGACCGCCCGCCGGAGCCCGCTCGCCGTCGCCCTCCTCGCGGCCGTCTGCTGCGCGTGCTCCGCGCAGCCCGTGCCCGAGGCGCCCGCCGCCGCACCCGCGAGCGCGGCGCAGCCCGCCGCGCAGGACTCGTCCCCGCCGCCCGACCCGGTCTCGGTGGGGGCCAACGAGCTGGGCGAGGTACCGGTCCTGATGTACCACCGCCTGACCGCGCAGCCGTCGTCGGTCTACGACCGGACGCCGGAGGCGTACCGGGCGGAGCTGGAGCGGCTGGCGGCCGAGGGCTACGTGCCGGTGACGGCGGCCGAGTACGCCACCGGACGCCTCGACCTCCCGGCCGGGCGTCACCCGGTCGTGCTGACGTTCGACGACGGCGACCCGACCCAGTTCGCGCTGGGGCCGGACGGCCAACCGGTGGCGGGCACGGCGATCGCGATCCTGCTCGACGTCGCCGCGCGCAACCCCGGCTTCCGCCCGGTCGCCAGCCTGTACGTCAACGCCGCGCCGTTCGGCACGGCCGACGGCGCGGGGGTGCTGCCGTGGCTGCGCGACCACGGCTTCGAGATCGGCAACCACACCCAGCAGCACACCAACCTGTCGGCCGCCGGCGACGAGCAGGTGCAGGAGGCGATCGTGCTGGGGCAGCGCGAGATCCAGCGCGCCGTGCCGGACTACCCGGTGGTCAGCCTCTCGCTGCCGTTCGGCGCGATCCCCGGCAACGGGCCGCTCGCCCTGCGCGGCGCGTTCGACGGCACGTCCTACGAGCACCGGTGCGCGCTGCTGGTCGGCGCGGGCCCGGCGCCGTCGCCGTACTCGGCGGGCTTCGACCCGCAGAACGTGCCGCGCATCCGCTCGCAGGACGCGTCCGGGGACGAGGCCGAGTTCGGCTCCACCGCGTGGCTGGACAAGCTGGCCGCGAACCCGGCGACGCGCTACACCTCCGACGGCGTGGCGGACCGGATCTCCTTCCCGGCCGCGGCGGGCGCGGAGCCGGCGCAGCAGTACGCCGACAAGGTCTTCAAGTACTGAGCAGGCCGCCTCGCGCGACGGCGCTCCGACCCCCGTAGGCCGCGCTCCGCGCGACGGCGCTTCAACTCTCGCCTCAAGCCGCGCTCCGCGCGGCGGCGCTTCAGCTCTCGCAGGCCGCGCCCCGCGCGGCGGCGCTGTTCAGCGCAGCCGTGTGCCTCGTGTTCTCCCCGTACGGCCTGGGCGCAGCCCAATCATGTTTTCCGGGGGGCGTCAAGCACGCTCTTCGCTTGACGCCCCCCGGAAAACATGATTGCCTCCGGCAGGCCGTACGGGGAGAACACGACGCACTTCCCTCCTCCTTGGGGGCCTCCCGGCCGCTCTTCATACTGAGGTCGCGCACCGATCCAGGTCAGATTTGGGGCCGTACCGCCCAAAGCTAAAAAATAAAAGAGTCCTCGCCGGACAGGCAGGCCGCCAAGGAGAATGAAAAGAAACAGCGGTCGTGTTTCCCCCGCATGACCTGTCAAAGACGACCATGCTTTTCCTGGGGGTGCAAGCGAAAAGCGTGCTTGCACCCCCAGGAAAAGCATGGTAGCCCTCCGGGCAGGCCATACGGGGAGAACACGAGAGCACCGGTCTGCACGGGGCGTGCCGAGAGCCGAAAGCAGGAGTTGGGCGGGGCTGGGGGTGGTCGACTGGGGGTCGGTTCGGTTTTTGCGCGAGTGTCGTTGGGGTTCGGCTGTGCGGGGCTCTCCTCGGCTCCGCAAACCGCGTCGGTCCGGTCGAGCGGGTCTTCGACGGGGGCTCGTGAACCGCGTCGGCCGGTGCCGCCGAGAGCGCGGCCCGCGTCGAGCGACCCGGTCCGAGCCCGGGGCCATCACCGGGGAGATCGACCGAACCGAATCGTTCGAGTACAGTGAGTCATCCGGTCTTCACTCAATGCCATTGATTACGCCATGTGACCCGGATTACACTCTCGGCACGCCCGCCCGGTGGGCGCGTGCGTTCGTCGGGGGACGCACGGGCACACCGGGCGGGATCCGGCGTACCGCCGGCGTAGCGTGGGGCCGGCCGGAAGCACTGCCCCGACACGGAAGAGCCATGAGCGTCGATCGCGACAAGCACAGCGGTGCCGTATCCCACCTCCTCGACCTCGCGCGGGGGATCGTCCCCCCGATGCACCCCGCCGGCCGCCCGTTCGTGGCGGTCGCGGCGGTCGTCGCCCTCCTGCTGCGCCGGTTCTCGCGGCGCGCCGGTGTGGCCGGCGGCCTGCTGACCGCGTGGGTGGCCTGGTTCTTCCGGGAACCCGCGCGCACCACCCCGGTCCGCCCCAACATCGCCGTGGCGCCCGCCGACGGCACCGTCTCGCACGTGGTGGAAGCCGTGCCGCCGGCCGAACTCGGCCTCGGCGACGTGCCGATGACCCGCGTCAGCGTCTTCCTGTCGGTGTTCGACGTGCACGTCCAGCGCGTGCCGGTGTCCGGCGAGGTCCGCCGCGTGGCCTACCGGCCGGGCAAGTTCCTGTCCGCCGACCTGGACAAGGCCAGCGACGACAACGAGCGCAACGCGGTGCTGCTGACCTCCACCGAGGGCCACGACATCGTCGTGGTGCAGATCGCCGGCCTGGTGGCGCGGCGGATCGTGTGCGACGCGGCCGAGGGCGACCGGCTCACCGTCGGCCGGACCTACGGCCTGATCCGGTTCGGCTCGCGGGTCGACCTGTACGTGCCGCGGGGCAGCCGGGTGCTGGTCGAGCCGGGCCAGCGCACCATCGGCGCGGAGACCGTGCTCGCCGAACTGCCGGAGCTCTGATCCGATGGCGCCCAGCGGCCCGGGCGTCCGGCTGCTGCCCAACGCGATCACGGTCCTGGCGATGTGCGCCGGGCTGTCGACCGTGTACTTCGCCATCAACGGCTTCTACGGCGCCGCCATCGCGTCCCTCGCGGTGGCGGCGGTGTTCGACGGGCTGGACGGCCGCATCGCGCGGCTGCTCGACGCCACCAGCAAGATGGGCGCGGAGCTGGACTCGCTGGCCGACGCGGTGTCGTTCGGCGTCGCGCCGGCCCTGGTCGTCTACGTGTGGAAGTTCGAGCCCCACCGCGAGGGCTGGGTGGTGGCGCTGATCTTCGCGGTCTGCATGGTGCTGCGGCTGGCCCGGTTCAACACGCTGCTGGAGACCGAGCAGCCGCCGTTCGCCAAGGAGTTCTTCGTCGGGGTGCCCGCCCCGGCCGGCGGCATGCTGCTGCTGCTGCCGCTGATCCTGGACGAGCAGGTGGGCCGCCCCGGCTGGTGGTCGCAGCCGTGGGTGGTGGCCCTCTGGACGGTGGCCATCGCGCTGCTGCTGGTCAGCCGCATCCCGACGCTGTCGGTGAAGACGATCAAGGTCCAGCCGCGGGCCGTCGCGCCGCTGCTGGTGCTGGTCGGGCTGCTGGCGGCGGCCGTGATCACGTTCCCGCTGGCGGCGCTGGGCGCGGCGATGCTGCTCTACCTGGCCCACCTGCCGTACTCGGTGCGCCGGTACCGCTGGCTGGCCAGGCACCCGGAGGCGTGGTCGGTGCCGGCCGCCGACCGCCGGGCCATCAAGCGCGCGCACGGCGTGGCCGCGCGGAGGCTGGGCCTGCGGCGGCCCCTGGGCGGCCGGGTGGCGGGCGCGGCGATGCGCGCCGTGCGCCGGCCGCGCCGCGCCGTGGACCCGACGCAGGTGGCCGCCGAGGCGGCCGGGCAGCCGAGGCCGGACAAGCGCCGCGGCTGGCGGCAGATCGGGCTGCGCCGGCACCACCGGCCCTGACGCCGCGGCGTCCGGTGGGGCGTCAGGGCCGGCCGCCGGCACCCCAGCGTCCGGCTCCGGCGGAGCGGTCGGGCGGGCCGGTGACGCCGCGCCCACCCGCCCGGACGTCGGAGGACGGGCCCGGTGGGCCGGTCCGGGCCGGGGCGGTGGCCTAGGCTCGCCGGTGTGATCACGCTGACCGCCCGCCTCTCCCCCTCCGCCCTCGACACCCGGCGCGGGGTCGTCCGGCTGCACCCCGAGGTGCTGGACGCGCTGGGGCTGCGCGCGTGGGACGCGGTGCGGCTGACCGGCGCGCGGGTCAGCTCCGCGCTGGCCGCCGCCGGCGACGGCGCGCCCGGCGTGGTCTTCGTGGACGACGTGACGCTGTCCAACATCGGCGTCACCGAGGGGGCGGAGGTCGTGGTCGCCCCGGTCGAGGTGTCGGGCGCGCGGTCGGTCACCGTCGCCGGCTCCCGGCTGGCCAGCACGTCGCTGACACCCGAGACGCTGCGCATGGCGCTGACCGGCAAGGTGCTCACCGTCGGCGACGCGGTGTCCCTGCTCCCCCAGGACCTCGCGCCGCCGCCGGGCGCGGACGTCAGCGCCACGCGCCGGAAGCTGTCCAACGCCATCGGCATGACGTGGACCAACGAGCTGCTGACCGTCACCCACGTGGAACCCGCCGGCGGTCCGGTCGCGGTGCAGCCGTCCACGGTCGTCGGCTGGCGGGACGGCGCGCGCACCGGTGACGCCGCGCCCGCCGCGCCGCCGGCGACCGGGGCCGCCGACGCGCCCGCCGCGGTCGACGCGCCGGAGCCCGAGCCGGTCCCGATCGCCGACCTGGTCGGCCGCAAGGAGGCGGCCCGCCGCCTCGGCGAGTGGCTCGACCTGACCTTCAGCCACCCCGAGCTGCTGACCCGCCTCGGCGCGGCGCCCCGGCTGGCCGCGCTGGTCAGCGGGCCCGAGGGGGTCGGCAAGGCGACGCTGGTGCGGGCCGTCGCGCACAGCGTCGGCGCGCGGGTCGTCGAACTCGCCGCGCCGAGCGTCGCGGTGCTGGAGGCCAACGCGGCGGCCCGGCGGCTGGCCGACGCCATCGCCTCCGCCGCGTCGCCCGCCGTGCTGCTGCTGACCGACGTGGAGGCGCTGCTGCCCGCGAGCGACCCGCCGCCGGTCGCCACGGTGGTGCTGGACGCGTTGCGCGCGGCGGCGCGGCAGGCGGGTTTCGCGCTCGTCGTGACCAGCGCGCACCCGGAGGCGATCGACCCCCGGCTGCGCGTGCCCGAGCTGGTGGACCGGGAGCTGGTGCTGCCGCTGCCCGACGGCGCGGCGCGGACCGACCTGCTGCGCGTGCTGCTGCGGGACGTGCCGCTGGAGCCGGACGTCGACCTGGGCGCGGTCGCCGACCGGACGCCGGGGTTCGTCGCGGCCGACCTGGTGGCGCTGCGCCGCGAGGCGGCCGTGCGGTCGGCGCTGCGCCAGCGCGACGCCACCGAGCCGCGCGTGGCGCAGCAGGACCTGCTGGGCGCGCTGGACACGGTCCGGCCGATCTCGATGTCGACCTCGGACACCCTGCGCACCGGCGGGCTGACGCTGGCCGACGTGGGCGACATGGTCGAGGTGAAGCAGGCGCTCACCGAGGCCGCGCTGTGGCCGCTGCAGTACCCGGACTCGTTCGCCCGGCTCGGCGTGGCCCCGCCGCGCGGCCTGCTGCTGTACGGCCCGCCGGGGTGCGGCAAGACGTTCCTGGTGCGGGCGCTGGCGGGCACCGGGCGGCTGAACGTGCTGTCGGTCAAGGGCGCGGAGCTGATGGACAAGTTCGTCGGCGAGTCCGAGCGCGCGGTGCGCGAGCTGTTCCGGCGGGCCGCCGAGGCGTCACCCGCGCTGGTCTTCCTCGACGAGGTGGACGCGCTCGCCCCCCGCCGCGGCCAGTCCGCCGACTCGGGCGTGGCCGACCGCGTGGTGGCGGCGCTGCTGACCGAGCTGGACGGCGTCGAGCCGCTGCGGGACGTGGTCGTGCTGGGCGCGACCAACCGGCCGGAGCTGATCGACCCGGCGCTGCTGCGGCCGGGCCGCCTGGAGCGCCTGGTCTACGTGCCGCCGCCGGACGCCGAGGCGCGGGCGGAGATCCTGCGGGCCTCGTCGCGCAACACGCCGCTGGCGGCGGACGTGGACCTGGCGGCGCTGGCCGAGGAGCTGGAGGGGTACTCGGCGGCGGACTGCGCGGCGCTGGTCCGCGAGGCGGCGCTGACCGCGATGCGGGAGTCGCTGGCGGCGGCCGAGGTGACGAAGGCCCACCTGGCGGCGGCGCGCTCGGCGGTGCGGCCCTCGCTGGACCCGGCGCAGCTGGCCGCCCTGGCTGCCTACGCGGAGTCCCGCGGCGGCTGAGCGCCCCGCGCCCGGCCGGGCGCGCCGTACCGGCCGGGCCCCCGCTGATCGGGCTCCTCCCGGCCGGCCCCTTCGGACCGGCCCGGAGCCGCGCGCTGCCCGCTGCGAACCCCGCCCGAACGGCGGTCGCGGGCGGTCAGACCTTGCCGTGCCGGCTCTGGTAGGAGTCGGTCACGATCACGATGATGCCCGCGTGCGCCTGTTCGATGCCGTCGAAGCGGGGCTTGACCTCCACCCCGAGCGCCTCGCCGAGCTGCCGCGCGGACGCCTCCTCGTCGGTGCCCGGCCGGTAGTAGACCGTGGTCGTCGGGATCAGGCCCTGCGAGTAGTTGGCGACGTCGGCGACCTCCCAGCCGGCGCGGCGGACGTCCTCCGCCGCGGTGGCCGCCAACCCGCCGATGGTGCCGTTGTTGTAGACCCGCACCGGGGGCTTGCCCTGGCCCTGCACCGGCGGCGGCGGGGGGACCGCGGTGGTGCCGGCCGCCGGGGTGGTGGTGGCGCCGGGCGCGGTCGTGGCCGGCGGTGGCGTCGTCTGCTCGGGGCCCGGGGTCGGGCTCTGCCCGGCGTCCGAGGTGGGGCCCGGCGACTCGGACGGCGTCCCGGCCGCCTGGCTGGACGACGGCGCGTCGGTGGGCTGCGCGCCCGCCTCGCCGTCGTCGCCGCCGGTGAACAGGCTGACCACGCCGACGACGAGGGCGACGGCCGCCACCGCGATCAGCGCGAGGCCGGCGGCGCGGGCGGGGTGCGCGGGGCCGGTCGACTCGGGGTTGCTCATCGGCCCTCGACACCGAGCCGCTTGGCCGCCCTGGCCCTCGCCCTGCCCGAACGCGACCGCCTCAGCCGCTTGACCAGCATCGGATCCGCCGCCAAAGCCTCTTCCTTCTCCAGCAACGCGTTGAGCAATTGGTAGTACCTGGTGGGCGAGAGGTCGAACAGCTCCCGGATCGCCCGCTCCTTGGTGCCCGCGTGCTTCCACCACTGGCGTTCGAAGGCCAGGATCTCGCGCTCCCGGTCGTCCAAACCGTCGGCCGGCTCCTCCGCCGGCGCCAGTGCCTCTGCGGCGTCCACTCTGGCTCCTCAGCCGTGTGCCTCGTGCGTGGGTGCCATTACACCACGTGATCTTGGTCCGGGTGGGTTCATCGGTCGGCGCGTCACCGCCGGCTCGTGGATAGGCTTGGGGTCATGGCAGTTCACCCCATCGTCATCGCCGGCGAGCCCGTGCTCCACCACCCGACCCGCCCGGTCGAGGTGTACGACGAAGCCCTGCGCACGCTGATCGACGACATGTTCGAGACCATGGCGGCGGCGCGCGGGGTCGGCCTCGCGGCCAACCAGATCGGCGTCGACCTGCGGGTGTTCGTCTACGACTGCCCCGACGACGAGGGCAACCGGTTCCGCGGGGTGGTGGCGAACCCCGTGCTGGAGACCTCGGAGATCCCGCTCGGGATGCCCGACCCGGACGACGACTTCGAGGGCTGCCTGTCCGCGCCCGGCGAGTCCTACCCGACGGGCCGCGCCTCGTGGGCGAAGGTGACCGGCTTCGACGGCGACGGCAAGCCGGTCGAGGTCGAGGGCACGGGCTTCTTCGCGCGCTGCCTCCAGCACGAGACCGACCACCTCGACGGGGTCATCTACCTGGACCGGCTGGTGGGGCGGCACAAGCGCGCGTCGAAGAAGATGCTGCGGGCCCACGGCTGGGGCGTGCCCGGCCTGACCTGGGACCCGGCGAACTCGGCCGACCCGTTCGCCGACCCGGACGACGAGTAGCAGGCCGCGGGCGGGCCGCCGGGTCGCACCCGCCCCGGCGGCGCGCGGGCAGGACGGCGCGCCCGCGGTCGGTGCCGCCCCGCGGTCGGTGCCGCCCCGCAGCGGGCACTGCCCGGGGCGAGCGCCGCCCGGCAGCGGGCGGACGGGCGAAAACCGCTGGACGCGCCGGTCACGATGGGCTCGTGTGGAGCAGCCTCGCCGCTCTGGTCGCGGCGTCCTTCCTGATCGCGCTGTCGCCCGGACCCGGCACGGCGCTGGTCCTGCGGCAGTCGATCCGGGGCCGTCGCGGCGCGCTGGCCACGGTGTTCGGCATGGAGGTCGGGGTCGCCGCGTGGGCGGTGTCGGCCGCCCTCGGGCTGTCGGTGCTGCTCACCGCGTCCGAGGTGGCCTACCACGTGCTGCGCGTCGCGGGCGCGCTGTTCCTCGTCCACCTGGGGGTGCGGGCGTTCCGGTCGGCCGGGGCGCCGCTGCCCGGAGCGCCCCCGGCGGGCCGGGCGTTCCGCGCGGGCCTGCTGGTGAACCTGGCCAACCCGAAGCTCGGCGTGTTCGCGGTCTCGTTCCTGCCGCAGTTCCTGCCCGCGGGCGCCGGCCGGGGCGCCCTGCTGCTGTTCGCGCTGGTCTGGGTGGCCGTCGACGCGCTGTGGTACCTGGCCGTGGTGGGCGTCCTAGACCGGGTCCGCGGCCGGCTGTCCCGGTCGGGGGTGCGCCGGGCGCTGGAGCGCGTGTCCGGCGGCGTCCTGGTCGCGCTGGGCCTCCGGCTGGTGCTCGACCCGGGCTGAGCGCCGCCACGGCAGCTCGGGGAAGCCGGCCAGCTCGACGTGCGAGGTGCAGCCGGCCAGGTCGGCGTAGCCGCCCGCGATGACGTGGGCGCGGATGCGCCGCACCTGGCCCACCGTGGGCAGCTCCCCGACCAGCAGGAACGGCAGCAGCAGCCGCCACGCGCGCACGACGGCGGGCCGCCGCCGGTGGGGTGCGCGCAGCACGGCCCGCGCGACCCGCAGGGCGTGCTCGCCGGCCGTCATGGCGGTCGGGTAGCCGGCGTGGTCCCACGACCACCGCAGCCCGTCGGCCATCGCGCAGCGCAGGCAGTCGTCCGGCCCCGCGCCCAGCTCGGCGCCGCACTGGGAGCACGAGACGAGCGTCATGGCCCAGTCGGTGCAGGTCCACGGGTGCCTGCCGACCTCGTCGGCGAGGACCAGCTCGGCCAGCTCGCGCTCGCCCGCGCCGCCCTCGGCGAGCTTCTCGGCGGCCAGCAGCTCCTGCCAGTCCAGCAGCCAGTACTGGTCGACCAGCTCGGCGCAGAAGCGGCAGCCGGGGTAGCCGCGGCCCGCCAGGTCGCCGCACGACGGGCACGGCGAGACCGCCGCGGGGCGGGCCACGCGGCGGGCGCCGGGCGGGAAGGGCTGGTGATCAGCCACGCGGAGAAAGGTACGCGCAAACCGGTCCCCTTGGCATCCGCACCGCGGCCTGGCTATGGTCGGGCGGACAACTCAACACCGCGGGAGCTCGCACCTGAAGCGGGCTGAGAGGGCGGCTGGAGCGATCCGGCGCCGCCGACCGCCTGAACCTGACCGGGTAATGCCGGCGTAGGGAGGAATGTCGTGACGGCACTAGACGACCGTTCGGTGAAGCCCAGCGTCACCACCGGGCCGATCTCCGGCTCGCGCAAGGTCTACCGCGAGGTGGCCGACGGGGTGCGGGTCCCGTTCCGCAGGGTGGGGCTGACCAACGGCGAGCACGTCGACCTCTACGACACTTCCGGTCCGTATACCGACTCCGAAGCGACCATCGACGTCCACAGTGGACTGCCCGCGCTGCGCGCGGGCTGGGTCGCCGCGCGCGAGCCGATCGGCGGGGCGGTGACCCAGTTGGCCTACGCCAAGGCGGGTGTCGTCACGCCGGAGATGGCGTTCATCGCGGCGCGCGAGAACATGAGCCCCGAGTTCGTGCGCGACGAGGTGGCCGCCGGCCGCGCCGTCATCCCGCTCAACCGGCGGCACCCCGAGGCCGAGCCGATGGTCATCGGCAAGAAGTTCCTGGTGAAGGTCAACGCCAACATCGGCAACTCGGCGGTCTCCTCCTCGATCGAGGAGGAGGTGGAGAAGATGGTGTGGGCGGCCCGCTGGGGCGCCGACACGATCATGGACCTGTCGACCGGCAAGCGGATCCACGAGACGCGCGAGTGGATCATGCGCAACTCGCCGGTCCCGGTCGGGACGGTGCCGATCTACCAGGCGCTGGAGAAGGTCGACGGCGACCCGGCGAAGCTGTCCTGGGAGGTCTACCGGGACACCGTGGTCGAGCAGGCCGAGCAGGGCGTCGACTACATGACCGTGCACGCGGGCGTGCTGCTGCGCTACGTGCCGCTGACGGCCCGCCGGGTGACCGGCATCGTCTCGCGCGGCGGGTCGATCATGGCGGCGTGGTGCCTGGCGCACCACCGGGAGAGCTTCCTCTACACGCACTTCGAGGAGCTGTGCGAGATCCTGCGCACCTACGACGTGACGTTCTCGCTGGGCGACGGCCTGCGGCCGGGTTCCATCGCGGACGCCAACGACGAGGCCCAGTTCGCCGAGCTGCGGACGCTGGGCGAGCTGACGCACGTCGCGCGGTCGCACGACGTGCAGGTGATGATCGAGGGCCCCGGCCACGTGCCGCTGCACAAGATCGCGGAGAACGTGCGGCTGGAGGAGGAGTGGTGCGGCGAGGCGCCGTTCTACACCCTCGGGCCGCTGGCGACGGACATCGCGCCCGCCTACGACCACATCACCTCGGCGATCGGCGCGGCGCAGATCGGCTGGCTGGGCACGGCGATGCTCTGCTACGTGACGCCGAAGGAGCACCTGGGCCTGCCCAACCGGGACGACGTGAAGACCGGCGTGATCACCTACAAGATCGCGGCGCACTCGGCGGACCTCGCCAAGGGCCACCCCGGCGCGCAGGACTGGGACGACGCGCTGTCCAAGGCGCGCTTCGAGTTCCGCTGGGAGGACCAGTTCAACCTGTCGCTGGACCCGGACACGGCGCGCTCGTTCCACGATGAGACGCTGCCCGCGGCGCCGGCCAAGACGGCGCACTTCTGCTCGATGTGCGGGCCGAAGTTCTGCTCGATGAAGATCACCCAGGACGTCCGGCGGTACGCGGAGGAGCGCGGTTTGTCCACAGTGGAAGCGATCGAGGCGGGGATGGCGGAGAAGTCCGACGAGTTCTCCGGCCGGGGCAACAAGGTCTACCTCCCGGTGGTCGACTGATGGCGGTCGCACCGCCCACGGTCCTCACCATCGCCGGTTCCGACTCCGGCGGTGGTGCGGGCCTGCAGGCGGACCTGCGGACGCTGTTCGCGTGCGGGGTGCACGGGCTGGTGGCGGTGACCGCGGTGACCGTGCAGAACACGCTCGGCGTCACCGGGTACACCGAGATCCCGGCGGAGGTGGTGGCCGCCCAGGTCGAGGCGGTGGCGACCGACATCGGCGTGGGCGCGGCGAAGACCGGGATGCTGGCGTCGGCCGCGATCATCGAGGCGGTGGCGGGGGCGTGCGACCGCACCGGGATCGGGCGCGCGATCCCGTTCGTGGTCGACCCGGTGGCGGCGTCCATGCACGGCCAGCAGCTGCTGGCCGACTCGGCGCTGGACGCCCTGCGCGGCAGCCTCTTCCCGCGCGCGACGCTGATCACGCCGAACCTGGACGAGGTGCGGCTGCTGACCGGCATCGAGGTGCGCGACCACGCGGGCCAGCGCAAGGCCGCCGAGGCGCTGTCGGAGTTCGGGTCGCAGTGGGTGCTGGTGAAGGGCGGGCACCTGTGGGACGACCCGGGCTGCCTCGACGTCCTCTACGACGGCTCGTCGTTCATCGAGCTGCCGGGGCCGCGGTACGACGTGAAGCACACCCACGGCAGCGGCGACACGCTCGCCTCGGCCATCGCCTCGCGGCTGGCGCGGGGCGAGGACGTGCCCACGGCGGTGCGGTTCGGCAAGGAGTTCGTCGTGCGGTCGGTGGCCTCGGCCTACCCGCTGGGCGCCGGGGTCGGCCCGGTCTCCCCGCTGTGGCGGCTGGGGTTCGGGTCGTTGGAGGACATGGGGCCCGACAACCGGATCGAGCCCTGAAGAACGAGCCCTGAACGACGAACCGCGAAGACCCGGGCCCGCGGATCGGGCCCGGGGCGGTCCGCCGGACGACCGGTCGAACCGCGGTGGGCCAACCGGATCAGCGCTCGTGCGTCTTGTAAGGCATGAGCGCGCAACAGGACGCGTACATCGCGGAGTTGGTGTTGAGCCGACCCGCGGTGGTCGCGGCGGTCTTTCTGGGCTGCGTGGTGTTCGGGACGTCGGCGCTGGCGGTCGCGCGGTGGCGCGGGTGGCGGCCGGCGCCCTCGGTGCTGGCCGGGTGCGGCCTGGCGCTGGCGCTGGCGGTGACCCTGGCCAGGCCGGGGGTGCTGGACGTGGCCGTGCTGACCGCCGACCCGGTCGGCACGTGCCTCGACAACGACTTCTCGCTCACCGGGTCACTGGAGCGGCTGAACCTGGTGATGCTCGTGCCGTTCGCGTTCTTCGCGACCCTGGCGACGCGCCGCCCGCTGGTGGTGGCGCTGCTGTCGGCGGGGTTCAGCGGTGCGGTGGAGGTCGTGCAGTCCGCCACCGGTGTGGGCGTGTGCGAAGCGCAGGACTTCTACAACAACACCGTCGGCGCGGTCGCGGGTGTGCTGGCGGGGTGGCTGGTCGCGGTCGTGGCGGGCGGTTCGCGCGGGGACCGCGGGCGCGGCGGGCCGACCGCCCCTGATCGGACCGCCCCTGGCCGGACCGCCCCTGATCGGACCGCCGAGGACGGGGCGGTGGAGGACCGGGCGGTCGCGGGGGCGGGCTCGTCCGGGCGCGGCCCGCGGGGCTGAGCGCACAGCCGGGCACGGCACCGGAGCACGGCACCGGAGCACGGTGCCCCGGAGCGGGCTTCGAGGCGCGGCCTTGGCGCGCGGCACCGGAGCACGGTCCCGGAGCACCGCACCGGGCGGGCGCGCGGACCGGGGGTCCGCGCCGGGCCGGCGGGCTCAGCCGGCCTCGCCCACCAGCTCCTCCAGGGCGCCCAGGGCGTTGACCAGGGCCGCCCGGTGCTCCGGCGAGAGGTCCTCGATCCGGCGCTGCAGCTCCCGGACCCGGGCCGAGCGGACGCCCGAGACCATGGTCTCGCCCTCCGGGGTCGGGGTCGCCAGCCAGGCGCGGCCGTCCTGCGGGTCCGGCTCCCGGCGCACGTAGCCGGCCTCCACCAGCGCCGCCACGATCCGGGACAGCGTGGGCGGCGCCACGCCCTCCTTCGCGGCCAGGTCGCCCAGCCGCATCGGGCCGCAGCGCGCCAGCGTGGCCAGCGCGGACACCGCACCGGGGCCCAACCCGGGCGAACCGGTGCGGCGCAGCAGGCGGGACAGCCTGCCGATCGCCAGGTACAGCCGGGCGGTGGCGTCCTCCACTTGCTCGGCAGCCACGGCACCTCCTACGGGCGCGAGGACGGATCAGGGGCGTCCATCATGCCCTGTGCCCCGACCGCCGCCCGTCGGGTCGTCGTGAATCAGACGTCCGGCGCGGGGCTGGAGGCGTGCGCCCAGAAGCGCTGCGGGATCCGGCCCGCGAGCCGGGCCAGCCGGCCCGCCTCCACGGCCGAGCGCATCGCCGCGGCCATGCGCATCGGGTCCTGCGCCCGGGTCACGGCGGTGGCCAGCAGCACCGCGGAGCAGCCCAGCTCCATCGCCAGCGCCGCGTCCGACGCCGTGCCGATGCCGGCGTCGAGCACGACCGGGACACCGGCCCGCGCCACGATCAGCTCGACGTTGTGCGGGTTGCGGATGCCCAGGCCGGTGCCGATGGGCGAGCCCAGCGGCATCACGGCGGCGCAGCCGACGTCCTCCAGGCGGCGGGCCAGCACCGGGTCGTCGTTGGTGTAGGGCAGGACGACGAAGCCGTCGGCCACCAGCTGCTCTGCGGCGTCGAGCAGCTCCACCGGGTCGGGCAGCAGGGTCTGCTCGTCGGCGACGACCTCCAGCTTGACCCAGTCGGTCTCCAGCGCCTCGCGGGCCAGCCGCGCCGTGAGCACGGCCTCGGCCGCGCCGCGGCAGCCGGCCGTGTTGGGCAGCACCGCGATCCCCAGCCGCCGCAGCAGCTCCAGCACTCCCCCGCCGGACGGGTCCAGGCGGCGCATCGCGACCGTCGTCAGCTCCGTCCCGGACGCCACCAGCGCCCGCTCCAGCACCGACAGGTTCGCCGCGCCGCCGGTGCCCATGACGAGGCGGGAGCCGAACTCGCGGCCCGCGATGACCAGCGCGTCGTCCACGTCAACCCCCCTGCACCGCGGTGAGCACCTCGACGGCGGCCCCGTCGGGCACCGGTGTGGACGACCAGGCCGCCCGGGGCACCACCTCGCCGTCCAGCGCGACGGCGACCCCGGACGCGGGGGCGCCCAGCAGGTCGAGGACGGTCGCGACGGTGGAACCGTCGGCCAGTTCCCGCACCTCGCCGTTGACCCGAGCCTTCAACTGCGTCCTCCTTCGCGGAGCAGGGTGAGCACGCGGTGTGCCGTCACCGGTGCCAGTAGCAGGCCGTTGCGGTGGTGGCCGGTCGCCGCGAGCACGCCGGGTTCCAGCCACTCGACGACCGGCGCGTTGTCGGGGCTGCCCGCCCGGAACCCGGCGGCGCACTCCGCCAGCGCGTACTCGGCGACGGCCGGCCAGATCGCCTCCGCGTCGTGCAGCAGGTCGCGCACGCCGCCGACGGTGACGCCCGGGTCGAAGCCCGCCTCGTACTGGGTCGCGCCGAGCACCAGGCCGTCGGCGCGGGGCACCAGGTAGACCGGCCGGCCGCGGACGTGGCCGCGCAGGGTGTGCCGGGGCGGCGGCAGGGCGCCGGGGCGGGTGGCCAGGCGCAGGATCTCGCCCTTGACCGGCCGGATCACCTCGCGCAGCTTCGGGTGCAGGTCGCGGCTCCACGCGCCGGCGGCGATCACCGTGACGTCCCGGTCCACTGCGGACCGGTCGGTGAACCGCACGCCGTGCTCGGCGCACGCCGCGCGCAGGGCCGCCAGCAGCGCCCGGTTGTCCACGGAGAGGTCGCCGGGCACCGACAGTCCACTCCGGACCGACGGGCCCAGCCCCGGTTCCAGGGCGCGCAGCTCCCGCCTGGTCAGCCGGGCCGCCGAGCGGCCCATCCGGGCCAGGTAGGCGGCGAGCTGGTCGAGCACCTCCGCGTCGGCCGCGTCGGTCGCCACGGCCAGGGTGCCCACCGGGCTCAGCGGCACGCCCAGGTCGGCCGCGAACCGCGGCCACCGCCGCAGGGACTCCACGCCCAGCTCCAGGACGTCCTCGTCGCCCGGCCACGCCTCGGTGACCGGCGCGAGCATCCCGCCCGCGACCCAGGAGCCGGCGTGCGGCGAGGGTCGGTCGACCACCGCGACGGGGTGGCCCGCCCGCGCGGCGAACCACGCGACGGACAGGCCGATGACACCGCCGCCCAGGACGGCCACCCGACTCGCACTTGCCAAGGCACTCACGCTCCCTGCGCCGGCATGACCCGGATCAGGTTCGACGGTCGGAGCGAACCACGCTCCCTCTCAGCCCGGTGTCCTCCGGGCTCCCGTGCGGACCGCCTCCACCGTAGCGCACGCCTCCGCCCGGCGGTTACGGTGCGGCCGTGCCAGGACTCGACGGACACCGGATCAGGCGGCGGCTCGCCGACGCGCGGCTCTACCTCTGCACGCCCGCCCGCCCCGACCTCGCGGAGTTCGCCGACGCCGCGCTCGCCGGCGGGGTGGACGTCGTGCAGTTGCGGGACAAGGGGTTGGAGGCGAAGCAGGAGATCGCCGCGCTGGAGGTGCTGGCCGAAGCCTGCGCCCGGCACGGCGCGCTGCTGGCCGTGAACGACCGGGCCGACGTGGCGCTGGCCGTGGACGCCGACGTGCTGCACCTCGGGCAGGACGACCTGCCGGTGGCGCTCGCGCGCCGGGTCGTCGGCGAGGAGGTCGCCGTGGGGCGGTCGACGCACGACGTGGCGCAGGCGCGGGCGGCGGCCGGCGAACCGGGGGTGGACTACTTCTGCACGGGCCCGTGCTGGCCGACGCCGACCAAGCCGGGCCGCCCCGCGCCGGGGCTGGACCTGGTGCGCGCCACCGCCGGGACGACCGGGCGGCCGTGGTTCGCGATCGGGGGCATCGACCGGGCGCGGCTGCCGGAGGTCCTGGCCGCCGGCGCGGAGCGGGTGGTGGTCGTGCGGGCGATCACCGAGGCGGAGGACCCGCGGGCCGCCGCTTCGTGGTTGAAAATTCAACTAGAGGGCGTACAGTCGTCGGCGTGATGCCTGTGCTGTACCTGGGCCACGGGGCGCCCCCGCTGGCCGACGACGAGCGGTGGACCGCCGAGCTGCGGTCGTGGTCCGCGTCGCTCCCGCGCCCGGAGTCGATCCTCATCGTGTCCGCGCACTGGGAGGAGGGTCCGCTCACGCTGGGCGCGACGACGACCGCGCCGCTGACCTACGACTTCCGGGGCTTCCCCCGGCGGTACTACGAGGTCACCTACGAGGCGCCCGGCGCGCCGGAGCTGGCCCGGGCGGTCGAGGGCCTGGTCGGCGAGCCGGTGGCGCACGACCCCGGCCGCGGCCTGGACCACGGCGCCTACGTGCCGCTGAAGGAGATGTTCCCCGAGGCGGACGTCCCGGTGCTCCAGGTGTCCATGCCGACCCTCGACCCGCGCCGGCTGTTCGACGTGGGCCGCGGGCTCGCCCCGCTGCGCGACCAGGGCGTGCTGATCATCGGCAGCGGCTTCATGACGCACAACCTGAGCTGCGTGGACATGCGCACCGGGCCGGACTACCAGCCGCCGCGGTGGTCGGCCGAGTTCGACGACTGGGCCGGGCGCGCGCTGGCGGGCAAGGACGTGGACGAGCTGCTGGACTTCCGGCGCAAGGCGCCCGCCGCCGAGGTGGCGCACCCGCGCACCGAGCACTTCGCGCCGCTGTTCGTGTCGCTGGGCGCGAGCGCCGACCAGGACGCCAGGACCACCGTCGACGGCTTCTGGTACGGGTTGTCGAAGCGCTCCGTGCAGTTCGGCTGAAGCCGGGCCGGCCCGCTCGGACCGGGAACGGGAACACCCCCCGGGCCAGGGGGACGGGTGCGACCCGAGGGGTGTTCACCAACCGGAGCGCGGTCCGCAGGGGAGGTCGACCGCGCGCCGCACAGCGGCTCAGCCCGTGGTCAACCGCAGGCCGTAGACGCTCAGGATCTCGTTGACCGGCTGGAAGTAGGTCGTGCCGCCGGACGAGCAGTTGCCCGACCCGCCCGAGGTCACGCCCTGGGCCTGGCCGAAGTCCGTGCCCGCGACCCACGAGCCGCCCGAGTCACCGGGCTCCGCGCACGCGGTGGTGCGGGTCAGGCCGCCCACCGAGCCCTGCGGGTAGTTGACCGTCTGGTTCTTGCCCTGGATGGTGCCGCAGCGCCACTGGGTCGTGGAGCCGGAGCGGCAGACCGACGCGCCGACCGCCGCCTCGCTGCTGCCCTTCACGACGACGTTGCTGCCGTTGTAGCGGTTGACCCACGGCCGCGAGGTCCAGTTCGAGTTCGTCGCGACCCACCCGTAGTCGTTGCCGGGGAACGACGAGCCGCGGAACGCGCCCTGGGACACGCGGTTGTAGCCCGTGGTGGTGGCGCCGGTGCGACCGCAGTGGCCGGCCGTCACGAAGCCGCCGGTGACCGCGAAGCCGACCGAGCAGCGGCTGCCGCTGCCGATGTAGTAGGCGTCGCCGCCGCGCGTGTCGTACAGCGGGGTCGGCGCGTGGTCGACCTCGACCGCGCGGACGGCCGGGCTGATCGACTTCGCCGCGGCGACGAACCGGTCGGCCGCCGCGTCGCGGGTGTGCCGGTTGACCTCCACCACGACGGTGTTGCTCGCGTCGTCCACCCGCCAGCCGGTCACCGACAGCGGCGCGGAGAGGGTGTCCAGCGCGGTCTTGGCCCCGGTCAGCTGGCGCTGCGAGTAGGTGACGACCTTGGCGTCCGCGCCCACGGCGCGAACGGCGTCGGCCTTGGCACCGTCCGTGACGGCGACCGTCATCCGGCCCGTCGACCCGTCGATCCACGCGCCGGCGAACGTGTCTCCGAGCACATTTCGCGCCTGCGCCTCGACTTCACCCGACCTGGCGTCATTCGCCAGTCGGACGCGCGCTTGCTCGGCGTTCAGGCCCAAATCGCGTTCCACCGCGTGGAGCAACCCGGCGGGGTAGCTCTCCGTGTCCGACGACGTTGCCCCGTAGGGGGCCGCGGGGTCCGCGATCGCCGGTACGCTGAGAGCCGTAGCCGCGCCGGTGGCGAGCAAGGCAGCCGCGGCAAGGCGAGCCGCACTCGTGCGGTTCATGTGGACGTCTCCCTCATCTTCGGGTGCAGGGAACCCGAGAGCCTGGTTGCAGGGACCGCTCTCGGGGGCTCTAGGGGGACGGGTGGTGGGGCGGCGGCAGGGGTCGCCCCACCCCTTTTCGCTCCGCCCCCGGATCTCTTCTCTCCGCCCTCGTGTCCGTCTCGGCACGGGCGAGTGGCGCGTGCAGCTCCCGCACCGGCGCCTCCTTCCCCGGTCCTACTGACCGGTACTCACCCGTTCGAGCGACGTTATGACCCTGTTATCTATGACGACCCGGGCCATCCGTGGGCGAAGTGTGTCACAGCTCACGGCCTTTTGACTGCGCTGTGTAGCGTTTGACAGTTAACTCTCACTCAAGGTAGTGAGACGATCACCGATTTGGGCTGATTTGCCAGAAGTAAGGTTTTGCCCCCTCCCTGGACTTGAAGTGTGAACACTGTCACTCCGAACGAGTGATACCGAAGAACTTTGCGTAACACTCCCGGTGATTGCCGACCGCGACCGCGCGACGGTCGGAGCAACCGCAGAAGCCGTGGTCAGCGTGGTGTCGATCGTGGTTGACGTGGTGTTTTCCCCGGGACGTGGGCCGGGGGGCGGCACCGCGCCGGCGCTTCGACCGTTGGAGAGGCTCGCCGGGGGCCGGACAGGCGTTCCCCGGCCGTTAATGTGATGTTTCCCACAGCGGCGGACGGGCGTCGGCGGGCCTTCGGGAGCGCGCGCCCGCGGTGGCGGAGCGGCCGGCGCGGGCGGCCCGACCGCGGACAGGATCGTCGGCATGGGACTCGTGACGATCTCCGACATCCGCACCGCCGCCGCGCTGATCGAGCCGGTGGTCGTGCGCACCCCGCTGCTGCGCTTCGACGACCGGCTGGCGGTCAAGCCGGAGAACCTGCAGCCGGTGGGCGCGTTCAAGCTCCGCGGCGCCTACCACGCGCTGGCCCGGTTGTCGGACGAGGCGCGGGCGCGCGGGGTGGTGGCGTACTCGAGCGGGAACCACGCCCAGGCGGTCGCCTTCGCGGCGCGGGCGTTCGGGGTGCCGGCGGTGATCGTCGTGCCGGACAACGCGCCGGCGGTGAAGGTCGAGGCGACCCGGGCCTGGGGCGCCACCGTGGAGCAGGTGCCGATGGCGCGGCGGGAGTCGCGGGCCCACGAGCTGGTCGCCGAGCGCGGGGCGACGCTCATCCCGCCGTTCGACCACCCCCACGTGATCGCCGGGCAGGGCACGGTGGGGCTGGAGGTCGTCGCCGACCAGCCCGAGGTGGAGGTCGTGCTGGTGCCGGTGAGCGGCGGCGGGCTGATCTCCGGGGTGGCGGCGGCGGTGAAGGCGCTGCGGCCCTCGGCGCGCGTCGTCGGGGTGGAGCCGGAGCTGGCGGCGGACGCGGCGGCCTCGCTGCGGGCGGGCGAGCTGGTGCGCTGGCCCGCCGCCGACCGGGAGCGGACCCTGGCCGACGGGCTGCGGGCGGAGCCCTCGGAGCTGACCTTCGCGCACATGCGCGCCCTCGTGGACGACGTCGTGGCGGTGTCGGAGGACATGATCATCGAGGCGGTCCGCCGGTTGGCGCACCGGACCCGGCTGGTCGTGGAGCCGAGCGGGGCGGTCGCGGTGGCGGCGTACCTGGCGGGCGCCGGCGAGTGGCCCGAGCGCACGGTGGCGGTGGTCTCGGGCGGCAACGTCGACCGGGAGGTCTTCGCCCGGATGATCTAGCGGGCGGGCCGGGGCCGCCCGGCGGCCCGCGCCGGGTTCGGCTCCCCGAAGTGACGGTGCCCCGGCGGCCGGCGGCAGAGGTCCGATGACTGCCGCGGCCGGACCGCTCCGCAGCGCCGGCCGGGCCGGCCGGCGCGCACCGCCGCGGTGACCGGCGGACCCACCGGCCCGATCGGTGCCGGGAGCGCCCGGGACCGGCGGGCCACCGGTGCCGCGACTCCGGGCACCAGGGCTTTGGCCAGCGGGAATGTTGTATCGCCGAACAATCGGAGCGGCCCGGCGCGAGCGCCGGAGCCGGGCGGGCGCGGCCCGCCCGAGGTCACCGGCGACACCCTCCGCGCCGGCCCGCGCACCCGCGCCGCGGGCCGGCGGCCCGGCGGGGCCGGCCGATCCAGAGGTCCGACTACTGGCGCCGACCGCCGGTGACCGCCCCCTCGCCCGGGGCGCCGGGCGCGGCGCCGCTCAGTCGGAGGGGCGGTTCAGGGTCGCCACGAACTTGTACCGGTCGCCGCGGTAGACCGAGCGGACCCATTCGACCGGGTTGCCCTCGGTGTCGAACGAGTGGCGGGACAGCAGCAGCATCGGCAGGCCGATGTCCGCGCCCAGCAGCTCGGCCTCCTCGGGCGAGGCCAGGGCGGTCTCAATAGTCTCCTCGGCGTGACCCATCTCGACCCCGAACCGCTCGCGCAGCACCTGGTACAGCGAGGCGCCCGGCGCCAGGTAGCGGCGCAGGCCCCGGAACCTGCCCAGGGCCAGGTGCGTGGTCTCGATGGCCATCGGCTCGCCGTCGGCCAGCCGCAGGCGGTGCAGGCGGAGCACCTTCGCCCCGGCGCGCACCCCCAGCAACCTGGCCAGTTCCGCTTCGGCGGGCATCTCCGACGCCTCGATCAGGCGCGACGAGGGCTGCCTGCCCTGCGCCTTCATGTCCTCTGTGTACGACGACAGCTGGAGCCGTTGCGCCACCTTGGGTTCGGCCGCGAACGTGCCCTTGCCCTGCACGCGCAGCAACCGACCCTCGACGGTCAGCTCCGCGAGCGCCTGCCGCACGGTGGTCCGCGACACGTCGAACTCCGCCGCCAGCGACCTCTCGGTCGGGATCGGCGACCCCGGTGGCAGCGCGCGCAGCAGATCGAGCAGGTGCCGCTTGAGTCCCCAGTACTTCGGCTCGCGCTGCGCGCGAGACCTGGCGTCGACACCTGTTGCCGGGCTCGTCTCCAGCATTGCCTTCCTCCTCGACCTTGCCAGCGCTCCCAGCACAGGATGCCCTGTCCACGTCGGATCGTGGGCTCGAACCCCCGACAAGGGCCGGGAAAATGATCCGATGACTTTGCAACGTCTCGGCAACGTCCTTGACATGCCCTGTGGCGAGGCACACTCTAGGCCGCATTGGTCTACACCACTTGAACGTTCCGGTCGCTGGGACCGGGCATTGGGAAAGGGCGCACACGTGAAGGGCTGGAGAGGACTGGCCGTAGGTGCCGCCGCACTCGCGGTGGCCGTGGCCGGATGTGGCACGAGCACCAACGAGGGCAGCGGCAACTCCGGTGAACCGAAGACGCTGACGGTCTGGTTGATGGACGGCTCCGCGCCGACCACCCTGACCGACGCGCTGCACAAGGAGTTCCAGGACTCGCACTCCGGCGTCACCGTCAAGTACGAAATCCAGAAGTGGCCCGGCATCCAGGAGAAGCTGACCACCGCTCTGAGCAGCAACAACCCGCCGGACGTCATCGAGCTGGGCAACACCCAGACGGCGAAGTTCGCGGCCGAGGAGACCTTGCTCGACCTCAGCGGTGACGCGGCCGACCTCAACGGCGACCAGTGGCTCGGCGGTCTCAAGGACTCGCTGACCTGGGACGGCAAGCAGTACGGTATGCCCTTCTACGCCGCCAACCGCACGGTGGTCTACCGCACCGACCTGTTCCAGGCCGCGGGCATCCAGGACACCCCGAAGTCGCGCGACGAGTGGATCGCCGCGATCGAGAAGCTCAAGACCGCCAACGCGGCGGACCCGGAGTTCCAGTCGCTGTACCTGCCGGGCCAGTCCTGGTACAGCCTGCTCTCGTTCATCTGGGACGAGGGCGGCGACGTCGCCAAGGCGCAGGGCTCCGCGTGGGCGGGCGCGCTGAACACCCCCGAGGCGAAGGCCGGCCTGGACTTCTACAAGAAGCTTGTCGACACCTCCGCCACCAAGGCGCCCAAGGACACCGACGAGGCCACGCCGCAGCAGTACGAGATCTTCGCCAAGGGCAAGGTCGGCATGATGATCGCCCTGCCGTGGGAGCTGGCCAGCGCGATCAAGGCCGACCCGACGCTGGAGGGCAAGACCGCCGCGTTCCCGATCCCTTCCAAGACCGCGGGCAAGACCGCTCCGGTCTTCCTCGGCGGCTCGAACGTCGCGGTGCCGGCCGGCAGCAAGAACCAGGACCTCGCCAAGGAGTACCTGAAGCTGCTCAGCTCGAAGAAGTACCAGGACCAGCTGGCCGAGGGCGGCGCCGTCCCGGGCACCTCCACCGACACCGCGAAGCTGGCCACCAGCCCGCTGGGCAAGGCCCTGGCCGAGTCCGCCCCGAACGGCAAGGTCACCCCGACCGTGCCCTCGTGGGCTGCCGTCGAGGCGGGTCAGAACCCGCTCAAGGACATGCTGACCGCGTACCTGACCGGTGCGAAGTCGCTGGACCAGGCCACGTCCGACGCCAACTCCGCCCTGTCCGAGACCCTGGGCGGATGACGCGAGCATGACGGCGGTTCACACCACCGACGCCGCGGTGCCGACGAACTCGTCGGCACCGCGGCGTGCCGCACGGGGCGGCGCACCGCGCCGCCGGGGCAGCGCCTTCGACCGCTTGCTGCCCTACCTGCTGCTGGCCCCCGCGCTGATCGGCATCCTGTGGCTGATCGGGTGGCCGGTGCTGTCCCTGCTGGTGACCAGCTTCCGCAGGCTGAACCTCAGAGAGCTGACCCGCGGCGAGGTCGTCTGGGTCGGCCTGGACAACTACGCGGAGATCCTCGGCAACCCGGACTTCTGGACCATCACCGCGCGCACCATCGCGTTCACCGTGGCCGTCGTGGGTGTCTCGGTGCTGGCGGGGCTGCTGATCGCGCTACTGATGCGGCAGGTCTCCCCGGTGGTGCGGATCCTGCTCCAGGTCGCCATGCTGCTGGCGTGGGCCATGCCGCTGCTCGCGGCGACCACGGTCTACCAGTGGATCTTCGACCAGCAGTACGGCATCCTCAACAAGACCCTGGTCGAGCTGGGCTTCGAGTCGTTCGCCGGATTCTCCTGGTTCACCACCGGCACGTCCACGCTGTCCGTGATCGGGCTGCTGATCGTGTGGCAGGCCATCCCGTTCCTGGCGTTCTCGCTGTACGCGGGCGCCATCGGCATCCCGCGCGACCAGTACGAGGCGGCGGCGCTGGACGGCGCGACGTCGTGGCAGACGTTCCGCAACGTCACGTGGCCGGAACTGCGCCCGCTGCTGCTGATGGTGACGTTCCTGTCCCTGCTGTGGGACTTCAAGGTCTTCGCCCAGATCTGGGCGTTCAAGAAGGGCGGCCCGGACGGGGCCAGCACGACGCTGCCCGTCTACCAGTACCTGGAAGGCATCTCCAAGAGCCACTTCGGCGTGGCCGCCGCCGTGTCCGTCGTGATGATGGTGCTGCTGGGCCTGCTGACCTTCCAGTACCTGCGCCGGCTGCTCCGACAGGAGGGCACGCTGTGACCGGCAAGAAGGTGGCGGGGAACGTCGTCGCGATCGTCATCGCGCTGTTCTTCGCCTTCCCGACCTACTGGATGGTGACCTCGGCGTTCAAGCCGACCCTGGACCTGCGGTCCACCTCCTACGACCTCATCCCGCTCTCGGTGACCGCGACGAACTTCGCGACCGCGTGGACCAAGCCCGGCTTCCTCGACTCGCTGGGCAACAGCCTGCTGGTCACGCTGTCCGCCGTGTTCGGGGCCATCGTCGTCGGCCTGCTGGCGGCGCTCGCCATGGCGCGCATGAGGTTCCGGGGGCGCAAGGGCTTCGTGCTGCTGATGCTGGTGGCGCAGATGGCGCCGTTCGAGGCGCTGCTGATCCCGATGTTCCTGATGATGCGCGACCTGGACCTGCTGGACCGGCTGCCGTCGCTGGCGCTGATCTACTTCGCGGTCACGCTGCCGTTCTGCGCGTGGACGCTGCGCGGGTTCGTCAACGGCATCCCGCTGGAGCTGGAGGAGGCCGCGATGGTGGACGGCTGCGGCCGGTGGGGCGCGTTCCGCCGCGTCACGCTGCCGCTGCTGGGCCCCGGCCTGGTGGCCACGTCGGTGTTCGCGTTCGTCACCGCCTGGAACGAGTTCCTGTTCGCGCTGTCGCTGATCAAGGACCAGGGCAAGGAGACGCTGCCGGTCTGGCTGGCCGGCTTCCAGTCCAACTTCGGCGTCGACTGGGGTGGCGCGATGGCCGCGTCGGTGCTGTTCACCCTGCCGGTGCTGGTGTTCTTCCTGGTCGTGCAGCGCAAGATGGTCACCGGCGTCACCGCCGGCGCCGTGAAGGGGTAGGCCCAGATGTCCTTGCACCGGCTCGCCGCCGCCGTGCTGCTGCCCGGCTTCCACGGGACCACGGCTCCGGACTGGTTGCTCCGGCTGTTGTCCGAGGGGCTCGGCGGGGTCGTGTACTTCGGCCGCAACGTCGTGGACGACGCCCAGGTCACCGAGCTGTCGGCCGCGCTGCGCGCGGCGCGGCAGGACGTCGTGATCGGCATCGACGAGGAGGGCGGCGACGTCACCCGCCTCGACTACGGGCACGGGTCGGAGGTGCCGGGCAACCACGCCCTGGGCGCCGCCGACGACGTGGACCTGACCCGGGCCGTGGCCGCGTCGATGGCCGCGCGCCTCGCGGCCTGCGGCGTGAACCTCGACCTCGCCCCCTCCGCGGACCTGGCGCTGACGCTGGACGACCCGGTGATCGGCGTGCGGGCCTTCGGGTCCGACCCGGTGGCCGCGGGCCGGCACGTGGCGGCGTACGTGGAGGGGATGCAGGCCGTGGGCGTCGCGGCGTGCGCCAAGCACTTCCCCGGCCACGGCGCGTCCACGGTGGACTCCCACGTGGCGCTGCCGGTCCTGCCCCGGACGGAGCAGGAGCTGCGCGACGTCGAGCTGGTGCCGTTCCGCTCGGCGGTGCGGGCCGGGGTGCGGTCGGTCATGACCGGGCACCTGGTCGTCCCGGCGTGGGGCCCGCTGCCCGCGACGCTGAACCCCAGGGCCGTCGAGGTCCTGCGGGACGAGCTGGGCTTCACCGGCGCGATCATCACCGACGCCCTGGACATGAAGGCCGTGGGCGGCGACCTCGCGCAGGGCTCCGTGCAGTCCCTCGCGGCCGGCGTCGACGCCCTGTGCCTGGGCGGCGAGCCGCTGGACGAGAAGACGCTGCGGGACCTGGTCGACCGGATCGTGGCGGCCGTGGAGCGGGGCGAGCTGTCCCGCGAGCGGCTGGAGGAGGCCGCCCGGCGCACCGCCGCCCTGGGCACGCCGCCCACCTCGGTCGACGGGCACGACCCGGAGATCGGGCTGCGGGCCGCCCGGCGGGCGCTGGAGGTCCGCGGGACGCTGGCGCTGTCCGGCCCGCCGGTGGTGCTGGACCTGGCGGTCGAGCCGTCCATCGCCGTCGGCGAGGTCCCGTGGGGCCTCGGGCCGTACCTGGCGGAGCTGCTGCCCGGCACGACGGTGCTGGAGGCCCGCTCGGCCGACGAGGTCGAGGCGGCGGCCGGCGGGCGGACCGTCGTGGTCGTCACGAGAGAGGCACATCGCCACGCGTGGGCTCGCGAGCTGATCCGCGCGCTGGGTAGTATTGGTCTAGACCTTGTGCACGTCGAGACCGGCGTGCCGGGTCCGGACCTGGGCACCGCTGCCCGCGTGAACACCCATGGCGGTTCACGGGTGTGCCTGCGAGCCGCGGCAGAGCGCATCGCCGCCAGCACCTGAGAAGGGCACCTTGATGACCGACCACCAGCCCGGCAGGCACATGGCGGCCGAGATCGACCAGCAACCCGCGATCTTCGCGGACCTGGTGTCCCGGCGCGCCGCGTTCGCCGAGGTCGCCGACGCGATCCGCGCCCGGCAGCCCCGCTTCGTCCTGCTGGCCGCGCGCGGGTCGTCCGACCACGCGGCGATCTACGCGAAGTACCTGACCGAGGTGCTGCTCCAGCTGCCCGCCGGTCTGGTGTCCCCGTCCACCACGACGCTCTACGGCGCGCGGCCCGACCTCCGGGACGTGCTCGTCGTGTCGGTCAGCCAGAGCGGCGGGTCGCCCGACCTGCTGGAGGTCACCGAGGCGGCCCGGGCGCGCGGCGCGCTCACCGTGGCCGTCACCAACACCTCCGGCTCGCCGCTCGACGGCGCGGCCGAGCTGTCGGTCGACGTCGGCGCGGGCGTCGAGCAGGCCGTCGCGGCGACCAAGACCTACTCCGCCACGCTGCTCGCGCTCTACCTGCTCGTCGACGCCATCCGGGGCGGCGACGGCGCGGCCGTCGAGGGGCTGGGCGACCTGGCCCGGTCCACCCTGGACGGATCGGCCGACGCCGTGGCGGAGGCCGTCCAGCGGTACCGGTTCGTGGACCGGGTGCTCACCACCGCGCGCGGCTACTCGCTGCCCTCGGCGCTGGAGTCGGCCCTGAAGCTGGCCGAGACCAGCTACCTGGCGGCCCGCGCGTACTCCGGCGCGGACCTGCTGCACGGCCCGGTCGCGGCGGTCGACGGCGAGACGGCCGTGCTCGCCGTGACCAGCGCGGGCAGGGGCGGCGAGGCGATGCGCGACGTGCTGGACGTGGTGCAGGGGCGCGGCGCGGACGTGCTGGCCGTGGGCTCGGCGGCGGACCGGGCGCCGGCGGCGCTGCGCATCCCGATCGCCGAGACGGCCGAGGAGGTCGCGCCGATCCTGGAGATCCTGCCCGTCCAGCGGCTGGCCCACGGGCTGGCGCTGGCCCGCGGCGGCGACCCGGACAGCCCGCGCGGGCTGAACAAGGTCACCCGCACGCGGTAGCGGACCGCACGGAGCCGGGGAGGGCGCACGCCTTCCCCGGCTCCGTCGTTCCCGGCTCCGTCGTTCGTTCCCGGGCGCCCGCCCGCGGCGAGCGGCCCGGCCCGCGCCGGACGGCCCGGTGCCCCCCTCGGGCGTCGGGCCGTCCGGGCGTCGGGCTAGAGCGCGGTCGCCAGCTCGGGGCTCAGCTCGACCTGCGCGTCGAAGACGACCTCGCCGTCCACCCACACCTTGCGCGGGCACAGGTCGTCGTCCCACCAGACCAGGTCGGCCACCGCGCCGGGCGCGAGCCGGCCCAGGGTGGGCTCCCCGATGGCGTCGGCCGGGGTGATCGTGGCCGCCGCCAGGGCGTCCGCGACGTCCACGCCGACCGACACGATGTTGCGCACGGCCCGGTCCAGGGTGAGCGCGCTGCCGGCGATGGTGCCCTCCGGGGAGCGCGGCACGCCGTCCTCGGCGAGCACCACGTCCGCGCCGCCGAGCTGGTAGCGGCCCGGCGGCATCCCGGCGGCGGCCACCGCGTCGGTGACCAGCGCCACCCGGTGGCCGGCGGCGTTGAACACCAGCCGGCACACGTCCGGGCCCACGTGGGCCAGGTCGGCGATCAGGCCGAGGGTGAACCGGTCGTCCACCAGGGCCACGCCGGGCACGCCGGGTTCGCGGTGGCCGAGCGGGCGCTGGGCGTTGAACAGGTGCGTCACCATCCGCGCGCCCGCCTCGGCGGCGGCCCTGGTCTGCTCGCCGGTCGCGTCGCTGTGGCCGACGGCGACCAGCACGCCCGCCGCGGACAGCCGCCGCACGGCCGCCAGGCCGCCGGGCCGCTCGGGGGCCAGCGTCACCAGGCGCAGCGCGGGCCGCAGGTCGTCGGCCAGCAGCAGGTCGATCTCGGCCGGTCCCGGTTCCACCATCAGCGCGGGGTCGTGCACGCCCGGGCGCTGCGGCGACAGGAACGGCCCCTCCAGGTGCACCCCGAGCGGCCGGGCGCCGGGGTTGTCGGGCAGCGCGGCCGACGCGGCCAGCACGGCGCGGGCCTGGCGCAGCGCGACCGGCACCGGCGCGGTGATCAGGGTCGGCAGGAAGCGGGTCACCCCGGTCTTCGGGAGGGACCTGGCGACGAAGCGCATCCCCTCGTCGTCCACCTCGGCGAAGTCGACCCCGACCGCCCCGTTGACCTGCACGTCCACCAGGCCCGGGGTGAGCAGCCCGTCGGTCAGCACCTCGGCGTCCTCGGGCGGTGCGCCCGTGACGACCTCGACGATCCGGCCGGCCCGCACGCGCACGCTCGCCGGACCGGTGATGGTGCGGCCGAGCAGCGCTCGTGGAGCCGCGACAACCGTGTCCAAGGTCCCTCCTCAAATGGTCCAGACCATTATGGCGGTAAACAGTGGGTGTCGTCACGTTTGGTCGGGAGATCACCGAATCTATTTGCAAACAGCAAATGTCCTCCGGAACGGGCGTGAGCACCACCCGGACCGCGTTGGTGGCCCATACTTGCCACCAGACATCCGAGGTCTGTGGAGGTTGGGCGTGGCGGTCACCGACGACGCGATCCTGCGCGTGAAGGAAATGATCACGTCCGGTGAGCTGAAGCCGGGCGACCGGCTGCCGCGCGAAGCCGACCTCGCCGGCCGCCTCGGGTTGTCGCGCAACTCCCTGCGCGAGGCGGTCAAGGCGTTGTCCCTGGTCAGGGTGCTGGACGTGCGGCAGGGCGACGGCACCTACGTGTCCAGCCTGCGCGCCGACGACCTGCTGGGCGCGCTGTCGTTCGTGCTCGACCTGCACCGCGGCGAGGAGTCGGTGCTGGAGGTGCTGCAGGTGCGGCGCATCCTGGAGCCGGCCGCCGCGGCGATGGCCGCCCAGCGCGTCGAGCCGGACGAGGTGGCCGCGCTGCGGGCGCTGTGCGACGCGGGCGAGCGCGCGAAGTCGGTGGACGACCTGGTGGAGCACGACCTGGCGTTCCACCGCGCGATCGCGCGGTGCTCGGGCAACGCCTACCTGGCCCGGCTGCTCGACACCCTGGCCGGCCCGACGGCGCGGGGCCGCATCTGGCGCGGCATCACCGGGGGCGGGGCGGTGGACCGGGCGGTCGCCGAGCACCGCGCGATCGTGGACGCCCTGGCCGCGCGCGAACCGGAGCTGGCCCGCTCGTGGTCGACGGTGCACGTGGCCGGCGTCGAGCGGTGGCTGTCCGACCCGGCCTGAGGCGCGGCGCGCGGCGGCCGGGCGCCCCGGCCGGGCGGCCGACCGGTCAGGCTTGCCCGATCCGCTGCCGCTGGCGGCCCAGCCCGTCGATCTCCAGCTCCACCACGTCGCCCGCCCGCAGGAACGGCTTCGGGTCGGGCCTGCCCTGGGCGACGCCGGCGGGCGTGCCGGTGTTGACGAGGTCACCGGGCCGCAGGACGAGGAACCGGCTCAGGTAGCGGACCAGCCCGGCCACCGGGAAGATCATGTTCGCGGTGGAGGAGCGCTGGCGCTCCACCCCGTTGACCGACAGCCGCAGCTCCAGCGCCTGCGGGTCCGGCACGTCGGCGGCCGGCACGAAGAACGGCCCCAGCGGGTTGAACGTCTCGCAGTTCTTGCCCTTGTCCCACTGCCCGCCGCGGTCGAACTGGAACTCGCGCTCGCTCACGTCGTGGGACAGCACGTACCCGGCGACGCAGGCCAGCGCGTCGGCCTCGGTCTCCAGGTAGCGGGCGGTGCGCCCGATGACCACGCCCAGCTCCACCTCCCAGTCGGTCCTGGTCGACCCGCGCGGCACCAGCACCTCGTCGTCCGGCCCGACGACGGTGTCCGGGGCCTTGAGGAACACCACCGGCTCGGCGGGGACCGGGTGGCCGGTCTCCTCGGCGTGGTCGCGGTAGTTGAGGCCGATGCAGACGATCTTGCCGATGCCGGCCAGCGGCGGCCCGGTGCGCAGGCCCGCGGTGTCGACCGGGGCGAGGTCGCCCGCGGCGAGCGCGGCGCGGGTCCGGGCGACGCCGTCGGCGGCGAGGAACGCGCCGTCGATGTCGGCGGTCACCGGGCCCAGGTCGTACGTGGTCCCGTCGTCGGCGCGGACGGCGGGACGTTCGGCACCCGGTGCCCCGAGGCGCAGGAACTGCACGGTGGTCCTCCTCGATCGCGGCTGGACGTCGTGGGTGACTATCGCGCACCGCGCCGGGCGCCGGGAGCGGGCCGGTGATTCATCCGATGACTCAGCGCGTCGCCACGCGCTGTGATCGACCCAGTGCTTAAGGTTGCGGTCCTGGCGTTGCGCCGAACGGACGCAGCGCGCGCACCGACCCCGGCCGACGAGAGGTTCCGATGACACGCCACCGCGCGGTGTGGGCGGCCACCACCGCCGCCGCCGCACTGATCGCCTCGCTCGCCACGGCCGTGGCCGACGAGCGGTTCGCCGAGCCGCCGGCGCCGGGGACCGCGTGGACCGCGCGCCCGCCCCTCGCGGGGGCGACCGGCGCGGTCACCGCGTTCGTGGAGCTGGCCGGGACCCCCGCCGCCGAGGCGTTCGACGGCGAGAAGGCGCGCGGCGCGGGCGACGACCAGGCCGCGCGGGCGGCGCGGGCCGCCCGGCAGCGCACCGACGGCACGGCCGCCCGCGTCCTGGGCGCGCTGCGCGGCAGGGACCCGGACAGCCGGGAGGTGGCCCGGACGACCAACGCCGTGCCCGGCGTGCTGGTCACCGCCGACGCGGCCGACGTGCGCGCGCTGGCCGCGCTGCCCGAGGTGCGCGCCGTGCGGCCGGCCGTGCCGAAGGTCGTGCAGAACGCCGGCGCGGTGCGGCTGACCGGGGCCGCGCGGGTGTGGCAGCGGGCCGGCCGCTACGGCGACGGGATGCGCGTCGGCATCATCGACACGGGGATCGACTACACGCACGCCGACTTCGGCGGCCCCGGCACGTCCGCCGCGTACGACGCGGTCGACCGCACCGCGCCCTGGACGCCGACCGCGAAGGTCGTCGGCGGCCACGACTTCGCGGGCGACGACTACGACGCCGACGACCCGGACCGGTCCACGCCCGCGCCCGACCCGAACCCGCTGGACTGCCAGGGCCACGGCACGCACGTCGCCGGCACCGCCGCCGGGTACGGCGTCGACCGCGACGGCGCCCCGTTCACCGGGGACTACCGGGAGCTGACCGACGCGCGGCTGGACGAGCTGCGGATCGGTCCCGGCGCCGCGCCGAAGGCGTCGCTGTACGCGTTGAAGGTGTTCGGCTGCGAGGGGTCGACCAGCCTCACCGCGCAGGCGCTGGACTGGGCGCTCGACCCGAACGGCGACGGCGACTTCGCCGACCACCTCGACGTGGTCAACCTGTCCCTCGGCTCCGACTTCGCGGCCCAGGACGACCCGGACGCCCTGTTCGTGCGCAAGGCCGTGGAGCACGGCGTGCTGGTCGTGGCGTCGGCGGGCAACGGCGGCGACTTCTACGACGTGGGCGGCTCGCCCGCGAACACGCCGGAAGCGCTGGCGGTGGCCAACACGCGCGACGCGTTCGCGCTGCGCGACGGCGTCACCGTGCCCGGCGTGGGCGACCGGCCCGGCCAGTACAGCCGGGACTACACCGGGTACGGGTCGCTGGACCTCACCGCCCCGGTGGCGGCCGTCGCCGACCCGGCGAACGCGGACGGCTGCGACCCGATCGCCCAGGACCTCGCGGGCCGGGTCGTCTGGTTGGAGTGGGACGACGTCGACGCGACCCGCCGGTGCGGCTCGGGCGCCCGGGCCGACCACGCGCAGGCCGCCGGCGCGGTCGCCGCGCTGCTGTCGTCCACCAGGGACCACTTCACGGCCGGCATCGCGGGCAACGCGGGCATCCCGGTCTTCCAGTTCACCGGCACGGCGACCCGCGAGGTCCGCCCGGCGCTGGCCGCGGGCTCCCTGCGGGTGCGGATGACCGGCGCGCTGCGCGACGCGCTGCCCACCACGACACCGGGGCTGGCCGACACCGTCACGCCGTCCTCGTCGCGGGGCGCGCGCGGCCCGGTCGCGGCGAAGCCGGACGTGGCGGCCCCCGGCGACACGATCACGTCGGCCGACGTGGGCACCGGCGACCGCGGCGTCGGCAAGGGCGGCACGTCGATGGCCGCGCCGCACGTGGCCGGCATCGGCGCGCTGGTCCGCGAGGCGCACCCGGACTGGACGGTCGAGGAGGTCAAGGCGGCGGTGGTGAACACCGCGGGCGGCGAGGTGCGCTCCGGCGACGACCACGCGACCGGCCTGCCCGTGGCGCCCATGCGGGTCGGCGCGGGCCGGGTCGACGCCGCCTCCGCCGTCGGCGCGGACCTGCTGGCCATGGTGGTGGAGCACCCCGGGTCGGTCGGCGTGTCCTTCGGGCCGGTCGCGGTCCCCGGCCCGGTGCGGGAGGTGCGGACGGTCCGGGTGGTCAACAAGAGCGCGGCCGTGCGGCGCGTCGACCTGTCCTACCGGGCCGCGACCGCGGTGCCCGGCACGCGGGTCGACGTGTGGCCCTCGACGCTGGTGATCGAGCCCGGCGGGACCGGGGAGGTGGACGTGGTGCTGCGCGCGTCGCCGTCGGAGCTGCGCAAGGTCGCCGACCCGACGGTGGTGAAGCGGCAGGCGGGCGCGGCCCGGCAGTTCCTCGCCGAGACCTCCGGCCGCGTGCTGCTGGAGTCGGGCGGGACGACGCTGCGGGTGCCGGTGTACGCGGCGCCGGAGCCGGTGGCCGACGTCCGGGCCGAACCGGTCCCGCCCGGCGGCGGCCCGGTGGCGGAGCTGCGCCTGCGCGGGCGCTTCCTGGACCAGGGCGACGGCGACGAGACCTACCGGTCGCGCGTCGGCGCGTTCCAGCTCCAGGGCACGTCCGACCCGCTGCCCGACTGCGGGGACGGGGTGCGGACCGGCTGCGCGGTGAACGACTCGGCCAAGGGCGGCGACCTGCGCTACGTGGGCGTGGCCTCCACCGCGCCGGTCGACCGGTCGGACGGCGCGCTGCTCGCGTTCGGCGTGGTCACCTGGCACGACTGGGTGACCCTCGGCGCCGGCAACACCCCGGAGGTCCGCCTGGACACCACCGGCGACGGCGAGGACGACTACCGCGTCCTGGTCGCCAAACCGCAGGACGCGACCGGCGCGGTGGTGGCCGACGTCTGGCTCGCGCGGACCGTGCGGCTGTCCGACGGCGAGGTGGTGGACGAGCAGCCGGTCAACGGCGCGCACGGCGACGTGGACACCAACGTCATGGACAGCGACGTGGTCGTCCTGCCGGTGCGGCTGAAGGCGCTCGGGATCGACCCGGCGGCGGCGTCGGCCCGCCTGGCGTACTCGGTGCGCACGATCGGCACCTACCCCGCGCCGGGCGACGAGGACGGCGTCGTGGACCGGATCGGGACGCCGATGTCGTTCGACCCGCTCAGGCCGGGCTACTCGGTGCGCGTGGGCGGCGCGGCCGCGGTGACCCACGTGGCCGGGCCCGGCACCCGCCTGGAGGTGCACCGCGACCGGGCCTCCCTGGCCGCCGACGGGTCCGACCGCCTCCTGCTGCTGCACCACCACAACCGGTCCGGGGCGCGGGCCGAGGTGGTCGTGCCCGGCGGCTGATCACCGACCGCGAGGTCGGGCACACCCGTACGGGTGTGCCGGGCCTCCGGCTTTGTGGGCATACTGCGTCGAATGGGCTTCGTGGTGGGACTGGACGCGGGCGGCACCTCGACCCGAGCTCTGGTGCTGGACCTGGACGGCACCCGGCTGGGAGCGGGGGTGGCGGGCGGCGCGAACCCCAACTCCCACCCGCCGGAGGAAGCGGCGGCGCACATCTGCCAGGCGCTGGTGGTCGCGCTGGACGGGCTCGACGCGGGCAAGGTCGAGTCGGGCGTCCTGGGCATGGCCGGCTCCAGCAAGCTCACCGACCCGCGCGTGGCGGGCCTGTTCGAGGCGGCCTGGGCCGACGCGGGGCTGCGCTGCCCGCTGCGCGTGATCACCGACGCGGAGGCGGCCTTCGCCACCGGTTCGGCGTCCCCGGACGGGACGGTCGTGATCGCGGGGACGGGGTCCACCTCGGCCCGCATCGCCGACCACCGGCTGGTGTCGACGGCGGGCGGCTACGGCTGGCTGCTCGGCGACGAGGGCTCGGCGTTCTGGCTGGGCCGGGAGGCCGTGCGGGCGACCCTGCGCGCCCTGGAGGGCCGCACCCCGCAGGACGCCCTGACCGCGGCCGTGCTGGCGCAGGCCGGCGTCGACCCGGACCCGCCCCGCGCGGCGTGGCGCCACCTGATCACCGAGGCCAACCGGGCGCGCCCCGTCGACCTGGCCCGCTACGCCCCGCTGGTGACCGCCCACGCCGCCGCCCCGACCGCGCACCCGATCATCGGGGCCGCGGTCGCGCACCTGACCGACCTGGCGCTGGCCGACCGCGAGGACGGCGACGACACGCCGGTCGTCCTGATGGGCAGCCTGGTCCACGCCCACCCCCTCGGCGCCCGGCTGCGCGCCGAGCTCGCCGCCCGCACCCGCGCCCCGGTGCGCACCGCGACCGAGGGGGCGGCCGGCGCGGCCTGGTTGGCGGCCGTGGCCCTGCTGGGCGACACCGCCCCCCGGCCGTCCTGAGGGCGCGGGCTTCCTCGACGCGGGGCTTTCCGCGGCTTGCGGGGTTCTGCGCGGCTCTTCGCGGCTTGCGGGGCTTTCTGTGGTCTGCGGGGCTCTCCGCGGCCTGCCGCGCTCGCACAGGTGCGGCTGGGGTCGCGCGGTGCTTCCGCCCGCGCGGCGGAGCGGGGTGGCGCACTTCAGCCCCGGAGAGGGACCGGCTTCCGGGTGACGACGACCCGCCGCGGTTCCGCCGGGCTTCGGGGCGGCCGGGCCGAGCGCCGGTCAGGAGTCGCTGGGCAGGGGTCCGCCGGGCAGGGGTCCGCCGGGCAGGGGTCGCTGGGCGGTAGCCACGAGGCAGGAGTCCGCTCGGAAGCCGCGAGGCAGGAGCTCGCCGGGCAGAAGCCGCTGGGCAGAAGCCACGAGGCAAGAGCCGCGAGGCAAGAGCCGCGAAGCAGAAGCCACGAGGCAAGAGTCGTGAAGCAAGAGTCGTGGGGCAGGGGTCGCGAAGCAGGGGCCGCGAAGCAGAAGTCGCAGGTCAGCGCCTGCCGCGCCGCACCGGGCGTGGCCTCCGGCCCCCGGCACCATCATCCCAGCCCACACCGACGTTCCCCGCCGCGAAAGCTGAGAACCGACTCCGCCACCGCCCCTCGGAGGCGCCGGGACGGCCGCTGCCGGAAGCCGGACCCGTCGAGGTCCGGGTGCCGACCGGTGATCGCGGGGTCGGGGTCGGGGTGATCGCGGGCCGGGGTCAGGCGGGCACGCGCGGGTGTCGCAGGCCGGGGTGGTCGGCGGGCAGCGACCGGCGCAGCACCCACCAGCTCACCGCGATGCACACCGCCTGCAGCGGCCAGGTCAGCACCGCCCGCATGACGCCCAGCGCCAGGACCTGCCCGGTCGCCCACAGGGCGCCGAAGACCAGCACCCGCAGCACGTACTGCCCCACCCAGGGCCAGCTGGCCACCCGGTAGGCGCGCATCAGGTCCGGGTCCCGCCGCCACCGGAACCTCTGCCCGGTGACCAGCCCGACCACGACCCCCAGCAGCGGCCACCGCACGACGATGCTCGCCGCCCACACCAGCGCGCTGGCCGCGTTCAGGAACACCTGCAGCAGGAAGAAGTCCTCGGCCCGCCCGGTCTGCAGCGCGACGTACGCGGCGAGCACCACCAGCGCCACGCTGACCAGCACCGCCCGCGGCCGGCCCCCGCGCGCCACGCGCACGACGCCGATGACGACGCCGCACGCCACCGCGGCCACCGCCCCGACGGCGACCGACCGCCCCGCCAGCACCCACCCCAGGGCGAACGCCAGCGGCGGCAGGGAGGCGTCCAGCGCACCCCCTCGCCCACCGAGCAGCTGGGCCAGCGAGTCACGGGTGTCGGTCATGACTCCAGATTGCCTCAGCCCTCACCCACCCAGGTAACGGACCAGTCTCGGAGCATTGACCGGGAGTGAGCGCCGTCACTACGGTGGCCGAAATCGTCTGGAAACTTAACAGACAGGAGGACCGATGCGCGCCGGGAGCCCGCGTCTGCTGCGCGAGATCAACGACCGCGCCGCGATCGAGGCGTTGCTGCGCAACGGCCCCCTGACCAGGTCCGAGCTGGAGGGGATCATCGGGCTGTCCAAGCCCGCGACCGCCCAGCTGCTCACCCGGCTGGAGACCGAGGGCACAGTCCTGCGCAACGGGTTGCGCGGCGGTGGCCGGGGTCCGCGGGCCCAGCTCTGGACGGTCAACGGCGCGCTCGCCCACGTGGCCGCCGTCGACCTGATGCCCGACACCGTCGACGTGGCCATCGCCGACATCTCCGGCGCGCTGCTCACCGAGCACAGCGCGCCCATGCCGCGCACCGGCGTGCTGGAGGCGTTCCACGGCGCGGTCGCCGAGGCCGCCGGGCAGGCCGGGCTCGCGCCGGGCGACCTGCGCCACGTCGTCGTCGGCTCCCCCGGCGCGGTCGACCCCACCGACGGGAAGCTCAACTACGCGCCGCACATGCCCGGCTGGGCGGGCATCGACATCCCCGGCGAGCTGAACGCCCGGCTCGGCACCGCGGTCACCGTCGAGAACGACGTCAACCTCGTGGCGCTGGAGGAGATGGTCGCCGGCCGCGCCACCGGCGTGAAGGACTTCGTCCTGCTGTGGCCCGCCGACGCGGTGGGCGCCGCGGTCGTCGTCAACGGGGCCCTGCTCCGGGGCGCGACCGGCGGCGCGGGCGAGATCGACGCGATGCAGGTGCCCGACCACGCCCACGCCGACACCGGCACCGGGCGGGCCGGCAGCCGCTACGGCGACCTGCTCGACAACGCCGCCATCCTCCGGCTCGCCCGCGCGCACGGCGTCCCCGCGCGCACCGGGCAGGCCGCCGTGCGCAAGGCGTTGGGCGAGGGCGCGCCCGGTCGGGCGTTCCTGGTCGACCTGGCCCGCCGGATCGCCACCGGGGTGGCCAACGTGGTCGCCGTCCTCGACCCGGAACTCGTCCTGCTCTCCGGCGGCATCGCGCAGGCGGGCGGCACGGCGCTCGCCGACCTGGTCGCCGCCGAGCTGCACGAGCTGGTGGTGCCCCGCACCCCCGTCCAACTCGCCCTGGTGACCGGGAAATCGGTGCGCTCCGGCGCGCTGCACTCCGCGCTGTCGGTCGTCAGGGAACAGGTGTTCGGCCTACCCGCCGCCACGACCGAACCCTTCCGCGGCCCCCGGGAGTCCCCGGACCGCGCAACGTCCCCGTCCGCACGTTGAGAGAAGGAGAGCACATGCGCAAGGTCCCCCGCGCAGCGCTGCTTTGCGTGGCCGCCGCGGTGTCCCTGTCCGCCTGCGCGGCAGGCGCGGGCAAATCCGACCAGTCCGGCGGCCCGGCCGCCGCGCCCGGCAAGGACGACCAGTTCTCGCTGACGGTGTGGAGCAACTTCTCCGGGCGCGAGCAGGCCGAGGTCACCAAGGCGCTGGAGAGCTTCAAGGAGAAGTACCCCAACGCCGAGATCAAGCACGAGGGCAGCCAGGACGACGACAAGATCACCGCGGGCATCCGCAGCGGCAACCCGCCGGACGTCGCGCTGTCGTTCGCCACCGACAACATCGGCCAGTTCTGCTCGTCCGGCTCGTTCCAGGACCTCAAGCCCTACATCGAGCGCGACGGGGTCGACCTCTCGCAGATCACCGACGCGGTGCGGTCCTACACCGAGTACAAGGGCACCCGCTGCGCGATGCCGCTGCTCAGCGACGTGTACGGCCTGTACTACAACAAGGACATGCTCGCGGCGGCCGGCATCAGCGAGCCGCCGAAGACCACCGCCGAGCTGCTGGACTACGCCAAGCGCACCACCAAGAAGGCGCCGGACGGCTCGATCGAGGTCGCGGGCTTCCTCCCCACCATGCTGTTCTACGCCAACCGCCCGCCGATCTGGGCGCCGAACTTCGGCGCGAAGTGGGAGGGCCCGGACGGCAAGTCGTCGCTGGCCACGCCCGAGTGGGCGGAGATGCTGAAGTTCCAGAAGGAGCTGGTGGACTTCTACGGCTACGACAACCTGGAGCGGTTCCGCGCCGGGCTCGGCCAGGAGTACTCCGCCGACCACGCCTTCCACCAGAAGAAGATCGCCATGATGATGGACGGCGAGTACCGGACGGCGTTCCTGAAGGACCAGGCGCCCGACGTCAGGTTCGGCACCGCGCCGTTCCCGACCATCAAGCCCGAGCTGTACGGGGTCGGCTTCACCACCGGCACCATCATGGGCGTGCCCAAGGGCGCGAAGAACGCCGGAGCGGCCTGGGAGCTGGTCAAGCACCTGTCGTTCGACACCGAGACGATCGTGGACCTGGCCAACGGGATCAAGAACATCCCGAGCACCAAGGCCGCGCTGGCCGACCCGCGGCTGGAGGTCGACGAGAACTTCAAGACGTTCATCGACCTGGCGCAGAGCGGCAAGCTCCAGGGCAACCCGGTGACGCCGATCGGCGACGCGCACATCAAGGCGATCGGCGACTTCGCGACCTCCTGGCAGGCGGGCAAGGTGCCCGACCTGATGGCCGGGTTGGCGGAGGTCGACAAGCAGGTCGACGACCGGATCGCGAAGAGCGGCAAGTAGCCGTGACGGCCACGCTCGACCGCGTGGACGCGGCGCGGACCGCCCCCGCCAGGGGGCGGTCCCGCGCCCGCGCCCGCCACCGGCTGACCGTGCTGGCGCTGATGGCGCCGGCGGCCGTCGGGTTCACCGTCTTCTTCGGCTACCCGCTGGTCGCGACGGTCGTGTTCTCGTTCACGGACTACGACCTGATCAACCCGCCGGAGTGGGTCGGGTTCGCGAACTACGCCTACATGCTCCGGGACGAGCTGTTCCTCACGGCGGTCCACAACACGCTGTGGTTCGTGGTCGCCCTGACCGTCCTGCGGGTGGTGTTCGCGCTGGGCGTGGCGTCGGTGGTCGCGCGGCTGAAGTCGGGCGTCGGGCTGGTGCGGACGCTGTGCTACCTGCCCTCGCTCGCGCCGCCGGTGGCGGCGACCCTGGTGTTCTTCCTGGTGCTGCGGCCCAACGAGGGCCCGCTGGACAAGCTGCTGGGCTGGTTCGGCGTCGAGAGCCCGCTGTGGTTCGCCGACCCGGCGTGGTCCAAGCCCGGCATCGCCGCGGTGATGCTGTGGGTGTCCGGCGACCTGATGATCATCATCCTGGCGGCGATCCTGGACGTGCCGCAGGAGCAGTACGAGGCGGCCGAGCTGGACGGCGCGGGCGTCGTGCGGCGGTGGTGGCACATCACGCTGCCGACGATCTCGCCGGTGCTGCTGTTCGGCGTGGTCAACTCGATCATCGTCGCGCTGCAGCTGTTCACGCAGGCGGTGGTGGCGGGCTCGGCGGCCAGCGGCGCGGCCGACATCACGGGCAACACCCGGTACCTCGGGTTCCCGGAGAACTCGACGCTGACGTTCCCGGTGTGGCTGTACACGCAGGGCTTCCGGTACTTCGACATGGGTTACGCCTCGGCGATGGCGACCGTGCTGTTCGTGATCTCGTTCGCCGCCACGGCGCTGCTCGTGCAGCGGATGCGCAAGGCCACGCACCAGGAGGAAGGGGGACCGGGCGCATGAGCACGGCGACGTTGACCGACACCGGGCGCCGCCCGGGACCCGACCGCAGGCCCCGCAACCCGCGGGCGGTCCTGGACTGGGTCGCCGTGCACAGCATCGGCCTCGCGCTGGCGCTGATGTTCGCGCTGCCCATCGTGTTCGTGTTCCTCACCGCCGTGATGTCCGACGGCCAGGCGTTCACCCCGGACCTGTGGCCGCGCGAGTGGCACTGGGGCAACTTCCTGGAGGTCTTCGACAAGGCCCCGCTGCTGAAGTACCTCGGCAACAGCCTGCTGTACTCGCTGCTGGCCACGGCCGGGATGCTGCTGTCCTCCATCCCGGCGGCGTACGCGCTGGCCAGGCTGAAGTGGCGGGGGCGCAACGCGGCCTTCCTGCTCGTGGTGGGCGCGATGATGCTGCCGCCGCAGGTGGTCGCCGTGCCGCTGTACGACACGTGGTCGAGCCTCGGCCTGACCGGCACCCTGTGGCCGCTGATCGCGCCCTACTTCCTGTTCGACGCGTTCAGCATCTTCCTGCTGCGCCAGTTCATCGTCACCATCCCGCAGTCCTACGTGGACGCCGCCCGGGTGGACGGCTGCTCGGAGTTCCAGGCCCTGGTGCGGATCGTCGTGCCGATGGCCCGGCCGGGCATCGCGGCGACCGCGCTGTTCTGCTTCCTCTACACCTGGAACGACTACTTCGGGCCGCTGCTCTACACCGGCGAGAAGCCGGACCAGTGGACGCTGTCGCTGGCCCTGTCGTCGTTCAAGGGCCTGCACCACGTGCAGTGGAACCTCGCGATGGCCGTGACGCTGCTGACCATGGTCCCGGCCGTGGTGCTGTTCGCCTTCGCCCAGCGCTCGTTCGTCAAGGGCATCACATTCACTGGAGTCAAAGGATGAAGCTGACCGTCGTCGGGGGCGGCTCGACCTACACGCCGGAGCTGGTGGACGGGATCGCGGGGCGGCGGACCAGCCTCGCCGTGGACGAGATCGTCCTGGTGGACCCGGACCGGCAGCGGCTGGCGGTGGTCGGCGAGTTCTCCCAGCGGCTGCTGCGGCACGCCGGCCACCACGCCGCGGTCCGCACCACCACCGACCTGGCGGAGGGCGTCGACGGCGCGTCCGCCGTCCTGCTCCAGCTCCGCGTCGGCGGCCAGCGGGCCCGCGCCCAGGACGAGACGTTCCCGCTGGCCTGCGACTGCGTGGGGCAGGAGACCACGGGCGCGGGCGGCCTCGCGAAGGCGCTGCGGACCGTGCCGGTGGTGCTGGACATCGCCGAGCAGGTGCGGCGGATCGCGGGCGAGGACACCTGGATCGTCAACTTCACCAACCCCGTCGGCATCGTGACGCGCGCGCTGCTCGAAGCCGGGCACCGCGCGGTCGGCCTGTGCAACGTCGCCATCACGTTCCAGCGCTGGACCTCCGCGCTGCTGGGCGTCGAGCCGGAGACGGTGCGGCTGGGGCACGTCGGGCTCAACCACCTCACGTGGGAGCGCGGCGTCTTCGTCGACGGCGTCGACCGCCTGCCGGAACTGCTCGACCGCCACGGTGACGCCCTCGCCGGGCATATCGGGCTGCCGGCGGACCTCATGCGCCGGCTCGGCATGGTCCCGTCGTACTACCTGAAGTACTTCTACGACCACGACGGCGTCGTCGCCGAGCAGAAGACCAGCCCGCCGCGCGCGGAAGTCGTCGCGGCGGTGGAGAAGGAGCTGCTGGACCTGTACCGCGACGTCGAGGTCGTCACCAAGCCCGAGCAGCTCGCCCAGCGCGGCGGCGCCTACTACTCCGAGGCGGCCGTGCAGCTGGTGCACGCGCTGACCGGCGGCGCGGGCGCGGAGCAGCACGTGGTGAACGTGCGCAACGGCCGCACGCTGCCGTTCCTGCCCGAGGACGCCGTCATCGAGGTGCCCGCGTCGGTCTCGCGCCAGGGCGCGAGCCCGCTGCCGGTCGAGCCGCTGCCGCCGTCGATCTCGGGGCTGATCTCGCACGTCACCGCCTACGAGCACCTGGCCCTGGACGCCGCCGTGCGCGGCGGGCGGGACCGGGTCGCGGACGCGCTGCTGGCCCACCCGCTGGTCGGGCAGCACGCGATCGCCGACCGGCTGGCCGACGAGCTGGTGGCGCGCAACCGCGACTTCCTGCCCTGGGCGGCCCGATGACCGACCGGGTGCTGGCCATCGACGGCGGCAACAGCAAGACGGCGGTGGCGCTGGTGGACGTGGCGGGGCGGGTCCTCGCCCAGGTCCGCGGCCCCGGCGCGTCGCCGCAGAACGTGGGGCTGGCGCGCAGCCTGGAGGTGTTCGAGGGGCTGGTCCGCGCGGCGGCCCGCCAGGCCGGGCTGCCCGACGACGAGCGCGTCGCCGCGCACACCGCCGCCTACCTCGCGGGCGCCGACCTGCCGAAGGAGGAGCGGGACCTGCGCGCGGCCATCGAGCGGCGCGGCTGGTCGGGCAGCACCGTCGTCGGCAACGACACGTTCGCCCTGCTGCGCGCGGGCACGTCCGACGGCATCGGCGTGGCCGTGGTGTGCGGCGCGGGCATCAACTGCGTGGCCGTCGCGCGCGACGGCCGCACCCACCGCTTCCCCGCGCTGGGCCGGATCTCCGGCGACTGGGGCGGCGGCGGGCACATCGGCGGCGAGGCGCTGTGGCTGGCCGTGCGGGCGGAGGACGGGCGGGGCGAGCCGACCGCGCTGCTGCCCGCGCTCATCGACCACTACGGGACCCGGACCATGGCCGAGGCCGTGGAGCGGCTGCACTTCGAGCAGGTCGAGTTCGACCCGCACGCGCTGTGCCCGCTGCTGTTCCGGGTCGCCGCGGCCGGCGACCCGGTGGCGCGCGCGGTGGTCGAGCGGCTGGTCGAGGAGGTGGCGCTGCTCGCGTCGGTGTCGTTGCGGCGCCTGGCGCTGCTCGACGAGCAGGTGGACGTCGTGCTCGGCGGCGGCGTGCTGACCGGCGCCCGCGACGCGGTGGTCGGCGCGGTGCGCGACCGGCTGCGGGACGCCGCCCCGCTGGCCCGGGTGCGCGTGGTCGACGTGCCGCCGGTGGTGGGCGCGGCCCTGCTGGGCCTGGACGCGCTCGGCGCGGAGCCCGGCGCGGAGCCGCGGCTGCGCGCCGCCTACGAGACCCCCGTGCCGCTGGACGTGGCGGCAGGCGGGTAGGACCCCGGTGCGGGGGAGGTCACGGCGGCGGCCCTCCCCCGCACCGGCCCAGGACACCGGTGCGCTGGAGGTTTCGGCGGCGGCCCTCCGCGCACCGGCCCGGATCCCGCTGTCCGGGGGATGTTCGGCGGCGGCGCCACCGGACAGCGGGCCCGCCCCCGCGGCGACGTCAAGCGCCCGACGTCGCCGCGGGGCCGCCGCGCCCCTCGCGGCCGGCGTGATCTGCGCTGCAATCGCCCGCCTCCCCACCGTGGCCGCGACGGCCAACCCCGTAGACGAATCGCCCATTACCGGCACTTGATCACACCGTCCGGTGACGTTGCCGTAACACCGTTGCCAACCGACGGTGGCGCAGGGCCGACTTCGGGGGGCATGCTGTCCTGCGCGGTCACGGGGGTGCCGCGCGAGGGGAGGGACGCGGATGGACGCGTTGGACAGCTTCGTCGCCTTGGGGGACAGCTTCACCGAGGGCATGGACGACCCGGGGCCGAACGGCAGCTACCTCGGCTGGGCCGACCGGTTGGCGGGCATGATCTCGGCGCAGCGGCCCGGCCTGCGCTACGCGAACTTGGCGGTCCGGGGCCGGATGCTCCAGGAGATCGTCGAGGAGCAGATCCCGCTGGCGGTGTCGCTCCGGCCGAGGCTGGCGACGTTCTGCGGCGGCGGCAACGACCTGCTGGTGCCCGGCTCGGACCCGGACGCCCTGGCCGAGGTCTACGAGATCGCGGTCGCCGACCTGCGGGCGGCCGGCAGCGAGGTGCTGATCTTCACCGGCTTCGACCCGAAGCACACGCCGCTCCTGCGCTCGCTGCGCGGGAAGATCGCGGTCTACAACAGCCACCTGTGGTCGGTCGCCGAGCGCTACCACTGCCGGGTGGTCGACCTGTGGTCGATGTCCGTGCTGCACGACCGCCGGGCGTGGAGCGAGGACCGCCTGCACCTGTCCCCCGAGGGCCACCGCCGGGTGGCGCTGCGGGCGGCGGAGGTCCTGGGCTTCCAGCCGGAGGACGACTGGAGCACCCCGTGGCCACCGCTGGACACCGAGGACTGGATGACCCAGCGCCGCCACGACCTGAAGTGGGCCCGCGAGCACGTGGTGCCGTGGATCGCGAGGCAGCTGCGCGGCGAGTCGATGGGCGACGGCGTGGCCCCGAAGCGCCCGGAACTCCTCCCCCTCCACTCCGACTGACCACACCCGCGAGGTCGCGTCGGTGTGTTGCGCCCGGGTTCGCCGCGATCACGCTTTTCGATCGCGGCGAACTCGCGCGCAACGCGCCGACTTTCAAGCGACCGAGCCGCCGCCTGCGAAGCAGCGGCAATCAGATAGAGCCAACCGGCCGGCACTCTCCCCCGAATGCCGGCCGGCCGGCGGTTGGGTGGCTTCCCCCCTGGCGTCCCCCTCCAAGAGCCACCCGGCACGCCGGACCGCATCAGCGTTGATCGGCGTGCGCAACCAAGCTCCCACGATTCGCCGGTCATGTGCTAAACACCCGCTAAACCCCGGTGGTCAACGCCTCCAGGGCCGTCCGGACCAGCAGCGCGCGCGGCGAGCCCAGCCGTTCGAACAGCCGCAGCGACTCGGCCAGTTCCGCCTGCGCCGCAACGGTTTCACCCCGGGCGGCGAGCACCGAGCCGAGCACCTGGCGGCCGAACGCCTCCTCGAACTGCATCGACCCGCCGCGCGCCAGCTCCACCGCCTGCCGGGCGTTGTCCTCGGCCTCGGCCGGCAGGCCGAGTTCGGCGTACAGCTCGGCCAGGTTGGCCACCGCCAGCACGTAGGACCGCTCGTGGCCGTGCCGCTGGTGCAGCTCCATCGCCTGGAACTGGTGCTCCACCGCCGTTTCCAGCCGGCCGAGGCGCTGCTCGACCTGCGCCAGGTTGTTCAGCACGGTCGCCTCGCCGAACGCGTCGCCGTCCCGCCGGGCCACCTCGACGGCCTCGCGGTAGTGGGCGAGCGCCTCCTCGTGGCGCCCCTCCGCCGACAGCGCGCACGCCAGCTGGTCCAGCGCCAGCACCAGGTAGCGCGGCTCGCCCAGCTCCTCGGCGATGCGGTGCGCCCGCTCGGCTTCGGGCAGGGCGCCGTGCAGCACGCCGGTCCACACGTTGACGGCGTGCTTGGCGTGCAGCACCAGCAGCTCGCCGAGCGGGTCGCCGGCGGCCCGCGCGGACGCGAGGCCGAACTCGGCGATCGCCTGCCACTCGCGGCTGACCAGGCGCACCAGGCAGTACGGGTGGACCAGCCGCACCAGCTGCCAGACCTGCCGGTGCAGGCCCGCCTCCGAGCCGGCGTGGACGAGGGCGATGAGGTTGGGCCACTCCTTGTCGAACCAGGACAGCGCCTGGCCGGGGGTGGCCGGCCGGGGCGCCTTCGGCTCGCACGCCCCGAGGTCCACCCCGTCGGACGCCGGCCGGATGAGCCGGCGGGCGTGGTCGCACGCCGCCAGGTAGTGGTCCATCAGCCTGCGCAGCGCTTCCCTGCGCCGGTCGGGCCGCTCGCCGGCGAGCACCTCCCGCGCGTACAGGCGGACCAGGTCGTGCAGCACGAACCCGCCGCGCCACAGCTCCACCAGCAGGTGGGCGTCGGCCAGGTCGGCCAACCGGCTCGCGGCGGTGCCCAGGTCGGTCCGGCACAGCGCGGCGACGGCGTGCGGGCTCACCCACCGCCCCGGCACCAGGCCCGCCGCCCGGAACGCCTCCGCCAGCTCCGGCGGCAGGTTGCGGTAGGACACCGCGAGGGCGCGCGCCACGCCGACGCCGGTGTCGGCGAGGTCCAGGGTGCGCAGCCGCGCGTCGTCGTCGGACAGCTGCGCCACCAGCGCCGCCACCGTCCACTCCGGACTGAACACCAGCTTGGCCGCCGCGATCCGCAGCGCCAGCGGCAGGTTGCCGCACAGCTCCACCAGCGCGCGCATGGCGCCGGGCTCCTGCTCCGACAGCGGCTTGCCGACCACCTCGTCCACCAGCCGGACGGACTCGTCCTCGCGCAGCGCGTCCAGCGTCAGCATCCGCGCGCCGTTGGACACCACCAGCGGCTCCAGCCGCCGCCGCGAGGTCACCAGCACCACCGAGCCCGCGCCGGGCGGCAGCAGGGGGCGCACCTGCTCCGGGTCGCGCGCGTCGTCCAGCACCACCAGCACCCGCCGCTTGGCCAGCACCGACCGGTACAGGCCGACCCGGTCGTCCAGGTCGCGCGGCACGCCGTCGGACGGCACGCCCAGCGCCAGCAGGAACCGCCCCAGCACCTCGGCGGGCTCCAGCGGCTCGCGGTCGGGCGCGAACCCGTTGAGCGAGGCGAACAGCAGCCCGTCGGGGAACTGCTCGGCCCGGCGGCGCCCCCAGGTGACCGCCAGCTCGCTCTTGCCGATCCCCGGCGCGCCGGTGACCACGGCCACCGTGGTCGCGTTCCGGTCGCGCCCGTCGCACAGCCGGTCCAGCCAGGCCAGCTCCTCGTCCCGGCCGATGAAGCCGGCGGCGGCGGCGGGCAGCTGCGCCGGCACGACCACCCCCGGCCGGGGCGGCGCCGGCGCCGCCGGCTCGGCCGGGCCCGGCGAGCTGAGCGCCGGGTCGTCGCGCAGCACCTGCTCGTGCAGCGCCCGCAGCTCCGGTCCGGGGTCGATGCCCAGCTCGTCCACCACCCGGCGGTGGAACCGCTGGTACGCCTCCAGCGCGTCGGCCCGCTGCCCCGACCGGTACAGCGCCCGCACCATGTGCCCGACCAGCCGCTCCCGGAACGGGAACTCGCCGACCAGCTGCCGCAGCTCCCCCACCAGCTCCAGGTGGCGGCCCAGCTCCAGCTCCGCCGCCACCCGCTCCTCCAGCGCGGCCAGCCGCAGCTCCTCCAGGTCCGTGGTGGCCGGCTCGCCCGGCACGTCGGCCAGCACCGGGCCCCGCCACAGGCCCAGCGACTCGCGCAGCAGCCGCGCCCGGATCGGCGCGGGCTTGCCGCGCGCGCCGGCCACCAGCTGCCGGGCGCGGTGGAAGTCCAGCCGCCACGGGTCGACCGCCAGCTGGTAGCCCGGCGGCGTGGTCAGGATCCGCGCCGACCCGGTCGGGTCGGCCTGCTCCAGCATCCGCCGCAGCCGCGACACGTAGCCGTGCACGATGGTCCGGGCCGTGGCCGGCGGGTCGTCGGCCCACAGGCTGTCCACTATCTCGTCGATCGGGACCACCCGGTTCGCCTCCAGGACCAGCATCGCGAGCAGGCCGCGCATCCCCCGACGGCCGATGACGAGCTGGCGGCCGTCGGCGAGCACCTGCAACGGCCCGAGGACGCCGAACTCCAGCCCGCTCCTGCTCCGGTCGACCATGCCCCTCCCCCGCTTCGGTACGTGCTCGTTCGGTTCGGCTCGGTCACTGGATCAGGTGCGCCGCGTGGGCCGGTGGATACCTGTCGGTAGATGTTGTTTGCTCAACTAGCCGTGCTCCCATGACCGGACGACAGCGCGACGGCTAGGGTTTTGGCCCCGGACGACGCAGTGCAGGAGGGCAAGTGCCGCGCGAGCCGAAGAGCGTGGTCGACCGTGGCGCCGCCTGCCTGCTGGGCGGCGCCCTGGGTGATGCCCTGGGCGCGCCCGTCCAGTACTCGGGCTGGACGGACATCCAACGAGACCACGGCCCCGAGGGTGTTCTGGAACCGCCGCGTCCCGCTCTGGTGACCGACGACACCCAGCTCACCCTGTTCACTGCCGACGGCTACCTGCGCGCCTGGGTGCGCGGCCGGAACACCGGCGTGTGGGAGCCGGTGGAGACGGTGTGGCAGAGCTACCGGCACTGGCTGGTGACGCAGCAGGTGGCCGCGCCCGAGCCCGGGTGGACGGGGCTGGTCGCCGACGAGCGGCTGTACTCCAGCCGGTCGCCGGGCCTGACGTGCCTGCGCGCGCTCGCGGCCGACAGCCCGCCGACCCCGGAGGACCCGCACAACGAGTCGTCCGGGTGCAACGGTGTGACCAGGACCGCGCCGGCGGGTTTCGCGCCGAGCGCGGACATCGCCTACGACCTGGGCTGCCGGTTCGCCGCGCTCACCCACGGCGGCACCGGCGGCTGGGTGGCCGGGGGCGCGTTCGCGCTGCTCATCCACCTGATCGCGGTGCGCGGGCGGCCGTTGCGGGAGGCGGTGGACCAGGTCATCGGGCGGGTGCTGCGCGACGACCCGTACACGGCGAACTCGCTCAACCGGGCCGTGGTGTTCGCCGAGGAGCACCGGGCGCTGGGCTTCGAGTCGGTGCGCGTCGACCGGCTGGGCAGCGGGTGGACCGGGCCGGAGGCGCTGGCCATCGCCGTGCACACCGCGCTGGTGTACCCGCGCCGGTCGGAGTTCGTGGACGCCCTGCGGGCGGCGGCGAACCACTCCGGCGGCAGCGACGCGACGGCGGCGCTCACCGGCAACGTCCTGGGCGCGCTGCACGGGACGGCGGCGCTGCCCAGGGACTGGCTGGCGGGGCTGGAGCTGGTGGACCTGCTGACCCGGCTGGGCCACGACCTGGGGCACTCCGTGGTGGGCGAGGAGTTCGACCACCGGCGCTACGAGTGACCGGGGCGCCACCGGGACCCGATCACCGGGCGCGGCCGCGGCGCCTGGGCTTGGCAGACGGCCTCGGCCGCACGATCCCGAATTCGTGCGACCGAAGCCGGCTCTCCGCGCGGTCGGCGCCGGGGTGCGCCCCGAGCGCGGCACCCGGCTGACCTGCGCAGAGCGGGTAACCCGTACCAGGAACCGTAGCAGGGCGCGTGCGGGTCATCACACCCGGCCCACGTCTACGGCGCTGCGGAGCGCCGGACCCGGGCGGCGGCCCGGTTCCGCACCGGGGGCGCCGGCGCCGCGGCGGCGGGCCGCCGACCCGCTGGGCGCCCGCTGTCGCCCACCTGTCGACTTCCTGTGGATCACGGCGGCCGGGGCCGGCCGGGTTCGACCGCCGGCCGGCGGGTGGCGCACCATGGGCGGGTGGACAAGGCCAATGCGGTTCGACTGCTCGTCGTGGACGACGAGCCCCACATCGCGGACCTGGTCGCGACCGTCGCCCGGTACGAGGGCTGGCAGGCCGCCACGGCGGGCAGCGGCGAGGCCGCGCTGGAGGCCGCGGCCGAGTTCCACCCGGACATCGTGGTGCTCGACCTGATGCTGCCCGACCTCGACGGGTTCACCGTGCTGGACCGGCTGCGGTCGACCGGCGCGATGGTGCCGGTGGTGTTCCTCACCGCCCGCGACGCCACGGCCGACCGCGTGGCGGGCCTCACCCGGGGCGGCGACGACTACCTGGTCAAGCCGTTCTCGGTGGAGGAGCTGATGGCGCGGCTGCGGGCCGTGCTGCGGCGCAGCACCGGGCCGCAGTGGAAGCGGTCCGTGCTCGAGGTGTCGGACCTGGCCCTGGACGAGGACACCCGCGAGGTCCGGCGGGGCGGCAGGCTGGCCACCCTCACGCCCACCGAGTACGAGCTGCTGCGCTACCTGATGCGCCGCTCGCCGGCGGTGCTGACCAAGGCCCAGATCCTCGACCACGTCTGGGAGTACGACTTCGGCGGCCGGTCCAACGTCGTGGAGCTGGTCATCTCGCACCTGCGGCGCAAGCTGGACGACGGCCACGAGCCGCTGATCCACACCGTGCGCGGCGTCGGGTACGCGCTGCGCAAGGCGCCCGACTGATGGCCGCACCGCCGATGGCGCCCGGGTCGCCGGCGCCGAGCCCGCCGGCGCCGCGGCCGGGCGCCCCCGCGCCGCGGTGGAGCGGGCTGCTCGGCCGCCGGTGGCTGCGGCTGCGGCTGGGCACGCGGCTCGCGCTGGGCCTGGGCGCGCTGGCGCTGGGCGTGTTCGCGGTGGTCGGCACGGTGATGGTGACCAACATGGAGGGTTACCTGGAGCGCAAGCTCGACGAGCAGATGAAGCTGACGCAGGTCGAGCTGGAGAAGGACATCGAGAAGTACGGCCGCCTGCACAAGGGGGTCTACGGCTGGTTCGCCGCCGTGTACGAGGTGCGGGACGGCCGGGCCACCCTCCGCCCGGCGGCCGACCTGCCGCCCGAGGGCGGCGGCCAGCTGGCCCGGGTCGCGGAGGACGTGCGGGGCGACCAGCCGCAGTTCCGCACCGCGTACCTGGAGGGCAGCGGCACGTACCGGCTGCGCGGCTGCCCGGTCGGCGGCGGGGTGGTGCTGGTCAGCGCCGCCCCGATGGACGACATCACCACCACCGTGCGGCAGCTGGTGATGGTGGTGGTGGCGACGTTCGTGCTGGCGCTGGTCGCGTTCGTGGTGATCGGCCGGGCGGTGCTGCGGCGCGGGCTCCAGCCGCTGAGCGACATGGCGAAGACCGCGCACGACATCACCTCGCACGACCTCACCGACTCGGCCAGGCTGGCGGTGCGCGCGGAGGGCGGCAGCGGCGGCGTCGAGGTCGAGGAGCTGCGGACCGCGTTCAACACCATGCTGGAGCACATCGACTCGTCGCTGGCCGCGCGCACGGCGGCCGAGCAGCGGCTGCGGCGGTTCATCGCCGACGCCTCGCACGAGCTGCGCACCCCGCTGACGTCGATCCGGGGCTACGCCGACCTGTTCCGCTACGCGGCGGCGAACGCGCCGGAGGAGCGCGAGGCGCACCTGGAGAAGCTGCGCTCGGAGGCGGCGCGGATGAGCGTGCTGCTGGACGACCTGCTGCTGCTGGCGCGCCTGGACTCGGCCGAGACGGAGACGCCGCTGCGGCCGTCGCACGGCGACCTGGCGGAGCTGGTGCGCGAGTCGGCCGACGCGTTCCGGGCCGCCCGCCCGGACCACCCGCTGACCGTCGACACCGGCCCGGAGCCGGTGCGGCTGCGGTTCGACCCGATGCGGCTGCGGCAGGTGGTGGACAACCTGCTCGCCAACGCGGCCATCCACACCCCGCCGGGCACGCCGGTGGCGCTGTCGGTGGCCGCCGAGGGGCGGCACGCCGTCATCCGGGTGAGCGATTCCGGTCCCGGCATCCCGGCGGCCGACCAGGCGCGCATCTTCGACCGCTTCTACCGGGTGGACAACTCCCGCACCCGCGACCGGGGCGGCAGCGGCCTCGGCCTGGCCGTCGCGCACTCCCTGGTCGCCGCGCACGGCGGGACCATCGAGCTGGCCAGCCGGCCGGGTTCCACGGTGTTCACCACCCGCATCCCCAGGAGCTGACGCTTCGGCTTCCCGGCCGGCGCGATCGCCGGCCGGCGGCTGGGCGGTTCCCCCGCGCGGGGCGCCGAGCCGCCATTCGACGCAGTGGAATTCCCTGCGAACCGAGCAGTACTCGACGGGCACGTCCCGGATCCGCCACATGACCGGGCATCGGCGTCCGGTCACGCCCGGACCGCACGCCGACCCTGCGCCGGTGTGCCCGACCGAGAGAAGACACCGACGATGCATCGCACTCGCAGACCGGCGCTCGCGGCGCTCGCGCTCGCGCTCGCCGCGTCCGTCACCCAGGCGGTCTCCCCTGCCACCGCCGCCCCCGTTGCCCCCGCACCGTCCAAGTGCGGCCCGATGGACGTCTCCTTCGTGGTCGACGACACCGGCAGCATGGGCGGCGCGATCGCCAACCTGAAGACCGGCATCAACCAGATCGCCCAGGTGGTCGAGGACCTGTCCGGGTTCGACTACCGGCTGAGCCTGGTGCGGTTCAAGGACAACATCACGGTCGTCAACAACTTCGCGCCCGGCAACAAGAACGCCGTCGCCGCGAGCGTGAACGCCCTCGCCGCGGGCGGCGGCAACGGCGAGCCCGAGGCGTCCGACGAGGCGCTCAACACGGTGGTCAACAACCTGCCCGCGGCGGGCCGCCCGCAGAACGCCGACTTCTCCGTCGGCTGGCGGTCGAACGCGACCAAGCTGGCGGTGCTGATCACCGACGCCCGGCCGGGCGGGTTCGACGACGTCTACGACACCACGACCAACACCGACCTGAACAACGCGGCGCTGCGGGCCAACCAGGCGCTCGGCAACGGCATCAAGATCTCGTCGGTCTACGTGCCCACGTCGACCACCTTCAACAACCCGATCATCCCGATCATGCAGAACTACGCCACCGCGACCGGCGGCCTGTTCACCCAGGCGCAGGCCAACGGCTCGGGCGTGAGCACGGCGATCGTGAACTTCCTGCGCGACTGCAAGCGCAGCGACGTGTTCATCCGCGACCAGGTGGCCGACACCGGTGTCGAGCCGAACGGCAACTCGCTGTTCTGGAACAGCCCGGACATCAAGGTCTGCCCGACCACCGCGGACTGCGAGCCGGGCGGCATCCAGCCGGTCGTGGGCGCGCTGAACTACATCCACGTGCGGCTCAACAACCCCGGCCCGTACGGCGGCGGGGACTCGTCGGGCACGCTGAAGGTCTACCGCACCACGCCGGGCGGTTCCACGAACTGGCACCCGGTGACCAACGGCGACTGGACGTTCATCGGCCAGAAGAGCCTCACCGTGCCCACCGGCGGCACGACGGTGGCGAAGATCCCGTGGAAGCCCGTCCCCGGTCCGGGCCACTTCTGCCTGCTGGCGCGCTGGGTGTCGGCGAGCGACCCGATGGGCTACCCGGAGGTCTCCGACACGGCGCTCAACACCAAGCGCAACAACAACGTGGCGTGGCGCAACTTCCAGACCATCCGCGTGAAGCCGCTGAGCCCCGGCAGGTCCTGGTTCGCCGTGGGCAACGCCACCGAGCGCGAGATCAAGACCGACCTGGTCATCACCAGCCCGGACCGCCCGCTGGTCGGCAGCGGCCGGGTGGTCATCGACCTGGGCCCGCGCCTGTTCGAGCTGTGGCGCCAGTCCGGCGGCCACGCCGAGGGCATCAAGCAGGTGGGTGAGACCAGCGTCGAGGTGGCGGACCCGAAGCGGGCGGCCCTCGTCGGCCTGCCCATCAGGCCGGGCGAGCGCTTCACCACCGAACTGACCTTCGTGGGCGGCGCCGAGCCCGGTGAGTTCGTCCAGCACATCGTGCAGCACGTGGACGGCGAGGACATCGGCGGCGTCGGCTACGGCATCACCGTCGACAAGGAGTAACCCCGCGAGGCCGCGTCGGTGGTTCGTGGCGCGGGTCTTGCCGATCACGCCCTTCGATCGGCAAGACCCGCCCCGCGAGCCGCCGACTCCCCAGCGGCCGAGCCGCCGCCTGCGAAGCAGCGGCCATCCAACACAGCGAGGCCGCGTCGGTGGTTCGTGGCGCGGTTGTCGCCGATCACGCTTTTCGATCGACGACAACCGCCCCGCGAGCCGCCGACTCCCCAGCGGCCGAGCCGCCGCCTGCGAAGCAGCGGCCATCCAACACAGCGACTTTCAAGCGGCCGAGCCGCCCGACGGAGTCGGGCCATTGAACACGAGAGCCGGTGAGGGGACTTGAACCCCTAACCTTTCGCTTACAAGGCGAGTGCTCTGCCAATTGAGCTACACCGGCGCGGCCGACGGCCGGGAACATCGTAAGCGCCCGCACCGGGTGTCACCTGCGGCGAACGGTCTGCTCACGGTGTGCCGCCACTGCTCCATCCGGAGGTGGCGAGCCCGTCCGAGTGGGCCCCGCAGAGCATAAAACCGCTGGCCAGCACTATCAACAGTGTTCAACGCAGGGTGATCGACTCATCCTTTCTAGGTACCTCCTCCAGGCGTGGCGCATGACACAGCGATGAATGTGACACCGTCGGGTGTGGCACAGGCAGGAGGACGACCACGAGGAGGGGATGCCCGTGCGGCTGGGGCGCAGGCGGTACCGAGACCCCGGGACGACACCCGGGTTCTGGCAACCGGTGGAGGGACCGTCCCTCCCGGACGACGCGACCGTCCACCTGGTACTGGACCTCGCGCTGCGGGTCGGCGAGGTCCAGCTCGCCAGCGGCGCGAGCGCGGCCGACGTCACGGCGACCGTGACCGCCGTCGCCGAGTCCTACGGGCTGCCCCGCACCGAGGTCGACGTGATCTACACGTCGATCACCGTCTCCTGCCACCGCGGCACCGAGGCCGCCCCGATCACGTCGCTGCGCGTGGTCCGCTCGCGCGGCCTGGACTACACGCGCCTCGCGGCCGTCGAGGACCTCATCCGGCGGATCGCGGACAACCGGGTCGAGGCGCCCGACGCGTACGCCGAGCTGGACCGGATCACCAAGCAGCCGCACCCGTACCCGCGCTGGGTCGCCACGGCGGCGCGGGCGGGCATGGCGGGCGGGGTGGCGTTCCTGGTCGGCGGCGGTCCGCTGCTGGCCCTGTCGGCGGCCCTGGTGACCGCGGTGATCGACCGGGTGGGCCGGGTGCTCAACCGGCGGTCGCTGCCGTTCTTCTTCCAGCAGGTGGTGGGCGGCGCGCTGGCCTCCTCCGCCGCCCTGGCCCTGTACGCGACGAACGCGCTGCCCGGCCTGCGCCCGTCGCTGCTGGTCGCCACCGGCATCGTGGTGCTGCTGTCCGGGCTGTCGCTGGTCGGCGCGGTGCAGGACGCGATCTCCGGCTACAACGTCACGGCCGCCGGCCGCACCATGGAGATCGCCCTGCTCACCGCCGGCCTGATCACCGGCATCGCGCTCACCCTGCGCGCCGGCGTGCAGTTCGGCGTGCGGACCTCCGCGGCGGACCCGCTGCCGCCGCTGATCTCCGCCGTGCCGATGCAGTTCGCGGCGGGCGCGGCGACCTCGGCGTTCTTCGCGCTGGCCGCCTACTCCCCGCTGCGCGCCCTGCCGATCGCGGCGGCGGCCGGCGCGGTCGGCACCGCCACCTTCGGCCTGCTGTCGCTCACCGGCACGAACGCCGTCGCCTGCGCCGCGGTCGCCGCCACGGTGGTCGGCTTCGGCGGCGCGGTCGTCTCCCGCCGGCTGCGCACGCCGCCGCTGGTGGTCGCCGTGGCCGGCATGGTGCCGCTGCTGCCCGGGTGGACCGCCTACCGCGGCCTCTACCAGCTCACCGTCGACGGCGACACGGCCGGCCTGTCGACCCTCGTGCTGGCCGCCGGCACCGCGCTGGCCCTGGCCAGCGGGGTGGTGCTGGGCGAGTTCCTCGGCCGGCCGGTGCGCACCGGGTTGGGCAGACTGGAGCGGAAGCTGTCGGGACCCCGGTCGTCCGGACCACCGCGCCCGGCCGGGCGACGGGACGGCCGGTCGTCCACCCGGACGTGAGATACGTCCAACCTGGTTGAACTCCGTGTGACGGGGATGACGGTAGGGCACCCGGGACGGGCGCTCCCGTTAACCTCGGGTGCGGGCGAGACGGATCCCCCTAGGAGGCGTTACCCGGTGAGCAGCATCGGCGAGAACGGCGCGGACTTCCTGGTCGTGGCCAACCGCCTGCCGGTTGACCTGGAGCGCCTGGAGGACGGCACCCAGCGCTGGAAGCACAGCCCCGGCGGCCTGGTCAGCGCGCTGGAGCCGTTCCTGCGGACGCACAGCGGCGCCTGGGTCGGCTGGCCCGGCATCGCCGACGTCGAGGTGGACGCGTTCGAGGAGGACGGCCTCCAGCTGCACCCGGTGTCGCTGAGCGCGACCGAGGTCCGCGACTACTACGAGGGCTTCTCCAACGGCACCCTGTGGCCGCTCTACCACGACGTGGTGGCGCCGCCCGCCTTCCACCGCCGGTGGTGGAACACCTACGTGCGGGTGAACCAGCGGTTCGCCGACGTGACGGCGAAGGTCGCCGCGCAGGGCGCGACCGTGTGGGTGCAGGACTACCAGCTGCAACTGGTGCCCGCCATGCTGCGCGAGCTGCGGCCGGACCTGCGCATCGGGTTCTTCCTGCACATCCCGTTCCCGCCGGTCGAGCTGTTCATGCAGCTGCCCTGGCGCACCGAGATCATCCGCGGGCTGCTCGGCGCGGACCTGGTGGGCTTCCACCGGCCCGGCGGCGCGCAGAACTTCCTGTGGCTGGCCCGCCGGCTGGTCGGCCTGGAGCCCAGCCGGGGCGCGGTCGGCGTGCGCACCCGGCCCGGCGTGGTGCAGGTCGGCAACCGCACGGTGCGGGTGGGCGCGTTCCCGATCTCGATCGACTCGGCCGGGCTGGACGCGCTGGCCCGGACCAAGGACGTCCAGCAGCACGCGAAGCAGATCCGCGAGGACCTCGGCAACCCGAAGAAGATCCTGCTCGGCGTCGACCGCCTCGACTACACCAAGGGCATCGACGTCCGGCTGCGGGCGCTCTACGAGCTGATCGCCGACGGCCGGGTGGACCCGACCGAGGTGACCATGATCCAGCTCGCGACGCCCAGCCGCGAGCGGGTCGACCACTACAAGCAGATGCGCGGCGAGATCGAGCAGGCCGTCGGCCGCATCAACGGCGAGTTCTCCACCGTCGGCCACCCGGTCGTGCACTACCTGCACCAGTCGGTGGACCGCCGGGAGCTGACCGCGTTCATGTCCGCCGCCGACGTCATGGTGGTGACCCCGGTCCGGGACGGCATGAACCTGGTCTGCAAGGAGTACGTGGCCAGCCGCTACGACCTCGGCGGGGCGCTGGTGCTGTCGGAGTTCGCCGGCGCCGCGGCCGAGCTGACGAGCGCCTTCCTGGTCAACCCGCACGACCTCGACGGCGTCAAGAACGCCCTGGAAGCGGCCCTCACGCTCGATCCGGCCGAAGGCCGCCGTAGGATGCGCGCGCTGCGCCGCCAAGTCCTCACGCACGACGTCGACCGCTGGGCTCGTTCGTTCCTTGACGCCTTGGGTACGCAGACTTCGGTCTGAATCAGTTCAGACCACGCACCCGACCTGTCCCACCGAGTCTTGAGGAGGGGCGTTGACCGCCGAGGCCCTCCCCGCCGATCTTCGCCGTGCGATCGTCCAACTGGCGCGCACACCGCGCCTGCTGGTCGCCTGCGACTACGACGGGACACTGGCTCCGATCGTGGCCAACCCTGAGGACGCCCGCCCGCTGCCCGAGTCGGTGGGCGCGCTGCGCTCCCTGGCCGGGCTGCACGAGACCACGACGGCGGTGATCTCCGGCCGCGCCCTGCGGGACCTGGCGACGCTGTCCCGACTGCCGTCCGAGGTGCACCTGGTCGGCTCGCACGGATCCGAGTTCGACGTCGGCTTCGTGCACGCGCTCGACGCCGACGCGCGCACCCTGCACCGCCGGCTGGAAACCGAACTGGAGGTGATCGTCGAAGGCCACGAGGGCGTCGCCCTGGAGGTCAAGCCCGCGAGCATCGCGGTGCACGTGCGGCGCGCCGAACCCACCGTGGGGGAGCGGGTTCTCGACGCCGTGCGCGGTGGTCCGTGCACCTGGGACGGCGTGCAGGTGACCGAGGGCAAGGCCGTGGTGGAGCTGGCCGTGGTGCAGACGGACAAGGGCCACGCCCTCGACGTCCTGCGCCACCGCGTGTCGGCCACGGCCGCCGTCTTCGTCGGCGACGACGTGACCGACGAGAAGGCGTTCGCCCGGCTGACCGGCCCCGACGTGGGCATCAAGGTCGGCGACGGCGAGTCGCTGGCCGAGTACCACATCGGCGACACCCTGGACGTGGCCACCGTGCTCGCGTTCCTGCTGGAGGAGCGCCGCGCGTGGCTGCACGGCGACCAGGCGGTGCCGATCGAGCGGCTGACCATGCTGGCCAACGAGCGGTCCGTCGCGCTGCTCACGCCCGACGCGCGGGTGAACTGGCTGTGCCACCCCGAGCCGGACTCGGCGGCGGTGTTCGCCGACCTGCTCGGCGGCCCGGCGGCCGGCCACTTCTCCATCAGGCCCGAGCACGGCTCGCTGCCCCTGGGCCAGCGGTACGTGCCGGGCACGATGATCGTGGAGACCCGGTGGTCGCGCCTGCTGGTGACCGACTACCTGGACCACGACCTGGCCTCGCACCGCACGGACCTGGTGCGGCGCATCTCCGGCTCGACCGACGCGGTGGTCACCTTCGCGCCGCGGCCCGAGTTCGGCCAGGTGCCGGTGCGGCTGCTGCGCGAGCGCGACGGGCTGCGGATCGTCGGCACCTCCGACCCGATGGTGCTGCGGTCGCCGGGCGTGGACTGGGAGATCGCCTCCGACGGCGTCCAGGAGACCGCGACGGCCGTCGTGCGGCCCCGGGAGGGCGCGACGATCCTGCTGGAGCTGCGCTGCGGCACGGACGACCTGTCCGAGGCCACCCTCGGCGAGCCCGAGCGCCGGGCCCGCGCGGGCTCGTTCTGGTCGGACTGGGCGGCGACGCTCAAGGTCCCGCCGGTGGAGTCCGAACTGGTGCTGCGCTCGGCGCTGACGCTCAAGGGCCTCGTGCACCACGAGACCGGCGCCATCATGGCGGCGGCCACCACCTCGCTGCCCGAGGAGCTGGGCGGCATCCGCAACTGGGACTACCGGTACTGCTGGCTGCGCGACGCGGCGCTGACCGCGCAGGCGCTGGTGTCGGTGGGGTCGCTGGGCGAGGCGGAGTCGTTCCTGCGCTGGGTGCACGGCGTGCTGGCCACGCTGCCCGGCCCGGAGCGGCTGCACCCGCTGTACACGCTGCAGGGCACCATGCTGGGTGCCGAGGCGGTCATCGACACCCTGCCGGGTTACGCGGGCTCACGGCCCGTGCGCGTCGGCAACCTCGCCAACCAGCAGGTTCAGCTGGACGTGTTCGGCCCGGTGGTGGACCTCGTCACGCAGCTCGCCGCGGCCCGCGGCACGCTGACCGACCAGGACTGGCTGATGGTGCAGGCGATGGCCGAGGCGGTCGCCCGCCGCTGGCACGAGCCCGACCACGGCATCTGGGAGGAGCGCCACGCGCCCCGGCACCACGTGTACTCCAAGGTCATGTGCTGGGTGACGCTGGACCGCGCGGTGTCGCTGGCCGAGACCTACGGCCGGGAGGTCGACCCGTCGTGGCCGGTGCTGCGCGACACGATCGCCAACGACGTGCTCAAGCACGGGTGGAGCGAGGAGGCGCAGTCGTTCACCACCGCGTACGACGGCGACGACCTGGACGCGGCCTCGCTGCACGTGGGGCTGTCCGGCCTGATCGACCCGGCCGACGACCGCTTCCAGGCCACCGTGACGGCGATCGAGGCGGAGCTGCGCTCCGGTTCGACCGTGTACCGGTACCGGCGCGACGACGGCCTGCCCGGTGACGAGGGCGGCTTCCACCTGTGCGCGGCGTGGATGATCGAGGCGTACCTGCTCACCGGGCGGCGGACGGAGGCGGAGGAGCTGTTCGCGCAGATGGTCGACGCCGCCGGCCCGACCGGCCTGCTGCCCGAGGAGTACGACCCGATCGCGGAGCGCTCCCTGGGCAACCACCCGCAGGCGTACAGCCACCTCGGCCTGATCCGCTGCGCGCAGCTGCTGGCGAGGTAGCGCCGCGTGCGGCCCCGGCGCGCGCCGGGGCCGCACGCGGCGGCGGGGGCGCCTGGCCCCCGTCCACACCGTTGTCCACACCCGTGGACAACTCGAACAAGCGTTCGATTCAGCTCATTTCCGCAGCTTGAGCAGGTGCAGCGCCTCCACGAGGTCGTGCGCCACCAGCGCCCGCGTCTCCGGCGGCAGCGGCCCGGCGTCCGGCGGCACCAGCGCCTTGGTGTAGCCCAGCCGGGCCGCCTCGGTGAGCCTGCGCCCCACGCCGTTCACCCGCCGCAGCTCGCCCGACAGCCCGACCTCGCCGACCACCACCAGGTCGTGCGGCAGCGGCTGGTCGGTCGCCGCGGAGGCCACCGCCAGCGCCACCGCCAGGTCGACCGCGGGCTCCACCAGCCGCATCCCGCCGACCGTGGCGGTGAACACGTCCTTGTTGTGCAGCGACATCCGCCCGCGCTTCTCCAGCACGGCCAGCGCCATCGCGACCCGCGCCGAGTCCAGCCCGCTGACCGCGCGCCGCGGCGACGGCAGGTTGGTCGCCGTCACCAGGGCCTGCACCTCGCCCAGCATCGGCCGCTTGCCCTCCACGACCACCGTCACGGCCGTCCCGGTGACGTCCTGGTCCCGCCGGTTGAGGAACAGCCCCGACGGGTCCGGCACGCCCACGATCCCGTCGTCGCGCAGCTCGAAGCAGCCCACCTCGTCGGCCGGGCCGTACCGGTTCTTGACGCCCCGCACCAGCCGCAGGCTGGAGTGCCGGTCCCCCTCGAACTGGAGCACCACGTCGACCAGGTGCTCCAGCACCCGCGGCCCGGCCACCGAGCCGTCCTTGGTGACGTGCCCCACCAGCACGATGGGCAGCCCGCGCTCCTTGGCCAGCGCCACCAGGCCCGTCGTCACGGCGCGGACCTGCGTCACCCCGCCCGGCGTGCCGTCCACCTCGGGCGAGGACATGGTCTGCACCGAGTCGACGATCAGCACACCGGGCCGCACCGCCTCCACCTGCCCGAGCACCGCCCCCAGGTCGCTCTCGGCGGCCAGGTACATCTGCCCGTGGATGTTGCCGGTCCGCTCGGCCCGCAGGCGCACCTGGCCCGCCGACTCCTCACCGGTGATGTAGAGCGAGGGCACCGCGCCCTTCACCGCCCACTGGTAGGCGACCTCCAGCAGCAGCGTCGACTTGCCCACGCCCGGCTCGCCGGCCAGCAGCACGACCGCGCCGGGCACCAGCCCGCCGCCCAGCACCCGGTCCAGCTCGGCGACGCCGGTGCGCCGGGCCCGCGCGGACTCGACGTCGACCTCGCCGATCGGCCGCGCCGGCGAGCTGGGCGCGCCCGCCACCAGCCGCGTGGCCGCCGACCGGCTGACGCCGCGCTCCTCGACGGTGCCCCAAGCCTGGCACTCGGGGCAGCGCCCCACCCACTTGGCCACCTCGTGCCCGCACTCGGCGCACCGGTAGCTCGTCGCCTTGGCCACCCGCCCGTTCTTCACCACCGACGCAGGCTAACCACCGCCACCGACACCGCCGCGCGGGCGGTGACGGCGAAGAACCCGCCACGCGCGGCGCGCGGCGGGTTCCCCGGTGCGGTGCGGGAGCGCGCGGTCAGTGCCCGGAGGACGGTTCCGAGCGCGGGTCGGGCGAGGCGCCGATCGGCAGCTCCAGCGTGAGCGGGCCGGCCTTCTCGAACAGGAACGTCACCCGGATGGTCTGCCCCGGCCGCAGGTCCCGGGTCAGGTCCTTGAGGACGATGGCGACCCGGCCGGGCTCGCCCGTGATGTCCGCCGAGGACGAGGGCTTGTTGCCCGGCGTCGTCGGGAACACCGAGCTGACGCCGCCCTGGCCCGCCGTGGGCGTGGACCGCGACGACGACGCGGACCCGGACTGGGACCCGGTCGTGGTGGTGGGCGTGGTCGTCGTGGTCGGGGCGCCGGAGGTCGGCGACGAGGCCGACGACGTCGACGAGGCCGAGCCGGTCGGCGACGAGGCCGAGGACTTCGGGGTCGTGGTCGACCCCTGGCCCGACTCGTCGTCCTGGTCGGAGCCGGCGGCGATCGCCGTGCCGGGCTCGAGGTCCACGTCGCCGGTGATCTCGGCGTTCCCGCGGCTGCCGTCGCTGGTCACCGACAGCAGCTTGTCGGCCTGCAGCGGGTCGTTGTTGGCGATCGCGACGATGACGGGCGCGTCGTCGCCCTCGCGGTAGTGGCCCTCGGCGACCGGGAACCGGAACTGCGCGTCGCGGACGGCGATCGCGCCGACCCCGCCGCTCGCCCCGTTGACCGCGGCCACCTGGGTGTCGGTCTGGGTGACCTGGCCAGCGCTGCAACCGGCGACGGCCAGGGCGAGGCCCGTCGCCGCTGCGGCCACGACGACCAGGCGACGAGGCGCTGGGGACTTCTGCTCTGCGCGACCCACGGCTGCTCGGATCCTTCCGGTGTGCTGGCTGGGCGGGTCGTCACCGGCCGTAGCACCGGTCGACCACCAGTCCAGGAGCCTAACCGGATCGCCGATCACCCACCTCACGTGGTGCCCCGCAGCCGATCCCGCCGCCCGGCGGCGTCCACAGTGGAGCAAGATCGACCTCGTCCGTTGCACGACGGCAGGGTGTTTGTCAACCCCCGCGCAGCCCTGACCTGCGCTAACCGATCTCCGGACGCCGAAGAGGGGATTGCTCGGCGTGTTAGGATGGGGTTAGCGAAAGGGGCAGAGGACACATGGTTTTCAAGGTCGGAGAGACCGTCGTCTACCCGCACCACGGTGCCGCTCTCATCGAAGCGATCGAGACTCGTGTGATCAGGGGCGAGGAGAAGAAGTACCTCGTCCTCAAGGTTGCCCAGGGTGACCTCACGGTCCGCGTCCCCGCCGACAACGCCGAGATCGTCGGCGTGCGCGACGTCGTCGGCCAGGAGGGTCTCGACCGGGTCTTCGAGGTCTTGCGCGCTCCTCACACCGAGGAGCCGACCAACTGGTCCCGGCGGTACAAGGCCAACCTGGAGAAGCTCGCGTCCGGTGACGTGAACAAGGTGGCCGAAGTGGTGCGCGACCTCTGGCGGCGCGAGAAGGATCGCGGTCTGTCCGCTGGTGAGAAGCGGATGCTGGCGAAGGCTCGGCAGATACTGGTCAGCGAACTGGCGCTCGCGGAGGGCACCGACGAGGACAAGGCGGAGGTCCTCCTCGACGAGGTCCTCGCCACCGCGTCCTGACCCTCGGCGCCCGTCCGAAGCAGAGATCCGCGAACATGGGTGTGGTCGCGCTCGTGCCCGCCGCGGGCCGGGGTGAGCGGCTGGGCTACGGCATGCCCAAGGCGCTCGTGCCGGTCGCCGGTGTTCCACTGCTGGTGCGCGCGGTGCGCGGCTTGTTCGAGTCGGGTTGCGTGCGGCACGTCGTGATCGCCGCGCCGCCCTCCGATGTGGACGTCGTGAACACCGTCACCGCCCCGCTGGCCCCGGCCGGCGGGGCGGTGCACGTCGTGCCCGGCGGCGCGGAGCGCTCGGACTCGGTGCGGTCGGCGCTGGTCCACGCGCTGCGCGCGATCCCGGGCACCACGGTCGTGCTGGTGCACGACGCCGCCCGCGCGTTCACGCCGCCGGAGGTGGTCCGGGCCGTGGTCGAGGCGGTGCGGGCGGGCAACCCGGCGGTCGTCCCGGTGCTGCCGGTGGTGGACACGGTCAAGGAGGTCGACGCCGGTGGCCTGGTCGTCGCCACCCCGGACCGCTCCGCCCTGCGCGTCGTGCAGACGCCCCAGGGCTTCGACGCCCGGGTGCTGCTGCGCGCGCACGAGGCGGCCTCGTCCGCGACCGACGACGCGGGCCTGGTGGAGCGCCTGGGTGTGAAGGTCGCCACGGTGCCCGGCCACCAGGACGCCATGAAGATCACCACTCCGTTCGACCTGGCGGTCGCGGAGGCACTGCTCGCGGGAGGCGGGGCGTGAGGGTCGGCATCGGCTCCGACGTGCACCGGGTGGAACCCGGCCGGGACTGCTGGCTGGCGGGCCTGCGCTGGGAGGGCGCGGACGGCTGCGCGGGCCACTCCGACGGCGACGTCGCCGCGCACGCCCTGTGCGACGCGCTGCTGTCGGCCGCCGGGCTGGGCGACCTGGGCTCCGTCTTCGGCACCAGCGACCCGCGCTGGTCCGGCGAGCACGGCGTGGAGTTCCTGGCCGAGGTGCGCCGCCTGCTCGCCGGCGCGGGCCTGCGGGTGGGCAACGCGGCCGTGCAGGTGATCGGCAACGCGCCGCGGATCGGCAAGCGCCGCGACGAGGCGCAGCGGGTGCTCTCGGCGGCCGTCGGCGGTCCCGTCTCGGTCAGCGGGACGACCACGGACGGCCTCGGCCTCACCGGGCGCGGCGAGGGCATCGCCGCCATCGCCACCGCGCTGGTCGTGCCACTAGCCTGAGGCGCATGGCGATCACCCTCAACCCGGCCGTGCGCGCCCTGGTGGACGGCAGGAACTACGCCACCATCTCCACCCTGAACCCCGACGGCAGCCCGCAGAGCTCCGTCATGTGGATCACCAGGGACGGCGACGACCTGATCTTCTCCACGCTGCGCGACCGCCGGAAGGAGCGCAACCTGCGCCGCGACCCGCGGGCCAGCGTCAGCGTGTGGAGCAGCGAGAACCCCGAGGTCTACGCGGAGATCCGGGGCACCGTGACGATCACCGACGACACCGACCACGCCGTGGTGGACGCCCTGTCGCACAAGTACCTCGGCAAGCCCTACCCGGAGGAGGACCCCGCCCTCGTGCGCGTGGTGCTCCGCCTGACCCCGACGAAGGTCACCGGCCACGCCGCCTAGGCAACCGCCCGCACGAGCCCGCCTGCACGAGCGGTGCGCCGCCGTCTGCGGAGCAGCGGCCTCGGACACAGCGAGGCCGCGTCGGTGGTTCGTGGCGCGGTTGTCGTCGATCACGCTTTTCGATCGACGACAACCGCCCCGCGAGCCGCCGACTCCCAGGCGGCCGAGCCGCCCGACGGAGTCGGGCCATCCAGCACTGTGTCGTACGTCTTGATCCTGTTCCGCCCCTTCAGCCAAGAGGTCCAGACCACGTAACGTGCCGGTGTGACGATCCGCGCCGTCCTCTTCGACTTCTCCGGGACGCTCTTCCGCCTCGAGCACGACTCGCTGGCCGAGCACGCCGACCTGATGCGCGCGCTGACCGCGCCGGTCGGCGTCGCCGAGGGCCTCGACATCGACCCGGACGAGTGGGCCCGCCGCGACCTCGACGGCGACCTGCACCGGGACCTGCACATCAAGGCCCTCACCGCCGCCGGCGCGCAGGACCCCGCCGACTTCTACGGCCGGCTGTGCAGCCCGCCGTTCTGGCAGCCCTACCCGGACACCGCGGCGGCCCTGGGCAGCGGGCTGCCGACGGCCGTGGTGAGCAACATCGCGTGGGACATCCGGGCCGTCTTCGCGCGCCACGGCGTGGAGGACCTGGTCGACGAGTTCGTCCTGTCCTACGAGGTGGGCTCGGTCAAACCGGACCCGAAGATCTTCCAGGTGGCCTGCGAGCGGCTCGGAGTTCACCCGTCCGAGGCATTGATGGTCGGCGACAGCGAGGAGGCCGACGGCGGCGCGGCGGCGATCGGCTGCCGGGTCGAAATCGTGCCGCCGCTGGAGACCGGCCAACGGCCCGACGCGCTGCTCCGGGTGCTGCGCGAGCACGCGGCATAGCGAACCGGCGCGGGGGCGACCGGCCGGTCGGCTCAACCCCGGGTGGTCGACGCCCGTACCATCTCGGGGGTGACCCTCCACCTGTACGACACCGCGAGCCGGTCCATGCGGGAGTTCGTCCCGCAGGTCTCCGGGACGGCGTCGATCTACGTGTGTGGGGCGACCGTGCAGGGTGTTCCGCACATCGGCCACGTGCGCAGCGGGTTGAACTTCGACGTGCTGCGCCGCTGGCTGGCGCGCACGCACGACGACGTCCGGCTGGTGCGCAACGTCACCGACATCGACGACAAGATCCTCGCCAAGGCCGCCGACCACGGCCGCCCGTGGTGGGAGTGGGCCTACCAGCACGAGCGCGCGTTCGAGGACGCGTACGCGGCCCTGGGCTGCCTGCCGCCCTCCTACGCGCCGCGCGCGACGGGCCACGTGACGCAGATGGTCGAGCTGATGCAGCGCCTGGTCGACCTCGGCCACGCCTACGCCGCGCAGGGCGACGTGTACTTCTCCGTCGCCTCCTTCCCGGAGTACGGCGCGCTGTCGGGCCAGAAGCCGGACGAGGTGCACCAGGGCGAGTCGGCGGCGCAGGGCAAGCGCGACCCGCGCGACTTCACGCTGTGGAAGGCCGCGAAGCCGGGTGAGCCGGCGTGGCCGACGCCGTGGGGCCCGGGCCGGCCGGGCTGGCACCTGGAGTGCTCCGCGATGGCCACCGCCTACCTGGGCGGCACGTTCGACATCCACGGCGGCGGCATCGACCTGATCTTCCCGCACCACGAGAACGAGCTGGCGCAGTCCCGCGCGGCCGGCGACGGGTTCGCCCGGTACTGGCTGCACAACGCCTGGGTGACGCTCAGCGGCGAGAAGATGTCCAAGTCGCTGGGCAACACGGTCGCCATCCCGGTCCTGCTGGAGCGGGTCCGCGCGCCGGAGCTGCGCTACTACCTGGTCGGGCCGCACTACCGGTCGACCATCGAGTTCTCCCAGGAGGCCCTGGACGAGTCGGTGTCGGCCTACCGGCGCGTCGAGTCGTTCCTGCGCCGCGTGGTGGAGCGCACCGGCGCCGTCGGGGACGCCGGCGAGCTGCCGGCGGCGTTCTCCGCGGCGCTGGACGACGACCTGGGCACGCCCGGCGCGCTGGCCGCGATCCACCGCCGGGTCCGGGAGGGCAACACGGCGCTGGAGGCGGCCGACGACCTCGGCGCGCGGGCGGCGGCCGAGTCGGTGCGCGCGATGACCGGCGTGCTGGGCGTCGACCCGCTGCGCTGGGCGCAGGAGCCGGCCGACGGGGCGGGTGGCCGCAAGGCGCTGGCCGCCCTGGTCGAGCGGGTGCTGGAAGAGCGCGTGAAAGCCCGCAAGGACAGGGACTTCGCCAGGGCGGACGCGCTGCGCGACCACCTGCTCCTTGCCGGGATCGCCGTCGAGGACACCCCCGACGGTCCGCTGTGGACGTTGAAGGACGACTGACCTCGTGGCAGGGAACTCCAAGCGCCGGGGCGCGATGCGCAACCCCGGCTCCAAGAAGGGCGCGGTCGTCGGTTCCGGCGGGCAGAAGTCCAAGGGCCTGCAGGGCAAGGGACCGACGCCGAAGGCGGCGGACCGCCCCAACCACCCGGCGTACAAGCGGGCGCAGGCGGGCGCGAAGGCCGAGCAGGCCCGCGACCGGCGCCGCAAGGCCGCCGAGAACGCGCCGGAGACGGTCGCGGGCCGCAACCCGGTCGTGGAGTGCCTGCGCGCGGGCATCCCGGCGACCGCGCTGTACGTGGCGCTGGGCATCGACGCGGACGACCGGGTCGCCGAGGCCGTGCAGCTGGCGGCCGACCGCGGCATCTCGGTGCTGGAGGTGCAGCGGGGCGAGCTGGACCGCATCACCGGCGGCGCGGTGCACCAGGGGCTGGGCCTGCAGGTGCCGCCGTACGAGTACGCGCAGCCGCGCGACCTGCTCCGGATCGCCCGCGAGTCGGGCCGCCCGCCGCTGCTGGTGGCGCTGGACGGCGTGACGGACCCGCGCAACCTCGGCGCCGTGGTGCGCTCGGCGGCGGCGTTCGGCGCGCAGGGCGTGGTGCTGCCGCAGCGCCGCTCGGCGGGCATCACGGCCGTGGCCTGGCGGACCAGCGCGGGCACGGCGGCGCGGATGCCGATCGCGGTGGCCACCAACCTGACCCGGCAGCTGCGCGAGTGGGCCGACGAGGGTCTGATGGTCGTGGGCCTGGACGCGGACGGCACGGTCGACGTGGACGGGCTGGAGCTGGCCACCGGGCCGCTGGTGGTGGTCGTCGGCTCGGAGGGCCGCGGCCTGTCCCGGCTGGTGCGGGAGACCTGCGACCAGACCGTGTCGATACCGATGGCGGCGGGCGTGGAGTCGCTGAACGCGTCGGTCGCGGCCGGCGTGGTGCTGGCGGAGGTCGCGCGGCGGCGGCGGCTGGACGTGGCCAAGCCCTGACGGTTGGTGCGGTGGGGCCGCCGAGCGGACCCCACCGCCGACCGGTGTGGTGACGGCTCCCGCCCGATGCGGTGATCCGGCCGGTCCGGGGCCGTCGGCGCGGTGACGGCCGGTGCGGTGCAGGCCGGTGTGACCCCGACCGGTTTGTCACCCGATCGGCCACTTCGGCGACGGCGGCCGGATAAAGTTCCCCGCGATGTCCTTCGCCACCCCGCTGTTCCTGTGGTTCTTCCTGCCGGTCGTGCTCGCGGCCGTCCTCGTGGCACCCAGGAAGCGGCGCAACGTCGTGGTGGCGGTGGCCAGCCTCTTCTTCTACTTCACCGGCGCGGGCGGCACGACGCTGCTGCTGCTCGGCGCGATGGTGGTGAACTACTTCGCGGGCCTGCGGCTGGAGCCGGGCAGGCCGGGCGACCGCCGGCTGGTGCTGGTCGGCGCGATCTGCGTCAACCTGGGCGTGCTGCTGGTCTGGAAGTACCTCGGCTTCGCCACCGAGCAGCTGCGCGCCATCGCGTCGCTGGTCGGCGCGGACCTGCCGGTGGTGCACCTGGCGCTGCCCATCGGCATCTCGTTCTACACGTTCCACCACATCTCCTACGTGGTGGACGTCCACCGGGGCGAGCGGCCCGCGCTGCGGGACCCGGTCGCGTTCGTCACCTACATCGCGATGTTCCCGCAGCTCGTGGCGGGCCCCATCGTCCGGTTCCGGGAGATCGCCGACCAGCTGCCGCAGCCCCGGCTGCACCGCTGGGACGACATCGCGGCGGGCTTCCCGCGGTTCGCGCTGGGCCTGTGCAAGAAGGTGGTCATCGCCGACTCGCTGGCCCCGCTGGTGGACGCCTGCTTCGCCACGCCCGACGACGAGATGACCTTCGCGATCGCCTGGCTGGGGGCCGTCGGCTACGCGCTCCAGCTGTACTTCGACTTCTCCGGGTACTCGGACATGGCGATCGGCCTGGGCCGGATGCTGGGCTTCCGGCTGCCGGAGAACTTCGCCCGCCCGTACTCGTCGGTGACGATCACCGAGTTCTGGCGGCGCTGGCACATGTCGCTGTCGCGCTGGTTCCGGGACTACGTCTACATCCCGCTCGGCGGGAACCGCACCGGCGTGCTGCGCACCTACCGGAACCTCGGGATCGTCTTCGTGCTCACCGGGTTCTGGCACGGCGCGAACTGGACGTTCCTGGTGTGGGGTTTGTTCCACGGCGCGCTGCTGATCGTCGAGCGCCGTTTCGGGTGGGATTCCGCACCGATCACCACGCGTGCGCGAATCGCCCGCCGGGCGCTCACGATGGTGTTAGTGGTGATCGGTTGGGTGTTTTTCCGGTCGGCCGACCCGGGTGCCGCGTTCACCATGATCGGGCACCTGCTGACCCCGGATTTCGGCGGTCTCGGCGAGGCCGTCGCGGCCGCCGCCACGAATCAGCGGATCGTGCTGCTGGTGATCGCGCTGGTCGTCGTCGCATTGCCCGACCACCCGGTGACGGGTCCGTACCTGGAGTCCTCGCGGGATCGGGTGGCGGTGGCCGCGCGGGCTTCGCTGATGACGGTGGGCGTGGCTTATGCGGCGCTGCTGGTCGCCGGCGGAACGTTCAGCCCGTTCCTGTACTACCAGTTCTGAAGATCCCCCGACCGGGCGGCCGCACAATTGCCGAACAGCGGCGCGGCGCGGGCTCGCCGGGCCGCCGGAACGGGCTGCACCGGTCGGTCGAGCGGGTCGGCGACCAATGGGCGTCGCCTTGACGTAGGGTAGGCGCGCTTTGCCCGACCCTGGTCCGCTACGGTCAACTGTCAAGAATAGGTACGGGACTTTTCGCCATTGTAACTACTTTATGTAACCGGCCTGGTCCGTTCGGGTACACACTGTGGTAGGACAGAGTTTGCACAACCAGCAGCTTCTACCGTGCTGACCGAGATAATTGTTACTTCGGGTGGGGGTTACGTGACTCACTCAGTGGGGCCGACGAACCTGGAGGAGTGGTGACTTCCGGGGGAACCCTGCGCGCGCTCGTGGGCAACCGCGAGTTCCGCGGCATGTGGGTCGGCTCCACGGTGTCCACCGTGGGCGACCAGCTCGCGGCCGTGGCGCTGTCGCTCCTGGTCTACGAGCGCACCGGTTCCCCCGCGTGGACCGCCCTCACCTGGTCGCTGACGCTGCTCCCGTCCCTGGTCTCCGGACCGCTGCTGGCCTGGGTCGCCGACCGCTTCCCGCGGCGCACGGTCATGATCTGCTGCGCCTGGCTCCAGGCGGCGCTGCTCGGGCTGATGGCGCTGCCCGGCGTGCCGTTGTGGATCATGGTAGTCCTGCTCGTCCTCGTGCTGATGATCGCCTCGCCGTTCCTGGCCGCCCAGGAGGCGAGCCTGCCCTCCGTGCTGCCCGACGAGCGCTACGACGACGGCGTGGCGCTGTTCGGGACGTCGGTGGACGTGGCCCAGATGGCCGGCCTGGCGGCGGCGGGCTTCCTGGTGACCACCGCGGGCCCGAACGTGGCCCTGGCGATCGACGCGGTGACGTTCGTGCTGGTGGCGGTGCTGGTGCAGACGTCGGTGCGGTTCCGGCCGGCCGCCGACCCGCTCGGCGCGGCACATCGGGAAGCCGAAGGCGGCAAGGGAGCTTTCGCGCTGCTCGTCACTGAACCGCGATTGCGCTCTCTTATGGGTATGCGCCTTCTGGCCGGCATCGCGATGGTGCCCGAGGGGCTCGCCGTGCCGCTGGCCGCGAGCCTGGACGCGGTGTGGGCCGTCGGCCTCATCCTGGCCGTCGAACCGGCCGCGAACGTGCTGGGGGTGGCCGTGCTGTTCCGCCTGGTGCGCGACCCGGCGAAGCGAGAGCGGCTCATCGGCCCGCTGGCCATCCTGTCGCTGGCGCCGCTGGTGATGTTCGCGCTGAACCCGAACCTGACCTGGACCATCGCGCTGCTCGTGCTGGCCGGCATGGCCGGGGCCTACCACACGCCGGCCCGCTCGGCGTGGATGCGGATCCTGCCGGACGCCTACCGCGGACGGGCCTACGGCATCGCGCGCACGGCGCTGAGGTCCAGCCAGGGCGGCGGGATGGCGTTGGCGGGGGTCGTCGCGCACGCGATCGGCTCGGTGACGGCGACGCTGGCGGGCGCCGGGGCCATCGGGCTGCTCCTCGCCGGGCAGGCGACCGTAGCCTGGAACCGCGCACGAGCCAGGACCGACCCGAACACGGTGGCCACATGAAACAGACTCACCATGAATGGCGATTCCCATGACGAGGCGCGTTCGTGCGCGCACCGCGAGAACGCACGCACGTACGGTGAAGATTCCGGATCGGGGCTCAAGGAGAGCGATGGGGTCACCACTCGCGGTTACGCATGGCGGACACTCCTCTACGCACGACTCGGGTACCGATGGGGGCCGTAAAGCCGCCGCTGCTCCGGCGAGTGGCCGCGCGGCGGCGGCATGAGTGTAGGGGGGACGTGGTGAAGAACAGTTTGCCTGACCACGCGCCGTCCGCGACAGCCAAGTGGCGCCCGAGTCGGAACTGGGACCTGTGGTCGCTGCGCCGCACCGCGATCGCCTACGTGCTTTCCGTCGAAGTGGTGGTGGCATTCGCCGCCATTTGGCTGTTGACCACGCTCGGTTCCGCGGCGCCCGCGGATTGGCTGCGGTTCGGCGCGCTGGTGCTGGCGGTCACCGTCCACCTGACGATCGTCCGACGGGCCGAGGAATCGCGCCGGGACGAATCCGCGGGCCCGTACTTCGACCTCACTTCGGTGTGGACGTTCGCCGCGGCGATCGTGCTGCCCGCCGCCATGGGCGTCCTGGTGGTCGTGTGGCTGCGGGTGGTGCTGTGGCCGATCGCCCGGCGGCAGCCGTACCGGTTCGTGTTCACCTCCGCGCACATCGTGGCGAGCACCGCGCTCGCCGGCGCGGCCGTCCGGCTGTCGGGGTTCTCGCTGTCGTCCTCCGGCCGGGTCCTGACGGACCTCGCGCTGCTGGGCGTGCTGGTCCTCGTCGCCGCGCTGTACTGGTTCGTGCAGGTGCTGCTGATGACGGTGGCGCTCAAGATCGTCAACCCGCAGACCCGGTTCGTGGACTCGCTGGGCACGCGCCACGACAACATGCTGGAGATGACCACGCTCGGCGTCGGCGCGGCGCTCGGGCTGCTGGTCGCCACCCACTGGGTCGCGCCGCTGCTGCTGGCCGTGCCGGTGATCCTGGTCAACGCCCTGCTGCACCGCGCGTCGGAGCGCCACGCGCACCTGGAGCGGCTGGTCGCCGAGCAGCACAAGGCGCACCTGCAGCTGACCAAGGACGCCCACACCGACTACCGCACGGGCCTGTTCAACACCAACGGCCTGAGCGAGCACGCGGGCCGGCTCACCGAGCGCTGCCGGCACGCGGGCCAGCCGGTGACCGTGCTGGCGATCGACCTGGACCACTTCAAGCGCATCAACGACACGTGGGGCCACCCGGCGGGCAACGCCGTGCTGGCCGAGGTGGGCCGCATCCTGCGGGAGAAGCTGCGGCCGGGTGACGTGGCGGGCCGCGACGGCGGCGAGGAGTTCGTCGTCGTGCTGGCCGAGACGGGCCTGGTCCAGGGCACGGCGATCGCGGAGCGGGTGCGCGAGGCGATCGGCGAGATGACCGTCGTGACCACCGACAAGCACCGCAACACGGTGACCCTGCGCGGGCGCAACCTGCCGCTGACCGAGGACGGCCCGGAGGTGCGGGCGATCTCGGCGTCCATCGGCGTGGCGGTGGTCCCGGACAACGGCGACAGCCTGATGTCCGCGCAGCACAGCGCCGACGCGGCGCTCTACGCGGCCAAGGAGAACGGCCGCAACCAGGTGCGCGTGGCCGGCATCGACATCCACGCCCGCCGGCTGCCCGCGCCGCGGGTCGACGAGCCCGAGATCACCCGGTCCGCCTGAGCCGGCCGCGGGGCCGCCCGCGGCGCGCGGACCCCGGTGCGCACGACCTCGCCCCACCCGTGCGGCGCGTCCCGCACGGGCGAGCGCGTCAACCCGTGTCCGCATCACCCGGCGCCCGTCCCAGCGCTGCCGATCAGCCCCACCCGGTGCGATACCCGCGCCGGCCCCCGGCCAAACCACCCGTCGCGGGCGGTCCGGTCAGGCGTCCGCCCGGGACCGCGCGCCGCCCAGCACCCGGCAGACGAGGTAGATCAGGAACGACACCCCCGTGACGAACGCGCTCACCGGCACGCCGGGGGCGAGCGAGAGCAGGATGCCCAGCAGCACGGCCGCCTCGGCGAACACCACGGCCAGCGCGGTCGCCTTCACCGGTGACGCCGTGACCCGGCTCGCGGCGGCCGCGGGCGTGATCATCAGCGACAGCACGAGCAGCGCGCCGACGACCTGCACGCTCAGCGCGGTGGCCACGCCGACCAGCACCGCGAACACCACCGCCAGCGAGCGGACCGGGACGCCGCGCGCCGTGGCGACCGCCGGGTCGACCGAGGCGAAGTGCAGCGGCCGGTAGATGACCGCCAGCACCACCAGCACGGCGACCGACGAGCCGATCAGCAACCACAGGTCGGTCGAGCCGACGCTGACGATCTGCCCGGTGAGCAGCCCGAACTTGTTCGCCGACCGGCCCTTGTAGAGGTAGAGGAACAGCACGCCCAGCCCGAGGCCGAACGCCAGGATCGCGCCGATCACCGAGTCGCGGTCCGAGTCGCGCCGCGACAGCAGCCCGAGCAGCAGCGCCGCCACCACCGACCCGGCCAGCGCGCCGTAGCCGACGCCGACGCCGACCAGCAGGGCCGCCGCGCCGCCGGTGAACGCCAGCTCGGAGGTGCCGTGGACGGCGAACGCCATCTTGCGGGTCACCACCAGCGGCCCGAGCAGGCCCGCCACCACGCCGAGCACCGCGCCCGCGATCAGCATCTGCCAGACGAAGTCGTAGCGCAGCAGGTCGAGCGTCAGCGACAGGTCGAAGAAGTTCTCCATCAGTCCTCATCCGCCACGTGGTGCGGCGCGTCCTCGCACACGTGCTGCGCGCCGACCACGTGGATCTGGTCGCGCACGCGGACCACCTCGACGTTGGTGCGGTACAGCTGCGACAGCGTCGCCGAGGTCATCACCTCGGCCGGGGTGCCGACCCGGAACCGACCGTCCACCAGGTACAGCACCCGGTCGACCAGCGGCAGCACCGGGTTGATCTCGTGGGTCACGAACAGCACGGCGGTGCCGGCCGTGCGCCGCCGCCGGTCGATCAGGTCGCTGACCACCCGCTGGTGCGCGAGGTCCAGCGACAGCAGCGGCTCGTCGCACAGCAGCACCTCGGGGTCGCCGACCAGCGCCTGGGCCACCCGCAGCCGCTGCTGCTCGCCGCCGGAGAGCAGCCCCACCGGCTCGTCGGCGTACCGGGTCGCGCCCACGGCGGCCAGCGCAGCGTCCACCTTGGCCGCGCGCTCGCGGCGCCCGCGCAGCCCCAGGCCCCAGTGGTGGCCGTCCACACCGAACCCGACCAGGTCGCGACCGCGCAGCGCGAGCGACGGGTCCACCGCGCGCTGCTGCGGGACGTACCCGATCCGGCGGTTGCCGCCCGAGACGTGCACGGTGCCCGCCGTCAGCGGCTGCAGGCCGAGCAGCACGCGCATGAGGCTGGTCTTGCCCGACCCGTTGGGCCCCAGCACGGCCACGAACTCGCCGGGCGCCACGTCGAGGTCCAGCCCGTCCCACAGCACCCGGTCCCCGTAGGACAGCCGTGCGCCGCGCAGGGTCACGGCGCCGCGCACGGGGGTGTCGGTCACCTGTGCCGTCATCCGCGCAGCGCCTCCGCCAGCGAGTCCACCTGCTTCGTCATCCAGTCAAGGTAGCCCGTGGCCCCCTCCGGCAGCGTCTCGGTGACCTGCACGACCGGGACGCCGGCCTGCCGGGCCCCGTCCACGACCTGCTTGACCGCCGCGTTCTCGGTCTGGACGTTGTCCACGACCGCGACGACCTGCTTCCGCCCCACCAGCTCGGTGACCTCGGCGAGCGCGGCGGCCGGGATGTCCGTCTCGCCCTCCACGGCCTCGCTGAACGTCTCGGGCGTCGCGTCCACCACGCCGGCGGCGTCGAGCAGGTAGTGCGCGACCGGCTCGGTCTCCAGCACCTTGCGGCCCTCGCCCGCGCCCGCGATCCGCTGGGACAGCTCGTCGAGCCGGCGGCCGAAGTCGGCGGCGTTGCCCTCGAAGTCGGCCCTGCGGTCCGGCGCGATCTCCGACAGGTCGGCGGCGGCCTGGTCGGCGACCTTGCGCACGCTGGCGAAGTCGTACCAGACGTGCTCGTTGACCTCGTGGTCGTGCGGCTCGGCCCCGGTCTCCGGCTCCGCGCCGGCCTCCGGCTCGGCGTGGTCGGAAGCCTTGCCCGACAGCGGGAACGCCTCGATCTTCTTCGCGCCCTCGGTCTCGGTGGTCAGCAGGGTGGCGAAGAAGTCGTCGTAGCCGCCGCCGTTGAAGATCACCAGCTTGGCGTCGCGCACGGCGGCCACGTCCGAGGGCTTGCTCTCGTAGGAGTGCGGGTCGCCCGACGGGTCGCTGATGATGGCGGTGACCTCCACCGCGTCGCCGCCGACGGCCTGCACGACGCTGCCCCACACGTTGGTGGACGCGACGACCTTGATCTTGCCGTTCGCCGCGGGCGGGGCCTGCTCACCGCCGCAGGCGGCGAGGACGGCGGCGGTCACGGCGGCCACCGCGCCGAGCATCGCGTTACGGACGGTCATGGGCTGGCTCCTCGACGGGCTGGATTTATGCGCAATGGAAACCGTTGTCGAGTTCAGTTTAGAACGCTCCGCCACCGGTGTGTCCACTGACCGGGTGTTCTGTGACTTTGCGCGCGGTCGCGGAACGCGACGAGGGCCACCTCCGCGTCGGGAGGTGGCCCTCGCAGCGCCGGGCGGGCGCGCGGCCGGTGCGGCGCGCCCGTCCCCGGTCCGGCCTCAGTCGCTCAGGCGCGCGCCCGTCTCCGGGTGGAACAGGTGGATCTCGGAGGCGTCGCGCACCGCGACCTTGACGACCTGGCCCAGGGCGGGCGGCGTGCGGCCGTCCACGCGGACCACGAACCGCTCCGAGCCGGAGCCGATCCGCACCGCGCCGTGCACCAGCGCGTCCGCGCCCAGCTCCTCGACCAGCTCGACGGTCATCTCCATGCCGGGGCCCTGCGAGCCGACCAGCGCCAGCGACTCCGGTCGGATGCCGAAGGTGACCTCGTCCAGGCCGCTCGCGCCGGCGCCGTCGAGCGCGCGGCGCTCCAGCGGCACCACGATGCCGTCCAGCTTCGCGCCCTCGGCGGTCAGCGGCACCGTCTTGAGGTTCATGGCGGGCGAGCCCATGAAGCCGGCGACGAACGCGTTGGCGGGCTTGTCGTACAGCGCGCGCGGGGTGTCGCACTGCTGGAGCAGGCCGTCCTTGAGCACGGCCACGCGGTGGCCCATGGTCATGGCCTCGACCTGGTCGTGCGTGACGTAGATCGTGGTGGTGCCCAGGCGCTGCTGGAGTGCGGCGATGTTCGCGCGGGTCTCCACGCGCAGCTTCGCGTCCAGGTTGGACAGCGGCTCGTCCATCAGGAAGACGGAGGGCTCGCGCACGATCGCGCGGCCCATCGCGACGCGCTGCCGCTGGCCGCCGGACAGCGCCTTGGGCTTGCGGTCCAGGTACTTGGTCAGGTCCAGCATCCTGGCCGCCTCGGCGACCTTCTCCTTGATCAGAGCCTTGTTCACGCCGCGCAGCTTGAGCGCGAAACCCATGTTCTCGGCGACGGTCATGTGCGGGTAGAGGGCGTAGGACTGGAACACCATGGCGATGTCCCGCCCCTTGGGCGGCACGTTGGTGACGTCCTTGCCGCCGATGGTGATGGCGCCCTCGTCCACGTCCTCCAGGCCCGCGAGCATCCGCAGGGCCGTCGACTTGCCCGAGCCCGACGGGCCGACCAGCACCAGGAACTCGCCGTCGGAGACGTCGAGCGACAACTCGTCGACGGCGCGGACCGGCGGGGTGCCGGAGAAGACCCGCGATGCCTTGACGTAGGCGACCTCAGCCATGGGAACGCACCTTTCACTACCGAGCTTTGCCGCAACGGTAGGGATTGCAAGCGCTTACGGGAACGGGTGGATTGGTCCAGTCCGCGCGGCGCCCGGCGGGCTCAGCCCTTCACCGCGCCCGCCGACAGCCCGGCCACCAGGAACCGCTGGACCAGGTAGAACACCAGCACCGCCGGGACGGCGACCAGGACCGACGCCGCCGCGAGGTGCCCCCACTCGGTCCGGTTCTGCTGCACGAACACCTGCAGGCCCACCGCCAGCGTCTTGGACCGGTCCGCCGCCGAGAGGAACGCCGACGCGAACGCCACCTCGCCCCAGGCGGTCAGGAACGCGTAGAAGGCCGTCACCGCCAGGCCGGGGCGCGCCAGCGGCAGCACCAGCCGCCAGAACACCCCGAACGGCGAGAGCCCGTCGACCCGGCCCGCCTCGTCGATGTCGGTGGGGATGGTGTCGAAGTAGCCCTTGAGCAGGTAGGTGCAGAACGGCACCGCGGTCGTGCAGTACACCAGCACCAGGCCGGTGCTCGTGCCCTGCAGCCCCAGCGCCAGCAGCGCGTTGTACAGCGGCACGATCAGCACCGCGAACGGGAACATCTGCACCACCAGGAACGACAGCAGCAGCCCGCGCCTGCCCGGGAACCGGAACCGCGACGCCGCGTAGCCCGCGGTCGCCGACAGGAACACCGCGACCAGGGTGGTCAGCAGCGCGATGAGGACCGAGTTGCCGAACCACGCCAGGAAGTCGCCCTTCTCACCGGACAGGACCCGCGCGTAGTTGTCCACAGTGGACTGGTTGACCAGCTTCGGCGTCGTCTCGACGGCCCGCGCGTCCGGTTTGAACGACGTGACCAGGACCCAGAACACCGGGAACACCGCGATGGCCGACGCGACGAGCAGCGCGGCGTGCAGCCCGGCGCTCGCCAGCGGGGAGCGCTCGCGGCGCCTCCGCTTCGCCCGCGCCGCAACGGTTCCAGCGGTTCCGACCACCATCACCACACCTCGCCTCGCGCGCGCAGCGCCCGCCGGTGGACCCCCGCGAACACCAGCAGGACGGACAGGATCAGCACGCCGTAGGTCGACGCGATCGCGTAGTCCCGCGAGGCGCCGGAGAAGAACCGCTCGAACGCGTAGGTCACCAGGATCCGGGTGTTCGGGTTCGGGCCGGTGATCAGGTAGATCACCGCGAACATGTTGAAGGTCCAGATGATCCCCAGCAGCACCACGGTGCCGGACACCTCTCGCAGGCCCGGCAGCGTCACGTGCCGGAACCGCTGCCACGGCGACGCGCCGTCCACCTCGGCGGCCTCGTACAGGTCGCCGGGGATGGCCTGGAGGCCGCCGAGCAGCGCCACCATCATGAACGGCACGCCCAGCCACACGTTGACGACGACGACCGCGACCAGCGCCCAGTCGGACTGGCCCAGCCACACCGGGCCCGGCAGGCCGATCGCGCGCAGGGCCTGGTTGATGATCCCGTACTGGGCGTTGAACATGTACTTCCACGCGAACGCGCTGACGAACGCGGGCACGGCCCAGGGCAGGACCAGCAGCACCCGGTACGCGGCACGGCCGCGCAGCGGGCGGTTGAGCAGCACCGCCAGGCCGAGGCCGATGGCGTAGTGGCAGAACACGCAGCCGAACGTCCAGACCAGCGTGCGCGCCAGGGTCGTCCAGAACGAGCCGAAGCCCGGATCGCCGGAGAGCACGTTCAGGTAGTTGGTCAGGCCCACGCCGGTGTAGCCGGCGGCGCGGCCCAGGACCGGGTTGGCGATGTTGCCCTCGTTGATGTTCGTGAAGGTGAAGAACACGCCTTGGACCAGCGGGTAGAGCACCAGCGCGGCGAGGACCACCACCACCGGCAGCACCATCGCGTACGCGTACCAGTGCCGGGTCGGGAACCTGCGCACGGTCGCCTCCTGGGGTCGGCGGGGGCGGACCGCGCGCCAAGGGGGGGCGCGGCCCGCCGCGGGAAGGGGGTCAGCCGATGGCGTAGTCCTCGACGACCCTGTTCCGGTAGACCTCGGCCACCTCGTCCAGCGCCGCGCGGGCGTCCTTCTTCCCCGCGAGCACGTCGGCGTAGGCGATCTTCAGCGGCTCGAACAGCTCCGCGCCCTCCGGGATCCACGGGCGGGCGTGGGCGGCGTCGACGACCTGGCGGAACGCGGAGACGACCGGGTTGCCCTTGACGCCGGCGACCTCGTAGGCGGACTTGCGGGTGGGCAGCAGGCCCAGCTCCTCGGCGATGCGCGCCTGCGACTCGGCGCTGCTCATGCACGCGACGAGCTCGACCGCGGAGTCCCGGGCCGCGGTGCCCTGGCGGATGACGTAGTCGTGGCCGCCGACCGGCGCCGAGCCCTTGCCGGCCGTCTCGCCCGGCACGGGCGCGATGCCGAGGTCGGCCGCGTCCGCGAACGCCTCGCCCTTGAGGTAGTCGGTCACCGACCACGGGCCGTTGATCACCATCGCGACCTCGCCGGCGGAGAACGCGGCCTGCATGTTGCCGTAGGAGTTCACCGGGTCCAGGGCGGTGGTCGCGGCCTTGGCGTCGAGCAGGCCCTTGGCGGTCTCCAGCGCCGCCACGTTCTCGGCGGAGTTGACGACGATCTTCTTCGCGGGCGCGTCCACGAGGTCGCCGCCCGCGCCGTAGATGAACGGCAGCGCGTAGTAGGCGTCGTTGTTGAGGAACAGGGTCTTCTCGCCGCCGAGCTTCGCGGCGGCGGCCTTGACCTCGTCCCAGGTCTTCGGCGGCTCCACGCCGGCGTCGGCGAGCTTGCGCTTGTTGTAGAACAGCGCCAGCGAGTCGGTGACCTGGGGCACGCCGTAGGTCCGGTCCTGGAACCTGGTGGAACCCAGCGGGGTGGCAAGGAAGTCGTCGGTGTCCCTGCCCAGTGCGGTGTCGGTGAGGTCGACGACGTAGCCGAGCTGGGCCAGCTGCGGCACCCAGGCGACCTCGGCGCGGAACACGTCGGGGCCCTGGCCGCCCTGCGCGGCGGTCTTGAAGTTGTTGAGCGCGAGGTCGAAGGCCACCACCTCGGTCCGCACCCGGTAGCCGCCCTCGGCGGCGCACTCCTGCGCGATCCGGTCGAACACCGGGCTCTCGCCGGGGCCGCTGGTGTCCCAGAAGGTGACCACGCCGCTGTCGGCGGGCGCGCCGCCGCCGCACGAGGCGAGGACGAGCGCGCCGGCCAGACCCGCCGCGGCGGTGACGAAGGTGGTGCGTCGCATCGTTGGTGCCGTCCCTCCGGTTGGCCTCATCGGGATGAGGTTCTGCAAGGACTTGCGAAATTCCTGACACAAGTTGCATAACCCCCTACCAGCGGAGGGTCAAGACACTTGCAGTAACCAAGCCGTAACGGAGGCGATCCACCGGACCGGCCGGGGGCCGGCGTTGCAAAAACTTGCCGGTCCCGGCAGGCTGCACGTCACCCACGATCACCGAACGAGGAGGCGCGGTGTCCGGACTGTCCGAGATCGCGAGGGCAGCCGGGGTGAGCATGTCCACGGTCAGCCGGGTGCTCAACCGCCGGGCGGGTGTCAACGAGGAGACCCGCCAGCGCGTGCTGGCCGTGCTCGCGGAGATGCCCTACACGCCGCGCGGCCTGGGCGCGCTCCAGCGGACCGGGGTGATCGGGCTGCTCGTGCCGGAGCTGTCCAACCCGGTGTTCCCCGCGTTCGCCGAGGCGCTGGAGGTGCGCGCCGCGCGGCTGGGGTACTCGTCGCTGCTGTGCAACACGCGCGCGACCGGCAGCGCGGCCATGGGCGAGGAGGAGTACGTCCGGATGCTGCTCGCCCGCGGCGTCGAGGGCATGGTGTTCGTGTCGCCGGAGATCACCAACGCCGAGGTGCCGCTCGGCCAGGCGCCCCGGCCCAGCTACTACGCCAAGCTGCTGGCCGACGGCGTGCACATGGTGTTCCTCAACGGGGCCACGCCGTCGCTGGACGTGCCGGACGTGACGGTGGACGAGCAGCACGCGGGGTACGCGGCGACCCGGCACCTGGTGGAGCTGGGGCACCGCCGCATCGGCTTCGTGTCCGGTCCCGCGCGGTCGCTGACGTCCCGGCTGAAGCGGGCGGGCTGGTCGGCGGCGCTGGAGGAGGACGGGCTGCCCGCGGGCTCCGAGTACGTGGCGCACGCGCCGTTCGGGCCGGAGGGCGGCGCGGCGGCGACGGCCGCGCTGCTGGACGCGGTGCGGCCGACGGCGGTGATCTGCTCGTCCGACCACATGGCGATCGGCGTGCTGCGCGAGGCGCACCGGCGCGGCCTGTCGGTGCCCCGCGACCTGTCGGTGGTGGGGTTCGACGACATCCCGCTGGCGTCGTACTGCTCGCCGTCGCTGACCACGCTGGCGCAGCCGATCGAGGAGATGGCGGCGGCGGCCGTGGACGAGTTGGCGCACCGGCTGGACCCCGACCGGCGCAGGCGGCCGGCGGGCAACTACACCCGCGTGTTCCGCCCGGAGCTGGTCGTGCGGGAGTCCACGGCGCCGCCACCAACCGCCTAATTGGTCTGGACCATGTTCCACGCAGGTGACCCGGTCCCACCTGCGCGGATGCACCTTCTCAGGGATGCCCGTCACGCCTGCTTCTGTAATTGGTTCTGAACCGTTACGGTCACTTCATGGCGCGGTCGATGCATGTGCGACGCCCCGCGACGCTGGCCTCACTGGCGGCGGAGCTGGGTGTTTCCCGGACAACGGTGTCCAACGCGTACAACCGTCCCGACCAGCTCTCGCCGGAGCTGCGACGCCGGGTGTTGGAGACAGCGAGGCGGCTCGGCTACCCGGGGCCCGACCCGGTGGCGCGGTCGCTGCGGACGCGGAAGGCCGGTGCGGTGGGGCTGCTGCTCACCGAGAACCTGTCCTACGCCTTCCGCGACCCGGCGGCGATCGGGTTCCTGGAGGGCCTGGCCCTGGCGTGCGAGGACGCCGGGACCGGGCTGCTGCTGGTGCCCGCGAACCCCGAGCGCGAGGACGTGGCGGCCGTGCACCGCGCCGGCGTCGACGGGTTCGTCGTGTACTCGGTGCCCGACGACGACCCGCACCTGGCGGCGGTGCTGGAGCGGCCGGTGCCGACGGTGGTGTGCGACCAGCCGGACCTGGGCAACGTCGACCGGGTCGGCATCGACGACCGGGCCGCGATGAACTCGCTCGCCCGCCACCTCATCTCGCTCGGCCACCGGCGGGTCGGCGTGGTGTGCATGAGGCTCGCCCGCGACCGCAACGACGGCTACGTCACCGCCGAGCGGCAGCGGTCCGCGCACTTCCACGTGCAGCGGTCCCGGCTGGCGGGGCTGGCCGAGGCGTTCACCGAGGCCGGCGTCGACTGGGCGGGTGTGCCGGTGGTGGAGCGGTTCGACCACAACATCGCCTCCGGCGCGTCGGCCGCCGCCCAGGTGCTCGACCGCGACCCGCAGATCACGGCGCTGATCTGCACGTCGGACATCCTCGCGCTGGGCGCGCTGGGCGAGGCGCGCAGGCGCGGCCTCGCCGTGCCGCACGACCTCACGGTCACCGGGTTCGACGGCATCCGCGAGGCGGAGCAGGCCGGCCTCACGACCGTCCGCCAGCCCGTGCTGGAGAAGGGCCGGGCGGCGGGCAAGCTGCTGCTGGACTCGGCGGAGCGGACCAGGCCGCGCACGGTGACGCTGTCCACCGAGCTGGTCGTCGGCTCCACGGCGGCGTCGCCGCGCGACGCGGTCGAGGAGCGCTGGTTCGGCCCGTGACGCGCGGCGGGCCGGGCGTCAGGTCATCCGGAAGGCCACCGGGTCGCTCGACCTCCCGGCCACCCGAGCGGTGAGCAGGTAGTCCCCCGGGCCCAGCCGGGTGTGCTCCGCGCAGCCCGGCTCCGAGGCCGTCCCCCGCCACTCCAGGCCGTACTCGAACAGCTCGCCGGGGCGCAGGACCCGCACCTCGGACCCGACGGTGTCGTAGCAGTCGTTGCTCGACCAGAGCCGGGCGCCCCCGTCGGCCGCGGTCACCACCAGCTCCCGCACCGCGCGGCCGATCTCCTCGGCGCACGGCTCCGGCCCGGTGTTCGACACCCGGATGCCCAGCTCCACCCGCTCCCCCGCCGGGTGGGAAGCCCTGTCCAGGGTCGCCACGACGCCCAGCTGCGCGGGCTCGCACCGCCGCGGCAGGCCCAGCGGCGACGGGGGCTGCCCCGGGAGGTGGCCGGGCGGGTGGGCGGCGACCGGCTGGGTGGACGGGCCGGGCGGGGGTGGTGCGGTCGGGGCCGACGAGGAGGCCGGCGAGGGCGGGTCGGCCTGCGGCGGCGGGTTGGAGACCACCGGGGCGACCGGGTCGGCCGGCGCGGACTCGCCGTGCCCGATGAGCGCGCCCACCAGCCACACGGCCAGCACGGTCGCGACCGCGGTGCCGGCGGCGGCCAGCGCTCGACGACGCCGGTACACCTCCGGCGGCAGTGGACCTGTGGGCACGATCACTTGGCGAAGGTAACCAAGTGACGTGGAATGGCCACGTAACTACTTGTCATCCGATGTGATGAACGTGATTCACACCCCGGATCGGTTGCCGGTCCGCTGGAGGCGGGTTCCAATCCGGGGAGGAACAGGGAGGTGTTGGGCATGACGTCCATCGAAGAGCTGCTGCGCCGCAACGGGGAGCTGGGCAACGCCGTGCCCGGTGACCGCTCCTCGCCTCGGCCCTCCATGCAGGTTGCCATCCTGACCTGCATGGACTCCCGCATCCGGGTCTTCGAGATCTTCGGGCTCAAGCAGGGCGAGGCGCACGTGCTGCGCAACGCGGGCGGCGTGGTCACCGACGACATGATCCGGTCGCTCGCGCTGAGCCAGCGCAAGCTGGGCACCCGCGAGGTGCTGCTGGTGCACCACACCAACTGCGGGTTGCAGCTGGTCACCGAGGACGAGTTCAAGGACGAGCTGGAGTCCGACGCCGGGATGCGCCCCACCTGGGCCGTCGAAGCCTTCCGCGAGGTCAAGGACAGCGTCCGCAACTCCATGAACCGCCTCCGCCACAGTCCCTTCGTGCCGCACCGGGACAACATCCGCGGGTTCGTCTACGACGTGCACACCGGCGAGCTGACCGAGGTCGTCTAGGGGCTCGCGCCTGCGCGCGTGGTGCCCGCACGACGCGCGCAGGCCGCACGGCTCGCTCTTCGCTCTTCGCTCTTCGCCCTTGGCCCTTGGCCCTTGGTCCTTGGCACGCCCCTTGCAGACCGGTGGCTTCGTGTTCTCCCCGTATGGCCTGCCCGGAGGGCTACCATGCTTTTCCTGGGGGTGCAAGCACGCTTTTCGCTTGCGCCCCCAGGAAAAGCATGGTCGTCTTTGACAGGCCATGCGGGGAGAACACGACCGCTCTTGCTCTTCCTCCTCCTTGGCGGCCTGCCCGTCCGGCGAGGACTCTTTTAATCTCTTCAGCTAAGATCCGTATCGCACCAATTAATACCCGGATCAGTGCAGGTCAGAGGTATGAAGAGCGGCCGGGAGGCCCCCAAGGAGAAGGGAAGTGCCTCGTGTTCCCCCCGCACGGCCTGCCGGAGGCAATCATCTTTGTCGGGGGGTGTCAAGCGGTGAAGCGTGCTTGACACCCCCCGACAAAGATGATTGGGCTGCGCCCAGGCCGTACGGGGAGAACACGAGGCACACGGCTGCG